>Ga0214472_10007334_pt1 | contig 11542 bp, 12 predicted proteins | sample RVTome_6_FD_207662 | JGI IMG/M metagenome (GOLD analysis project Ga0214472, IMG submission 207662) | Soil microbial communities from uranium-contaminated site in the Upper Colorado River Basin, Wyoming, United States - RVT140D175 | ecosystem: Environmental > Terrestrial > Soil > Contaminated >...
CGGTGCCCGTGTAGCTCTCGGGGCTGTACTCGTAGAAGACATTGGTCCCCGGAACCATGTCCTCGAACTTTTGACACAGCATCGCCCCGTGAGTGGCGATGTCCATGATCTCGTCCTCATTTGCCCTGAACACCACCTCACGCTGCAGAATCGAGGTGGAGTTGTACAGGTGCACGATGGCGTTCTTGGCGCCCTTGATGGACTCATAGGTGCGCTCGATGAGGTGCTCGCGCGCCTGCGTCAGGACCTGGATGATGACGTCGTCAGGGATGCGGTCCTCGTCGATGAGCTTGCGGACGAAGTCAAAGTCCGTCTGGCTGGCGCTCGGAAAGCCGACCTCGATCTCTTTGTAGCCCATGCGGACCAGGAGATCGAACATGCGCATCTTGCGCTCGGCGTTCATAGGTTCGATGAGTGCCTGGTTGCCGTCCCGCAGGTCCACCGCGCACCAGCGCGGCGCCTTGTCGATGCGGACGGACGGCCACGTGCGGTCGTGGAGCTCGACGGCAATGAGCTCGTGAAACGGGCGGTACTTGTGCAGGGGCATCGCCGACGCGACCTGGTCGCCGCCGGTGTAATAGTCGTCGTGCGTCATGGTGAATCCTTCGAAGTATTGGGGGGCTAATTGCTAGCCGGCACACCAACCACCGCGACGAGATTCCGGCTGGTTAGGCCTCGTCGCGGCGACGAAGGAGCAGGCGGACCTGCGGTGCACGCATGGGAACACCATAGCCGATGCCTTCCGCCAGTCTGCAAGCCCGAGCGCGGCGGCGGGAGAGCGCGCCGGCGCGACAGCTCTAGAACCCCAGCCGACCCAACTGCTTGGGGTCGCGCTGCCACTCCTTCGCGACCTTCACGTGGAGGTCGAGGTACACCTTCCGGCCCAGAAGTCGCTCGATGCCGGCCCTAGCCGTTGCGCCCACTTCCTTGAGCCGAGCACCTCCCTTGCCGATGATGATGCCCTTCTGGCTGTCGCGCTCGACATACAACTGCACCTGGATCTCCAGGATCGGTACCCGGGGATCGTCGGCGGCCTGCTCGCGCTCGTTCATCTCCTCGACCACGACGGCGATCGAGTGCGGGAGCTCGTCGTGGACGCCCTCGAGGGCCGCCTCTCGCACGAGTTCGGCGATCATGACGTCTTCCGGCTCGTCGGTGACGTCGCCGCTGGGGTACAGCGGCGGGCCGTACGGAAGACGCTTGATGAGCAGGCCCAGCAGGACGTCCATCTGCACATCCTTGACCGAGGACACGGGCACCACGTCGACGAAGTCGCCGAGCTCGGATACCGCCATCAGGTGCTCGGCCACCTGCGCGCGCGACACCTTGTCCACCTTGGTGACGATGGCGATGACCGGTGCACGGGCGTCGGCCAACTCACGTGCGATCCACTGGTCGCCGGGCCCAACCTTCTCATCCGCGGGCAGGCAGAAGCCGATGATGTCCACCTCGGCGAACGTCTCACGGACCAGGTCGTTCAGGCGTTCGCCCAACAGCGTCCTGGGCCTGTGGAGCCCAGGGGTGTCGACGATCACGAGTTGAGCGTCGTCCCGGTGCACGATGCCCCGGATCGCCCTCCTCGTCGTCTGCGGCCGCGATGACATGATCGCCACCTTTTCGCCCACGAGCGAATTCATCAGGGTCGACTTTCCGGCGTTGGGACGCCCGACGAAGCACGCGAATCCCGAACGGAATCCCTCATTGGTCATCGCTTGCTCCCTTGCGTCCATTTTTCACCTTGGGTGTGCCGCCCGAGGCGGCTTCGGCCTCTGCGGGCCGCACGATCATTGAGGTCAGCCGACGGCGGCGCCCCTCGGCGCGCTCCGCGACGAGCACGAGCCCGTGTGCCGACGCCATCGAACCGGGGATCGGAACCTTGCCGAGCGCCTTCGCGAGCAGGCCCGCGGCGGTCTCGACGTCGTCGTCATCGATCTCGACGTCGAACAGCTCGCCCAACTCGTCAAGCGGGAAGCGTGCCGGCACCCGATAGGCGCCGCCGGAGAGCTCCTCGACCTCGGGTGCGGACCTGTCGTGCTCATCCACGAGCTCGCCCACGATCTCCTCGAGCGCGTCCTCGATGGTGACAAGACCGGCGACGCCGCCGTATTCGTCGACGACGATCGCGATGTGAAACACCTCCCCCTGCATGCGGCGCAGCAGGTTGTCCGCCGGAACGGATTCGGGCACGAACACGGGTTCGCGCATGAAGGCGTCGACCGGTTCGTCGAGGCGAGCGGAATCGTCCCAGGTCTCCTTGACGACATCCTTGAGGTACACAACGCCCACCGTGTCGTCCACTCCGTCACCGATGACTGGCACGCGCGAGAACCCCGAACGCATGAACAGCACCATTGCCTTTCGCGCGGGGGTTCCCGAGCCGATGGTCACCATGTCCGTGCGTGGCACCATAACCTCGCGTGCGAGGGTGTCGCCGAGATTCACGACACCACGCAACAGCTGCACGTCCTCCTCCTCGAGCGCCCCTTGCGCCTGCTCGACGAGGTCCTCTGCCTCGGCAAGCGCAGGTATGCGCAGGGCAGGGACCACGCGCCTGATCGGCGTAGTGAGCGCGATGAGGAGCCACGACAGCGGCGCCACGGCACGGAGGGTGTTTTCGGGGTGTGCGCGCGCTACCTGTCGCGGAACGGCGCGCACGAGCAAGATCGACACGCCAGCCGCGACCACTGCGGCCAAGGCGGCGGATGACCACCACGTCCAGTGCAGGGAGCCCCCGATACCCGTGGCCAGGACCGCGAGTGAGACGATGGCGACTGCCTCCAAGGCCGCATACGCGACCGAGGCCGCGTTGTCGGTCGCGCCCGGGATCGCCGCCAGCCTCGCGGCGGCCGTAGGACGGCCATCGGGCCGAGTCGTGGCCGCGATCCGGCGCTCGTCCGCATACGGAAGGCGCTCAAACGCGGCCACCATCGCGTGGAGCCCGGCGGCGCCGGCAATGGCGAGCACGCCAATGGCGATCATCCACCAAATGGATGATCCGCTCATCGGCCGGCGAGGAACGTTAGGAGGAGCCGCCGTTGCAGCGCGAACATCTCCTTCTCCTCCTCGGGCTCGGCGTGGTCGTAGCCGAGAAGGTGCAGCAGCCCATGGGTCGTGAGTAGAAGCATTTCTTCCTCCGCCGAGTGGCCAGCGGCCTGCGCCTGCCGCGCCGCGACCGCCGGGCACACCACGATGTCGCCGAGCAACCCGGGCGGCGTGGGAGCGTCGGGCGTTCCCGGGCGCAACTCGTCCATGGGAAAGCTGAGCACGTCTGTGGGGCCAGGCTCATCCATCCACTGGATGTGCAGCTGCTCCATCGCGGGCTCGTCGACGAACATGATCGCGAGCTCCGCGCCGTCGGCGACGTTGAGCTCACTCAAGACGTAGCGCGCGAGCTCTGCGAACTCGATCTCGTCGACGCGGGCGTCTGTCTCGTTGTTGACCTCGATCACGCGTCACCCCCTCCGCGCGGCAGACGGCGCCGCTGTCCCTCGTGGCCGGGCAACCCCTGGCGCGCCTCGTCGCTTTTCGCATATGCGGTAACGATGTCGCTCACCAGGCGGTGGCGCACCACATCCTCGGCGCCCAGGTGACAGAACGCGATGTCCTCCACGCCGTTGAGAATCTCGTTCGCGGCCCGCAGCCCCGACTGAGTCCCACCCGGCAGATCCACCTGAGTGACGTCTCCCGTGACGACCATGGTCGCCCCGAACCCCAGCCGCGTGAGGAACATCTTCATCTGCTCGCGCGTGGTGTTCTGCGCCTCGTCCAAGATGATGAACGCGTCGTTGAGCGTGCGACCCCGCATGTACGCGAGCGGTGCCACCTCGATGGTGCCGGCCTCCATGAGCTTCGGGATCGACTCCGGGTCGATCATGTCGTGGAGCGCGTCGTACAGCGGCCGTAGGTAAGGATCGATCTTGTCGTTCAACGACCCGGGCAAGAAGCCGAGCCTTTCCCCCGCCTCGACCGCCGGTCGCGTCAGGACGATGCGGTTGACACGCTTTGACTGAAGCGCGGCAACCGCCTGCGCCATCGCGAGGTAGGTCTTGCCCGTGCCGGCAGGCCCGATGCCGAAGGTGATTGTGTGGGACTCGATGGCGTTGACGTACGCGGCCTGACCCTGCGTCTTGGGGCGGATCGTGCGCCCCCGCGACGACAGGATCGACCGCGACAGCACCGCGACGGGCCTCGTCTCAGCGCCGGCGGCAAGCATCCGCAAGCTTTCGCGCGCCGTCTCCGATGTCAGCGGCACCCCGCTTCGGGCCATCTCCAGCAATCCGTCGATCGCAGCCGCCGCAAGGTTCACGCCATCCGCGTCGCCCTGCAGCGACACGATGTTTCCCCGCACCAGGAACGCAACATTCGGAAGTGCCCTCTCGAGTTCCTTGAGCACCAGGTCACCCGCACCCACGAGCGCGGACATTGCGCCCGCGTCGTCGACGACGATCGTTCTCGAGTCGCTCACGCGTCCCACCCGAGCGATCCGCCGTTCATGACGTGACCGTGCACATGAAAGACGGACTGTCCCGCGCGCTCGCCCGTGTTGAAGATCCACCGATACTCGCCGCCGCATTCGGCATCGGCCACCCGTTGCGCGACGAGCGCCATCTCGGCAAGCACCTCTGGCATCTCGGCGGCCGCGGCCGCCACGTTCGGCACGTGCCGGCGCGGTGCGACGAGCACGTGCACCGGAGCCTTGGGTGCGACGTCCCGGAAGGCAACCACGTTGTCCGTCTGCAGCACGAAGTCACCGGGAATCTCACCGGCGATGATGCGGCAGAAGATGCAGTCGCTTTCGGTCATGGCTCTAGCGTATTGCGCCCGGTGCGGGGGCGGCAGACCACGTGCCGCGCAGCGCGGCCAGCGCGGCGATGGCCGCAGGTCCCGCCGATGAGGCGCGCAGCACGTGCGGGCCCAGCAGCACGGGTTCCCCTCCCGCGGCCCGAAGCGCACCAATCTCGCGGTCGGTGATGCCTCCCTCCGGGCCGACGACGATCCATGTCGGTTGGCGCGGGTCCGGCCAGGCGAGTGAGGCAAGCGCGGTCTCGGCGACCTCATGCAGCACCAGCACGCGGGCGCCGTTACCGAGCGCGTCGGCTACGAGGAGTTCGAGTTGGCGTGTCGTCACCAGCGAGTCCACCGTTGGCACGAGTGCACGCCGAGATTGCTTCGTCGCGGCCACGGCAAGCGTGTGCCACGCGGTGCGCCCCTTGTCGGCCTTGGGACCGCGCCACTGAACGATCGAACGCTCCGCGGCCCACGGCACCAGGCGTGTCACGCCGAGTTCGGTTGCCGACTCGACCGCCTGTTCGTCGCGGCCACCCTTGGCTAGCGCCTGCACCAGCACCACCACCGGGTCGTCGTCCCGTTCGAGCGCCTCGACCACCACTTCGAGTTCGCCGTCAATCACCGTCAGGATCCGACCGACGGCACGGCGGCCACGCCCATCGACGAGGTCGATGCGCTCACCGGCCTCGCGGCGTTGGACCGTCGCCGCGTGGCGCGCCTCCTGCCCCGTGAGTACGACGGCGTCACCAACCCCGGCATCGGTGACGGCGTCGCAGACGAAGACCGGCGCGCTCACGGCCTATCCGCGACCCATGAATGCGTCGCGCAGGCGGGAGAAGACGCCGCCCCCGATCGGGGCAAGACGCGACTCGGGCATTTCCTCGCCACGAGCCGCAGCGAGCTGGCGCAACAGCTCCTGCTGTTCGTCCGTGAGTTCGGTCGGCGTGTGGACGTCGAGATGGACGTGCAGGTCGCCGCGACCGCCGCGCTGGAGACGCCCCACGCCCAGGCCCTTGAGCCTGACGGTGGTGCCGGCGTGCGTGCCCGGCTTGATCTCCACGTCACGCGCGCCGTCGAAGGTCTCGACGGCCATCATGGCGCCGAGCGCCGCGGCCGTCATCGGAACCTCAAGCGTGCAGTGCAGGTCGTCGCCGCGGCGCTCGAACGACTGGTGCGCCCGCTCACGGATTTCCACGTAAAGGTCGCCCTTTGGGCCTCCGCCGACGCCCGCGTCGCCCACACCGGGAATGCGGATCCGGGTTCCGGTCTCCACGCCCGCCGGGATGTCGACACGCACCGTGTGTCGGGAGTGCGTGCGCCCGTGGCCCGAGCACTCCGCGCATGGCGACTCGATCGTGGTGCCGTACCCGCCACACGTGGGGCACGGCGACGTCGTCATCACGTTGCCAAGCAAGGAGCGCGCTACACGCTGAATGGAGCCACTGCCGTTGCACTGCCGACACTGCTGTGGCGACGTCCCCGGCGCGCAGCATGTGCCACGGCACGTCGCGCACACATCCGCGAGGTCCACGGGAATTTCGCGCGACGTGCCAAAGATTGCCTCGTCCAGCGTCACCTCGGCGTGAACCAACGTGTCGCCACCGCGCTGCGTGCGCGACGCCGGTCCGCGCCGCTGCTGGCCGCCGCCGAAGAAGGTTTCGAAGATGTCCTCGAAACCGAAGCCTGCGGAACCCGAGGCGCCGCCGCTCGCCGCCCGAGGGTCAACTCCGCGGTCGTATTGGGCACGCTTTTCCGCGTGACCGAGAACGTCGTACGCCGCGGCCACCTCCTTGAACCGTTCCGTGCCCTCGGCGTCGGAGACGTCGGGGTGCAGCTCGCGGGCGAGCTTGCGATACGCCTTCTTGATTTCCGTCTCGGAGGCGTCACGCGAGACGCCCAACACGGAGTAGTAGTCCTTCACTCGGCCTCCACAACCTTTGACAGATAACGTGCGACAGCGCGAACTGCTGCCATCGTCCCGGGGTAATCCATGCGCGTCGGGCCCAGCGCGCCGAGCAGAGACGACGAATCAGGTCCGTATGTGCTCGCCACGATCGACGCCCGGAGCAGCGATTCGTGATGGGTCTCGGTTCCGATGCGCACAGCCACGTCTTCCGCGTCGGCGGCCATCTCGTGCAACAGCCGCAGCAGCACTACCTGTTCCTCGAGCGCGTCCAGCACCGGGCCGATCGCATCCGGCTCGAATCCGCCGCCCGCGCGCGCCAGATTCGCGGTTCCGGCGAGAATGACGCGCTCTACCGTTCCTCCGCGAGCGGCGGCGAGGACCGCGTCGCGCAGGACCGGCGCCCACGACACTTGATTGGGGCGTTCAGTCCACGATGCGAGCGAGGCGGTGAGTGCCGCGGGCGTCATGCCCGCCGACGCCTCATTGACCTCACGCGCGACGCGCTCGAACTCCTCGTCGCTGGGATCGGTGCCGAGCGTGATCGTGTGCTGTTCCACTCGGGCATCCGCCGAGACGACGACAACAAGGGCCCGTTGCAGCCCCATCCGCACGAGTTCCACGCGACGCACGGCGCTCTCGCGCAGCGACGGATACTGAACGACGGCAACCTGACGTGTGAGTTGGCTCAGCAGCCGGACGGAACGCTCCACCACGTCGTTGAGGTCGACGGCGTCGGACAGGAAGGTCGAGATGGCGCGCTTATGCGGCTCCTGCAGCGCGTTGGCGGCGAGGTGATCGACGAACGACCGGTAACCCTTGTCGGTGGGTACCCGCCCGGCCGACGTGTGGGGCTGCGCGATCAGCCCCTCCTCCTCGAGGGCGGCCATGTCGTTGCGGATCGTCGCGGGCGAGACGCCCAACGAATACTGCGTCGAGAGAGCTTTGGATCCCACGGGCTCCGACGTCGCCACGTAGCCCTCGACGATGGCGCGCAGGACGGCCTGACGACGCTCTTCGCTCATGAACCCTCCCGCTGGCACTCGGATCGCGTGAGTGCCAATTCTACCGCGAGTGCCGGAGGGGTAGCGTGGGGTCGGAGGTGCGCGATGGCGTATGCGGCGAGCGAGGGGCCCGACACGGCTTTGGCCGGTCTGGCACACCTCGGAGCGATCGTTGGACCGGTGATCCCACTGGCCGTGTGGCTCGCCCGCCGCAGAGACGATGAATTCGTGGCGCGCGAGGCGGCGAAGGCCACGAATCTGGGAATGGCGGTGCTCGTCGCGTTCACCGTCGCGACTCTCGTCGAGATATTCGTGCCGCTCGTGGGTTTTCTCGGTAGGTTGGCACAGTTGGTAGTCCTCGTCGTCGCAGGTTTTCTGTGCGTGCAGGCGTACAGGAGCGTTCGGCGGGGGGCCCCGACGACCTATCCCATCTACATCAAAGTGGTGAAAACGCATGAGTGATACCCCTCCCCCTCCCCCGGCAGCGCCTGCGGCTCAGCCGCTCAGCGAGTCTGAAGAGCGCCTCTACGCGACCCTGAGCCACGTGGGTATCATCGTCGTGGGGTTCATTGCTCCGTTGATCTTCTGGCTCATCGGCAAGGACCGCAGCAGGTTTGTGGACAACCAGGCCAAGGAAGCGCTGAACTTCTCGATTCTCGTCACGATCGGCTACGTCATCGGCACGGTCACCGTGCCGTTCCTGATCGGACTCCTGATCCTGCCGACCGTCTGGATCGTCAGCCTCATCTTCTGCATCCAGGCAGGCATGGCCGCGAATAAGGGGACCGAGTACACGTACCGCTTCAACTGGCGCATCATCAAGTAAGGGCACCCCCTGACGCGGTACCCCGAGACGAATCAGGGCCCCGTTCCTTCTGCTGAGGGATGCGGGGTCCTGTTCGTTCACGGCATGCTGGAGTCATGACTACTTCTCCCGACAACGCCCCGCCCGTCGCCGCCTCGGCGCCTCAGCCCATGCTTGAGGCCCAGGCACGCACGATGGCAATGCTCGTTCACATCGTCGCCGCGGTCGCCGCGGTGCTCTCCGGCGGCACACTCTCCTTTGTCGCCCCGCTCGTCATCTGGCTCATCTATCGCGAGCGCAGCGCGCTCGTGGACTTCCACGGCAAGCAGAACCTCAATCTGCAGCTCACGACGCTCGCCGTCGTGGTCGGAGGCGTCGTCATCGGCCTGGTGACGCTCTTCGTCGGCTTCTTCGTGACCGTGCCCGTGATGATCGCCTATCTGCTTTACGCCGTGATCATCTCGATCGTCGCGGGCATCAAGGCGTCTAGCGGCGAGTACTACCGCATTCCGCTCAGCATCCCGTTCATCCGCTAGCCCGATCGCACTCAGGTCAACTCACGCACCGCGGCGTCGGCGAGAAGCCGCCCGCGGAGCGTGAGGGCGAGCGTGCCGGTCAGCGCGCGCTTGCCGTCGAGGATGCCATCCGCGATCAGCCGGGCAATGGCGCCGCCCCTATCCGCCGCCACCGTCGCGCGCGGCACCCCTTCGGCGAGCCGAATCCTCAGCATCACGGACTCGAGCGCGAGGTCTGCGGCGGACAGATGCTCTGTCTCGGCCGCCGGGCTCTCCGCCATGGCGAGCCGCTCCGCGTACGCACGTGGGTGCTTGACGTTCCACCATCGCCGCGCGCGGGCAACGCTCTCGGTCCCGACGCCGGGGCCAAGATACGAGTGGGCGCCGGGGCCAACTCCCCACCAGTCCTGGCTCGTCCAGTACGCGACGTTGTGACGGCAGCGGTCGGCAGGAGTGCGGGCCCAGTTGCTCACCTCGTACCACGCATACCCTGCGGCAGCCAGCCGCGCATCGGCGGCCTCATACATGTCGGCTTGCGTATCGGGGTCCACCGCATCCACCTGGCCGCGGCGCAGCTGCGCACCCATCTTGGTGCCCGGCTCGATGACGAGCGCGTACGCGCTGATGTGATCGGGTTCCAACGCAATGGCCGCGTCGAGGCTCGCGTGCCAGTCCGCGAGCGACTCCCCGGGGGTGCCGTAGATGAGGTCGAGGCTCGTCGCCAACCCCGCCTCCTTTGCCCAGGCAATCGCGCGCTCGACGTTGGACGGGTTGTGCGTTCGCTCAAGAGTCGCCAGCACGTGCTCGACAGCGGACTGCATCCCGAAGCTCACGCGCGTAAATCCCGCCGATGCCAGAGCGGCCAGCGACTCGCGCGTCACCGAATCGGGATTGGCCTCGGTGGTTACCTCTGCGTCCGGCGCGAGACCCCACGCGTCGCGAATGCCGTCAAGCAGAGCGACAAGCGCCGACGCGTCGAGCATCGTGGGGGTGCCCCCGCCGAAGAACACGGTCGAGGCTGGCCGCTCGTCGCCCGCCATCACCTCGCGAGCCTGGGTGATCTCCGCGAGCGCCGCCTCGACGTACCCCTCGCGCGTGGCGCCCTCGACCTCGCCCGGTGCGTAGGTGTTGAAGTCGCAATAGCCGCAGCGGACGGAACAGAACGGAACGTGAATGTAGACGCCGAAGTCGCGCGGCGTCGGGCCGACACCGGGCGCCGTGGCTGCCAGCGCGTCGGCCACGCTACTTCTTCTTGCCCTTGTCCGAGCCGTCGTCGGATGTGCTTAGCGCGGCGATGAACGCTTCCGGCGGCACCTCGACCGAGCCAATGTTCTTCATGCGCTTCTTGCCCGCCTTCTGCTTCTCCAGCAACTTGCGCTTGCGCGAGATGTCGCCTCCGTAGCACTTGGCGAGAACATCCTTACGAATCGCCCGAATGGTCTCGCGAGCGATGATGCGCGAGCCGATCGCGGCCTGGATGGGCACCTCGAACTGCTGGCGGTCGATGAGGTCCTTGAGCTTGCCCACCATCTTCAGGCCGTACGCGTACGCGGCGTCCTTGTGAATGACGGCGCTGAACGCGTCCACCGTCTCTCCCTGCAACAGGATGTCGACCTTAACAAGGTCCGCGGACTGATCGCCCGCGGGCTCGTAGTCCAGTGAACCGTAGCCGCGCGTGCGGGACTTGAGCTGGTCAAAGAAGTCGAAGACCACCTCGGCGAGGGGCAGCGTGTAGTGCATCTCCACGCGGGTCTCGCTGAGGTAGTTCATGGTTCCCATCGTTCCGCGCCGCTCCTGGCACAGTTCCATGACGGTGCCGATGAACTCGCTCGGTACCAGGATCGATGCCTTGACGACGGGCTCGCGAACCTCACTGATCTTGCCGCCGGGGAACTCGGAAGGGTTGGTGACCGTGACGACCTTTCCGTCCTCCATGTGCACTTCGTACACGACGTTCGGAGCGGTCGAAATCAGCTCGAGGTCGAACTCGCGCTCGAGGCGATCGCGGACGATCTCGAGGTGCAGGAGCCCCAGGTAGCCGCAGCGAAAACCGAAGCCGAGCGCGACCGAACTTTCCGGCTCGTACACGAGCGAGGCGTCGTTCAACTGCAGCTTGTCAAGAGCGTCGCGCAGGATCGGGAAGTCGGAACCGTCGAGCGGGAAGAGGCCGGAGTAGACCATCGGCCGCGGGTCGCGATAGCCGCCGAGGGACGTCTTGGCTCGGTTGGATGCGAGCGTCACCGTGTCGCCCACCTTCGACTGCCGCACGTCCTTCACCCCGGTGATGAGGTAGCCGACCTCGCCGACCCTCAACCCCTTCGTGGGAACCGGCTCCGGGCTGATGACGCCGATCTCGAGGAGGTCATGCGTCGCTAGAGTGGACATCATCGCGATCTTCTCGCGCGACTTGAGCGCCCCGTCGATCACGCGGACGTAGGTGATCACCCCTCGGTATGTGTCGTACACCGAGTCGAAGATCATCGCGCGCGTGGGTGCGTCGGCGTCGCCCGTGGGCGCGGGGATGTCG
>Ga0214472_10007335_pt1 | contig 11541 bp, 11 predicted proteins | sample RVTome_6_FD_207662 | JGI IMG/M metagenome (GOLD analysis project Ga0214472, IMG submission 207662) | Soil microbial communities from uranium-contaminated site in the Upper Colorado River Basin, Wyoming, United States - RVT140D175 | ecosystem: Environmental > Terrestrial > Soil > Contaminated >...
CCACGCTGCTCATCGTCTCGGGCGCGCCTGGGAGTGGCAAAACGACGCTTTCGCACCGCCTGGCGGCCGATCTGCGTCTGCCACTGATTTCAAAGGATGAGCTCAAGGAGGCGCTCGCCGATGCCATCGGCGTGCCACCGGATGTGCCCGCTTCGATGCGGCTCGGCGCCGTCGCCTACGCGGCGCTCTACTTCGCTGCTCAGCAGCTGCTTGAAGCACAGACCGGACTCATCATCGAGAGCAACTTTCGTCGTGGGGTTTCGGAGGCGGAGCTCAAGCCCCTGCTCGCGTGGAGCGATCCCGGCCTGATCCATTGCGGCGCCGCGTCCGAGGTCGTGGTCACGCGCTACGCGGAGCGCACCCGTCGCGGCGAGCGGCACGCCGCACACCTCGATCGCGATCGCGTGGCCGCGCTTGCGCAGGACCTCGCCGATGGGCGGTTCGAGCCGGTCAACCTTGGGATCCCGACGCTTCTCGTGGACACGACCGATGGCTGGCGACCGGCGTACGAGGAGATCCTCGACTTCGCGGTGTTTCCCCGCGCCCGCTCGCTCTGATGACGGCGTCGCCGCCCCCCACCGTTCGGCCCCTCTCAGCGGAGGATCTTGACCGACCGATCCGCTCGGTCCTCCCCGAATTGGCGCGCGGTGCTGCGGCGTTCGGGAAGCTGGGCATCACCACCCCGCGGCAGGCGCTCTTCTACCTCCCGTTCCGATACGACGACTTCAGCGACCTCCGACCGCTGGGGGAGCTGGCCGCCGACGAGAAGCAGTCGGCCCGGGTGAAGGTGACCGACGTCAAGGTGGAGCCGGGCTTCGGCCGGCGCCCGCAGCGGGTCATCGCACAGCTCGCGGATGGGAGCGGGTCGGCCGAGGCGATCTGGTTCGGGCGACGCTACGTCGAGCGCCGCCTGGAGAAAGGATCGGAGGTCGTGATCAGCGGCAAGGTGACCTTCCGCGGCTGGCGGCCGCAGTTCACCTCGCCGGAGTTCTCGCCGGTCGGGCACGAGTCGATCCACACCGCGCGGGTCGTGCCGATCTACCGGCTGGTCGGAGGGGTCACCCAGCGGCGCGTCCGTGAGCTCCTGGCCCGGGTGCTGGAGCGCGCGCTGCCCGCGGTCGAGGATCCGCTGCTGCCGGCTGAACGGGGGGAGCTTCCCGATCTGGCGGATGCGCTCCGCGCCGCTCATTTTCCCGAGGAGGCGGCGGACGTGCCGGCCGCCCTGGATCGCCTTGCCTTCGACGAGCTGCTGGCGCTCCAGCTCTCCATGGCACAGGCGCGAGAGGCGCGGGCCGGCCAGCGAGCGGCGCGGGTCGCGGTCGACGGCGACGAGCTGCTGGCGCTGCTCGGGGCCCTGCCGTTCGCGCTGACCGGCGATCAGCGGCGCGCCGTCGAGGAGATCGTCGCGGACCTCGCCGCCGACGAGCCAATGCGGCGCCTGCTGCAGGGCGATGTCGGAAGCGGGAAGACCGCGGTCGCGGCGGTGGCGCTGGCGGGGGTCGTGCGAGCCGGGTGGCAGGGAGCGCTGATGGCGCCGACCGAGATCCTGGCACGGCAGCACTACCTCGGACTGGCGCCGCTGCTCGAGGCGCTGGGGGTCCGTGCCGAGTTCCTGTCGGGATCCCTGGCCGCGGCCGCCAAGGGGCGGATTCACGATGCGATCGGGGCGGGGGAGGCGGAGGTCGTGATCGGGACGCATGCCGTCATCGCCGAGGCGGTTACCTTCGACCGGCTCGCGCTGGCCGTGGTCGATGAGCAGCATCGCTTCGGGGTCGCGCAGCGCGCCGCGCTCCAGGCGAAGGGGGCCGGACGCGAGCCGCACCTGCTGGCGCTGACAGCGACGCCGATCCCACGCACCCTGGCGCTGACCTTCTATGCCGACATGGCGATCAGCACCATCCGGGAGATGCCGCCCGGCCGCCGCACGATCCGCACGGAGGTGCGCAATCGATCGGCCCTGCCGAAGATCGAGGCGTTCCTGGCCTCCGAGGCGGCCGCTGGGCGGCAGTCGTTCGTGGTCGTCCCCCTCGTGGCCGAGAGCGAGGCGCTCAGCGCGGCCTCTGCCGAGGCGGAGTTCGAGCGCCTGCGGGCAGCCCTGCCCGGCCTTCGCATCGGTCTCGTCCACGGGCAGCAGCGAGCGGAGACGCGCGACGCGACGATGGCCGCCTTCGCGGCGCGGGAGCTGGACCTGCTGGTGGCCACGACCGTGATCGAAGTCGGGATCGACGTGCCGAACGCATCGGTGATGCTGATCGAGGACGCGGACCGCTTTGGGCTCGCCCAGCTCCACCAGCTCCGCGGACGCGTGGGGCGCGGCGACCAGCAGTCCTTCTGCATCCTCCTCACCGATGCCGTCGACGAGCGCTCACAGGAGCGCCTCGCGGTGGTGCGTGGCTCGCGCGACGGGTTCGAGATCGCCGAGGCCGATCTGCGGCTGCGCGGCGCCGGCAATGTGCTCGGCACGCGGCAGTCGGGCCTCCCGCCGCTCCGGGTGGCATCGCTCTTCGAGCCGCGGCACCTGGTCCTGGCCGAGCGGGCCGGGACCCTGGCTCGTCGCCTGGTGAGCGCCGATCCCGCGCTGGCGACGCGCCCCGGGCTGATCCGGATGCGGGATGACCTGGCGAGCGCCGAGGACGAGGGGGACGCGGCCTGATGCGCGTCATCGCGGGCACCGCTCGCGGCCGGCCGCTCGTCGCCCCGCGCGGCGCGCATACCCGACCGATCACCGACCGGGTGAAGGAGACTCTCTTCGGAATCCTTGGCGACCGGGTGATCGACGCGCGCGTCCTCGACCTGTACGCGGGGAGCGGGTCGGTGGGAATCGAGGCGCTGTCGCGCGGCGCCGCCAGCTGCGACTTCGTAGAGCATGACCGTCGGGCGGTCGCCGCCATCCGCGAGAACCTGCAACGGGCCGGGGTGGCAGAGGAGGCATCGGTCCATGCCATGGACGTGATGCGCTACCTGGGGCACCCCGACGACGATCGATTCGGGCTCGTCTTCTTGGATCCGCCGTATGACGAGCGTGCTATCCTCGCGCCGCTCGAGCGGCTGACGGGCCGCCTGGCGCCGGGGGCGACGGTGGTCGTCAAGCACCATTGGCGGACGGCGGTCCCGGAGCCACCGGGGCTCGCGCGATGGCGAGAGCGCCGCTTCGGCGAGACGACCCTGACCTTCCTGGCAGCCACCCACGGAGCCGATGGAGCGGAGGACTGATGAGCCGCGTCGCCGTCTTCCCTGGCTCGTTCGACCCGATGACGAACGCGCACCTCGACGTCGCCCGTCGCGCTGCCGCCCTCTTCGATCGGCTCGTGGTCGGCGTCCTCAACAACCCGCGCAAGTCGCCCCTCTTCAGCGTGGACGAGCGGATTGCGCAGATCACCGCCGCGGTCGCCGACTTCGGCGCCAACGTGGAGGTCTCCGGGTTCGACGGGCTGACCGTCGACTTCGCCCGCCGGAACGGGGCCGGGTTCATCGTGCGGGGCCTGCGCGCGGTGAGCGACTTCGAGGCCGAGCTCCAGATGGCCCACACCAACCGGAAGCTGCAGCCCGGCGTCGACACCGTCTTCCTGATGTCCGCCCTCGACTACGGCTACCTCTCGAGCAGCCTGGCCAAGGAGGTGGCCCAGTTCGGCGGTGAGATCACCGGGATGGTGCCCGAGCCCGTCGCGGCCGCGCTCCGGCAGCGCTTCTCACCGGCGGGCTGAGGGCGTCGGCGCGAGACTATAATCCCGCCACGAACGAGACGTCGCGGGAGGTCGCAGCCACGGACATCATCTTCCTTGTCGAGCGGTTGGAGTCCCTCGCCGCCAGCGCCAAGAAGCTGCCCCTCACCAACAACGTGGTGATGGACCAGGCGGCCGTGCTCGAGTTGATCGACCAGTTGCGGGCGGCCGTCCCGCCCGAGGTCGCCCAGGCCCGTCGCATCACCGAGGAGGCGAGCCGCATCTCCGAGCGAGCGCGAGAGGAGGGCGATGCGGTCATCGCCCGCGCCCAGGAGCAGGCTGCCCGCATGCTCGAGGACCGCGAGCTCGTCCAGATGGCGAAGCAGCGGGCGACCGAGATCATCGAGACCGCCACCCGTGAGGCCGCCGACATTCGGCGTGGCGGCGACGAGTACGCGGCGGGGGTCCTGATCCGGCTCGAGGGCGAGTGCATCAAGGCGCTGACCAGCATCAAGCGCGGGATCGACATGCTCGACGAGCGCTACCGTCCGCCGCACCCGGTCGGCGACGACGGCGACGCTGCGCTCACCATCGAGGCCGAGCCGGAAGCACTGGGTTCCGCCACCCGGTCGTGATCACCTTCAACGTGGCGGGCCTGCTCCAGGAGGCGCCTGGGGCAACGCGTGAGGCTGTCCTCCGGGATCGATACCTTGCGCTTGGTGCCGACGTCGAGCTCGCCGGTCCGGTCGACGGTGAGTTCCGGCTGCAGCGAACAAACCGCGGGATCCTGCTGCGCGGCTTCGTCGACGCCGCTGTGCGGCGCACCTGCTCGCGCTGTCTCGACCCCTTCGTCGAGACGGTCCACCTCCAGCTGGCCGAGGAGTTCCTCCCCACGGTGGATCCGCAGCGGGGCCTGCCGCTTCCACCTCCCGCCGCGGACGAGGAAGCGCTGCCGATCGATGCGCAGCACGAGATCGACCTCTCCCCGGTCGTGCACGACGAGCTGATCCTGAGCGAGCCGATGCATCCGCTCTGCCGGGCCGATTGCCCCGGCCTCTGTCCCGGCTGCGGCCGACACATGGATGTCGGGAGCTGTGATTGCGCGACCGACGAGCCCGATCCCCGCTTGGCCGCCCTGGCCCGCCTGCTGGATGCCTCGCGGGACTGAGCGCGGATCGGGGGCTATACTGCGACGTCCCCTCAAATTCGATGTAGGAGTCGCGCGTGGGCGTTCCCAAGCGAAAAGTCTCGAAGGCACGCCAGGGTGAGCGCCGCTCGCACCTGGCGATCAGCGCTCCGCCGCTGGTCGAGTGCTCGCATTGCCACGAGCTGAAGCTCGCGCACCACGTGTGTCCGACCTGCGGCTACTACGACGGCCGCGAGGCGGTCGTGATCGAGCCCACCGCGCCGGCCGAAGGCCAGCGCTGACGCGGCGCCGCTGATGCGCATCGCGGTCGACGCGATGGGCGGCGATTTCGCTCCGCGTGAAATCGTCCGCGGCGCCATCACGTACGCCGCGTCGCATGCCGACGAGGTGATCCTGGTCGGTGACGTGCCTCGCATCGAGGCCGAGATCGCCGAGTTCGGTCGCGGGCACCCCGCCAGCCTCTCCTTCGTCGACGCCCCCGAGGTGATCGAGATGGGGGAGCATCCGGCGGCCGCCCTTCGCGCCAAGCGCCGCTCGTCGATCCGCGTCGCCACCGACCTCGTCCGCGACGGGCTGGCCGACGCGCTCGTGAGCGCCGGTTCGACCGGCGCCACCATGGCGGCGGCCGTCTTCCGGCTGGGCCGCATCGAAGGGATCGACCGCCCCGCCCTGGCCGCCCATCTCGTCACCGCCAGCGGCCCCATCCTCATCCTCGACGTCGGCGCGAACGTCGACTCAGACGCCAACAACCTCGTCCATTACGCGGTGATGGGCTCGATCTACTCCGAGCACGTGCTGAGGGTGCCGCGCCCGCGGGTCGGCCTGCTGAACATCGGCGAGGAGGCGGAGAAGGGCGACGCGCTGGCGCGCGCGGCGCACCCTCGCATCCGCGAGAGCGGCCTGAACTTCATCGGCAACGTGGAGGGGAACGACATGGTCGGGCACGTGGCCGACGTGGTGGTCTGCGACGGGTTCGTGGGCAACGTCGTCATCAAGTTCTTCGAGGGGCTGAGCAGCTACATCTTCCGGTCGCTCCGCACCGACCTCCAGCAGGGCCCGATGGCGCCGCTCGCGCTGCTCGCCCTCAAACCCGGCTTCGATCGCCTGAAGCATCGCTTCGACTACGAGCAGTACGGGGGCGCGCCCCTCCTCGGCGTGCGCGGGGTGAGCATCGTGACGCACGGCCGCGCACGGGCGCGGATGCTCGAGAACGCGATCCGGGTCGCATCCGAGGCGGCGACGGCGCGCATCCCGCAGCTGATCGCCGACTGGACGAGGGAGCACCCCGCCTTCGCACGACGCGACACGCCGGCGATGATCGCCGGAGAGACGGAGCCGCTGGTCGCGGGACAGGGAGGCGACGCCTGACCAGCGCGCCCGCCAGGCGACGGCGGGTTCGGCCCAGCCCCGGGCTGGAGGCGCGACGGCTGGCGCTCCTGGCGCTGTTCGAGGACGAGTTTCGACCGGCGCAGGCGCTGGTCGCGTTGACCCGCATGGTCGAGGAGCACGGCACCGATCCGGAGGTGGCAGCGCACGCCCGGGAGATCGTCGGTGGCGTTATCGAGCATCGCTCCGAGCTGGACGCGCAGATCGCCGCGTACGCCCCCGCCATCCCGGTCAGCGAGCTCGGCAAGGTCGAGCGCACGATCCTCCGGAGCGCGGTATGGGAGGTGCTATACTCCGCCGCGACCTCGAGCGGGGAGACGATTCACGACGCCGTTTCCCTTGCCCGGACCTACTCCGGGGACGCGGCTCGCCGCCTCGTGAACGGCGTCCTGGGGAGCGTTGCCAGATCATCGCCTGGAGGAGCCTGACGGTGGCCGACGGAACCACGTTCGACCGACTCAAGAAGCTGATCGTCGAGCAGCTCGGTGTCGATGAAGAGGAGGTCACCCCGACTGCCTCGTTCGTCGAGGACCTGAATGCGGACTCGCTCGACCTCGTGGAGCTGATCATGAGCCTCGAGGAGGAGTTCGGCATGGAGATCTCCGACGAGGACGCCGAGAAGATCCAGAAGGTCTCCGACGCGGTCGAATTCATCGAGGAGCACCAGCAGTAACGATCGGAGCCGATGGCCAGTCCGCACATCGACGAGCTGGGTGAGCGACTCGGCATCGTCCTGCGGGATCCGGAGGCAATTCGCCAGGCGTTCGTTCACAGCTCCTTCCTCAACGAGAACCCGGCCGCTGCGCCGGGGCACAACGAGCGCCTCGAGTTCCTCGGCGATGCCGTCATCGGCCATGCCGTCAGCCGCCTCCTCTACGACCGCTTCCCCAACGAGGACGAGGGCCGCTTGACCGCACGAAGAGCTGCGCTCGTGAACCGCGACTCGCTCGCTGACGTCGCCCTGGGACTGGGGCTCGACCGCTACCTGCTGCTCGGTCGCGGCGAGGCCGGAGGTGGCGGCGCGGCGCGCCCATCGCTCCTGGCAGCGACCTTCGAGGCCCTGGCCGGTGCGCTCGCCGTGCACGAGGGCTTTGCCACGACCCAGCGCTGGCTGCGACGGACCTTCGCGCCCCTGGTGGCCCCGACCACCAGCGGGGAGCCGCACAAGTCTGCCAAGAGCCGGCTCCAGGAGTGGACCCAGCGACACCACCACCAGAAGCCACGCTACGAGCTGGTCGAGGTGACCGGCCCATCGCACCGTCAGGCGTTCACCGTCGCCGCCATCGTCGATGGCCGGGAGATGGGGATCGGTCATGGCTCCAGTCGCCAGCGCGCCGAGGAGAACGCCGCGGCGGTCGCCCTGACCGAGCTGATCGGGGCATCAATCCCCGCGGCCGGCCAGTGAGCCGACTGAAAGAGCTGCGGCTCCACGGGTTCAAGACATTCGCCGACCCGACCCGATTCGTCTTCGAGCGCGGCGTCACCGCGGTGATCGGCCCGAACGGCTCGGGCAAGAGCAACATGGCCGACGCGGTGCGCTGGGTGCTCGGCGAGCAGTCGAACCGTTCGCTCCGCACCAGGCGCGCCGATGACGTGATCTTCGCGGGCAGCGAGGGGCGCCGCCCGCAGGGCATGGCCGAGGCGATCCTCACCCTTGACAACAGCGACGGCTGGCTGCCGATCGACTTCAGCGAGGTCTCGATCGGTCGCCGCGCGTATCGATCCGGCGAGACGCAGTACCTGATCAACGGGACCCGCGCGCGCCTGCGTGAGGTGGTCGATCTGCTGGCCGGAGGGCGCCTCGGGGCCAACGAGCTGGTGGTCGTCGGCCAGGGAACCGTGGATGCCGCCCTCTCCCTGCGCCCGGAGGAGCGGCGCCAGCTCTTCGAGGAGGCCGCCGGCGTCAAGAACCTGCAGGTCCGCAAGAACGAGGCGCTGGGGCGACTCGCCCGCGCGCGCGACAACCTCACGCGCGTCAGGGACCTGATCGGCGAGCTGAAGCCCCAGGTCCGGCGCCTCGCGCTCCAGGCCCAGCACCAGCAGGAGCACGACGCGCTGGGTCGTCGGGCCCGCACGCTGGTGGCGGAGGTTCATCACCGTCGCGAGCTCATCGCCCGGGCCGCGCTCGGGGAGGGTCGTCGCAGGAAGGCGGCCGCGGACGCGGCGCTGGAGGCGCTGCGGGCGGAGGAGGCCGCGGGTCGCGAGGCGATCACGAGCGCAGAGGCAGGCTACTGGTCGGCCGAGTCGGCGGCGCGTGTGGCTTCCGAGCGGCGGGAGACGGCGCGGGAGGGTCTGATTCGGGCCGAGGCGCAGGCCGATGCGGCCGCTCGCCGACAGGCGGACCTTTCCTCGGCGATCGAGCGCTCCCAGGCCGAGCTCGACAAGCTCGACGCCACGCGCCCGGCTGAGCCCGATGCCGGGACACCCGATGCCGATCTCGCATGGGAGGCTGCCAGGGAAGCGGAGCGCCGGTGGCGGGGAGCGGTGGAGGCGTTGGAAGCCGCGGATCGCGCCGCCCTCTCTGCGGAGGAGGCGCTCAGCGAGGCTCGCGCACGCGCGCGAGCGTCGATCGCCGAGGCTGCGAGGCGTGACGAGGCCGCCGCCAGGGCCGCAGCACGGGCCGAGCAGATCGAGGAGGAGTTGCGAGCGGCGAGCGAAGCCGCCACGGCGGCCGAGGCGGAGCTGGCGACGGTCGCCGCCGCCCTCCGTTCTGCGGAATCCGCCGAGGCCGAAGCGATCAGCCGTCTCGCCGCGGCCGACGAGGCGCGCCACGACGCGCAACGGCAGGCCGATGAGAGGCGCGCCCAGGCGACCGGGCTGGCGGAGCGGGTCGGAGGCCTCCGCGCCGAGCTCGACTCCCTTCGCGAGCGGGCCGAGAGCGGGTCACGCCTCGGATCCCGGCTCGTCGACGCCGGCTGGCGGGGCCTGATGGACGCCATCGATCCTCCGCGCGAAGCATGGGCCGCGATCGAGGCGCTCGTCGGCGGCGAGCTGCAGCTGGCACTCCTCTGGCAGGACGGCGACATGAGCGGAGAGGCGGCCGATGCCCGCGGATCCGCTCGTCTGCTGGCGGACGCCGCCGGGGATCGCGGCGAGGGACGCGCCGCTGCGCTGACGGCGGTCAATGCCTCGACGACGGTTGCCGAGTGGATCGGCGGGGCGCAGTCGCCTCGGCTATTCGCGCGGGCGGTCGTCGCCCCTGACCTCGCAACGCTCCTGGCGGGTTGGCGCGACCTGCCGCGCGGATGGAGCGCGGTGACGCGTGATGGAGACATGGCCGACGAGCGGGGGCTGGTGATCGTTCGTGGACGGCAGGACGAGGCTGCTGGCGAGGCGGCACGCCAGCATGCGCGCCGGCGGGAGGTCGGCCAGCTGGTTGAGTCGCTCGAGCTGGAGCAGGGTCGGGCGGGCGAGGCCGCCGGCAAGGCGCTGGTCGCCGCGACCAAGGCGCGGGCAGCGCGCGACGAGGCAGTGGGGGTCCGATCCGAGGCCGAGCTGCGCGCGAGTGGGGCACGGTCGGCCCATGCTCGAGCGCTCGAGGCGCTCGCGCATGCCCGCGCACAGGCCCACGCCCTGACGGCCGAGCTCGAGACGGTGCGCTCGATGGTGCCGGAGGGCCATGCATCCGTGTCGTCGTCGGCCGATCCCAAGCTCGACGTGCTTGCCGCCGCGGCGACTGCCGCGCAGCGCGACCGCGCAGAGCTCGCCGCGCGACGAGATGAGCTGCGCGTCGCCTGGCAGGCGGCACAGTCGGCGGCCGACGCCCCGGCCTCGGCGGGACGTGAGGCAGGGTATGAGCAGGCACTGCTCGCCGCGCGGCGCGAGCAGCTGCGCGCGGCGATCGCCGCCGACCGTGATGCCCTCGTCGCGCTCGAGCGCGACCGCGTGGCTGGTGCGGAAGCATTCGCCGCAGCGGGCGCCGCCGTCGAGCAGGCGACCATCGAGCGCGACGCCGCCAACGCCGAGCGGGATCGGCTCAGAGCCGACCTGCTCGAGCGCGAGCGGACGCGTGGGAGTGCCGCGTCGCGCCTGGTGGAGCTTGAACGGGATGCGCAGGCGGCCGCCCTGGAGGCACAGCGCCACGAGGACGAGCTGGTCTCCATCGGGCGCGAACGCGACCTGGCGATCGAGTCATTGCCACCCAACGGAGAGGCGGACGAGGCCACGACCGATGAGGCCGCCGCGGACGGGATCGACCCCGACGCCACGCTCGAGGCGATCCGGGACGAGCTGACGCGGGTTCGTCGCACCCTCTCGCAGATCGGGTCGGTGAACCCGTTTGCCATCGACGAGCATCGGGAGCTGGCGGGGCGTCTCGAGACCCTGGTCGGTCAGGACGCGGATCTTTCCGCGGCGAGCGCCTCGACCGAAGAGCTGATCGAACGCCTCGACGCGGAGATCGCAGACCAGTTCAACGCGGCATTCGTCGCCATCGGCGCTAAGTTCGACGAGTACTGCCGCCTCCTCTTCGCCGGCGGCTCTGCGTCGCTCCAGATGAGCGAGGGGGAGGGGGAGGCCGCCGGCGGAATCGAGATCGCCGTACAGCCGCCCGGCAAGCGGCTCCAGCGGCTGCCGATGCTCTCCGGCGGGGAGCGGGCCCTGACCGGGGTCGCATTGCTCTTCGCGATGTTGAGCGTGAACCCGGTCCCGTTCTGCATCCTCGACGAGGTCGACGCAGCCCTCGATGAGGCGAACATCGGCCGATTCGCCGACGCGCTTCGCCTCCTCGCGCAGACGATCGACTTCGTCGTCATCACCCACAACCGGGCCACGATCGAGACCGCGGACACGATCTATGGCCTGACCATGACCGACGCCGCGGTGTCGCGCCTCCTCTCTCTGCGCCTCGCCGACGTGCCGGTCGAGGTGGCCGTCGGATGATGGCCCGCCCGCGGCGGGAGCCGACGGGCCTTGGGCTGCGGCCTCGGCCCGGGGGCCTGGGCGGCCGCCTCCGGGCGCTGCTGGGTCGAGATCGGGTCGCCGAGGCGACCTGGGACGAGCTGGAGGAGGCGCTGATCGCCGCCGACGTGGGTGCCGAGACGACCGCGGCGCTGATTGCCGCAACGCAGCAGCGCGTCGGCGCCTCCGCATCGGGTGAGGCGATACACGCGGCGCTGGCGGAGGAGATCCAGGCGCGCCTCGATCGCGTCGGCTGCGGGACGTTCGAGGTCGGGCCCGCCCCGGCGGTGGTGCTCGTTGTCGGCGTCAACGGATCGGGCAAGACGACGACCATCGCCAAGCTCGCCTCTCGCTTCGTGCGCGAGGGTCACAGCGTCGTCCTGGCCGCCGCCGACACCTTTCGTGCTGCCGCGATCGAGCAGCTGCGCCTTTGGGGCGAGCAGATCG
>Ga0214472_10007336_pt1 | contig 11540 bp, 6 predicted proteins | sample RVTome_6_FD_207662 | JGI IMG/M metagenome (GOLD analysis project Ga0214472, IMG submission 207662) | Soil microbial communities from uranium-contaminated site in the Upper Colorado River Basin, Wyoming, United States - RVT140D175 | ecosystem: Environmental > Terrestrial > Soil > Contaminated >...
TCGCCATCAGCGCGGCAGCTCCAGGCGGTGCATGCCGCCTTCGCCGAACAGCAGCAGGTCCTCTCCGGCGCCGGGCGCGAGCCCGACGATTGCGTGGCGATCGGGCCGCTGCTCGGTGCGGACCGGGCCGGTCACGCCTTCGCCCCAGACGAGCGTGCCCTCCATCCCCGCGACCACGAAGCGCCCCGGGCCGATCTGGAGGGCGGACAGGAGCGTCGCCTCGGTCGCGGTCTCGATCCGTGTCCAGGTCTTTCCGCGATCGGCCGTCGCGAACAGGCGGCCGCGCAGCCCGAAGGCGAGCACGGGGCCCTCGGCGAGCGGCAGCAGGCCGAAGAAGGACCCCTCGTAGGGCGAGGGCAGCGGGACCCAGCGGAGACCGCCGTCGTCGGAGCGGTAGAGATGGCCGGCCTCCGCGGCGATGTAGAGCGTGCCGTCGGCCGCTGCGGCCAGCTGGTTCAAGTGGAAGTCGTCGCCTTCGCGAACGGCGCGCGCGTGCCACGAGTCGCCGCCGTCACTCGTGGCGATGAGCTCGCCGTAGGCGGAGGTCGCCAGGCCCCGCTCGGCGTCCTCGAACCAGACGTCGAGCAGCGGGCGCTCGTTCTCGGGAGCGTAGTGCACGCGCTCCCAGGTCGAGCCGCCGTCCCGCGTGCGCAGCACCACCGCGTCGTGACCCACGGCCCAGCCGAGCTGGCTGTCGTACAGGTAGACCCCCGTGAGCAGCGCCCGCGTCGGCACTTTCGCCTGGGTCCACGACGAGCCGCCGTCGCTCGAAACGAGGATGTGCCCGCGCTCGCCCACCGCCAGCAGCCGCTCGCCGCGCCGGGCGACGTCGAGCAGGAGCGACTCGGGCGCGAGCCGCGCCATCACGGCCCATTCGGACAGCGGCGGCGCCCCGGGGTCGACCGTGGCGAGGGCCACGAGGCCGGCCGAGAGCAGGAGCGCCAGAGCAGCGACGAGCCGCACGACTAGCGCACGCCTTCCTGCCGCAGCGCGTCCGGAGTGAAGTCGGCGTCGGTCAGCTTGACCGTGAAGTCGTGGACACGGCTCTCGCTGAAGAGCCCCATCACGACGTAGCGGCCCGCCTGCAGGTCGATGTGCGCCTCGGCGGCGGTCCAGAGCGCGGGCACGTTGTAGAAGTTGATGGCGTGCCCCTCCGACACGCGCCAGAGCTGGTCGCGGTTGTCGTACTGGTCGACCACCAGGATCTGCCAGCTGTCCTCGTCGACGTAGAAGACGCGCTTCTTGTAGATGTGCCGTTCGCCGGGCCTAAGCGTCGCCTCGACCACGAAGACGCGGTGCAGCTCGTAGCGCAGGTGCTCCGGGTTGAGGTGCAGCGGCGTCACGATGGCGCGGTATTTCACGCCCGGGTCCTGCAGCTTGTAGCTGTTGTAGGGCACGTAGACCTCGCGCTTGCCGACGAGCTTCCAGTCGTAGCGGTCGGGCGCCCCGTTGAACATGTCGAGCTGGTCGCTCGTGCGCATGTTGTCGGCGGCCGTGCCGGGGTTGTCGTAGGCCACCTGCGGCGCCCGGCGCACGCGGCGCTGCCCGGGATTGTAGAGCCAGGCGTCGCGCGGCTTCTTCACCTGGTCGAGCGACTCGTGCACGAGCAGGATGCCGCCCGCCAGACGCGCCGGCGCCGTCACGGTCTGCTTGAAGAGCAGGATCCGGTTGCTCAATGATTCCGGGGTTACGTTCGGGAGGCTGTAGAGAAACAGCGTCTCCTCGTCGAACTGGACCGGGGTGTACTGGCCCCCGCGCGTCGGGGTGGCCTGCATCACCCAGCGGCGCATGGCATCGCCGCGGTAGCGCAGCAGGTGGTTCCAGATCACCTCGACGCCGCTCGTCGGCATCGGGAACGCCGGCCCGCCGACGGCGCCTTCGACGCCGTTGCCGCCGTTCACCAGCTTGGCGCGGCCGATGTTGCGGCTGGTGGCGTCGTAGATGCGCTGCGGGAGCGAGGCGCTGCGCCGGGTCGGATACACGTTCATCTTGAACGTGGCGTACGCCTTGAGCATCGCCTTGTGGCCGTCCGAGAGCTTCGCGCCGTACTGCTCGGCGTTCTGCGCGGTGATCGTGAACAGCGGCCGGTCGGCCGCGTACGGGTCGACGTAATGGCGCCCCGGCGTGTAGCCCGCCGGGGGCTTCGTGATCCCACCGTCCCAGGCCGGGATCGACCCGTCGGCGTTGGCCGCCTTCTCAGCGCCGATCGGCGTAAGGCCAGGCTTCATTTGAGCCAGGAGCGGCGTCCGGGCCGACAGGACGACGAGCCCGGCCAGGGAGAGGGTCGCAAGGAACCGTGGCGTGCTGCGCATTGTCATGACCTCAGAAGGTGAACTTGACGTTGGCCGCGATGAAGTCGTGGTCGTTCAGCAGGTTGTAGCGGTCCGCGCCGAAGAAGCTCGTGTAGCTGAGGTCGAGCTCCCACTGGAAGCGGTAGTTGAAGCCGAGGCCGACGGTCAGGCCCTTGCGGCCCTCGATGAAGTTGCCGCCGGGACCCGGCGAGACGCCGTCCACGTCCTGGACGAACGAGAAGCGCGGCACCATGTTCACCGCGCCGATGGCGTTGTTGTACTCGAGCCGCCCGGCGACCACGTAGCCCCAGGCGTTCTTCGTCGGGAAGGCCGAGGCCGGCTCCGTCCCGGGCTGGATGCGCGCGGTGGTGAAGAGCTCGTTGCCCGAGGTGTAGGTGCCGGGAGCCTCGAGCCGCAGCTCGCTCTGGTCGGGCAGGTCGTGCACCGTGCTCCAGGCTCCCTCGACCACGATCACGACCTGGTCGGCGCCGCACAGGTGGCTGAAGGCCTTGGTGGCGGTCATCTGCACCTGCGTGGTGTCGAAGCGGCGGTAGCCCGCGATCTCCTGGGAGAACCCGTAGGCCCCCACCTGGTTGTTGTTGGCGAGCAAGCTGCCGAGCCCGATGAGCGGCGCGAGCTGCGGCACCGGCGGCAGCAGGCGCAGCGGGCTGAGGGCCGCGTACAGGATCTCCACGTCGTCCATCTGCAGCGGCACGTCGAGGCGGTGCGAGACCTCGCCCTGGAGTGCGATGCCCGTGCGGCCGATCTGCGCGTTGAAGCTGGCGCCGAAGAGCTTGATGTCCTCGGGGTAGGTGAGGAAGTAGCTCGCCGTCGCCGCGTAGTTGCCAGACGCGAGCACCCCCGCGGCCGTGCCGGTGTTCGCCATGATCACCGGCAGCCGGCTGTGGTAGTTGACGAAGTAGAGGCCGAACTCGGTGCCGCCCAGGCCGTCGACGAGCATCCGCAGCGCGGCGCCGTACTGTCCCTGGTCCGAGGGTTCGACCGTGTCGACCCTCGGTACCGCGACCCCCACCGGGTTTCCCGGGATGTTCGTGCCGACCGCGATCGTGTCCGGCGCCGACCCGAAGCCGAGCATGACCTTCGTCGCCCCGCCGCCGGCCAGGTCGGTGGTGCTGAAGTAGCTGCCGACCGGGTCGGGGTGCGTCTCCTCCCACGTGAACTGGTAGAAGGCCTCGAACGACGTGCTGCCCGACGGCTTGAGGCTGAGCTTGACGGCGCCGAGCGGCAGGTACGCCTCGCGCAGCTCCGACCCGGGCACGCGCAGCGCGCTCACGTCGATCGGGTTGATGGCGTTGATGCCCCCCTGGATGAAGGTGCTTTCACCCCAGTTGATGACCTGGTAGCCGGCGCGGAGCTCGCCCGGCAGCCCGCCGAGCTTGAAGCGGCCGTACAGGAAGGCGTCGCGCAGCTCGACTCGGCTGCCGACACGCTCCTTGGCGGCGTTCGAGAGCTCCGTGCGGGCCCGGTCGGCGGTCTCGTTCTCGTAGTCGTAGAAGCCGAAGGCGCGCACGAAGCCGCCGAACCCCCCATAGCTGAACTGGAGCTCGCTCGTGAGCTTGACGGCGTTCGTGAAGATCCCCTTCTCGTAGTTCTGGATGCCGTCGTCGCCGTTGACGGAGAAGGCCGTGCCGCCGGCCGCGAGGCCGATCAGGCGCTGGTCCGGATCGCTCAGCCGGAAGCCCAGGCCGTAGCTGATCGTGTTGCCCCAGCTCCACTTGAACTCGCTGCCCGGTGCCTGCTGTTCCTGGCTCATGGCACCCGCGGGCATCCCGAGCGCGAGCGCCAGAGCCGCCGCCACGCAAAGGGTCGGCTTCCACTGCGTCGATCCGACTGGGACGCAAGACATTGATCCCCCCTTGAAGGCGCTCGAGAAAGATGGCAGAGGCGCCGAGACCGCAGGCGCGGGTCAAGGGTGCGCCGAGTGGCCCGCCCGGCTCCATAGATCATTCGGACGAGGAGGGCTCCTTGATAGGATCGGCGGCGGTGGAAGCGCCGTATCGGTCAGCCGTCGCCGACGTGATGGCGGCGGTCGCGCTGGCCTGGCGACAGTTGCCCTGAGCAAGAAGACTGACCGGGCAGGGGCCACAATAGATCCGGGGGGTGCGAGCGACCCACCCCCCGGATCACGGAACCGACGGAACGCCCCGTTTACTCCAGCATCAGAAGTTGAACCTGGCGCTCCCCCGGAAACGCCGGGACGAGGGAATGCCCGTGATCTTCCCGTACTCCCACTGGTAGTCGATCTGGGTCGCGGTCGCGGCGTTGAACAGGTTGAACCCGTCGATGATCAGGTTGACCGACTTCGACCCGCCGAGCTTGATCTGCTTCTCGAGTCGGAGGTCCAGGATGCGGAGAGTGGGCAGGTAGTCGGGCTCCTGGACGGCCACGATCCGGCCGACGCCGCCGGCTTCGATGACGCCGCCTGGAGGGTCACCCCACTGGGTGTGCTGCGGGTAGCTTTCCAGCAACCAGACCGGCTTGCCGGTGTGCATGCGGAACCGCAGCCCGAAGTCGGTCTCGATCTTGGGGATCCGGTACGACCCGGACAGCTTGAACTCGTACTTGGGCGTGAAGGGCAGCACGGTCTCCATGTTGTTGATCGTGTAGTTGAGCGAGCCCATCCAGTTGTCGTCGGTCACCATGGGCCCTTCCATGTTGCTGTCCTGCCTGTTCGTCCGCGACGCCATGCCCTCCGAGGACGAGAAGACGAACGAGGCCTGGCCCTGCCAGCGGTCGGAGTAGCGCTTGTTGAAGACGAGCTGCAGTGCCTGGTAGTCGCGCTTCGGCTTGACGCCGTCGTAGCTCCCCATGTTGCGGACCTGGAACGTGCTGTTGTCGCCGATCCACTGGATGTCGCTGCCGTTCACCTGGCCGTCCCCGTTGTAGTCCTTGAACAAGATGCTGTAGAGCTGCACGGTCTGCCCGGCGGTGGTCGTGAACGGGATCCTCTCGTACTCCCACTCCTGGCCGGTCGTCCGGTTGGTCGGGATGTTGGCGAACATGTCGCCGGCGTGCTTGTAGATGTACGTGGCGCTCAGCGAGAGGTTCTTGGCGATCTCCCGCTCGAGGTTCAGCGTGAACTGGTCGGTGAACTGGTCCTTCACGCCATCGGCCACGTTGAGGGTCCAGGACTGGTCGACGGTCCGCGTCTCCGTGTGGAACGGCGTCTGGCCGTAGACCATGCGGGCCGCGTTGCGGGTCTCGAGCGTGTCGATGTTCCCGTCCCCGTTGGTGTCCACCGCGCTCCAGGGCCCGACGCTGTAGAGCTGAAACTCCCTCGTCACCAGAGGCATGTCCGGCCCGAACCGCCGCAGCGTCTCGACGCTCAGCGGCTGGTAGTAGCGGCCGTACGAGGCTCGCGCCACCGTCTTTCCGTCCTGCGTGAGCGTGTAGCTGAGGCCGATCCGCGGGGACCACGTGTTGAAGTTGAAGATGTCGTCCGTGCCCTGGCGGTCCCTGACCATCGGTGGCGGGTCGTTGATCTGCTCGGGGGAGCCCACGAGGCCGTAGACCTTGCCCGTCTCGTACTTGGTGCTCATGTTGTCGAAGCGCAGGCCGATGTTGATCGTCAGGCGACGCGTCGGCGACCACTGGTCGTCGAAGAACAGCCCGGTCGAGTCCGCCGTGCGCACGGTCAGGAATGGGTTGAGGGTGTCTTTGTTGTTGTAGAAGACGAGGCCCGTGTCCCCGTACCAGTCCTGCATGTAGTTCACGTTCTGCGTCCAACGGTAGGGGTACAGGAAGTTCACGTAGTTCTGGAAGTAGCCGCCCTGCCAGTTGCCCCGCCCCTTGGTGTACTGGACCCCGAACTTCATGTCGTGCTGGCCGAGGAAGTCCTCGGCGTAGTACGAGAGGTCGCCCTGGATCGTCTGGCGGTTCGACTTCTGGGCCTCGACGTACGGGAAGGCGCCGTTGATGCCGTACTGGGACCACTTCCACCAGTTGATGTAGCCCGGGTGGTCGGGGGCGTCGGCCGGGACGAACGGCTGATCGTCCGTCCAGAAGCCGAGGTACTTGGCCGAGAGCACCGTCGTGGCGCCGGGGAAGTACTGCCACTGCGCGGAGACCGTGTTGTTCACGGTCTTCACGCCGTAGGTCATCGTGGTGTCCCACTCGGGCTCCGAGCCCCAGCTCCAGCCGGTGCCCTCGTTGTTCTCGTAGTGGTAGGCGGCCCAGACCTGGTGGTTCTTGAAGGGCGCGGCCGAGATCTTGGCGTCCGCGTAGCGGCCCTTGTACGTGTTCTCGAGCGACCAGCGCGGCGGCAGTGTCTTGCTGTTCACGTAATCGAAAGCGGTGAAGAACCAGACCTTGTCCCTGAGGATCGGCCCGCCCAGGGTGAAGTTCCCCTCCCAGTCGGACTTGGTCTCGCCGGCGAGCTGCTCGCCCTCGCCGACGTAGAGCCAGTCCGCGCCGAGGTCGTCGCCCGGCCCGGGCAGGTTGCTCGCGGGGTCGCCGAGCTTGGAGTAGAGCGCCACGGTGCCGTGGTAGTCGTTGCTGCCCGAGCGGGTCAGGACGTCGATCGCCGCGCCGGAGTAGCTCCCGTACTCGGCTTTCGAGCCGAGGGCCACGACGCGCACCTCTTCGACCGTGTCGTAGTTGACCTTGACGAGCGAACCGAATTGCGCGCCGCGGGGGTTGGTGGTGTTGACGCCGTTGACGAGAAAGACGTTCTCGTTGCCGGCGCCGCCGTAGGCGGTGGGGCTCGGCAGCCAGCCGCTCGAGTTCGCCACATCGAACATGCCGGGCGTGGTGGTCGCGAGGTCGTAGAAGGCGTCGCGGCTCGTCGGCAGCCGGTCGAGCATTTCGCGGCCGATCTTCGAGTCGATGGTGGACGTCTTCGTGTCCACCATCGTGCCCTCCGCGCTGACGGTCACCGTCTCCGAGACGACCCCGACCGGCAGCGTCACGTCGACCGTCACCACCGCGGCTGCGGAGACAACGATGTCGTGTGCGATGGTCTTGAAGGCATCCCGGGACACGCTCACCCGGTAGCTGCCGACCGGCACGTTCAGGAACACGTACGAACCCTTCGCCGACGTCGTCGTGGTGCGGCTGCCGCCCATGAGCGCGGGGCCCGAGATCTCCACCTTGGCGTCGGGGAGGGCGACCTTGTCCTCGCTCAGCACGGTACCCGTCACCTTGCCGTCGTGAATGGCCTGCGCGCGCGCGATTCCCACACCCCCGAGCAAGAGGAGAAGGGTCGCGCACGCAGCAGTCACGAACGTCCAGCGTCGCTGCATGATGGCTATCCTCCGTTCAGTCGACCCGTCCCCGATGGCGCGGGCCACTCCGTTGCGTTTGGCTCGATTGGAGGCCCCGGATGCGGTCGAGGAGCGATTCGGACTTCGCTGGTCAGGCTGGCGTCGGCCTCGGCGCGTGTCAATGACACAAGGCTGATTCATTTGTCTCACTTGAGAGCCTGGGGCGGCCTGCGCGGCGAGAGACTAAGATGTCCGCAGGTCCGGCGTGATGAAGGTTTCTCCCCGCAGGGCGGCCGGCTTCGCCGCGCTCGCCCTTCTCCTCGGCGCGGTCGCGGTGCTGTGGCTGCGGCGCGCGCCGCGCGACTCCCGGGAGGCCGTTCGCGAGATGTGGGCTTCCCGCGGCGTGACCCGGCCCAACATCGTCCTCGTGACCCTCGACACCACGAGAGCCGACCGGCTCGGCGCCTACGGCTATCCCGGCGCGAGGACTCGGAACCTCGACGAGCTGGCACGCCGCGGGGTCCTGTTCGAGCAGGCCGCCACGACTTCGCCGCTCACGCAGCCGGCACACAGCTCGATCCTCACGGGCATGTACCCCACGTACCACGGAGTGAGGGTCAACGGCAGCACGGCCCTCGGCGCGTCGCAGGTCACGCTCGCGGAGACGCTCGCGCAGAAGGGCTACGCGACGGGGGCCTTCGTCGGCGCCTTCGTCCTCGACGGGCGCTGGGGGCTCAACCAGGGCTTCGGCGTCTACGACGACGCGTTCGACCTCGGAAAGTACAAGCACCTCGACCTCGGCTCGGTGCAGCGGCCGGGCAACCTCGTGATGGACGCGGCGCTCGGCTGGATGGAGAGCCACAAGCAGGCGCCGTTCTTCGCCTGGATCCACCTCTACGACGCACACACACCGTACGAGCCTCCCGAGCCACTCCGATCCGAGTTCGCCGCCCGGGGGTACGCCGGCCTCTACGACGGCGAGATCGCCTTCGCCGACGAGCAGGTGGGGCGCTGCGTCTCCTGGCTGAAGGCGAACGGCCTGGAAGAGCGAACGCTGTTCGTCGTGGTCGGCGACCATGGCGAGGGTCTGGGCAGCCACGGCGAGGGCACGCACGGCTACTTCGTCTACGACTACGCCCTGCACGTGCCGTTCATCGTCGCCACCCCCTTTCGCGATCTCGGCGGGGTGAGCGTCGCGTCGCAGGTCAGCCTGGTGGACGTCTTTCCGACGCTCCTGGCGCTTTCCGGGATCGAGCCCCCCGCCCACGTCCAGGGACGCTCGCTCGTCGGCGCGATGCTGCGCCCGCGCGAAGAGCGCAGCAGCCACGCCTACAGCGAGTCCATGACCCCGAGCCTGCAGTACGGCTGGGCTGCCCTCCACAGCCTGCGGACGCCGCGCTTCAAGCTGATCCAGGCTCCGCGCCCCGAGCTCTACGACCTCGCCGCCGACCCTGGCGAGACGACGAACGTGATTGCCCGGCACGGCGTCGTGGCGGAGGAGCTGCGGCTGCGGCTCGAGCGGCTGGTGAGCGAGACGAGCCACGGCGCGCCGGAGCCGGAGGCGGCGGACCTCGACAAAGAGACGCTCGAGAGCCTGGCCGCGCTCGGGTACGTGGGGACCTCCGGCCCGCCGAGCGTGGTGGACGCCTCCCGCCCGCTCGCCGACCCGAAGGACAAGCTGGAGGTCTACGCGGCCGTGCAGCAGGCGGGCGAGCTGATCATGAAGGACGAGTACGCGGCGGCGGTGACCTCGCTGGAGCAGGCGCTCGGCGAGGAGCCCGCGATGGCGCAAGCCCGGCTGCTGCTCGCGACCTCTTACTCGGAGCTGGGCCGGAAGAAGGACGCCAAGGCGCAGTTCGACCTCGTGCTGGCGGACGATCCTCGGAGCGTGCAGGCCCTGATCGGTGTCGCGAACCTGCTGAGCGAGGAGGGTCGGACGGACGATGTCGTCGCGCTCTGCAAGCGCACGCTGTCGATCGACGAGCGCAACACGCAGGCCTACACGCTGCTCGGGGAGGTATACGCCGGTCTGGGCCGGCCCGCGGAGGCGCTGCCGCACTTCGAGAAGGCCGTGGCGATCCAGCCGAAGCTGACCCAGAACCGCCTGAACCTGGCGGGCGCGCTCATCGAAGTGAAGCAGCATGCGCGCGCCGAGACGATGCTGCAGGAGATCGTCCGCGACTACCCGCGCTTCCCCCTCGCCCATTTCAACCTGGGGCTCCTCCGCGACGAGCAGGGCCGGCTCGAGGCGGCACGCGCCGCCTACGCGGCCGAGGTCGCGGCCTACCCGCGCGAGTTCAAGGCGCGCTTCAACCTCGGCAAGGTCCTGTTCCAGCTCGGGGACCGCGCGGGGTCTCTCGAACAGATGCGCGAGGTGGTGAAGATCGCGCCCGGGCAGGCGGAGGGCCAGCTGTTCCTGGCGCGCGGCCTGCTGCTCGAGGGCGCGCCGCTCGACGAGGTCCAGGCCTACGTGGAGAAGGGCCTGTCGCTCGCCCGGACGAAGGACACGCGGACACTCGGCTTCTTGCTGCTGGCGGACGTCTGGACCCGCAGGGGCCAGCCGGAGCGGGCGCAGGAAGCCCTGAGGAATGCGCGCGAACACGGGTCCACTACACGAAACGGAGGCTCGCCATGAGACACCAACCCGCCACGAGGTGCTTTGCCTCGGCGCTCGTCGGAGCCCTGCTCCTCGGCGCTCCCGCGCTCGCGCAGCATCGCGAGTACTACGTCCGTGGGAAGGTCGTCGACACCGAGAAGAAGCCGATCCCGGACGTCGAGATCCGCCTGCGGGACGCCGCCACGAGCCGCAGCTACAACATCAGGACCGACAAGGAAGGAGCCTTCAAGTTCGCCGGCCTGCCCCACGGCGTCTACGAGGTGACCTTCACACGCGAGGGCTACGCCCCGAAGACGGACGAGTGGAAGCTCGCGACACCCCAGGAGAGGATCCAGCGCGTCGACGTGCCGGACGTGGTGCTCGTGTCGCAGGCCCGGGTCCAGGAGATCCAGGGCCTCAAGGAGAGCGAGGCCGCGGTCAAGGACGCGGCCGAGCGGCTCAAGCAGGGCGACCCCGACGGCGCCATCGCCGCGCTGTCGGGCCTGCTCGCGAAGCGGCCCGACGACGTCAACGCGCTCTTTCTCCTCGGCCTCAGCTATTCGAGGAAGCAGATGTGCCGGGAGGCGCTCGCCCCGCTGACGCGCGTCACCGAGCTCCGCCCCAGCTTCGCCCTCTCCCACTTCGAGCTCGCTGCCTGCGAGCGCAAGCTCGGCGACGCCGCGAAGGCGCTCGTGGCGTACCAGAAGGCCCTCGAGCTCGACCCGCAGAACGCGGACGCCGCTTACAACGCCGGGCTGATCCTGTTCGAGTCCAGCCGGATCGACGAAGCCCTCGTGCGCTTCGAGCAGGGGCTGGCGCTGAAGCCCAACGACCCGGAGCTGCTGGACATGGCCGGCCGTTGCTACATCCACCAGGCGAAGTATGAACGCGCGGTCGAGCTGCTCGAGAAGGCCCGCGCCGCCACCTCGGACTTGACGCAGGCGGCGTTTCTCGACGAGCTCGTCCGCAAGATCAAGGCAGGGATGAAGGACCAGGCCCAAAGCCGCGTGATCATCGGCTACGTGTTCCCGCGCGACCGCGTGATCGAGGCCGCCGAGATCGCCGCCGACAAGCTGACCCACGTCAACTACGCCTTCGTCAACATCGAGAAGGGCGAGGTCGTCGAGGGATCCCCGAGGGACGCGGAGAACCTCCGGGTGCTGACGGGGCTTCGATCCCGGAACCCGCACTTCAAGGTCCTGGTTTCGGTCGGCGGCTGGAGCTGGTCGGGTGGGTTCTCCGCGGCCGCGGCGACGCCCGAGAGCCGCGCGCGCCTCGTCGCGAGCGCCGTGGACTTCGTGCGCCGCCACGACCTCGACGGCTTCGACGTGGACTGGGAATACCCCGGCCTGCCCGGCAACGGCAACCCCCACGGCCCGCAGGACAAGCCGAACTTCACGAGGCTCATGGCCGAGCTGCGCGCGGCCCTCG
>Ga0214472_10007338_pt1 | contig 11537 bp, 12 predicted proteins | sample RVTome_6_FD_207662 | JGI IMG/M metagenome (GOLD analysis project Ga0214472, IMG submission 207662) | Soil microbial communities from uranium-contaminated site in the Upper Colorado River Basin, Wyoming, United States - RVT140D175 | ecosystem: Environmental > Terrestrial > Soil > Contaminated >...
GTTCTCGCACCCGGATTTGTTTTTTGAATAACTCCTCGTTCCTGCCGACGATCACCCGGTTCGCCGTGGCATCCAGACCGACAACATAGAGCGGTGCATCGCTTGCGATCCCCAGACCCTTACGCTGACCAATGGTATAGCGGAATAAACCCTTATGGTGGCCGAGAACTTTACCTGAGGTTGAGACAATCGGCCCTGCAACGTTTTCACCTGTTGAGTGGTCTTCTAAAAAATTACCGAGCTGGCTGTTTTCCAAAAAACAGACATCCTGGCTTTCCAAGCCCTGAAAATCATCGAAACCATGCTCTTCGACAAAACGGTAGGTACTCTCTTTCGTTTGTTCGCCAAGGGGAAAAATCACCTTGGACAATTGTTCTTGTGTGAGGCGGGAGAGAAAGTAAGATTGGTCTTTTTTCGGATCATCTCCGCTGTGCAGGTGATAGACATCTTCCTTCTGCTCAATTCTGGCATAATGGCCAGTGGCCATTTTATCCATGCCTGCGCTCAGAATGGCCTCCATGAATAAGCCGAATTTAATTTCTCTGTTGCAGATAACACACGGATTTGGAGTAAGACCTTGATAATAGCTGCCGGAAAAATAATCCAGCACTCTTTGTTTAAACTCCTGCTGCAGGTTGATAATCTGCAAAGGAATACCGAGTCTATCGGCGATGGTTTCCACCCGGGTCTTCTGGGCCGCAAAATTTGGTTGAGCGAGCTGCATGAAAAAACCCTTCACTTGATAGTGTTCTCGTAGTAGAAGGGCACAGGCAGTGGAGTCAACGCCGCCGCTTAAGGCTATGCCGATTTGTCTTTCTTTCACAGAATATCTTGTAGTTCCATGCAGGTTGTTCTAAAAAGGGCTTTAAAAACGGAGTTAACAGCAACTCCGTTAAGAGATACCCGGATGTTTCAAACGAAGAGGTGACGGTGTATTGTTCAAATAAAGACCTGGACACTATTCGATAGCAAACAGTTAAAATCTAGAGATTAGAATACCCCACCATGATTAAAAATGAAAGTCGCAAAGGATTAACCCCTGTATTGCCGGAGTTGCTGGCACCTGCCGGAAATTATGAAAAACTTGTGACAGCCGTCCATTACGGAGCAGATGCAGTCTACCTTGGTGGCAAAAGATTCAGTCTCAGAGCAAAAGCCGGCAATTTTGACGATGAAACGATGCGGCAAGGAGTGCGTTTTGCCCATGAAAACGGAGTAAGGGTGTATGTGACGGTAAACATTATTGCCCATAACAGCGATCTCGTTGGCTTGGATACGTATCTTACGACACTAAAAGATATGGCTGTAGACGGTATTATCATCTCCGATCCCGGTATCCTGAGCCATGCCCGGAAAATTGTGCCGACTTTGCCCATTCACCTATCCACCCAGACCAATGTCACCAATCATGCATCGGCTTCGTTCTGGCTGGCCCTGGGGGCAGGACGGCTCAATCTGGCACGGGAACTTTCTCTGGAAGAAATCCGGGAAATTAGGGAAAAAGTTACCGGTGAACTGGAGATTTTTGTGCACGGCGCGCTGTGTATCTCATATTCAGGCCGCTGTATGCTCTCAAACTATATGACCGGAAGAGACGCCAATCAGGGCAGCTGTGCCCATCCCTGTCGATTCAGCTATACTCTGCTTGAAGAAAAACGGCCGGGTGAATATTTTCCCGTTGAAGAGGATGAACGCGGCACTTATATCTTCAATTCCAAGGATCTCTGTCTCATTGACATGCTGCCCCAGCTGGTAGCAGCCGGAGTCGATTCATTAAAAATTGAAGGCCGTATGAAATCAATTTTTTACGTCGGCGGTGTCGTGCGAGTCTATCGAGCGGCGCTTGATTTTCTAGCCCGACTTCCAAAAGAAGCCTGGGAAGATCCTGCAGCAATTCGAATGCCGGAACAGTTTATGAAGGAAATCCAGAAAACCGGCACCAGAGGAACCACGGAAAATTTTATTCATGAGCGACCGGGCAGCACTGAAATGATCTATGCCTCTTCTCGGGCGGAACAGAGCTACGAGCCGGTGGCCGTTATTCGCGAACCTGGAGCTACTCCTCTGGTTGAGATCCGCAACCAGGTTGTAGCCGGTGAACAGATTGAATATATGAAACAGGGTATAGAACTTATTTTGTTGAAAATTGTTTCCATGGAGGATGAGACGGGCATTGCCATTACCAAGGCAAATCCCGGTAATCTGGTGGTCATGCATACCGAACCGCAACTCTTGGATGGCGTAAAATATGGTATTTTGAGGCGTCAAAAAAAATAAAAATTGATGTCAAGGTGAACTGACAACTTCTTAATTATATTGCAGGAGAATGTTGTACTCTGATAAGGTGTAGATTGTGGGTTTTCCTTACATTTTTCCAAAGTTCCTTCATTATGACCATTGCTGGGTCTTCGTAAGTGTCGTATTCCCTGCCAAGGTAACTGCAGCAGGAACTCAGTAAATCCGTATTGTTGCTGTAGAGCCCGAATTCCTTTCTGATTGTTTTAGCCATCGCAAGATAGACGGCTGAATCCAGCTCACTCTCCGAAAGATGAGCCATTATTACTTTATCTCTAAGTGACATGTCGTGGCGGAGAATCTCTACAACCTGGTCCACGGTGCTGGGCAGGGTAAGAGGATTAAATTCGTTCAAAGGTTGAAACATCATGGCTAACCTCCTGTTTATTCGAAACAGTTGTCGCAGGAACGCGGTGTAACACTCTTGATTTTACGATCTGAAATTTTCTCTCATTTATTCTCAAAATTATACACCAATATGCTGCCTGTCATCTCCACAATGAATCAAAAATAATAATATTTTTCGTAAGGCAAACAAACCCAGGGGGAGAGTAATTGAACCTAAAAAGGGAACTATTTTTCGATCAATGTCAAAAGATAGCTTGTTCCATTGAGTACAAGCCATACCAGGGAGGAGATGAGATAGATTCTAAATGAAACGAAACAGAATATCAGTGTTTGACCAAAAACATTCAGACGATGCTCGAGAGTGGCATTTCCCTGTTTTATTCGTAATTGGCTATGGGAAAGGTGGCCTGAAGATTGGTTCTTGTAATAGATCTTTGTACAGCTGGCGAGCATGGCGTTTACAAAGGCAACAAACAGAAAAGAAATTAGTAGAATCGTGAACCACTTTTCATTTAGCATACTGTCAGCCTCATTTCAAAAATGATAAACGTTTACAGGTCTGGGATTATGCGGGCATTTTGCTTTTCCCGGTGAACGGTATCAAAAGATGTGTAACTATATCCGATCTGCGACTGTGATTGCATCTCAGTCAGGTAAAAGTTTATTTTCAAGAAATACCGACTTTTTTCCAATACCCATCAATTTCGAGTTTGTTTCTCAAAAACTGTAAAAAATCATTCTGAGAATAATCGTCTTTGTGATGTTTGTGAAATTCTGCCAAAATAAGTTCCTGTTGACTGGTACTATAAATATTCCATTCTATTAGCAAGTCTTCTTTTTGAGCGTTGGTTAAAAATTGTGATTTTTTCATAAACCATGTTTGGAAATTGAGAGATTTTAATGGGGAAGATGCCTGTAAGCGGCTCTATTTCTTTGACCGTTCGCGGGGTATTGTAAGGACAGGTGAATAACCTGCTGCCAGCACTTAATGGGGTATAAGAACATCACTCTGGGCAATGAGTAACTTTGCAGACATTTAATATCTAAAATCTTACAAAAACCTTACGACGGTCATAAAAATGAAAGGTGAGTTGGACCAGATGGAGATATTCTGTGTGCAAACTGCCCATAATCGTTTGAAATCCCGATCTGGAAAGCCATCTGTCTGCCATTTCAGGGTATTGATTTTGTTATTTAAATCTTCCACAACGGGTTTGGTTGATCGATAGTTACGATGAAAAGAGCAACATACCTAATTTATTTTTCCGGTGTGTTGTAAACAGCTGATCCACGCATGTTGGGATTGTAAATATCTTGCATGTGTGGTCAAAATAACCGAAAGAAGTTAAATTATCGGTGATACGCAACTTGATTTTGTTAGAAAAATTTTTCACTTAATACTTTTTAACACCCTTTGTATCTATGGAGAGAAGTGCAATGCAAACTGTTTTTGCCGGAAAAAAGATGGTCGTTTGCGTAACCGGATCCATTGCGGCATTCAAAGTTGCCGGTTGGGTAAGTGATCTGGCCAAAGAAGAGGCTTTGGTCTCGGTGGTGATGACATCCTCGGCAACAAAATTCGTCACGCCTCTGACCTTCGCTGCCTTGTCTGGAAACGATGTGTATACCGATATGTTTTCCGCCGCAAAAGAGGATAACATGGCCCACATCAGTCTTGGCCGGGATGCCGATGTTGTGTTGATTGCCCCGGCAACGGCAAATACCATCGCCAAACTCGCCAACGGGTTCGCCGACGACCTCCTCACAACGACAGTACTGGCAACGAGAGCAAGGGTGTTGGTTTGTCCTGCCATGAACAGCCGGATGTACTCCCATCCCTCTACCAGACAGAACATTGCCAGGTTGAAAGAACTTGGCTACATGGTCATTGATCCCGATTGCGGGATGATGGCCTGCAAGGAGGAAGGGGAGGGCCGTCTTCCTGAATGGGACGAGGTGAAAGAATATGTGGCCAAAAGCCTTAGTCCTCAGAGTTTGCAGGGACAACGAATACTGGTAACCGCCGGGCCGACGAGAGAACCTCTTGATCCTGCGCGATTTTTAAGCAATCGCTCCTCCGGTAAAATGGGATACGCTCTTGCCCGGAGCGCTTTTCGACGGGGAGGGGAAGTAACTCTTATCAGTGGTCCCAGCGCCTTGCCTTGTCCCGCTGGTGTCAACATGGTGAAGGTTCAGACGGCAATGGAGATGTACAATGCGGTACTTGCCCAGGCGAAAAGCTGTTCAGTAATCATTAAAGCTGCGGCCGTTGCCGACTTTCGACCGGAAAAAATGTTTGAACATAAAGTGAAAAAAGAGCAAATCGACACTCAGCTGATTCTTGAACGTAATCCGGATATTCTATTTGAGTTAGGCAAAAGAAAGAAGGCCGGACAGCTGCTGGTCGGATTCGCCGCCGAGAGCCGGAATCTTGAGCAGGAAGGCATGAAAAAGCTTCAAAATAAAAATCTCGATCTTATTGCAGTCAATAATATCAGTGATGACAGTACAGGGTTCGAGGTTGAGAATAACCAGGTCTTGCTGATCGGAGCATCCGGGGTGGAATCTCTCCCATATACCAGTAAATTACACACGGCCGATCTTATCTGGGACAGGGTCGTCTCGTTACTGTCCGCATTTTGACAAACAACAACGCTTGAATTTTAGTCCGGAAACGCAGGGACAGGCGCTGTTTCTGGCAATTTTTTCTTTTATTACCTTACATTCACCTTGTAAATAGTACCAAAGACCGTCTTCCTTAAGAAACTGACTAACCTCCCAAAGCTTGCAGAGTTGGCCGTTTTCCAGATAGGAAGAGGTGAAGTCGACCGTACCGTTGTTGTCACCGGCCAAGCCGTCCCGGCAACCGTGAATCTCAAGACCAAGCCATATTACCGGATGGTCATCAAAATTGAGCATTTTGGGACGTGTTCTCATGTGCCAGCTTGATTGGATGTGCTGGGCATGTTGCAGAACAAAAGCAGTATATCGTGACCGCATGAGCATTACCGCTGTCGCGGCAAGATGATGGTCGTTTATGACCGGCAGACAACAGGAAGAATAGCTCGAACCGCTGCCGCAGGGGCATTGAGACTCTCTGATCATGTGCAACTCCCTATATGAATCGAACGATTCGAACGAATCGAAAAACCAGTTTTAATAATAACACCGTAAAAAGATCTGCGTAGAAAAAAAAGAAAAAATGAAACGTGTGCTCATTCTTGAACCATATTATGGCGGATCTCATAAACATTTTCTGAAAGGCCTGCAAAAGTATGTGACAGCGGATTACCTCCTCTTCACACTGCCGGCCAGGAATTGGAAAATGAGAATGCAACTCTCCGCGCCCTGGTTTGTTGAACAGATAAAGACTTTGCCTGTTGGTGATCGGCAATTTGACAGTGTTCTGTGTTCATCGTTTATCGATACAGCCGTTCTGCGAGCCCGGCTCGCAAATGTAGATGGATGGAATCATCGCGCAAAGATTCTCATCTATTTTCACGAAAATCAGTTCGTCTATCCGCAACGGTTCGATGAAGCGAACCAACATTTATTCGCAAGCATCAATTTTCATTCTGCTCTTGCCGCCGATGGAATTGCTTTCAACTCAGCTTATAACCGGGAAAGTTTTCTCAATGGTTGCAGAAATGGGCTGAAGGCAGCATTAGACATGAAGTTTTCGGGAATTATCGAAGAGCTTTCCGGCAAGAGCCGAATTCTTTCTCCAGGTATTGATTTTTCAGAAATCGATGGAATCGAATGGAAAACATCGACAGACTTACCTGTGATAATCTGGAATCACCGCTGGGAACATGATAAAAATCCGGAAGGTTTTTTTCTTGCTTTGGATATATTGGAACAGCGTGGTATCGATTTCCGTCTGATCATCCTTGGTCAATCATTTAATGACAGTCCCACATGTTTTTCTCATGCTGAGAAAAAATTCAGGAGCAAAATTCTCCACTATGGTTTTGTGCCATCATATCAACAATATATTGAGCTGCTCAGTAAGGGGGATATTGTCATCTCTACCGCACTTCATGAGTTTTATGGAATTTCGATCATCGAAGCGGTGCGGGCCGGATGCATCCCGATTTTGCCTGATCGGCTTTCGTATCCGGAGTTATTTGAGAAAAAATTTCTCTATAGTGACGATTCGTTGCCGGACATGCTGGAGAGGGTAATAAAAAAACATAGTCGGCTCACCCCAATAATTGCCAGGGAAATGACAGCTCAATTCGCCTGGCCGAACCTGAAAAAACACTACTCGGACTGGTTGTAGGATTATTATCGAAGCAAAAAGCAGTTACTTCTTCATTCTTGCGGCAAAGTCAAGCATCCTCTGAATGGGTATCCGGGCTTTTGCTGCCAGTTCACGTGTCACCTGGATCTCGTTTTTCCCTGTTTCCAGGATTTCGGCCAGATTCTGCAATGAATTCATGCCCATCCATGGACAGTTGGCACAACTCTGACAGGTTGCTCCTTCTCCAACGGTTGGTGCTTCAAGAAAGATTTTTCCCGGCGCCAGCTGGCGCATTTTATTAAAGATGCCTGCGTCTGTTGCGACGATAAACTCCTTATTGGGAAGAGTGATAACCGCATCGATAAGTGCAGTCGTCGAACCAACGACATCGGCTTGGTCAATGACCTCTGCCGGTGATTCCGGATGTACCAGAACCGCAGCTTCCGGATGAAGTTTACGCAGCCTCTCCAGGGCAACCGAGCGGAATTCTTCGTGTACCACACAGGAACCCGGCCAAAAAATCATCTCGGCCCCTGTAAGTTTCTGTACATATCCACCCAGGTGTTTGTCCGGTGCCCAGAGGATTTTTTCGCCTTTTTCAAAAAGGTGCTTAATAATCGGTAAGGCTATCCCTGAGGTAACCACCCAGTCGGATCTGGCCTTAACCTGAGCACTGGTATTGGCATAGACGACCACGGTATGATCCGGGTGCTGATCACAAAATGCAGCGAACATATCATAAGGACAGCCCTCGTCAAGAGAACAGGTCGCTCCGAGATCCGGCATAAGGACTCTTTTTTCCGGATTGAGTATCTTTGAAGTTTCACCCATGAACCGAACGCCGGCCACTACCAGGGTTCGGGCAGAATGCTCGGTTCCGAAACGGGCCATTTCCAGACTGTCGGCTACACAGCCGCCGCTTTCTTCAGCGAGATCCTGCAAGGCTCCATCGGTATAATAATGCGCGACAAGAACGGCATTCTGTTCATGAAGAAGTCTTTTAATCCGCTCTTTTAATAGAGAGGTTTCTCGGTGGGAAAGCAAAGGCCACTGAGGGTGCGCGGGTATCTTTACCTGTGGAATGACGAGTGGCGAAATGACATTTTTTGCTTCAGTAGCCATGGTTTTATGCTCGAAAAATAGGTGTTTTAATCTGTTGCAAGTAAGCAAGGATCCAAAACATTTTACCTGCTGGTCATCTATGAATATAATTCTAATAGAAAAATAATTAAACCAGGAATTTAATATCTGGCTGAATGTTGAAGGATTGCAGAAAAAAAATCACCTTGACTGTCCGGCAATTTCTTTGTTGCGTGCAACCTGAATTGACAGCTTGATAAAATCGGCAAACGTTAAGGTTTCGGGTCGGGCTTTTGGTTGGAGGTTCGCCTGCTCAATTGCCAGCAGGGTAATCTCTTTGTTGGCAACCTTATCCTGTTTTGCCGAGTCACTGAACAAACCCGCTCCGCTCAAGGTGTTGAGAATGGTTTTTCGACGCTGATTAAATGTTGTTCGGACAAGCTGTCGAAACAGGCTAAAATCATATCGGCTATTTTCAGCCTGATTTTCTGCAAATTCTGAAAAATCAATCCTGACGACCACCGAATCGATCTTTGGTCTTGGATGAAACTCGCCGGGCTTGAGCGTCATGAGTTTATGAATCGAAGCGCAGCTGGCAAGGAGTACGGTCGGAACACCATATTCTTTTGTATTCGGTTTTGCCATTAATCGATCCGCAACCTCTTTTTGCAACATTATTGTTGCAGTGTTGATAAGGGCAGCGTTATCGATCAGCTTGAAAATAAATGGATTCGAAATAGAATAGGGCAGATTGGCCAATATTTTCAGTTTTCCACCACATTGTTTGGCAATTTCCTGAAAATCGGCAGTGAGAATATCCTGATGGACCAGGGTAACATTACCCGGTAAATCGCCTTCCTCCTCATGGAAGCGAACAATCCCGCTGTCTATCTCGTAGCCAAAAACATGCTGTGCCATTGCTGCCAGGGGAATTGTCAAAGCCCCGAGCCCAACGCCGACTTCCAGTATGATATCGGTATTACATACCTTTCCAGCTCTGACAATCGCTTCTGCCGTCGTTTTATGTACGAGAAAATTCTGGCCGAATCGTTTCTTTGGTGCCAGCTGGTTACTCTTCAGCGTCTCGTGGGTCTGTCGTCCGTCTTTTGTCATGTTTCTTTACTTAGCCATCCGAAATTTTAGGTTTTTACGAGTTTATCTTATGTCCTTAAATCTTATTTGGTAAACCCATTCAGCTGAGCACACGTTTTTTTATTCGTTTTTTCTGGATTTGCACGAAAAATTTCAGGGCCAGATAATAGCTCACTACCGCAAAAGGCAACGCGAAGCAAAAGCCTCCCACACCCAGCACTACCATGGCTTCGTATCCTGAGCCAACCAGAATTGCCAACGAGTTTTGGATGCCGTCCCCGGCCATGGCTTGTTCCAGTGCACCTTGGAAATTGATCAGATTGAGTTCATAGGGGGTAAGGTGGTTGCCAACCAGGGCTGACAGGTAGTAAATCGGCAGATAAGTGAGGGGGTTACAGACTATCCAGCTGATAATAATACCGGCAAGTGTCGATGTCCTGGTCAGAAGTGAGAAACAAATTATCAGCAGGGTGTGAAATGGAATGGTTGGAGTAAGACCCACAAAAACTCCGATTGCAGTTCCGCCGGCAAGTGCATGCGGACTCCCCTGTAATCGTTTGAACCTTAAAAAATAGTATTTTATAAAACGCCAAAGGTTCATAAAAAGCGATTCTCAGCCAAGTTGGGACCGGGAGTACACATCCTCATCGAGCGAAATTGCACCTGAATGGTTGAATGCGTGGAAGCCGGCAAGTGCGATCATCGCCGCGTTATCAGTACAATATACTGGTAACGGTGGAAAGAAAGATATTCCTTCGGCATTGCATCGCTTAGCAAAAGCTTGACGAAGCCTTGCATTGGCCGATACACCACCACCGATCACTATTGTGTCGATATTGTTTTGCTTGACAGCCGAAATGGTTTTTGTAACAAGAACCTCTACGACAGCTTCCTGGAAGGACGCACAGATGTCTTCAGTACGGAGCTTAGCACCCTTACTCTGCTGTTGATTGACATGATTCAGCACTGCTGTTTTCAGACCGCTGAAGCTGAAATCAAGGGAGCTTTCGTCGAGCCAGGCTCTTGGGAAATGGACGTAACCCGGTTCGCCCTTTTCAGCATTTGCAGCAACCTGTGGCCCACCGGGGTATGAAAGTCCCAGAAGTTTGGCGACCTTGTCAAAGGCTTCTCCGGCAGCGTCATCACGGGTTCTGCCCAAAATTTGAAAACTATGGTAACTTTTGGCAAGATAGATGGAGGAGGTTCCGCCGGAGACGATAAGAGCAATGAAAGGGAAAACCGGCTTGTTCGGGCCAAGAAAAATTGATAGAATATGACCAGCCATGTGATCAACCCCAATAAGCGGGATATTGCCAACATAGGAAAGTGCTTTAGAATATGAGTATCCGACAAGAAGTGAACCAATCAGGCCAGGTCCACGAGTTGCGGCGATAAGGTCAATATCCGAAAGTTGAATGCCGGCCTGTTTAAGTGCGGATTCCACCACAGGGTGGATTGCCTGGAGGTGTTTTCTCGACGCCAGTTCCGGCACAACCCCCCCGAACCTTGTATGAATACAGTCCTGGCTGGTGAGTACATTGGACAGAATTTCATTGTCTTTGAGAACCGCTGCCGCAGTATCATCGCAGGAACTCTCTATACCTAAAATAAGCATGCAGGAGGTAACCTTTTTGGTTGAGTGTCTTGGTAATTGTGTTAATACAGTTCTTCAGTGTAAGAAAGGTCAGCAAAGATGAAGTGATTGACGGACAATGACTTCTTCCTAGTAGATAATTTGAGGTAGACAGTATACCGTGACAAAAAAAATACAAACAATTTCTCCTCTTGTCGATCAGTTTTCCAGGACTATTTCCTATCTGAGATTGTCTTTGACCGATCGTTGTAACCTCCGTTGCTCGTATTGTATGCCGGGGGTGGCCAAAGATAATAATACAACAGTCAGGACGGGTAACTTTCTGGCCCATTCCGAGCTCCTCAGTTACGAAGAATTGCTGAGAGTGGTCAAGCTTGCCGTTGCCATGGGCATGAATAAATTACGGCTGACCGGTGGAGAACCCCTGGTCAGAAAGGGAGTACTGGATTTCATTCATCAATTGTCTCTGCTGGAAGGTTTGGAGCAGGTGAGATTGACCACCAATGGTGTGCTGCTGGCAGAATATGCTGAAAAACTTTATGCCGGAGGTATACGCCATATAAATGTTTCACTCGATACACTGCAGCCTGAAAAATTTAAAAAAATAACCGGCTACGATCATTTTGCCGAAGTCTGGAATGGTCTTCAGGTGGCAAAAAAACTCGGTTTCAGAATAAAGCTTAACGTTGTTGCCATGAAAGGCGTCAATGATGATGAATTCCGTGATTTTGGCCAGTTAGCGCTTGAGCAGCCTTTTCAGGTCAGGTTTATCGAGTTTATGCCTGTTGGTGAAAAAAACAGCTGGCAGAAGGAACAATTTATTAAGGCGGAAGAGATAAAGATGCTCATCTCCGAGCTGGGAGTCCTGACTCCTTTCCATAAAGA
>Ga0214472_10007339_pt1 | contig 11537 bp, 16 predicted proteins | sample RVTome_6_FD_207662 | JGI IMG/M metagenome (GOLD analysis project Ga0214472, IMG submission 207662) | Soil microbial communities from uranium-contaminated site in the Upper Colorado River Basin, Wyoming, United States - RVT140D175 | ecosystem: Environmental > Terrestrial > Soil > Contaminated >...
GTGCGCGGATTCCATCAGGGCCAGAGGTCTAGACCACCTCACACTAAGGCCGGATATATGGGAGCAACATCTTTAGCCATACGGGTAACTTTTTCTTGCAATGCGGGGCGGACCATATATGACCCCATTGCCTGATTTCAAGATGAACCAGTCAATGGCGTTGGAGATGGAAATACTTCACCTGATGGTATTATTAATACCGATGGTTCATTCCAATTGAGGTCAGAAAGATCCGGTAAAGGTAATGGGCGTGTTTATCAAATTAATTTTACTGCGGAAGATGGCCAAGGGGGCAGTTGCACGGGGATAGTTCAAGTTGGCGTGCCACATGACAAAGGCAAAGAGGCAGTTCTGATAGATGATGGTCAACTATATGATTCAACTTTACAAGCATGTGATCAGCACCCTCATAGCCGTGCGAACAAGAGCATAGGAAAGCACGCTTGGAAAGGGGAAAGTGAACATGAAAAACATTTTCACAAAGGAATAAATCATCGGGATATAGAAAAAATGGAAAATTGGTGTACTGACTAAGGAAATACGTCGTCAACACAATATTATAGATGTAACATTATGAAAGGACTCTATATTAATGATTAATATAAAATTTAAAAATATACGCATATTCTGCTGTATTTTGTTATTCGGTTACTTACTATTCGTTGAGAATATAGCAAACACAGCATCTTCCATCTCTAATAAGGACGATGGTGCATTATTAGAAACCGGTCATGGGATTGAAAACACCGAAACAGTCACCACACCTAAAGTATCACGCACAAAAGAAGAGACCGAGAGATTGGAGACCTTCGGTCATGAACTTTTCGATAAAAAGCTTCAGGGGTTAGAAAAGGGAGGTTTCAGGATTAAAACAGCAGATGTATTTGACCGTTTTGGGAAACCAGAAATAAAATCCGTGGAATCATTCAGACACCGTGATCCTCCTCCTGGTAAACCGGGCATGTATGAGATCATCACTTGGCAGTTTCCGGGAATGCTGATCGAAGCGGGATCTTATCCGCCATCGGAAACTCATGAACCAGAACAAGTATGGTTCAAGCGTGTAGATATTACCAATCCTGATTATACATTGAAGCACAAACTTAAGATTGGACAACCTATTTCTGAGTTTATCTCCGTACTCGGTCAACCAAATGTACGTGATAAAAATGAGATAGTGTATAACGTGACCAAGGAGACCAAAATAAAACCTAGTGTTATCGAATTCGATTCCTTCAGGATTCATATGGCTGTTGGGCCGGACCAAGCAGTGGAAAAAATTGAATGGACATGGGAAGGTGTAGAATAACCTTCCTCCGGTCCATACTCCACGGGGTCGCCCATAAGCCAGCCTTAGTCAATAGTGCAAACAAATCTGTTACCACCTGTGGTGACGTACTTTACGTAAATCGGCTCACAGGGTCCGGTAGGTGAGTTAGTCACGACTTCATCTGACACTTGAAAACCCCTCTATCCGCTAATGTCGGGACTATTTGCTTAGGTATCTGGCTACAAAACTCCTGACTGTTACAGATATCGAGAATAGCTTCCCGTTCCTGTGCACTGAGTTTATTGGCAGGGGCTTTTTTTACCGTTTGTCGTCTATCATCCGATCCGCTGATACGCCAGTGCTGTAACGTGCGGCTACTGATGCCAACCACCTCACAGGCCTGCTTCTGGCGGGCGCCTGCATTCACGGCTTCTGTTATTGATTCTATGGCCATCTGACGATCCTGCGAGGAAATCAGTCTTCCTCGCTCACCCCCCAGATGGCTTCGCACTTTTTTGACAGCACCAACAGGGCGGCCGTTTCTGCCAAGGCCTTTTCCTTGCGCCTCAGCTCTGATTCCAACTGCTTGATCTTCTTCTTATCTTCCTGACGGCTTCGCGTGCTCTCCTGCTTGACCTGATCCCGGTGTTGATACCCGGATAATGCACTGGCTTTCCACTCACCAACCTGTTCTGGATACAGCCCTTTGCTGCGACAATACTCACTAAATTGCGCAGCATTGAAAGCGGCTGTTTCTATAACAACAGCCAGTTTATCTTCTGCTGTCCAGTCATCTGCTTTACTGTGTCCTCCTGGCATGGCGATCCCCCTGTTCCTGTATTCTTTTCTCCACTTATACAGACTAACATCTGATACGCCAGTCTCTTTACATAATTGCGATACGGGTACCGGATTCGGTGGCATCATCCTCTTGATGACGGATTCTTTAAATTCTTCTGAATAGCTTTTTTGCATCGCTTCATCCCTCTTAGCCCCTCTGGTTTTTAAATGTCAACTGAGGCGAAAGGTATCCTGACACATGGGGATAGACCCAGCACTAATCTGCCAGATTCTCTGCCGCGAAACCCCAATTGATAAGTTTGTCGAGTACCGCGTACACATAGTCCGCACGACGGTTCTGGTAATCCAAGTAATACGCGTGTTCCCAAACGTCGATGGTTAACAACGGTTTCATACCTGCAGTTATCGGTGAATCCGCATTATCGGTCTTAACCACTTTAAGTTTGCCACCACTTAATACGAGCCACGCCCAGCCGCTACCGAATTCGGTCGCTGCCGCATGCGCCAAGGCCTTCTTGCAGGCATCCAAGGTGCCGAAAGAAGCTTCGATCGTTTGCTTCACTATCGCAGGGGGTTCCCCGCCGCCCTTCGGTTTCATGCTGCGCCAGTAGAATGTATGGTTCCATGCTTGCGACGCATTATTAAATATTTTAGTCTCGTCGGCATTTCCGGCTGTCCTGGTGATGATTTCTTCCAACGATAAATCCTCAAACTCCGTTCCCGCGACCAGCTTGTTCAAGTTTTCGACATATCCCTTGTGATGCTTGCCGTAATGGAAACCAATCGTATTTGCGGATATGACGGGATACAACGCACTCTCCGCATACGGCAGAGGTGGCAGGATATATAGAGATGAAGTGTCTTTTGTCTTTGCTACGCTCATTGTTTTTCTCCTTTTATCTATGTCTTTTCCATAGGTGAATTGTACTCAACACTGCGCTCAGCTTGATTGCACCTGGCACACTGAAACATGACTTACTGAGCCGCCAACACCATGACGGACTCCTTCTCCTTACTCTGCCAATTCTCCAATGCCGGGTGCTGGATGGCACTGATGAATGAAAACACCAAGACTCAAGGTGAATTTATGTGGCAATAAGGTAACCACTACCAAGAGGCCATTTATCTGGATACCCGCCAATGTTTACGTACGACGCTAAACAATTCCCAGGCAGTAAAAAGCTGGCTGCTCCAGAGTAATAGTTTATTCTTAGAGGCAGCTAACAACAGCGTAGCACTCACAAGCACCATTACCGGATGTTTGCGCAGTGTTTGTACGATAGCAAATCCCATGTCCACCGGCCGCAAATTCTGCTGCAGGTGTAACGCGATAGAGGATATCTCGCTACGCTGGTCAGCAGCCCGGGTTATCAGTAACTCGCGCCTTCGCCTCAGATATTCGACACGCGCATTCATGACTGAGATCCGAGGTTTTCACTGTCTTTATCCAGCTCAGACAGGGTGGTAGAAAATAACCGTGGCCGAAATTTGAGCTTGTGCCTAACCATTAACGCGATAATAGCGCCGATACCCAGGTAAAGAACCGCAAAGCTTCCCAACACATATATCTGGTTTGCATCCGAGAAGGCTTTGACGATGAATAGGGTTAGAATCAACAAACCCAGCCCGAGAAACAAAATTGACGTCAACACGTACAAAATCAGTTGTCGGACTCTCCACCCTTCCTCTTCCAGCTCGGCGGAAATTATCTCTACTCGAGTAAGTAGAATGTCAGCGAATGTCCGCAGAAGCCTCTGGAATGAAGCAAACAGGCCGTTCTCTCGGCCTTGTGTTGCTTCCGTCACAGCTGCCTCTTCTTGCATCACGTGCTTAGCGCCGACTGATTAACATACCGAGCATGACGCCCACTGCTGTAGCAACACCAACGGATTGCCAGGGGTTATCATGAATAAGCTTATCGGTTGCCTTGGCTGCGGCCTTGGTTCGATCTACAAGATTCTGTTCCAGTTCTCCGAGCCCATGGCGTGCCTTCTTCAAGCTTTCTTCAGTTCGAGATCGCACTGCATTGATTTTATCTCCGGCCTGACTCGAGGTGGCCTTGAGCAACTCCTCTGCGTCATGCACAACCGTCTTGAAATCATCTATCAACCTGTCTCTTGCATTGTGTGTTTCAGTAGTCATACGTACTCCTTTGATTATGAGTTTTAAAAATCCGTTATTCATGTAATTTTCTATAAATATTGCATTTACATCTACACGCCAGCACTTTCTATTCTCCAAGTATTTCCGACACGGGCTGGAGTCGCGTTACATGCTGTGATACCACCTTCACGATGACAATAACTAGCCCGACTGGTATCCAACGAGGTTGTACTTTGGCTGAGCGTAGACTCTATATCACGACTATCCACGCTATTTTGAGGAAGGTCTTCGGGTGCTGAAGCTGGAATGAATATGGTGCTCATGATGCCCTTGTCGTTATTGCGTACTGCCTCACCCTCCAGGTCCTTATTAGGTGTTAACCAGGGCTTCTACACGATCCGACGTCCTTGAATAATATCAACCAGAATCACCACGGCGGCAATGACCAAAAGTACATGAATGAATCCACCCATGGTGTATGAGGACACCAAACCAAGTGCCCATAAAACAATTAAGATGACCGAAATTGTCCAAAGCATATTCTTATTCTCCTATGCTATAAGCGGGTAATATCCCAGCAAGGTCAAGAAACCAGCGATTACCACCGCATGGCGTTTCGCACGACATGATTTGCAATTGGTATCGGTTCACTGTACTGAAACTACTAGAAAAAGTTTAGTCGCAAATTATAGTTATAGCTGTACGCTAACGCACATAATGGACATACTCCTGGACGTGATAAGGCTAAAGTATCAGATGGATTCGGCATTAGGTCATCATCCAGATTTTTATGAAGGTTATAATACCCACACCGGCAAACCAACCGAACGTGTTACGGGTGCATATGTAGGAGTTTATTGGATTTAATGTCATACGTGAGTTGACGCCGGAAGTAAGACTAAAATTACTTGCAACTCCTTCGCAGGACATTTTTTCGTGATTTATGGTTAGGGAAATCAGCCATTCCCACGTTATGTGCGCTATAAAACAGAGATTCTTGAGTGAGCGATGTATAAAGATGAAAATGTCAGTTGCCTAGAAAGCAGTTTATCCGATATCAAGATGGCAAGCTGACTATACTTTACCCGGACCCTGCACTTCCCCCTTCCCCCCCTCGCAGGGTCCTTCTTTTTTCCAATATATCCGCTAACTGAGTCCACTAATCTCAACATTACCTTATCTTTATTACTGAAGTAGTCAATAGATTTATGAGTGTGTTTCGTAAACCACCTAAACTTGTCATAATGCTGACGCAGAGGTTTATCTCTATGTTCGATAACGTACAGAATAATGAACCGGTAAATTCAATTTTTGTATTTCAATACAACGTTCAATTTCATCACGACTTAAATGGGTCGTTTGCGGTGAGTGTCAACGTTAAATATTAAAAGTCCTGGGCTTCATCTGCGTCACCAGTCCGTTGAACCCAACGCACAAGACCAGCTTGCTGCAGTGCACGACTTCACTGGCAGTCTGAAGAACGGTTTTACGGCAAGGTCGTGGCCAATGACTTCGCCGTTCCGGCCATCCAGCGCTTGAAGACCTGCCCGAGACTGATCGCCAAGCTGTCCAATGTCCTTGTGTGCCTGCCCGCTGCACCAGGCAAAGGCTCTATCATTACACTGTGATGGTCAGTTGGAGCGTGCTAAGTGTACGCCACCGTACAGACGCTGTTTCTCTGTCCACTTAAGGTTGTGAGATTGCAGGCGTCCGTTAATGACCATCGACCAACAGAAAGAATGCAAATTGTCTTATCCGGAGCGATTTGCCAAGAATTGCGCGGCGCATAACACCGGCTACATATCAGAACACGGCAATAGTAGACACTCAGCGTTACTCAGCAAGGAGATCGGTCATGAGAAAAAAAAAGACTGCGCGTCATTCTGGAAAAGGCTCGACCTCTGTCAGAGACGTGCAACTGGTTGCCGGCGGCGAACTGCACCAGATCGCTGGTGGAAAGCACTCCGCGCTCACCACGAATCAGGGCGTCGCACTTTCCGATAATCAAAACTCGCTCAGAGCCAATCCGCGTGGCCCGACGCTACTGGAGGATTTTATCCTCCGCGAAAAAATCACCCACTTCGATCACGAGCGCATTCCCGAGCGTATCGTTCATGCGCGTGCAACAGGCGCGCATGGATTCTTCGAGCTGACAGCCTCATTGAAGCAATACACCACTGCCAGGATACTCACCGAGGTCGGTGAGAGGACCCCAGTGTTTACGCGCATATCGACCGTCGCAGGTGGTGCTGGTTCAGTTGATACCCCGCGTGACGTACGCGGGTTTGCCGTTAAGTTTTATACCAAGGAAGGCAACTGGGATTTGGTTGGCAACAACATCCCGGTGTTCTTCATCCAGGATGCCATCAAATTCCCCGATCTGATCCATGCCGTAAAAATGGAACCCGACCGCGGTTTTCCGCAATCGGCGACCGCGCACGACACCTTCTGGGATTTCATTTCGCTTACGCCGGAATCCATGCACATGGTGATGTGGATCATGTCAGATCGCACCCTGCCCCGTTCACTGAGCATGATCGAAGGTTTTGGTGTGCATAGCTTCCGGCTGATCAACACCACCGGCGAATCGACTTTCGTCAAATTCCACTGGCGTCCCAAGCTCGGCTTGCAATCCACGATATGGGATGAGACTGTCAAGATTTGCGGCGCTGATCAAGACTTCCACCGTCGTGATATGTTCGAGGCAATCGAAGCCGGCAATTTCCCCGAGTGGGAATTCGCGGTTCAACTTTTCACGCAGGCACAGGCGGACAGCTTCCCATTCGATCATCTGGACGCGACCAAGCTGATTCCCGAAGAACTAGTCCCGCTGAAAGTGATAGGCCGCATGGTGTTGGATCGCTGGCCGAACAATTTCTTTGCTGAAACCGAACAGGTGGCTTACTGTCCTTCGCATGTCGTGCCAGGCATCGATTTCTCGAATGATCCACTGTTGCAAGGTCGTTTATTATCCTATCACGACACGCAGTTATCGCGCCTTGGCTCACCTAATTTTCACCAGATCCCGATCAACGCACCCCAGTGCCCGTTCGACAACCAACAGCGCGACGGACATATGCAGATGGCGCAACCAGCGGGCCGTGTTGCGTATGAGCCAAACTCCTTGTCTGAAAACTCGCCACGCGAAACACCGAACAAGGGCTTTCACAGCACCGCAGTAACTGAAACCGGTGAGAAAGTCCGTATCCGTGCCGAGAGTTTCGCCGACCACTACAGCCAGGCACGGCAGTTCTATCTCAGTCAAACCGCGCATGAACAAGCGCACATCGCCTCAGCGTTGGTGTTCGAACTTTCCAAGGTCGAACATGTACACATACGTGAAGCGATGGTCGGCCACATGCGACATATCGAAAAAGACCTTGCCAACCGGGTTGCCGCAGGTCTTGCGTTCGATAAAATGCCCGATGCACCGGCGGCCGCAGCGCCTGTGCAGAAGCTGGCGCCCTCACCCGCACTGCAGATCATCGGCAAGATGAAAGCCACGCTCATAGGACGCGCAATTGGCATTCTGATCGCGGATGGTTCAGACGGCGCTGTCATCAAAAAGATTAAAAAGGCCGCGACTGATGCAGGCGCTAGTGTCAAGATCGTCGCCCCAAAAGTTGGTGGCGTGAAGCTTGCCGATGGCTCGATGCTGGCTGCTGATGGACAGCTGGCGGGTACGCCTTCTGTTCTATTTGACGCCGTCGCCGTCATCCTCTCCGACAAAGGCGCAAAGGCACTGTCGATGGAAGGTGCCGCGATCGATTTCATACGTGATGCTTTCGGTCATCTCAAGGCAATCGCCGCAGACAAAGGTGGCCTGAACCTTTTGAAAATAGCTAATGTCGAACAAGACGCAGGCGTCGTGGACGCCAACGACAAAGACGCATTCATTGCTGCGGCTAAGACGCGCCAATGGGACCGGGAAAAGTTCGTTCGAACATTGGCGTAACCGATGTTATCAGCCCTGATGTTTTTCGCACTACGCACTAATACACAACCGGCCCCACCTGCTAACGCCGTTGAGTGTTGCCGCACAGTCGAGTCCTTTGTACCACCACCCACTCATCTCATACCGATGGCGAAGTCTACATAAATTATTACTACAAAAGCCCAGTATCGTGTGCATGGAGTTCATTATATTGGGCGAGGAGAGCATGGATAAACGCACTATTCTGCATCTTTATAGTGATAAAACTCGGATGGTTCCGGCAATGAAAACACCGCTTCTTTTCATGTGTAACCTTCCTTTGACACACAACGGCTGCCTTGACCGGCGCCGCCGAGCGAGAGATCGCGAAGCGCCGCTATATTTTCCGGCGTCCGGTCGAAGGCGTGGTTATGCGTACTGAAGCCGGCCTTTCGGTTGAGGAATTGGTCTACCAAGTTCATTCGCTGTGTCGAGCCATTCCTGGATTGCTGTTTCTGCATGCACTATCGTCTCCTGATATGTTTGACCATCAGCCATACAACCAGACAATTCCGGAACTTCCGCAATAAAACTGTCGTCGTCTTCACTCCAATATATAATAACTTCGTATCGGCTATTCATTTTCGAATCCCATTTATATCTCGTAATAATACCTCGAATTTGCCTGACTTGATATGGTTTCGCCTTCGATCCTTTCGGCTGGATGTTTATTATCTCTTCTACTCCTTCCTACGAAAAGATATGGTGATCACCCCGTATCCGTTCAGAGAATCCTAATATCTGGAGCAGAGATATTAAATCATTGAAACTGATATTTGCGTCTGATCGCCCACTTAATAATCTCTCCAAGAAGTCCCTGTGTTTTCTGCTTACCATATCAAATCAGTCTCCTTTCTATAAAACGCATAACGCCTCCCATAAGCCGCGCCGCTTTTTGGTGTCGGCTGAATGGGATTGATACTTGTTTATGACCCTCCCCTTTGCCAACGGGCTTAGTGGTATTACCCACTATCCAAAGCATTAAGCTTACGGTTTCAAAGAACCAAACAAAGGAGAGGGTCACATGCAATTCTACACCAAAACACACGCACATTACTGTGGCATCGATCTGCACACCAAAATGATGTATATCTGCATATTGAATACCTCGGGGGAGATGGTGTTGCATCAGAATATTGCCACAGATCCGGCTAAGTTCTTGAAACTCATTGAGCCTTTTCGGGACGACCTGGTCATCGGCGTGGAATGTATTTTCTCCTGGTACTGGCTCGCGGATACCTGTGAGCAGCACGGGCTGGCCTTTATTTTGGGCCACGCCCTGTACATAAAAGCCATTCATGGTGGTAAATCAAAGAACGATAAACTGGATTCCGAGAAGATCGCGCGCCTGATCCGGGGTGGTAATTTCCCCATGGCCTATGTGTTTCCGGCTGAGCTGCGGCCTTATCGGGACCTGTTGAGGCGGCGTAATTATCTGGTGCACCGGCGCAGTGAGGTGCTGGCGCATGTGAAGTTGACCAATCACCAATATAATCTGCCGGCCTTTGAGAAACACATCGGCAAGAAGGGTAACCGCACTGTCGTGGGAGATTCCGACCCGAGAAACCACATTGTCTGGGGACCTTGATCCCGGTGTTTCTCTTAAAACGGTTCTCCAAGGCCCTTGCTTTGAATAGACAGGGCAAGCTGCTCATTTAATTTGTACAGGTTGACGTGACTGCCTCTGAGCCTGATCCGCTAAATAACCAGATGCCGCAAGGCAAGCTCGATCGTCGTGAATGGACAGGCGCAGGGTAACGGACAATGTTCTAGTACGTCGTTATTGTAATAATGACATCTATTGAGCGCTCACGCGCTCAATAGACTGATGCTCAATAGATGTTTGTGTGCAGCCACGGCTGCAATACATTTAAACTTGTGCGCAGTAGTCGCCAGACTTTTACTACGCAGCCAACCAAAAGGGTTTTATTTTTGGTTGTCGGATGGCTTTGGACTATTGACAGGGCGGGTCATATAGATGTTAGGCGCAGGAGATTTGAATGGACATACCAGTATCGGCAGCAAAAGAGATTGCGGAAAAATACGATTACGACCAAGTGATCATTATTGCGCGGAAGGTCGGGCGAAATGAGCACTGCACCACCTACGGCAAAAACAAAGAGCATTGCGGGATTGCTGCAAGATGCGGCGACTTTTTGAAGTACAAGGTCATGGGCTGGCATAAAGATAATGCCGCCTAACGTAAAGCTCAGGCGCGCCGCTTTTTGGCGTCGCCTGGAGCGCCTTGTTGGGCAGCCGCTATCACTGCTTGGGCATGCAATCTCAAGCCTAGGGCCTCGATGACCTTGAGGATTGTATCGAAACCAGGGCTTCGCTCTCCCGAAAGTGCCTTATACAAGCTCTCTCGGGAAAGACCAGCATCGCGTGCCACCTGCGACATGCCCTTGGCACGCGCAATGTCGCCCAACGCCTTGGCGATAAAGGCGGCATCTCCATTTGCCTCTTCAAGGCAAGCTTCAAGATATGCCGCCATTTCCTCCGGAGTGCGAAGGTGCTCGGCAACATCGTAACGTGTAGTGCGGGTCTTGGACATGATATGTTCCTACAGATTGCGAGCAAGGCGTAGGGCGGTTTTGATGTCGCTAGCCTGGCTTCGTTTATCGCCACCAGCCAATAGAATTACCACCTCGCGGCCATGCTTCTTGTAATAAACCCGATAACCGGGGCCATAATCAATCCGCATCTCTGAGACACCCTCACCCACAGGCTTAACATCTCCGGGGTTCCCGGCCGCCAAGCGTTCTACTCGCGCAAGCACGCGAGCCCGTGCGTTGATGTCGCGCAGGCCGTCAAGCCATTGGACATAAACATCCGTCTTGCGGATTTCGATCATGCGCCAAGTGTAGCCGTGCGGCTACATACTGTCAATCCGTTGCACTCCCTCCCCTCCACGGCCCCACGCTCCACAGCGCACGCTCCCGGGTCCAGCTCACAGGGTCGGACCTCACCTCCACCTCCACCTCCACCTCCACAGGGTCGAACCGAACCAACCACCTGAATCAATTTAACTTTGATCCCAAAAAAGCATGTTTTCAGGCCTTAGAGTACGCTTTTCCGAGCCAATTTGGTAGGTTGTAGCAGGTTCTCTGAGTGTATATCTCTCATCATTTGAATAAACATCCCGTCCCCGTGCTCTTATGCCCAACTGCGCCTTCACCTCCTCTATAAAACGATCACTCCCAATGGCAATACTCCTTGACCAATCCGGATTGCGTTCCTGGCGACGTATATGAAGACCTTCTTCCACCCACTGATCATGCATCTGTCTAAACCGTGTGACATCATTCATGCCACATAACATCGCAAGGCTGTCAATGTCTATGACGGTGTATCTTTGCAATGGCTGCTGGATTTCATTATAACCACTAT
>Ga0214472_10007340_pt1 | contig 11535 bp, 6 predicted proteins | sample RVTome_6_FD_207662 | JGI IMG/M metagenome (GOLD analysis project Ga0214472, IMG submission 207662) | Soil microbial communities from uranium-contaminated site in the Upper Colorado River Basin, Wyoming, United States - RVT140D175 | ecosystem: Environmental > Terrestrial > Soil > Contaminated >...
AGCATCAGGCCCCACGGGCCCTGACGCACCAACTCCAGCGCCGCCCGTCCGCTGCCCGCCTCGCCCGCCATCTCCAGATCGGCCGCCTCGGACAGCAGTCGTCGCAAGCCCTGACGGAACAGGGTGTGATCATCCGCCACCAATACGCGCGTCATGCCTGCCCCTCCTTTCCGGCCAGGGGTGCGACCAGACGCACCCGGGTGCCGCTTTCCTGCGCGCGGCCGACCTCGAGATAGCCGCCCATCAGCAGCGCCCGTTCGGTCATCCCGCGCCGGCCCGACGCTTCCGACCCGAGGGCCGGACCCACGCCGTCGTCGACCACTTCGAACACCAGCAGCTGGTCGATGACCTGGCCGGTGATGCGGACCTCGCGGGCATTGGCGTGCTTGGCGACGTTGGTGAGGCATTCCTGCACCACGCGGAAGGTCTCCGCCGCCTGTGCCGCGGGCACCCGCGCGAGCTCGGGCGCGAGTTCGAGCCGGATGTCGAGTTCGTGATGCTGCCTGAATTCGCGCGCCAGCCAGCCGATCGCCGCCACCAGGCCCAGTTCGTCGACCACCGCGGGGCGCAGGCCGTGGACGATCTGGCGGGCCGAAGCGAGCGATTGCAGGGCGAGCTCCAGCATGATGTGGAGCCGCTCCACACTGGCCGCGTCGGTCGTGCGCGCGATCAGCCATTCGATGTCATGGCGCAGCGACACCAGCGAACCGCCCAGTTCGTCATGCACCTCGCGCGCGATCTGGCCGCGCTCGAGCTGGCGCGCGAGCTCCACCCCGAGCGCGAGTTCGCGGATCTCGCGCTCCATGCGCTTGCGTTCGGTGATGTCCTGCTGGATGGCGACGAAATGGCGCACCCGCCGGCCGCCTTCGAGGATCGGGGTGATGGTCTGCTGCGCGGTGTACAGCGTCCCGTCGCGGCGCCGGTTGGTGACCTCGCCGCACCACGAATCGCCCCCCCGAATGGTCTTCTTCAAGGTGCGGTAGTACTCGGCGTCCTGCAGCCCCGACTGGAGCAGGCGCGGGGTGCGCCCGATGAGCTCCTCCCGTGCGTAGCCGGTGAGCGCGACGAAGGCGTCGTTCACCCATTCGATCACGGCATCGCGGCCGGTGATGAAAACGGCATTGGCCGCCGCCGACAACGCGCCGCCGAGCAGGGCGAGACGCGCATCGCGCGCGAACTTGTCGAGGATCAGGCCGAGTTGCTCGCCGAATTCGGCGAGCAACGAGGTGGTCGCGGGGTCGTCGAAGGCCGCCGCATCCGGGGCGCACAGCACGAGCACCCCGAACACGCCCTCGGCCGCCTTCAGCGGCAGCGCGCAGGTGGCGCGCATGCCAGGCGCGGGTGGCGCATCCGCCCCATGCCCCAGCAGCGCGCCGCCGGCGCCGCACCGGCACAATTGTCCGGTGTCGATCACGCGGGCCAGGCAGCCGATCGCCCGCGGTCCCTTCCAGCACAAGCCGGCCTCGATAATTTCCTTCAGCAACACGTCGTCGGCACACGCATGGGCCACCATCCTGAGGGCGCCGTTCGGCTCCTGGCGCGCGGCGAACACCATCTCCAGGTCGAACATATCCTTGAGCGTGGCGCAGCAGCGCGCGAGCGCCTCGTCCGGTTTCCAGTCGTCGCGCCGAAGCCCGTCGACGAGGCATTGCCGCAGCCTTTCCTGGCGGTAGGCGCGCGTGATGTCGCGCGCCACCAGCAGCGCGCCGGCGTCCCTCGACGGCTCGCCCGCCAGGCTTGCCCGGACCTCAAGCATGCGATGGCCGCCGACGGCGTGACGGACGCGGCAGCGCACCGCGACCGGCGCGGCGGGATGCGTCCGCAGCGCCGCCACCGCCCGCTCCACCTCGCGCAGGTCGTCCTCATGCACCAGCTCCCGCAGGTCGCGCCCGAGCAGCCCCTCGGGCGGGTAGCCGAGAAGGGTCCGGCTCGCGGCGTTGACGTAGGCCACCCGGCCATCCCACCCCAGGGTGGCGAGAATGTCGTTGGCGCTGTCGGCCAGGCTGCGCGGAGGAAGTTCCGGGGACGATCCGTCGGACATCGGGCGGCACCAGCTCCACAGGGTCTGTTTCGGATTCGGGCATGCCCGTCGACCAGGACTGCGCGCGGGCATCTTCCCCGGGCGCTGCACCAGGCGCGGCGCGCGCGCACCGCAGGCGTCGTCGACGGGCGCCCGGAAGTGTCGCTCGTCCGGCCGAAACTTGACAAGGAAGATTGGCCCGCGCCGTGAAATTTCGCCGGCGCACAGAACGCATGCTGCACCGCGATCCCCCCGCCTGTTTCGCCGCGACGGGGGCCCGGGCGGCGGGGCAAATCCCCCACAGCGCTTGCGGATTATCCTCGCAGGATATGCAACCCCGCTCGTCCGGGTCTACTATGCTTGTAGAAAAGCATATCGCCGAGACAGCGGGGTCTTGTGCTCCCGACCGCCGAACCGACCGGAATGGTTCGGGGCCTGACCGCCTGCGGACATGAAAGTGAAGGTACATCGGCATGAGAGGCAGCCCCTTCGAGACGGCAGATGGACGAGCGGCCGTAGTGGTGATCGGCGTCCGCGCGGCACGCCGGGCGCACCGGGGCAGGCTGCCTTCGACAGCTTCGGGCGGAGCGAAAATTCCCGATCACGTGCCCGGCCGCCCGCAGTGCAGCATCGCGGTTCGCGCCGGGGCGGCCGCTGCCGCGCAAGCGCCCTTCCCATGCCTTGCCGGGGGCTCCCTTGTCGCTGCGTAGCTTCCTGGCACGTCTGATCTGGCTGTGCGTGCTGCCGCTGGTGCTGCTGGCCGCCTATCTGGCGGTCGACAGCGTCCGGACCGCCCAGGCCGAACGCGACCTCGCCGCCGCCAACCTGGCGAAGAACTTCGCCACCGCGATCGACCGCAGCCTGAATGCGCGGATCGGCGCGCTGCGCATGCTGGCGCTGTCGCCGTTCGCCGACCAGCCCGCCCATTGGAAGGACCTCTACGCGGAAGCGCAGGGCTTTCACCAGAGTTTCGACAGCCACGTCATCCTCGCCGACCGCGAGCTGCGCATGCTGTTCAACACCCGCGTGCCCTTCGGCACCGACTTGCCCAAGCTGCCGCGGCCCGAGGGGCGCGCCGCGGCGCCAGCCGCGCTGGAAACCGGACAACCGGCCGTCGGCGATACGTTCTTCGGGCCGGTCGCCCGGGAAGCGCTGGTCGCCATTGCGGTGCCCGGCCTGCGCGAAGGCAAGAGCGCGTTTGTCGTGCTCACCATCGTCGAGACCCGCCACTACCAGAATCGCATCGACGAACTGGCGCTGCCCGCCGGCTGGTCGCTCGCGCTGGTCGACGGCAAGGGCGCGACGATCGCCCGCCGCACGCCGCACGGCCTCGACCACGCCGCGGACATCGACGTCGCCCGGCGCTTCGTGGCCGAGTCGGAGATGTCGCCGTGGTCGGTGGTGCTCGAAATTCCGCGCGCCATCTATTACGCGCCGCAGGTGACGGCCGCCACGGCGCTGGCGGTCGCCGTCCTGGGGGCCACCGTCGCCGGGGTTCTCGGCGGCACGCTCGCCAGCCGCCGCCTCGCACGAGCGGTCGCATCGCTGGCGCAGTCGCCGGCACCCGGGGCTCCGGCGCTCGACATTGGCGAGATCGCCGCCGTACGCCGCCTGCTCGACGAGTCCGCGCAGCAGCGTGAAAAAGCCGAAGCCGAGCGGCGCACGAGCGAACAGCGCTTTCGCGCGACCTTCGAACTGGCGGCCGTCGGCATCGCGCTGGTCGCCCCGGATGGCCGCTGGCTGCGGATGAACCAGAAGCTGTGCGACATCGTCGGCTACCGCCCCGACGAACTACTCGCCAGGACCTTCCAGGACATCAGCCACCCGGACGACCTCGATGCCGACCTCGCCCAGGTGCGGCAGCTCCTCGCCGGCGACATCGAGACCTACGCGATCGAAAAGCGCTACCTGCGCAAGGACGGCGCCATCGTATGGGTCAACCTCAACGTCGCCCTCGTGCGCCACGCCGACGGCCGCCCCGACCATTTCATCTCGGTGGTGGAAGACATCCAGCGTCGCAAGGAAGCCGAGACCGCCCTGCAGGCCCGGGAAGCGGCGTTGAGAGAGGCGCAGCGTCTGGCCAGGGTCGGCAACTGGACGTGGGATCTTCGCACCGGCCGCCATACCTGGTCCGACGAGATATATCGCGTCTACGGCCGCGACCCGAACCTGCCGCCCGCATGTGACGCGGAACTCCAGGGATGCTTCACCCCCGAAAGCTGGGCCGGCCTCAGCGTGGCCATGGAGAGGGCGCTGGCGCACGGCACCCCCTACGAGTGCGACGCGGAGATTGTCCGTGGCGACGGCACCCGCGGCTGGATCACCGCCCGCGGCGAGGCCACGCGCGCCGCCGATGGCACGGTGGTCGAGCTCCATGGCACGGTGCAGGACATCACCGAGCGCAAACAGGCGGCCGAAGCGCTGCGCGAGCTCAATGCCGAACTGGAGCAGCGGGTCGCGCTGCGTACCGCCGACCTGACCGCCGCCAACCGGGAACTGGACAGCTTCGCCTACGCCGTCTCGCACGACCTGCGAGCGCCGCTACGCGCGATGAGCGGGTTCTCGCTGGCGCTGCTGGAGGACTATGGCGAGCGGCTCGACGGCGAGGCGAAGAGCTATCTCGAACAGATCGGCAAGGCCAGCCGCAAGATGGGCGAGCTGATCGACGGCATTCTCGCCCTTTCCCGCAGCACGCGCGGCGATTTCGCGCGTGACGAGGTCGACGTGTCGGCGTTGGCGGCCGGGATCCTCACGGAACTCGCGCGCATAGAATCCGAGCGCGCGGTGAACATCGAGATCGAGCCGGGATTGGTCGTCCGCGGTGCGGCCCGCATGATCGAGCTGGTCATGGAGAACCTGCTCGGCAACGCCTGGAAATATACGGGCAGGACGCCGGCGCCCTTGATTCGTGTTTTTGCCGGCGAGGTCGATGGCCTGCGCGGCATCTGCGTGGTCGACAATGGCGCCGGGTTCGACATGGCGCACGCTCCTCAGTTGTTCCAGCCCTTCCGCCGCCTGCACCGCCAGGACGAATTCCCGGGCCTCGGCATCGGACTCGCCACCGTGCAGCGCATCGTCCAGCGCCATGGCGGCGAAGTTCGCGCCAGTGCCGCGCCGGGTGAAGGCGCCACGTTCTGCTTTACCCTGTGCGGTGAGCCGGAGGCCGCATGACCCACGCCGCGCGAAATCGCTTCATTGCGCTCGCCGCCGGTGGTTATGCGGTGCTGGGGCTGGCCTGGGTTTTCCTGTCGGACCGGCTGCTGGCGGCGTTCGCCGACATCGAATCCATGCCCTGGCTGTCGACGGTGAAGGGCGTGTTCTTCGTCCTCGCCACCGCTGCGGCGTTCTTTCTCGCCCTGCGCGCCGTCTCTTCGGCCGCGGCCGGCATGCCGCAACGGTCGCTGGAAGCGCCGGCGGGGCGCTTCTCGCCGGGACGCTTGCCGGGGTGGCTGTCGCATGCGTTCGCCGTGGCGGCGACACTGGCCATGCTGCCGGTGCGCGACAGCATCGCCGTCGAATTCGGCGATCGGCCGCTGCTCATCCTGTTCATGTTTCCGATCATCCTCAGCGCGCTGCTGGGCGGTCTGTGGCCCGGCCTCGTGGCGACGACGGTGGCCGCGCTCGGCCTGGCTTACCTGGCGATTCCGCCGGTGCAGAGCTTTCGCATCGGCGCCGGCCACGACCTGCTGCAATGGAGCTTCCTGATCGCCAACGGCGTGGCGGTCAGCCTGCTCAGTGAAGGGCTGCGCCGGTCGCTGAGGAGGATGGCCATCAATCGTCGCCTGCTGGACGCCGTCATCGCCGGCACACCGGACGCGGTGTTCGTCAAGGACACGCAGGGCCGTTACCTGCTCGCCAACGCGGCGACTGCCGGCTTTGTCGGGAAGCCGGTCGATGAGATCGTCGGCCGCGACGACCGCTTCCTGTTCCGGGACGGCTCGGCCCGGGATCTGATCGCGAAGGATCGAATGATCATGGCGGCCGGACGGACGCAGACCCACGAAGAGCGTCTCGCGACGCTCGATGGCAAGGTGCTGGTGTTTCTGGTCACCAAGGGGCCGGTGTTTGACGACGCGGGCCGGGTCGTCGGGCTGTTCGGCATCTCCCGCGAGATCACCGACCGCAAGCGGGCCGAGGACGAGATCCGTCGCCTCAACGCCGAGCTCGGGGAGCGGGTGGCCGAGCGCAGCGCCGAGGTGCAGTCGGCCAATCTCGAGCTCGAAGACCTCGCCTACGCCGTGGCGCACAATCTGCGCGCGCCGCTGCGGGCGATCGGCGGCTTCTCGCAGGTGCTGCGCGAGGATCATGGCGACAAGCTCGACGGCGACATGCGCGCCTGCCTGGACCAGATCACGCAGGCGAGCAGCGACATGGGCGGCCTCATCGACGGCATTCTCGCCCTGCTGCGCTGCACGCGGGGCGAACTGCGCCGCGAGACGGTCGATATCTCGCTGCTGGCGACGCGCCGGCTCGACAAGCTGGCGCGCGCCGAACCGCAGCGCGAAGTGACCCGCGACGTCGCCGCCGGCCTGACCGTCACCGGCGACGCCGCCATGCTCGGCATGGCCGTGGCGCACCTTCTCGACAACGCCTGGAAGTTCACGCGCGACAGCGCGGACGCCGCCATTCGCGTGTTTGCCGGCGAGCTCGACGGGCTCGCCGGCATCTGCGTGGCCGACAACGGCGCCGGGTTCGACATGGCCCATGCCGGACAACTCTTTCCGCCTTTTCAGCGGCTGCACCGGCAGGACGAATTCCCCGGCATCGGCATCGGCCTCGCCACCGTGCAGCGCATCGTGCGTCGCCATGGCGGCGAGATTCGCGCGGTGGCTGCGCCGGGCGCCGGCGCCACCTTCTGTTTTTCCCTGCCGCAGGCAGCAACGGCCATGGAGGATCGCCATGAATAGGAAAATCATCCTGCTGGTGGAAGACAATCCGCAGGACGAAATACTCATATTGCGTGTACTCAAGAAGATCAACCTGGTCAATCAGGTCGATGTGGCACGCGACGGCCAGCAGGCGCTCGATTATCTGTTCGGCGAAGGCGAGTTCCCCGCGCTTTCCGGTAAACCGCTGCCGACGGTGGTCCTGCTCGACATCGGCCTGCCGCGGCTGTCCGGTCTGGAGGTGCTGGCGCGGCTGCGCGCCGACGCGCGGACCCGCTTGCTGCCGGTCGTGATCCTCACCTCGTCCGACGAGGAACGCGACCGGCTGAAAAGCTACGAGACCGGCGCCAACAGCTTCGTGCGCAAGCCGCTGGAGTTCGGCGAATTCGCCCAGACGGTGGCGCGCCTGGGCGTCTACTGGCTGGCCACCAACGAACCGCCAGAGGGCTGACCGATGCTCAACCTGCTGTATATCGAGGACGAGCCCGCGGATTTCGACCTGTTGGTGCGGCATCTGCATCGCCAGGGGATGGTCGCCGATGTGGTGCGGGTCGACGATTCCACGCAATTGTCCAAGGCGCTGGACGAGACGGCGTGGGACGCCGTCCTCACCGACTACAACGTGCCCAGCCTGAACTTCCGCGAGGTCCTCGCCCTGCTGTGCGAGCGCCTTCCGGACTGCCCGATCATCCTGGTCTCCGGGTCGATCGGCGAGGAGACCGCCGTCGAGTTGCTCAAGGAGGGCGTCTGGGACTTCGTGCTCAAGGACAATCTCGCACGGCTGTGCCCGGCCCTCGAACGCGGCTTTCGCGACAGCGCCCAGCGCCGTGCCCGGCAAGCCACCGAGCGTGCCCTGCAAGAAAGCGAGGAACGCTTCCAGGCCATCGCCGCGACCATCCACGAGGTGATCTGGATGGCCGACGTCGAGCTGAAGCAGATCTTCTACGTCAGCCCGCCCTACGAGGCCATCTGGCAGCGCTCGTGCGCGTCGCTCTACGACAATCCACGCTCGATCCTGGACAGCCTCCATCCGGAGGATCGGCAACGCGTGATCGACGACATCCGCTCGGCACAAGCGGCCGGCCAGAGCTTCGAGCACGAGTGCCGTATCGTTCGACCGGACGGCTCCATGCGCTGGGTGATCGACCGCGGCTTTCCCCTCATCAACAACCCGCCGGACAGGGCGACCCGCTATGTCGGCGTCGCCGAGGACGTCACGGAGCGCCATCGGGCCGAGGAGCGGCTGCGTCAGGCGGCCGCCGTCTTCGAGAGCACCCGCGAAGGCGTCATGATCGCCGACCTGGATGGCCGTCTGGTGGCGGTGAACAAGGCGTTCACCGACATCAGCGGGCATACCGAGGCCGAAGTGCTGGGCCAGAACCCGGGCATCCAGCGCTCCGGGCGGCATGGACCGGAGTTCTACCAGACGCTGTGGGCGAGCTTGCTCGACACCGGACAATGGCAAGGCGAAATCTGGAATCGACGCAAGAATGGCGAGGTGTATCCCGCCTGGATGACCATCTCGACCGTTCGCGACGAGCACGACCGCCCGACGCACTACGTCGGCGTGTTCAGCGACATCAGCCAGCTCAAGCGCAGCGAGGAGCAGCTGGCGCACCTCGCCCATTACGACCCGCTCACCGACCTGCCCAATCGCCTGCTCGTCCAGTCGCGCCTGGAGCACGCCCTCGACCGGGCGCAACGGCAGGACCAGCGGGCCGCCGTGCTCTTCATCGACCTGGATCGCTTCAAGACCGTCAATGACAGCTTCGGGCATGTCGTGGGGGACCAGCTGCTGGTCGATGTCGCCCGGCGCCTGCGCCAGCGCATGCGCGACGAAGACACGCTGGGCCGCTTCGGCGGCGACGAATTCCTGCTGTTGCTCGATCCGATCGGCGACCCGGCGGCCGCGGCCGGGGTGGCGCGAGACCTGCTGGCCACCCTGACGACGCCTTTCCGACTGCCCGACCGCAGCGAGGTCTATGTCGGCGCCAGTATCGGCATCAGCATCTTTCCGGAGGATGGCGCCACCGCGGCGGAGTTGCTGCGAGGCGCGGATGCCGCCCTGTACCAGGCCAAGGAAGAGGGCCGCAACCGCTTCTGCTTCTACACCGCGGCCATGAACGCCAACGCCAAGGCGCAACTGGAGCTCGAAGCGGCCTTGCGGCGGGCCCTCGAACGCGAGGAGTTCGTCCTGCATTACCAGCCCAAGGTCGATTTGCGGACCGGCCAGGTGTGCGGGGCCGAGGCGCTGATTCGCTGGCAGCGGGAGGCCACGGGCCTGGAAGCGCCGGCCGGTTTCATTCCGCTGGCAGAGAAGACCGGGCTGATCGTGCCGATCGGCACCTGGGTGATCGACGCCGCGTGCCGTCAGCTGCGCAGCTGGCGCGACGCCGGGTGGGGCGACCTGCAAGTGTCGGTCAACGTCTCCGGACGCCAATTCTATTCCGGCGACCTGACCGCAATCGTGGCCGACGCCCTGGCGCGCCATGAGGTCCCGGCCGGCTGCCTGGAACTGGAAGTGACCGAGAGCATGCTCATGGTGGATCCGGAGCGGACCGTCTCCATCCTCCATGCGCTCAAGCGCATCGGCGTCAGGCTTTCCCTGGACGACTTCGGCACCGGCTATTCGGGCTTTGCCTATCTGAGCCGCTTTCCCATCGACGCCCTCAAGATCGATCGCTCCTTCGTGTCCAACATCGTGACCGAGTCGGACGCCGCGGTGATTGCCGTCTCGATCATCGATCTCGCCCACCGCATGCGCCTGAAGGTTGTGGCCGAGGGCGTGGAAACCGAATCGCAACTCGGCTACCTGCGGATGCGCGGGTGCGACGAAATGCAGGGTTACCACTTCGCGCGGCCGATGCCGGCAGCGGCGTTCACGAGCTTCCTTGCCGCAGGAACATCCCTGCCGCCGGTGCAGTCGGCGGAAACATCCCCTGATCGCACGCTCCTGCTCGTCGATGACGAGCCGAACGTCATTTCATCCCTGCACCGCCTGCTGCGCCGGGAGGGATACCGCATTCTGACGGCCGGCAACGGCGCGCACGCCCTCGAATTGCTGGCCACCCATCCGGTCCAGGTCATCCTCTCGGACCAGCGCATGCCCCACATGACCGGCACCGAATTCCTTCGCCGGGTCAAGGAACTGCACCCGGATACGGTGCGCATCGTGCTGTCCGGTTATACCGACCTGGAGTCGGTCATGCGCGCGGTCAACGAGGGCGCCATCTACAAGTTCCTGCACAAGCCGTGGAACGACGACCTCCTGCGCGAGCACATCCGCGACGCCTTCCTGTATCACGAGGCCGTCATCAAGCCGAGAGCGACGCGGTTCGGGGCCTGAGGATGGAACGACGCCGCCCTGATCCATCGAGGGCCACCACCGACCGCGAATTCCTGTAGCTTGACGGGGTTGCCACCCCGCCAGGCTTCACCGGCACATCCGCAGAAGGCACCCCATGCAACGCTTTGAATACCTTGTCCGCAGCGATCTTCATGAACAGGCGGAGAACGTCGCCCGCACCTTTGGCAGCCGCGAGCGCGAGCGGCTGAACGCCTACACGCAGTTCGTGCTGGCCGAACTCAACAAGCTCGGCGGCCAGGGCTGGGAACTGGTGCAGGCGCCCGACGTCGCCACCAACCGCAACTGGATCTTCAAGCGGGCGCTGGCCTGAACGCTCGGCCGCGGCGACGCGCCGATCCATTGCGATCGGTCCGCGTGCCCGGCTATTCCGCCTGCAGCCAGGCGTTTTCGGCGCCGACGTCATCCCGGCGCGCGCGCCGCGCGGCGTCTTCCTTGCGCGCCGCGTCGATCACCTGCATCACCTCGTCGAGGTCGGCGAGCTTTTCGTCCGGCCGGAAGACGCCGCTCAGCTCGCTCTCCGGGTGCAGCGTGCCGGCCTCGAAGAGCGCCCAGATCTCCTTGCCGTAGCGGGTGTCGAGCAGTTCCGGGGCGAACTGGCCGAAGTAGGCGGCGAGGTTGTCGACGTCGCGCTCGAGCATCCGGCCGGCGTTGTTGTTGGCCGCCGCGTCGACCGCCTGCGGCAGGTCGATGATCACCGGGCCGCCGCGGTCGACCAGCACGTTGTACTCGGACAGATCGCCGTGCACGATGCCGGCGCACAGCATGCGCACCACCTGGCGCAGCAGCACCGCGTGATAGGCGCGCGCATCGTCCTCGCTCAGCACCACGTCGTTGAGGCGCGGCGCCGGTTCGCCGTCCTCGTCGGCGACCAGTTCCATCAGCAGCACGCCTTCGTGGAAGTCGTAAGGCGTGGGCACGCGCACGCCGGCCGCGGCGAGGCGGCGCAGCGCGTCGACCTCGGCGTGCTGCCAGGCGGCTTCCTGTTCCTGGCGGCCGTAGCGGGTGCCCTTGGCCATCGCGCGGGCCTGGCGGCTGTTCTTGATCTTGCGCCCTTCGGTGTAGTCGACGGCCTTGTGGAAGCCGCGCTTGTTGGCCTCCTTGTAGACCTTGGCGCAGCGCACCTCGTCGCCGCACTGCACGACATAGACCATCGCTTCCTTGCCGCTCATGAGCTGGCGCAGGACCTTGTCGACCAGGCCGTCGGCCACCAGCGGCTCGATTCTCGCGGGGGTCCTCATGCCGGCGCCCCGCTCCGGTGCAGC
>Ga0214472_10007341_pt1 | contig 11535 bp, 10 predicted proteins | sample RVTome_6_FD_207662 | JGI IMG/M metagenome (GOLD analysis project Ga0214472, IMG submission 207662) | Soil microbial communities from uranium-contaminated site in the Upper Colorado River Basin, Wyoming, United States - RVT140D175 | ecosystem: Environmental > Terrestrial > Soil > Contaminated >...
TCGCGACCACCAGCTCGAGGCCTTCGACGCCGACGTGCCGGACGCCGGGTTCCCGATGAAAAACATGCTCGGATTGGCCATCGCCGACAGTTCGGCCGTGGGTTATTATTTGACGCCGCTGATGACCTGCGCCAATCGAGAAGGCACGAGCACCAGTTGCGGCGTGTTTGTGCCTGACCGCCGGCGCCGTCAATTCACCTTCCGTTACGATCCGGCGGCCAATGACGGAATCGGCCGGGTGACCGTCACGCTGGACGGTGAGCAGCACGCGTTCGATCTGACGCCGGAACTTCGTCAAACCGGGGCGGTCTTCAATCGGTTCGGCCTGGCCAACGTCCGCCGCGGCGGCCACTCGGTCGAATTTTATCTGGACGATCTGAGGTATTCGGCCCGTCGTGAAGCGATCCTCCGCCGGAAATTCATTCCGCAATCCACCATCGAAGTGCCGTACCCACACCGGCAAGGGGGCCGGCGGTATTGAGAGCCCGCAATTCGGAGGAAAAGAAATCGCGATGTCGATGCAGCGAAATGCAGTGACGAACATCGCGAAGCACGGATACCCCAGCGCGGCCGTTGGCCTTAACCGATACGGCAGGCCATAAACGACGTACGCATCGTTTCCGATAAGAATCACGAAAGCACGAAAGTTCGAAATTACGAAAGTAAATGCGTTGGACGGTAACCGACGCTCGATGTCAGCAGTTCGAGATCCACGGCCGCCCGCTGGCCAGGAGTTCCTGGGGTGAACGCTAATGTGCACTAATCTTCGCTAATCTGATTAGCGTGGATTAGCGAAGATCAGTGTTCCACCAGTATTTGCAATCACTGACTGACTCTGGACCAAGACACGCCGTCGAGTATGTTTCGTGTTTTCGCCATTTCGTGATTTCGCGTTTTTATTTGCAAACGAACGTCCATCCCTGGCCGGTTTTGCGCGCTGAATGGCCTTGTGATCGCCGAAATCAAATCCGTGGTATCAGTGAAATCCGTGGTTTACGGCCGACGCACAGTAACGAGATTCGCACGTAGCAAATACGAGCAAAGCAGACGCCCGGTCCGCCTCTCGTTCAAGCGATCGCCGCGGCCCGTTGTTTGAGCTGTGCGTACTTCGTCGCTTCGACCCACACGGACGTGCCGCGGTCGGGGCAGGTGAATTCTGCCCAGCCGTCGGCGTTGGTGGTGATCGTGTGGTGATGGCCGTCGAGCAGATCGCGGTACCGCACGCCGGGCCGGCCCGTGGGCAGCCATTGGGTGGCCAAAAACCCGTTGGTGATCACCACCGCCAAGCTGTTGTCGTATCTTGGATCGCCGGAGAATGACCAGCCGACGGTGTTGGGATGATCAAACCGGTCGTGGCGCCAGCCATACGTGCAGTGCGCGCGGGCCAGCGTGAGTCGCTTGATGAGTTCGCCGTGGGCGCTCAAGTCGACGTCGGAGACCAGCGGATAGCCCTCGTCGCGCAGCAGCACCAGCGCGTACGCCTGCGATATGAACCAGTCGCCGACGTATTCGCCTCGATGTCCCCCTCCGTGGGCCGGCGGTTGATCGTCGTGGCTGTGTACAAACGTCACGGAAAACACCGGCAATTCGGCCGTAAGCGTACCGTAGCTGAGTGACCGCAAATCGAAATGTGAATCCGCCCGCGAAGCGTGGACAAGCTTTCGTTGCAGCGCGAAATCGAACAGCGAGATCTGTCCCCAGGTCTGATGCACGTACAGCTTCAACTCGTCGAGATTCTCAGAGAAATACTCCCCCACGGCAAACAGGTTGCGGCCGGCCGACCGCCGCATTTCGGTCAAGAAGTCGAGCGTTCCCTGCGGGCGGACGTGTTTCACGGCGTCAAAGCGATACCCGTCGACGGGTATCCGCCATTTGAAATCAAAACCGAATTGCCGCAGCTTCATCACCAGTTCGACGCTGTCGAAGTCCAAGTCGCAGCCCATCAACGGGTCCAGCTTGGCCTCGCGATCGAACGTCTTGTTGCTCAAGGCCCAGCAGTCGTGGTCGTTGGGATGATAGGCGTCGAAGTGATGCCGGTCGAGCCCCAGCCAGGGGTAGCCGGTCGGGATGTCCGCCTGAAACCATTGCTTGCTGGAATCGAGCGGTTCGTTCTTGTTGTCCTTTTTGACGTGCAGACACCAGACGCCGGTTTCGGTCAGCCCGCCCATGAGGTGGTTGTGCACCGTGTCGTGGTAAACCTGAATGCCGCACGCGTTCAGGGCGCGACACGCCTCGGCGAGTTGCGCACCGTCGCCGTACTTGGTGCCGTCCAGATTGTGCCAGTCCCGGATGCCGTAGCCCACGTCGTGCTCGCCGCCGACTCCCTTGCTGGCCGGCGGCAGCCAGAGGGCGGTGAAGCCCAGGTCGGCATACCGCTGCGCGTCGCGCCCGAGCCGCTGCCAGAGATTCTTGCCCGACTCGTCCAGCCGCGGCGAGTGCCAGTTGAACGGCTGCAAGATGGCGCCGCGTAGCTGCATCATGTTCCTCCCTGTGTAACTGTTTAGCCGAATGGCGTTTGGCTCCAAGTGTAGCTGGACTCGCAAGAATTCAGCCCTTTGGGTGTCAGGGAGGCAGCAGTCCGAATGCTTGCCAGTCCGGCTACCACTCGGCAAAACAGTTGCCTCCCGTCTAGTTTAGCCGCGCCGGCGGCAGGCGGCAGCCATGCGGCGATTTTTCGCGTTCCGCCTACCATTGTGGCGTTGGCTTCCGTATCTTTGCAGTGTTGGCGCCGTCCCCAGATATTGCTCGCAGTCGCGCCGAATCAATGGCGCGGGACGGTTAACGCAAATTTCACTCCACAGAAAAGATGCACCATGTGCCAAAAAATGACTCGCGTCGCGGCCATGACGTTCGCCGCGCTGCTGGTGTGTGTGCCTTGCACAGCCGCGGAACACACGAAAGACTCGCTGGAAAAAGTGCGGAAAACACTCGCTGAGAAGAAAGCCGTGCTCGTTGACGTGCGCGAACCGGCCGAGTGGAAAGAAGGCCGCCTCGAAGCCGCCTTGCTGGTGCCGTTGAGCAAATTAAAGGAGGAAGGCGAGAACCAGGAGTTCGCCGCGGCGCTGGAAAAAAAGCTTTCCAAGAAGAAGATCGTCTACTGCCACTGCCGCTCCGGGCGCCGCGCGCTCGAGGCCGCGGACATCCTGGCCAAGCTGGGTTACGACGTTCGTCCGTTGAAGCCCGGATATGAAGACCTGCTCAAAGCCGGCTTCCCACAGGCCAAGAAAAAACAGCCGTAAACGACATGCCGCGCTACGTGATCTTGCTGCACCACACGCCGCCGGGCGAGCGCGGCCGCCGGCATTGGGACCTGATGTTGGAGGACGACGGCGTCCTGCGGACGTGGGCGCTCGTGGACGAGCCGTGGCCGGGCGGACGAATGGCGGCCCAGCGATTGGCGGACCATCGGCTGAAATATCTCGACTACGAGGGGCCCATCTCGCGCAACCGCGGCCGCGTCCGGCGGGCCGACCACGGCGCGTACCGTACGTTGTGGCGCGCGCCGCGTCGCTGGGTCCTGATCTTGGCCGGCGAAAAATTCACCGGCGAAGCGACGCTCTGGCAACCCGTGACCGGTAGTCAACGCTGGTGCGTCGAACTGCCAGCCGACTGATCGGCGCCGCCCAGATGCGCGCTGCGCAATACGGCGGAAAGGTCCAGGTCGCTGGGGACGGCGTCCGGAGAAGTCGTCTCTCCGGAGAGAAACACCGCGCTGTCGCGCAGTTGAAGCGTGTCGAGCCGCAGCGAAAGGTCCTCCGGGTCGTCGGCCGCCGGCAACGTGATCCAGGCGGTCGGGTCGCCGTCGGTTTCCAGCCAGCGCAGGTGCACTCCCGCCTCGGTGGCCGAGGCGGTGACCTTTTCTAGCAGGTCGCCAAGCGGGATCGGAATCGCTCCGGCGCGGGCCGAGTGAATCCGCAAGGCGACCACGTTCGGCTCCGGCAGGAAAACCTCCAGTTCCAGCGAGACCACCGTGTTGAAGTTACCGTCCTGAAAACGAAACGCCAGCTTCGCCAGGCCGGGTTCGATGGCCACGCGCGGCTCGAGAATCTCTGGCGCAAACAGGTCCGGGTGATTTTCCACGCGATCGACGGCCAACCAGCCGTTGATCTGTGCGGCGGTAATCAGCGCTTGCCAGCGCCCTGCGCGGTGCGCGTTGCTGGCCAGCGCCGTGGTGGCGACCAGGAATTCGTGGCTCTCGTCAGCCTGTGCGGCCGCGTCCAATTGGACAGCCTGCGCGTAAAACGACGGTACGTGCCGCGCGGCGGCGAACAACAACGCCAGCAGCACCGCGCACAGCCCGGCCAGCCCGCCACAAACCAGTAGCGCAAGACGACGCTTCCTGCTCACGAAGCACCTCGTGTCGTGTTCCGGCGGCGACCGAAAAGTGATGAGAAAGTGGGAAAGGCGTGGACCGCCAGCGCAGCCGCGGGCCGGGGAAATGTTAGGAGCAGGCGGCCGGGTGAGTCAATGCGGGTTTTCGAACTTCAGCAGGGCGTACTTCTTCTTGCCGGTTCGCAAGACGATAAATGATTGGCTGGCCAGATGTTCGGCCGTCAGCCGCAGGTCGATCGACGCGGCGCGATGGTTGTTCACGTAGGCGCCCCCCTGCGCGACAGTGCGGCGAGCCTCGCCTTTGGATTTCGACAGCCCGGCGTGAACCAGACAGTCGATGATCGACAGCCCCTGGCCGGCCAGTTCGCCCGGCGGCAGCGACTTGCTCGGCACGTCGGCGAAGATCTCCGCCAGTTGCCGATCGGTGAGATTCTCAATCGCCCCGCCGAACAGCACCAGGCTGGCTTGTTGGGCGCCGCGCACACCTTCGTCGCCGTGTACCAATCGCGTGACCTCTTCGGCCAGGCGGCGCTGGCAGTTTCGTGCGCCGGGATTTTCCGCGTGGTCGGCCTCCATTGATTGAATCTCCGCGCGCGTCAAGTCGGTGAAGTAGCGCAGGCATTTGCCCACGTCTGCGTCTTCCACGTTGATCCAGTATTGATAGAACTCGTACGGGCTGGTCCGCTCAGGCGAGAGCCACAACGCGCCGGCTTCGGTCTTGCCCATCTTCGAGCCGTCGCTTTTGGTCAACAGCGGGCAGGTGATGCCGTAAAGCTGTACGCCGCGCATCCGCCGGGCCAGGTCGATGCCGGCGGTGATGTTGCCCCACTGATCGCTGCCGCCCACTTGCAGCCGGCAGTCATGGTGATCGCACAAGTACACGAAATCATACGCTTGCAGCAGCATGTAGCTGAACTCGGTGAAGCTCAGCCCGCCGTCGGGTCGCTCCAGGCGGCTTTTCACACTGTCCTTGGCCAGCATCACGTTGACGGGAAAATTCTTGCCGATCTGGCGCAAGAATTCGAGATAGCTGAATCGGCTCATCCAGTCGTAGTTGTTTTCCAACAATGCCGACTGATCGCCGCAGTCGAAATCCAGCAGCCGCCGCATCTGCAACTCAATCGCGTCGACGTTGGACCGCAGTTGATCCACGCCGAGCAGGTTGCGTTCCTCGCTTTTGCCGCTGGGATCGCCGATCATGCCGGTGGCGCCGCCCACCAACGCGATCGGCCGATGCCCGGCGCGTTGGAACCGCCTGAGAATCATCAGCGGCACGAAGTGCCCCACGTGCAGGCTGTCGGCCGTCGGGTCAAACCCGGCGTACACGGTGCGGCGATCGGCCTTGAGCCAGTCAGGCAGACCGGTCGGATCAGTCGATTGATGGATCAACCCCCGCCAGGTGAGTTCCTCGATGATGTCGGACGATGCGTTGGACATGTTTGTTCACCGCCACATGTCATCGTCCGCGAAAGGATGGCCGCGGCCTTGAAACTTCGGCTTCGGCAACGCCTTTAGGGCTTGTTCGGCAAGCCGCAGGTCTTCCTTGGTGGCGATCTTCAAGTTCACCGGGCTGCCGGGGACGACCGTGACGGCGTGACCGATGCGTTCGACCAACTGCGCGTCGTCGGTGGCCTGAAAACCGTCGCGCCGTGCGTACGCTTCCAACAACAATTCACGCTTGAAAACCTGAGGCGTCTGGGCTTCCCACAGATTGTCGCGGGTAACCGTTTCTGCGATGGTTTTGTCGCCACGCACCCGCTTGAGCGTGCCGGCCACGGGGATGGCACAAATCGCCGCGCCGCACTTCTCGGCGGCCGCAAAAACCCTGCTGATCCATTCATCGGCGAGGCAGGGCCGCGCGGCGTCGTGGATACAGACGTATTGGGCCTCCGGTTTCACGCGAGCCAGCGCGCTTTCGATCGAGTCGGACCGCTCGGCGCCGCCTTCGACGACGTCGATGCCGAGGATGGCCACGTTGGAAGAGAATTTGAAGTTGAAATCATCGCGGTCTTCCGACGCGATGACCAGGATCAACTGCACGACGTCGTCGCGGTGCAGGAATTTTTCGGCCGCATGCAGCCACACGGCTCGATTGGCCAGCGGCGCGAACGGCTTTTTGTAGTGTTTGTCCTGAAAGCGGCTGCTCTTGCCGGCCGCCGGCAGGACGACCGCGAATTTGGCCACGGGTAGCATCCTGGGAGCGTCGAAAGCGATTGGCTGCCGCCCATTTTGGCCATTGCCCCGGCGGCGTCAAGCGATCAACCAAACGCGCCCAAGCGCTGGATCAGATCGACCGAGCGGCAGCTATAGCCCCATTCGTTGTCGTACCAACTCAGGACTTTCAGCATGTTGCCGTCCAGCACGTCGGTGAAGTCGGCCGCGAAGATGCTGCTGTGCGAGTCGCCAATCACGTCCGTGGAAACGATTGGATCTTCCGTGTATTTGAGGATGCCCTTGAGCGGTCCCTCGGCGGCCGCTTTCATCGCCGCGTTGACTTCTTCCTTGGTCGTCTGCTTCTTCAACAGCACCGTCAGGTCCGTGATACTGCCGTCGGGGGTCGGCACCCGGAGGGCGATGCCGGTCAGCCGTCCGTTCAACTCGGGGATTACCAGCCCCACCGCCTTGGCGGCGCCGGTGGTGGTGGGCACGATATTCAGCGCGGCGGCCCGCGCCCGATAGAGATTCGAATGCGGCAGGTCCAGCAGTTGCTGATCGTTGGTATACGAGTGGACGGTGGTCATCAGGCCCTTCTCAATGCCGAAGGCGTCGTGGATCACCTTGGCCATGGGCGCCAGGCAGTTGGTCGTGCAACTGGCATTGGAGACGCAGCGCAGGTCGCCGTGCAGCTTGTCGTCGTTGACGCCCAGCACGCAGGTCAGATCGGGCGTGTCCTTGGCCGGGGCGCTGAGCAGGACGCGCTTGGCGCCGGCCTTGAGGTGGGTATCGTAGCCGGCCTTGTCGCCCTTGGCCCGCGCGGTGAAGATGCCGGTGCTTTCCAGCACGACGTCGGTCTTCAACTCGCCCCAGGGCAGCTTCGCGGGGTCGCGCTGGGCAATGGCCTTGATCCGCCGGCCGTTGACCGTGAGCGAGTCGTCGTCGTACTCCACGGTGCCGTCAAACCGGCGGTGGGTGCTGTCGTACTTCAGCAGCATGGCCAGCGTGCGGTTGTCCGTCAGGTCGTTGATGGCGACCACGTCAAATTCGTCGGGCCGGGCGGCCAGACTGCGGAAAACCAAACGGCCGATACGGCCGAAACCATTGATGCCGACTCGAATTGCCACCGTCAGTTCTCCTAATTCCAAATCTCCAACTTGGGTGGCTGTGGTGGAGCGAAGCGACCCCACAGACCGGTTTGCACCCAACTCGCAAAGTGAGTTTTCAAACGAAGCCTGGCGTTTGCCGGCGCCGTCGCACGATTGCTTGAGCCCGGCAAGAAACGGCGATTATACTAGTGGCTTGTCACGCCGGCAACCACTACTTGCGACGCACCCATCTTGTCTGAAAATCGCCGAGCCGACTGGCAGTTGCCCCCCGGCGTCACCCGCGGGTTATGGGATTACACGCAGGCGGAACACATCGCCGGCGACTACGACGCCTTCTTTGCGCACAACAGCCTGTTCGAATTCGATCAGGCCGTGCTGGCACGGCACATCACCCGGCCGGGGCGAGTCGTCGATCTGGGCTGCGGCACCGGGCGCGCGCTCGTGCCGCTGGTGCGACAAGGCATGACGGGCTTGGCCGTCGATCTCTCAGCGCACATGCTAAAGCTTGTCGGGCGGAAGGCAATATCTGAAGGCCTGAAAATAGACCGCCTGTTGGCCAACATGACCGAGTTGGACTGCCTGCGGGACGGGTGCGCGGACTATTGCCTGTTGATGTTCAGCACCTTGGGCATGATCCGCGGCCGCGACAACCGGCAGCGCGTGCTGGGACATGCCCGGCGCATACTCAAACCCGGCGGCCTGTTGATCGTGCACGTGCACAACGTCTGGTACAACCTGTTCGATCCGGTCGGCCGCTGGTGGCTGCTGCCCAGGCTGCTGCGTGGTCTGGCATGGCGCGGCGAAGAGACGGGCGACAAGTTCTTCGATTACCGCGGCATTCCCAACATGTACCTGCACGTGTTCAGCCGCGGCGAGTTGACCCGCGCCCTGCGCCGCGCCGGTTTCACGATCCGCGAACTAATCCCGCTGTCCGTCACTCGCCAACGCCCGCTGCGGCACCCCTGGTGGCTGGGCCGGATGCGGGCCAATGGTTGGATCGCGGTGTGCGAGGTGATTTGAGGCTGCGTTGGTATTTCGGTGCTCGCGTGGACCGCCGTCAATGGCGTGCGCTCTCGTTCGCTGGTCGCGCAACTGCCATTTGCAGCCGCATTCGCGTGACACTGCCCCCGAAGATCATGCTTCGGCCAGCGGGCTGCGGCGTTTTGGGAAATACTTGCAGAGCAGGATGGCCAGAAAATAGAGCAGCGAGAGCGGGGCGGCCATCAATAGCATGCTGGTCGGATCGGCCGGCGTGAGGATCATCGAGAGAAAGGAAATCACGAAGATCGAAATCCGCCATTTCTCGATATAAGTCTGCACGGTGAAGATGCCAATCCGTTCCAAAAACAGCATCACCAGCGGCAACTGAAAGGCGATGCCGAATCCCAGTGGCAAAAACAGCACGAAGCTCAGCCACTCGCTGATCCGTGGCTCGATGGACACGCCCAGCATTTCGTTGAAGCCGAGCAAAAAGTCCAGCACGGGTTGAAACACCAACAAAAACGCGAAGGCGAACCCGATCAAAAACAGTCCCAGGCTGAACGGCAAAAAAATGTGGACGTATTTCTTCTCCTGTGGATACAGACCCGCGGCGACGAACGACCAGATCTGGTAAAAAATCCAAGGGCTGGACAACAGCGCGCCGGCCAGCAGCGACGCCTTGACGTAGATCATAAACCCTTCATGGGCGTTCAGGGTCGAGAGCCGGATGCGCTCGTCTTCGCTCATCTTGTGCCACAGCGACATGCCGATCAAATCGCGTTTGCGCGGCGGCAGCGTAATCTGGCCGAGCACGCCGGGGTTGGCCGCGCGGAGCGCGTCGAGCATTTCCTGGTCGCTGGCATACGTCCGTCCTTCACCAGCGTCCGGAAGTTCCAATGTCGCGCCGGCCAATGTGTTGGCGTAGGCGGCTTTCAAATCGTCGGCCAGTTCGTCGATGCTTTCGTACCGCTGCGATGCGCCGGCTGAAAGTTGTGTTCCCGCTGCGGCATCGGGGTATCGCACTGTGAAATCGTCCCAGACGTCGTCGGCGTCGAAATAGACGAGGTCGAACAGCATTTCATCCTGGAGGATGATATAGTTGGCGCGGTCCAGGCGGCGCTGGATTACGTCCTCGGCGACACCCCGCTCGCGCAACGTGGTTTCCAGGCTGCCCAACACGCGGTCGGTGTAGAACGACTCCAGCGCGCCCTCCATGGGGCTGGTGATCAACGCGACGATTTGCTTGCCGAAGATCAGGCCGATCAAAAAACCCACGACTAGCCCGATCAATGCCTTGAACAAACACCGCCGTAATTCGTCCAGGTGTTCCCCGAACGTCATCGTGGTGTCTTTGAACAGATCGTCGTCGGGAGACTTGGCCATGGAAACGAATCCGCACGCCGGGCAAGGGATCGCAGCCGAATGCCGCTCGCGCCACGCTGGTCCGCTCCCGTTGATCGCCAGACGGTGCGCGGGCTGGCGGCAGTTTTGGGCACGAGCAACGCAGAGGCGCATCGGGCGGGAAGTTCACCGATCATATCAACCCGCCCAAGCCCCCACAACCGAGCCACACGGCTGCCCGCCCTGCAAGTCCCTTGGCTCGGCCAGTCAGTGAAGTTGGCAGGGGGTTTTACAATCGCGGCGGGCGATGCTAGTTTTTCGGCCGTCGTCGCGCTCCAATTGCCCAAACCCAAAATGTGTGCCATGTCGCCCTTGTACCCGTTGCGTTTTCGGCCCATCTTGCGTCGCTACATTTGGGGCGGACGCAAATTGGGCAGTGTGTTGGGAAAAGAGCTCGGCGAAGGGGACGATTACGCGGAAAGCTGGGAAGTGGTCGACCACGGAGAGGATCAGAGTGTGGTCACCGACGGCCCGCTGGCCGGCGCCACGCTGGCCGAGTTGGTCGCCGGCCGCGGCCCCGAGCTATTCGGGATGCACCCCCCGCAGCCGAGATTCCCGCTGTTGCTGAAATTCCTCGACGCCAACCGTAAGCTGTCCTTGCAGGTGCATCCCGATGACCAGCGTGCCCGGCGACTCGATCCGCCCGACTTGGGCAAGACCGAGGCCTGGGTCGTGCTGGCCGCTGAGCCGGACAGCGTGATCTACGCCGGCTTGAAGCCGGGCGTCGATCGCCAACAACTGGCCCAACATATCCAACAGGGTGCCGCCCAGGAGTCCGTGCACCGGTTTCAGCCACGCCCCGGCGATTGTGTGTTTTTGCCCTCGGGCGTAGTACACGCCATCGGCGCCGGGTTGTTGATCGCCGAGATTCAACAGGCCAGCGACACGACGTACCGGCTGTTTGACTGGAACCGCGTCGGCGCCGACGGCCAGCCGCGTCCGTTGCACATTGAACAGGGACTGGAGGCCACTGATTATGCGGCCGGGCCAGTGTACCCGCAGCCGCCGCGGCCGACCGGACAGAGCCACATCGAGCGGCTGGTGGAATGCGAGAAGTTCGTGTTGGACCGTTGGCGTTTGGACGGCCCGCGGACCCTGGGGGGCGACCATCGTTTTCATATTGTCAGCGTCATCGAGGGCCAGTTGACGGTCGCCGGCGATGCTGGCAAACAACCGCTTGCCAAAGGATCGACCGTACTGCTGCCCGCCGCCGTGGGCGAAGTTGAACTCTCTCCCCTGGGCGCCGTCGAGTTTCTGGACGCCTATTTACCCCAGGATTTCAGTAAGGCGTAAGGCTTGAGGCTTGAGGTCAAATGGGCGCCTTGAAGGGGCAAGGGAGGCACGCTCATCGGATAATCTGATGTATCACCCTGCACGCGGAAGAGAGCTTCCTCACGCCTCGAGCCTTACGCCTCAAGACTTTGTCGACGGTTCCTCCGCAGAATTTGTGGGTTGATTTCGGTGCTTAAGATCGTAAGCTGTGTTGTATCAATGGGTTCCGGAAGATACTGAAGGGGGGTTTTTGGCGCACGGAAAGCGTCTACGGGTTCCTCGTCTC
>Ga0214472_10007342_pt1 | contig 11533 bp, 14 predicted proteins | sample RVTome_6_FD_207662 | JGI IMG/M metagenome (GOLD analysis project Ga0214472, IMG submission 207662) | Soil microbial communities from uranium-contaminated site in the Upper Colorado River Basin, Wyoming, United States - RVT140D175 | ecosystem: Environmental > Terrestrial > Soil > Contaminated >...
GCGGAGCCGTGGATGCACAGCTGGCGGCGGCCCGATGATCGGCTCACTGCGTGGCCCGGTCGCGCACGTCGGACCGGAGTTCGTCCTGGTCGAGCTCGGTGGTGTCGGCTACCGGGTGGTCGCCGGACCGGCACTCCTGGCACGGCTGCGGGTGGGCTCGGAGGCGCACCTGTTCATCCATCACCTCGTCCGCGAGGACCAGCAGGCGCTCTTCGGGTTCGGCGCCCCAGAGGAGCTCGCCTTCTTCGAGCTGCTCATGACGGTGAGCGGCGTCGGGCCGCGGCTGGCGCTGGCCATCACCAGCGCCTACCCGGTCACCCGGCTGCAGCTCGCCATCGTGACCGACAACCTCGACGTGCTCACCTCGGTGACCGGGGTAGGTCGCAAGACGGCGCAGCGGATCATCCTCGAGCTGAAGGAGAAGATTCACGCCGCGGGGATCGCGGGTGGTGGGGGAGCGTCGGCGGACTCTGACGTGGTCGCTGCACTCGAGTCGCTCGGCTACACGGCCACCGAGGCGCGGCGTGCGGCGGGTGCCGTCGCCGACACGGCTGGCGAGCTGGATGCCCGCATCAAGGCGGCGCTGCAGGAGCTCGCTCGCAACCGATGACGAACGGGGTCACCACCCGATGGAGCGATCCGAAGGTCGCGCGCCGCATCCTGACCGAGTTCCGCATCTGGGCGGTGGTCGGATGCTCGCCCGACCCGTGGCGGGCCAGCCATGGCGTGTCGCGCACGTTGCAGCGGCACGGGTACGAGATGATCCCGATCTACCCCCGTCCCGCGGTGATCCACGGCCAATCCACCGTCCCCGATCTGGCCACCGCGGCCGCGGCACGCCCCGCCGACAGCCCGATCGAAGTGGTCGACATCTTCCGCGCCTCTCACCGGGCGGGTGTCCACGTGGACGAGGCGATCGCCATCGGCGCGAAGGCCGTCTGGCTGCAGCTCGATGTCTGGGACGAAGCGGCGGCCGAGCGAGCGGACGCTGCCGGCCTGCTGGTGGTGATGAATCGCTGCCCGGCGATCGATCTGCCGGGACTGGGGGTCTCCAGCCCGATCAGTCGCGGCGCATGACCAGGCCGATGCGCCCGAATGGCGGCCGCGGGTCGGCGTAGGTCTTCACCCGGGGATCGGTCTCACTCTCCGCGCCGACATCCCAGAGCCGGTTGGTCGCCTCGAAGCTTACCTCCGCCAGTTGCGGCCAGCGCTCCAGCATCCGCGCCCCGATCTCGTTCACCAGGTGCTGGATCGAGAGGCTGACGAACTGATTGAAGACCGACCCGGCCAGGTCGGCCACCTGATCGCCCGCGACATAGCGCGCAGCGTCTGTGCCCAGCGCATCGCCGGCATCCGCATAGCGCCAGCCGATATCGCACCAGATGTAGAGGGGTCGGTCACGGCGCTCGGGCAGGGTGGTGTGCTCGTCGCGGGCGAAGTCGGCGAAAGCGCTGCCGGTGATCTTGATCAGCTGCAGATCGGTCCGGCCGCAGGCGTGCCCGGTGATCCGTACTGCGTCCCCGTCGCGCTCGAGGTGGAGCGACGCGGTGGAACGGTCGTTCCGGTTGCGAGTGAAGAGAACGTCGGAGGTGGTCCACCCGCTACCGTCCTCGGCGGAGACGGTGACGGCCGGGAACGGCAGCTCGCGTCCGATCATGGTCACCCGCTCCATGTGCGGGTACGTGGCCAGGAACGCGCTACCGACGTCGTGCAGCCACCCTTCCAGGGTCGCGGCCTTCGTCTCGAGGCTCACCGTGTGCATGAAGTTCTTCATCGTGTCGGTCGCCACCACCAGGCGGTTGTCACCGCGGGTGTAGGCGTCCAGGAACGACGTGCCATGCACCACGACCTCCAGCTCGGCGGCCATCAGCGTGTTGGACCGGCCGGTGAACGCCGACTCCGGAATCGGCGTCACGCCACGCAGGGGCGCGCCGTAGGTTCGATACACCTTCACGTCGGCCTTGCCGTAGCGGATCTCGTAGCTCATAGCCCGCCCTCGTCGGGGATGTCATCGACGCCGCGCAGCCGACGAATTCGATCTCCTGCGATGTAGATGGCATCCTGGACCCCGCGCCGCAGCTCCGCCTCGCGGTCATTTCGCAACGCGGCCTCCATGAGCGGCACGATGGCTGACCTCGGCCTGCCCGCCACGAAGACGACATAGCGGAAGCCGAAGCGCTGTTCGTAGATCTCGTTCAGGACGGCCAGGTCCTCGGCCACGCCTGGCGGGTCGCCGAAAGCGTCCTCCGGGGCATCCCCCGGCTGCTCCACACGAGACAGGGCCGACATCACGGTCGCCTCCGTGCCGATTCGCGGGTGGGCGTCCAACAGCTCGCACAGCTCCGCCTCGGGCGCGGTGGCAGCCGCGTCGTGGGCGGCCGCCAGCAGGGCGTCATCGGATTCGAACGGCCGCGCGGTCGCAATACGCTTCAGGAGTCGCGGCGCACCCTCGAAGAGGGGACCGAGCGCCTCTGCGAACGCGTCGTCTGTGAGCGCGTTCAGCGCATCGGTAGCCGGAAGGTCCATCAGGTTCCGCGGTAGGTCGTCAGGCCGAAGGGCGAGAGGAGGAGCGGAACGTGGTAGGAGCGCTTGGCGTCATCGATGCGAATCCCGACCGCCATGTTCTCGAAGAAGTCGGTATCGCGATCGAGGGTCCCCGCGTACGCCGCCAGGTCGAAGACCAACTGGTACTCGCCCTCCTGCAACTCGCCCGGCAGGAGGGATCGGATTCGGCCATCGGCATCGGTCGCCTGCTCACTCATGAGCTCCGGCTGGCCATCCTCCTCCAGTCGGAAGAGCGCGACCGGCAGGCCGGCAGCGGGAGTCCCCACTTCCAGGTCAAGGACGTGGGTCGAGATGGTCGGACGGTGATCTGCCACTGCTATCCTCCGCGCATGGCGAACCTGACGATCCGCGTTGGCGACCTTCACTTTACCGCCCGATGGGAGACCGATGCGCCCCGGACGGTCGAAGCGGTGCGCCGACTGCTGCCGATCCGCTCGCAGTTGATCCACTGCCGCTGGAGCGGGGAGGGCACCTGGATCCCGTTTGGCGACCTCGACGTGGGGGTCGGCTACGAGAACCACACCTCGCATCCCGACCCCGGTGAGCTGCTCATCTACACCGGCGATCTGTCGGAGTGCGAGATTCTCTTCCCCTATGGGGCCTGCATGTTCTCGTCGAAGCTGGGACAGCTGTCCGGCAACCACTTCGCCACCGTGGTGAGTGGGGCGGAGCAGCTCCGCGAGATGGGCCGCCGGGTCCTGTGGGAGGGCGCGCAGGAGATCGAGATCACCGAAGGGGACGCGTGAGCCTTCTCCGTGCGGCAAGCGTCGTGCAGATAGGGGTCGTTGCCGGGACGCTCGGGTTTATCAGCCTCGGAGTGGGACAACCCGGAGGTTTGGGGCTTCTTGGCCTCGCCGTGGTTGCCGCTGTCACGGGATGGGGAGTCTCGGGGCGGGCCCGCTGGGCCCGCCCCGAGACCTTGTGGTGGCGATCGCCTGTGCAGCCGCCGGCATGTTCGGGCTCTACGGCCCGGGCGCGTTGATTGATGTTGGAGCACGGCCGCCAGCGACCCGCCTGGCCATCGGTGTCGCACTGGGGATCGGGGTCGCAGCGCTCTCTGGGTTTGCGCTGTCGATGGTGGCAGAGCCTCCCTGTTGCCCGCTGTAACCGATGCCCTCCGTGATGTGCCGTCCGGTCAGCACCGGTGACTGACCTGGTCGTGTCCGGCGGGACGGTGGTCACCGCCGCCAGATCATCACGCGTCGATGTCGCGGTGGATGACGGCCGGATCACCGCGGTCGGCGAGGACGTTGGGCGGGACGCGCGCGAGCACATCGACGCCACGGGCCTGCTCGTGTTGCCCGGGGTGATCGACGTGCACACCCACACCCGTCTGCCGAGCCCAGATAGACCGGACCGCTTCTTCGCCGATTCGGTGGCCGCCGCATTCGGTGGCACGACTACCTTCCTTGCCTTCAACAATCCGGGGACCGGCATCAGCGAGGAGGGCTCGCGCTCGCTGCTCGCGGGGCTGCGCGAGTTCCGCGCTCGGACGGAAGGGGAATCGGCGGTCGACTTCGGCCTCTCGGCGGTGATCGCCGGACAACAGTCGGATCCGATCGCCGAGCTGCCCCAGCTCATCGCCTCGGGCGTCCCGACCGCCAAGGCGTTCATGGTCTACGACTTCCGCCTGAGCGATGAGCGCCTCCTCGAGGCGCTTCGCGCCATGGGCCGCCACCGCGGGATGCTGCAGGTCCACTGCGAGAGCGCCACCGTCATCGACGCCCTGGTGGCTGAGGCGCTTGCCCAGGGCAACGTCACGTGCCGGCACCATGCCCTTACCCGTCCTGCGTACGCGGAGGCGGAGGCGACCCACCGGGCCATCGCGCTGGCTCGTGCCGCGGAGGCATCGGTCTATCTCGTGCACCTTTCGTGCGCCGATGCACTCGCCGAAGTGGCCGCCGCCAGGGCGCGCGGCTGGCCGGTGTTTGCCGAGACCTGCCCCCCGTACCTGGCGTTGACCGATGCGCGCTATGCCGTCGAGGATGAGGCCGAGGTGATCCGGAACGTCATCTCGCCACCGCTGCGCAGCGAGGCGGATCGTCAGGCGCTCTGGCTCGGACTGCGTGCGGGTGGCCTCGACCTCGTCGCGTCGGACCACGTGCCGGATCGACTGTCAGTCGAGAAGGCTGTCCCGGCTCCGCCGTTCCCGCAGATCAGCAACGGCGCGCCGGGGATCGAGACTCTGCTATCAGTTGTGCACGGGCTGGGCCCTGGGGCAGGCCGGATGACGCTCGAGCGGATGGTCGACGTCCTGTCCACGACGCCGGCCCGGCTCTTTGGACTGGGAAACAAGGGGTCGGTCGAAGTCGGGCGGGACGCGGACCTGGTCCTGTTCGACCCCGACGCCGCGCGCACGCTGCGCCAGGCGAGCCTGCATCACACCTCGGACTTCACGCCGTACGAGGGGCTCGCCGTGCGCGGCGCGGTGCAGACCGTTCTGCTGCGGGGCGAGCCGGTCGTGCGAGACGGTATCTTCGTCGGGCGCCGGGGGGGCGGTCGCTTCATGGAGCGAGCGCTCAGTTGAGGGGTGACGCTCCTCCGACGATCATGCGTCGAGCGCGGCCAGCACCGGCCGCATCGCCTCGACCGCTGCGACGGTATTCGGCCACAGCATGACCTCGATGCGCGTGACGCCCATGGCAGCGAAGATCGAGAGCGTGCCGGCGATCTCGTCGGCGGTGCCGGTGATCGGGACACCCAGATCGGCCGCTTCGGCGCCGTGGTCGTCCGTTGGCTCCACCATCACCCCGATCGATCGGCCCAGGCTGCCGGGATCCCGGCCGGCGGCTGCACAGGCCGCGTCGAGGCCCGCCAGCATCGCTTCGAAGGCGGCGGGCAGGCTGCTCTCGGTGGCGAAGGCGCTCCAGATGTCGGCATGCTGTACCGCCAGCCGCATCGTGCGCGGCCCGTGCCCGCCAAGCATGATCGGCACGCCACCGGGCCGCGGGCCGCGGGGCCGCTGCTCCAGATCGGTGGCGCTGTGGAATTCGCCGTGGAAGTCGGCACGCCCTTCCCGCAGCAGCGGCACGATGATCTGGAGTGCCTCCTCGTAGCGACCGATGGTGCGGTCGTCCGGGTAGCCGAACGCTTCTCCCTGCTTCCCGGCGTGGCCTGCCCCCAGGCCCAGCAGGAAGCGACCGCCGGAGATCTCGTCGATCGTTTCGACCACCTTGGCGGTCAAGCCCGGATTCCGGTGGAGCGTGGACAGGACCCAGGTTCCGATCTCGATGCGCGATGTGGCAGCGGCGACAGCGGCGGTCATCGAGACGCATTCCCAGAAGCCGCGCGGCCCGGGCCAGGCGGCAGGCCGCCACAGCAGCTCGTCGGGGATCAGGACGGTGTCGAAGCCGATCTCCTCGGCCAGGAGCGTCTGCTCCCGGACTGCGCTCCATGGCACCTTCTCGCCGGTGGGCACAGCCTCGAGCATCGGCAGCACCAAGCCGACCTTCAGCGGACGCATCGGGTCATCCTCCAGCTATCGTTGTCCGCGACCCGGTGGTTTCCGGGTCAGACCAGCGCGAGAAACCCGGGTGTACGATACCCCGGCCGGCGTCGGAGCCAGCACATCGCTCACACTTCCCAAAGGGAGAACTCATGTCACGCACACCCGCCGGTGGGCAGCGCGCGGGTCAGTTCGCATCGGCATTGGTCTTGGTGGCGACGCTCATCACGGCCTGCGCGACTGGCGGACAGGAGCCTAGCGCCGTTTCGCCGCCGACCCCGAACCCCACGCCCGTCGCGACCGTTGCGCCGACCCCTGAGCCGACGCCGAAGCCGACGCCGAACCCGACTCTGACCCTCGACCCCGGGCCATTCAGCGGCTCTGTCCTTGTCCTTCTCGAGGACCTCGAGTTCCTGCTACCGACGGGAACTCAGACGATGACCGCGACGGCTGGAACCACGGTGATCTTTCAGAACATCTCCCGTTTCTACTTTCACAGTGTCACGCACGGAGAGAATGGCATTCCGAACGACCCCCGGCTCTTCGACCTCAAACTGGATGCAGGGGGGGCCTCTGCTAGCTTCACTTTCGACGAGGTTGGAACGTACCGGATCACCTGCCTGCCGCATCCGGGCATGAACATGACCGTGGTGGTCAACTAGCCGTCACTCGCGTTCCTCGCCAGGGCCGATCTCCCGAGGCCCTGCGCCGTCGGGCGACGGCTCGCCGCGGATTGCGCCGACACCGTACGGAACCCACTTCTCCGGAGACTGCAGCCGATGCGCCTCGGTCGATCCACGCGTATGGATCTCGGCGAAGCCGGACGGTTCGATCCACATCTGTTCGCCCCCCAGCAGACCGGCGATTCCCGACTGGCCCGGCTCGCTGCGCGGGTGCTTGCAGTACTCGCACCGCGAGCTGTCGTGCGCTCGATAGCTGGTCGGCTCCTCGTAGGTGGTCATGAACCCCTCGTAGTTGCGCAGCGCCACCTTGTGGTCGGAGTAGCTGACCAGGTAGTTCGGCGCGACCGGGATCTTGCCGCCGCCGCCGGGCGCGTCCACCACGAAGGTCGGCACCGCGTACCCCGAGGTGTGGCCGCGCAGCCCCTCCATGATCTCGATCCCTTTGCCGACCGGGGTGCGGAAATGGCCCGACCCCTCCACCAGGTCGCACTGGTACAGGTAGTAGGGGCGCACCCGGATCTCCACCAGCCGATGCACCAGCTCGCGCTGGATGTTCACGCAGTCGTTGACCCCGGCCAGCAGCACCGACTGGTTTCCGAGCGGAATCCCCGCCCGGCTGAGGCGGTCACAGGCACGGGCAAGCTCCGGGGTGATCTCGTTCGGATGGTTGACGTGGATGTTCAGCCAGAGCGGGTGGTACCGGCCCAGCATCTCGCACAGCGCGTCGTCGATGCGCTGCGGGAGAAAGACCGGGACCCGGCTACCGATCCGGATCACCTCGATGTGGGGGATCTCGCGCAGGCCGCGGATGATCGTCTCGAGCAGCTTCGGGGCAAGCGTCAGGCCATCTCCGCCGGAGATGAGTACATCGCGCACCTGCGGCGTTCGGCGCAGGTAGTCGAGCTGCGCCTCATGCTCCTGCCGGTTGAAGTTCTGGGCCGCGTCGCCCACGATCCGGCTGCGGGTGCAGTAGCGGCAGTAGCTGGCGCATTGGGTGGTGACCAGCATCAGGACGCGATCGGGGTAGCGGTGCACGAGGCCCGGGACCGGCGAATGGCGGTCCTCGGCCAGCGAGTCCTCCATCATCGCGGTGAACGCCTCGTGCTCGCGGCCGAGCGGGATCACCTGGCGACGGATCGGGTCGCCAGCATCCTCGGGGTCGATCAGGCTGATGAAGTACGGGGTGATATCGACCCGGAATTTGTCGGTCGCGGAGAGGCCCTCGCGCTCCTCGTCGGTCAGGTTGAGCACGGCGCCGACTTCCTCGAGCGAGTTCACTCGGTTGCTCAACTGCCAGCGCCAGTCCGCCCACTTCTCGTCCGGAACGTCGGCCCACATTGGGGCTCGGCGACTGATCGCGAGCGCGCCGTCGGGCCCGAGCCGCCGGGCGGGGGCGCGCTGATTCACGAAGGGGAGGTCGGGGGCCGATGCAGCAGGCGGCTGGTGCTCCAAGACTGACCTCCTCACGGGGCTTGGGACCCGGTTCCGGGCCTTCGGCCATTTTACCGCCGCCCGTGCGCTGCGGCCGGCGGGGTCCTCAGTCGAGGAGTGGGTAGGCGGCCAACGTCAGGAACTCGGCGAACTTGTCGGCCAGAACCAGGTCGTCGAGCAGCGCGGCCGCATCGGTCCAACGGAATCCCGCGGCAGACGACCGAAGCCGGCTCATCTCCTCGTCTCGGATCGCTCGGTACAGCTCGGCCGACATCGGTCTCCCGTCGTCGAGCGCGATACCATTCACCCGCCACTGCCAGAGCTGCGAGCGGCTGATCTCCGCGGTCGCCGCGTCCTCCATCAGGTTGTTGATCGCCGCGGCGCCGGGTGCTCCCTGGAACGAAGCCTGGCCGTCTGATTCAGCGTCCGTCAGCGGTCGGCGCGGACCCTGGTCCGCCGGTGTCCGCGGTCCCCCGCGCTGTGGTGCGCAGCGCCGACACGAGGCCGAAGGCGAACACGACCGCCAGCACGGCCGCTTGCACCAAAAGCCAGAGGCCCGAGGCGCTAAAGTCGTTACGCACCAGGCTGGCAGCCGCGACCATGAACGCGGCGACGAAGGCGATCGCGTTCCCGGCGAGTCCGACGCGACGCCACGGCGCCGGATCTGCGCTGCTCCGCATGGCGATCGTGACGGCCAGGCTCAGCACCCCGGCGACGACGGCCCGGACGTCCACGAACGTCCTCAGGATCGGGGTCAGCAGCAGGATCAGGCCGCCGGCCAGCATCAGTCCAAGGATCCACCGGTTGCTCCGCGCTCCACCTGGGGGCGACCACCCTGAGGTCATGCCAGCCGCTCGTAGGCCGGCAGGGTGAGGAACTCGGTGAAGTCGTGGGCGAGCACGAGCTCGTCAAGGATCGTGACGGCATCGGCCCAGGGGGATCCCGGGGCGGATGCTCTCCCTGCCGCGAGTTCCTGGTCGCGGACCGTGGTGTAGAGTTCGGCCGACATCGGGCGCCCATCGTCGAGGGTCACGGCGTGGGCCAGCCACTGCCAGAGCTGGCTGCGGCTGATCTCGGCGGTGGCCGCGTCCTCCATCAGGTTGTTGATCGCGGCGGCCCCGTTGCCGGCCAGCCACGACGCGAGGTACTGGAGGGCAACGCTCACGTTGGTCCGGACCCCGGACTCGGTGATGCGCCCGCCCTCCACCCGCACGTCCAGCAGGTCGCGAGCGGTCACGACCGCGTTCGGCAGCCGGTCCTTCTGGTTCGGCCGATCCCCAAGCACGGCGTCGAACACCTCGCGCGCCACCGGCACCAGGTCGGGGTGGGCGACCCACGTCCCGTCCGAGCCGTCACCGGACTCGCGGCGCTTGTCGATGCGCACCTGCTCCAGCGCGTTCATCGTGACCTCCGGCTCCCGCCGATTCGGGATGAAGGCGCTCATGCCACCGATGGCGTGTGCGCCCCGCGCGTGGCAGGTGCGCACCAGCAGCTGCTGATAGGCGCGCATGAACGGAACCGCCATGGTCACCTGCATGCGGTCCGGCAGGATCATGTCGCTGCGAAACCGGAACTTCTTGATCAGGCTGAAGATGTAGTCCCAGCGCCCGGCGTTCAGGCCCGATGCGTGCTCCCGCAACTCGTACAGGATCTCGTCCATCTCGAAGGCCGCCAGGATCGTCTCGATCAGGACCGTGGCCCGGATGCTGCCGTGCGGGATGCCGAGCTGCTCCTGTGCCGCCAGGAAGACGTCGTTCCAGAGTCGCGCCTCGAGATGCGACTCCAGCTTGGGCAGGTAGAAATACGGCCCCGACCCACGCTCCAGCAGCTCCGCGGCGTTGTGGAACATGACCAGCCCGAAGTCGAACAGACTCGCCGAGATGGGGGAGCCGTCGACCTCGATGTGCGCCTCGTCGAGGTGCCAGCCGCGCGGCCGGATGACCAGCGTGGCGATTCCGCGATTGAGCGCGTATGCCTTCTCATCGGTCTGGAAGGTGAGGCGCCGGCGCACGGCCTCGCGCACCGCCCACTGGCCGGTCACCACGTTGCTCCAGCTGGGGGAGAGTGAATCCTCGAAGTCGGCCATGAAGACCCGCGCGCCGGAGTTGAGGGCGTTGATCATCATCTTGGGCTCGACCGGGCCGGTGATCTCCACGCGACGATCGTCGAGGTCCGGCGGTGCGGGCGCGACCCGCCAGGTCGGGTCGGCGCGGACGTGGGCTGTGTCGGGGAGGAAGTCGGGCAGCTGGCCCGCGTCAAAGCGCGCCTGGCGCTCTGTTCGTGCCGCCAGCAGCTCCTTGCGGCGCGGGTTGAAGGACCGATGCAGCCGCGCGACGAACGCGAGGGCGGCCGGCGTCAGGATCTTCTCGGCGTGATCGGTCGCCGCCCCGACCACGGTTGCGCCGCCGTCGGCCACCTACCAGCGTCCCTCGTCGCGAATCAGCCGATGCAGCACGCGGGCCGCCACCGCCCGGCGGTAGTCCGCACTCGACCGCACATCGTCGATCGGCTCGATCTCGTCGGCGAGCGTGGAGGCGGCTCGGTCGGCAACCACCTCGGTGGGCGGCGCACCCTCGAGCACGGCCTCGGTGCGCGCTGCCCGGATGGGGACCGCTGCCACCGACCCGAGTGCGAGGTGCACACTGCGCCATGGGGATCTGGCGTCGGCATCGGACTGCCATGCGAGCGCCATCACCACCTTGCTGATCGCCTGGGCGCGCCGCGTGCCGATCTTGCGGTAGCGGACCTGCCGACCGGGCACCAGGGGGATGTTGATCCGCAGCAGCAGCTCGCTCGGTGCGAGCGCCGTGCGCCGATAGGCCGGCCAGAAGTCAAGCGCGGCGACACTCCGTTCGCCCGCCGCGCTGCCCGCGACGAGCCGCGCATCACAGGCGAGGAGCAGCGGCAGCATGTCGCCGGCCGGAGACGCGTTCACCGCGTTGCCGCCGATCGTTCCGCGGTTCTGGATCTGAACTGCCCCAATGGTTGCCGCAGCCTCGGCGAAGGCCGGCAGGAACTCGCCCATCAGAGGCGAGCGACGAATCTCCGTGTAGGTCGTCAGCGCCCCGATCACCAGCGCATCCGACTCGACACGGATACCGCGCAGCTCATCGAGACGCCAGATGTCGAGCACACGCTCGGGCGGATCGCCCAGCTCTCCGGTGATCTGCACCAACAGGTCGGTGCCGCCGGCGACCGGGCGGTAGGCATCGGCCGCGAGCAGGGCATAGGCCTCCGGAAGGGTGCGTGGAGAGACGACCGGTGGCTCGACAGGCATCGGTCAGGCCGGGGACTCCGGGCCAGTCGGCGCGCGACGGCGCTCGGCTGTCAGGGCGATCGCCTCGACGATCTTGGTGTAGCCGGTGCAGCGGCACAGGTTACCGGCGATCGCCTCGCGGATGGCTGCATC
>Ga0214472_10007343_pt1 | contig 11532 bp, 5 predicted proteins | sample RVTome_6_FD_207662 | JGI IMG/M metagenome (GOLD analysis project Ga0214472, IMG submission 207662) | Soil microbial communities from uranium-contaminated site in the Upper Colorado River Basin, Wyoming, United States - RVT140D175 | ecosystem: Environmental > Terrestrial > Soil > Contaminated >...
TTGATTTACACAACGCGGTCGCCGATCTACTCCAAAAGCTCGATGACATGGAAGAACACCTCCCGCGATCGCTCAAGGAGGTAAATCTCGTTGAGGGGAAACTTGTTTATGATTCCCTCCCGCATGGTGGCACTGACATGGACGATCTTGCGACGTTGATCACCTGGGCCGTACCGCTCCTGAAACATGCAATTGAAGAAGGAATGGAAATCTACAATTTTGTCGACGAACATGTATCAATCGATCAGGTTGGTATTTTGCCAGTCTACCTCGAAGAGGGATATTGGTTTGTTCCCGACAAGAAACTCTCCTTTCTATACCTGCTGCGTTACGAGGTGTCACTGTTTTCTTCCACTACGGAGCGATACCGCGCACTTAAAACCCGTATCCTCGAATCTATCGAAGAGCCACGTCTCCACCGATCACCCGAGTCCTATAAGCATGGCCTGATGGAGCGGTATCCTGATCTTCCGAATCCCGCAACATTTCTTTCGGAAACGGATATCGACTTTCCTTTCCAGGAGACGATGCTTCCCGTTGCAAAGCGCAAGTTGATGGCTCGCGTTTTTTCCTAGACTGTATTGACTCGATAGAAATGTTGATCAGCCCGGCGTCCCCCTCGGCCTGATACCGGCGCATCAATTGATGTTGACACGGCGAAATATTATTGGTAGATTAGCGCAAGGATTTGCTTTGCAGGTTCTCCTTTCCAAATCCTCGGCCTTTGAAGTTTCAATACAATAACGCTCGTTGCAATCTCTTACCAACTGATCATTTCCTGTTAAATTTCGTGAACGCATCCACAAAACCCTGCGGAGTGAAATGAGGAAACTCATTCGTTTCGGCGTTGATGGGTATGTTGCACAGCTGTCTTCACAGCGCCGAAAGCCCGATCTCGGAATCGTTGCCAATCAATCTTCTTTAACTTCATCTCTCGAGTACTCGCCTGCCGCACTTCTCCCGCATGCTCGGTTGAAATATATCTTTTCACCACAGCATGGATTTTACGGCACTGAGCAGGCGAATATGATCGAAAGCCCGGATTCCGTTGACCAAGTCACGGGCGCACGCATTGTGAGCTTATACTCTTCTACACGCAAAGTGAACTCTGCGTATTTGCGCAAGATTGACGTTCTTGTGTTCGACCTGCAGGACGTCGGCAGCAGGTATTACACATACTTGTGGACTCTCTACTATTGTATGCAAGCGTGTGAACGCTTTGGCGGAAAATTGATCGTCCTCGACCGACCGAATCCAATTAATGGCATTGCGACAGAAGGGAACGTCATCCAGAATAACTTCACTTCGTTTGTAGGATTGTATTCCATTCCAAACCGATTTGGATTGACAATCGGCGAGTTTGCCATAATGCTCAAAGAATTGAAGTTTAAGGATGTGGATCTTCAGGTGATTGGGATGAACGGTTGGAAACGTAACACCTATTTTGATTCGTACAAGAATTATTGGATTCCGGCATCCCCGAACATTCCTACGGTGCACACAGCCGTTGTCTATCCCGGAATGTGTTTGTTTGAGGGAACAAATCTTTCCGAAGGGAGAGGAACAACGCGCCCATTCGAGGTTGTGGGCGCACCATTCATTGACCCGAAGAGGTTGGCGGAACGTCTTGCCTCGTTTCAACTCGCAGGCATTAAATTCCGTCCAACGTTCTACAAACCAACCTTTGATAAATTTAAGGGGAGAACCTGTGGTGGTGTTTTTCTCCACGTTGTTGATCGAAAGAAGTTCAAACCACTTCGTACAGCAATGACTCTTATATCGACTATCAAGGAATTGTACCCGAAACAATTCCGCTGGTTTCTTGGCCCATACGAATATGAACGGACGACGCCTGCTATCGATCTTCTATTCGGATCAGATGCCCTCCGCAAGACGATTGACCTTGGCAGCCCGCTCAGACCCCTTTTTGAGGAATGTGAAGCGGAAGAAAAGAAGTTTGCACAACGCGCGAGATCGTGGTGGCTCTACACATAGGCGTGCCACGATAATTCACTATTACAACCCACTACTTCAGAGAGGTATCAATATGCGCTCTTTGTACAATGCTTGGAGATACTGTTGCCGGTTGCTGTTATTATGTTGTATTACCACAGCATCGTTACTGGCACAAGAGGGGAAACGCACGTATACCATTACTGGAAGTGTTAGCGACGCGAAAACAACTGAAACGCTTGTTGGTATCAACGTCCTGATACGCGATACAAAACTTGGCAGCTCAACCAACAAGGACGGCAAGTTTTCGATTCTTGCGACGCTCCTGCCGGGTAAATACACCCTTTCATTCAGTATTATTGGATATAAGGGCCGACAGGAGACTGTTGAGCTCGCCGATCAGGCCATCGTCGACGTTGGGGAAATCGGATTGGAAGAAGATCTTCTCCGCTTGCAAGAGGTGGTGGTCACCGGAACGGGTACCGCTGTTGAAAAATCGCGGTTGGGCAACTCGGTAGCAACCGTCAGCGGTAACGCCATCACCGAGTCGTTTGCACCAACCTTCGATGCCGCTCTGGCCGGAAAAATCGCCGGAGCGCAGGTGAATCAGAATTCCGGCACACCGGGTGGCGGCGTCTCCATTCGCTTGCGTGGTACTTCAACAATTTCCGCAGGTGCGGAACCATTGTACATCATTGACGGAACGATCGTGGATAACAGCTCGAATGAGCTGGTAAACCTCGGCGGCTATGTCGGCAACAGAATAGCGGATCTCAATACGAGCGATATAGACCGGATTGAGGTGGTAAAAGGTGCTGCTGCTGCTGCATTGTATGGCTCACGCGCGAACAACGGTGTTATTCAAATTTTTACCAAGCGTGGCACTACAGGCGCACCGCAGATTACCTATCGCACGAGCACCGGTTTCAGCAAGATCCGGAAAACATATGACGTAAATCTATTTCCGTTCGACAAGCCGCCGTCTGACACCACACGTAAGGCTGTTACCCGTCGGGATTATCAAGACGAGATCTTTCAATCCGGTTCTCAGTTTGATCAGTATCTTTCCATTGCCGGCGGAAATGATGTGACAAAATATTACGTCAGCGGTACGTACGGATATGAATCCGGCATCATGAAATCAACCAATTATCGCAAGATAAATTTCAGGGGAAACCTGGATCAGATTGTGAGCGATTGGTTGACGGTCGGCATCGGGACAAACTATATGAACTCATCGGCGGACCGCGTTCCGAACGGTGGAATTGTCGGCGGAGAGGGTGTGATCACCAACTTCACCTTCCAGCCGAACTGGTTCAACCTAAGCCCGAATGCTGAAGGAAAGTATCCCACCCCTCCCTTCAGCGGCTTCGCGAACGAGCTTGAAGTGCTCGGCGCATGGAACAGTCCGGAATTTGTTAACAGATTCACCGGAAGCCTTCAACTCATCGCGACACCCATTTCTAATCTCAGTGTCGAATATCGCTTTGGTTATGATCAATACAAACAGAACGACAATCGGCAGATTCCGATTGGCTCATCTGCAGGATATGTCACGGGATTCTCGCAGCAGGCAATTCAAGATGTGCAACTTTTGAACAACGACGTAACACTAAGCCACATCTTTACAATTCCTGATTTGGGGTTCACAACCACGGCGGGTTTCAGTCATCAATATTTTGATGGAACGACAGTCTCGGCATCGGTTCGTGATCTTATTCCCGTTGCGACGTTGTTGAGCTCCGGAGCAACTGCCACTGCGGGTGAATTCCGTGAGAAGAGAGTTATTTATGGATATTTCATTCAGGAAACGATCGGTTTCCAGGATAAGCTCTTCCTGACCGGTGGTTTGCGTATTGACGGCGCCTCCACATTTGGAGAAAATGAACGCTTCCAAACGTTCCCCAAAGCGAGCCTCTCGTATGTGCTTTCGAATGAAGAATGGTGGAAGGAAAGCATCGGTAGTGTCGTTAATAGGTTTAAAATCCGTGGTGCATGGGGCGCATCGGGCGGACAACCTGCAGGCACCTACGACCGTTACTCCGTCTACTTTCTACAAACCCAGAGTGGAAGGCCCGGCCTTGCGAATTCAACACTTCTTGGAAACCAGAGTCTGAAACCGGAACGGATGACCGAAATTGAAATCGGAACAGACTTTGGGTTGTTCGATGACCGTTTGAGTTTCGAGCTCAGTTATTATGACAAGACGGTAAAGGATTTGTTGCTACTGAGAACACTCGCCCCATCAACAGGATACTCAGGAATTCTGGACAACGTGGGCGAGTTGACAAACAAGGGTGTTGAGCTCACAGTCAAGGGCGTTGTTCTGAATGAAGAAAATGTCACATGGCTGAGTTCAATTATCGTTTCCAGCAACAGAAATAAGGTTACGAAACTGAGCGGACCAGCCTTTGCAGTTGCCAACAGCTTTGGCATTTCCCGCGTTGCCGAAGGCGAACCGCTGGGTTTCTTCTACGGACCGACCTACTTGCTTAATCCTGACGGCTCACGTGCAGCCGATAGTCTCGGGCGTCCTATTCGTAATGCGGTAGCTTCCAAAATTGGGGATCCGAACCCAAAGCTCATCCTCTCGTTCTCCAACGACCTGCAGTTATTCGAAAAATTAAGTTTGCATATTCAGTTCGACGGTATGTTTGGTCAGGATGTGTTCAACTTTACGCGACGGATTCTCGAAACGCCGGCATTTGGTAATGGAAAAGAATACGAACGTGAATTAAGCGGAGCGGTAGCGCCGGGTTATTTCAATGCGCGTCGTACCATTTTTGAAGAGTACATTGAAGACGGATCGTTCCTCAAATTGCGCGAGCTTTCTGTTGCGTACGTATTCGATGGCGAGTTTATCAAGGGCCTCGGTCTACGCTCTATTGAACTGCGCGCAACCGGGCGCAACCTCTTTTCCATCGATGATTACAGCGGATACGACCCGGAGGTGAATGTCGCCTCCCAAAGCACGCTGGTACGTGGGTTCGACTGGTCAACAATACCGTTGCCACGAACGTACTTGTTCAGTCTAACTGCCAATCTTTGAAACTAATTCCAATAGGATGACATTATGAAAGCAACGATTTTATTTCTTTTGCTAACGGGTGTCGGCTTCGGACTATGGGCAGGTTGTTCCCTTGATCAGGTAACTCCCAACGCCCCCGCTGACACTGACGTCCTTTCCACCGCCGCAGGCATACGAGCAATTGCTGTTGGTATCCAAGGACAATATGGCGAGACCATCAATGAAACAATCGAAGCTTCCGGCTTCTGTGGAATTCAGTTTGCGACAATGCCTGCGTCGGTGCTTGGGCTGCGCGAACTGGAAACCGGTCGTACGGACGTGCAACCATTTAATGGCACACTCAACAATTTTTGGTCAGGTCACTATCGGGTTGTAAAATCTGCCGAGGACCTTATCAATAACACACCGAAGGTTGCCATTGCCGACGTCGGGACTCGAACAGGCATTCTTGCACTCGCGCGATTGATGAAAGCAATGTCCCTCGGCGAGCTCATTGAAGCATTCGAATCGATACCGGTCGACGTCACGACGTCGCAACAGCCTGTTTTTGTTAATCGCGATGCGGCGCTTGCGACCGTGATTTCTTTGCTCGAAACGGCCCGAGATGAAATTACGGCAACTCCTCCCTCGGCCGATTTCAATACTACAATACTGGGCACGGGTTTCGATTTAAGGAACACGATACAGGCGATGATTGCGCGTTACGCTCTCCTTAAGGGAGACTACGCCAAAGCGAGCACCGCGGCAAACGCAGTGGATCTCACAAAAATTTCCACGCTTTTCTTCAACAGTACAACAACACGGAATCCTTTTTACCTTAACGCGATTCAGCTGCTCTATTACAAGCCGGTCCGCACATTCCGTTTGAGTGCTGAAGCAGGTGATCAACGCGTCGCCTTCTGGGTAACGGCAGGGACATCAACTTCATTCCTTGGTAAACCTGTTGATGAGTTCGCCCAGTACAGGACGGATGCGTCGAGATATTTTGTGTACGTTCCCGGCGAGATGACGCTGATTTTGGCAGAGATTGCCGCTCGCCAAAATGATCTGCCGACTGCAATTATGCACATTAACATCGTTCGGACTAAGACAACGGACGCGGCGGGCATCGGTGCCGGACTTCCCGGGAAAACCGCGGTTGACCTCCCAACACAAGCCGCTGTGCTCGATGAAATCTACAACCAGCGGTACTATGAATTTTTCATTTCCGGATTGCGGTGGGGCGATACGCGGCGCTTCGGCAAGGCAGGCCCGAACGATCCGTCACCGAGTCGGACCCGCAACTGGTTCCCGTATCCAGATGCTGAGCGGTTGTCGAATCCCAACACACCGGCAGATCCACCACTCTAATACTTGCAGACGTACTCCACCACACCGCGACATACGCGGTGGGTGGAGTACAATTGTTCTTGCAACATTGACAACGGTCTGTGATTACAACGGAGTGACAGATGCATTTACATTTTTTCCGAATCGACACACTCTTCCCTTGTTCTATCACTCAACGTTCCTTCTGATTTCAGGAGAAGTGCTCACCTCGAGCCTCCATACCGAGCCTGCTTATCTCACGATAGGATGCGGCCCACGCGCGTTCTTTTTGAGCAAACGAGTACTTCAGTATTCCTCAAACTCCGTTCGTTTCAATCTGAGACGAATGCAAGATTCGTCAACAATTACATAAGAGGTGGTGACAATGAAGCAATTTCTTCCAGGAGTTATTTTTGTTCTGGCTGTCCTCTTTGCCTGCAACCTACTTTACTCCCAGGAGAAGGTTGAACGCTTGTTCTACTATGTTGACAACGAAGAGAGTTTCGCGAGCCTTAAGGCGAATATTGACAAGATAAGTATTGTCGCTCCGCAAGTGTTTTCGGTTGATGAAGATGGAATCGTTTGGGGTGCTGTTGATGCTCGGGTGATCGATATTGCACGTGAGCATACCGTCGGGGTGATGCCACTTATCCACAATCCGGGTTTCGATCAACAAATGCTTCACAAGCTGCTCGATAATCCTCAAGCACGGGCCCGTTGCATCGGAACGCTACTCGAGCTTTGTGTTCAATACAAGTTTCTCGGCATTCAATTCGATTTCGAGAATCTCCATATGAATGATAAAAAAATGTTTGCCACCTTCTATCAGGAAACTGCAGAAGCGCTGCACAAAAAGGGGTTTAAACTCAGTGTCGCCGTTGTGCATAGGCCCGAAGAATATGCCGGCCCTACCACTTATCACAAGTGGCTGTTCGAGAACTGGAGAGCAGGTTACGATTTGCATGCGCTCGCAAAAGCCGGGGATTTCATTTCCGTCATGACTTATTCGCAGCACACGCGACGAACAACACCGGGTCCGAACGCTGGAATTCCGTGGGTGGCTCTCGTGATCGAATACTTTCTCAAGTTTATGCCGCCAGAGAAGCTCTCACTCGGGATCCCTCTTGGCGGTCAACATTGGTACACTGACTTGGATACGATGAAATACTTCGCCAACGCGCGCCCATGGAGCAAGTCCGTCGACTATAGAACAACCAAAGGATTGCTGGAACGATATAAGGCAAACATGGCGTGGAATGACGAACAACAAGTCCCGTATGCCATATTCGATAACGCTGGACTGTTTGAGTACATCTATTTTGAAGACGCCCGAAGCTTCAAAGCGAAGCAAGACATTATGAAGAAATACAAACTCCGTGGCTTCTCAACCTGGGTGCTTGGGGCAGAGGACCCCGAGATCTGGAACTTACTTCCAGTTGTTACACGCTGATTGCGAATGTCCTGCCGGCGAGAGATTTCACGAGACGGAGAGAAACTCTCTCAAAGTAACTCTATCCCCAAATCGATCATAGCTATGGAATTAATGCAATCACGATTTGCAGTCTCGCTCGCGATTCTCATGTTGCTCTTCACGCAAACCCTTTTGTCTCAACAAGTAAAGATGGGCGAAACTCAATTACCTCAAGACCTCGTTTTTTCTGACGAGATTTTTTTGCCGGGCTACGAAAAAGGAGAACTCGGAAGGCTCGAGCATCCAAGCATTGCTTTAGATAAGAAATCGAATCTCTACATCGCATACAATTACACCGGAACTGATGGTCGGGAAGCCATCTACCTCACTTCATTCGACGTTCGAACCGTAAGATCAGAAACGGTCACGAATCCGAAGACACCCGCATGGAAGACCCCTCTGCAAGTAAGCACCGCCGACGGGACGGAGTACATGCCTGACGTAGCCGTAACCTCCGATGACGTGTTGTGGATCGTTTGGTCGGCGCGCCGAAATAAATCATGGGAAATCTATGCTCGTACGTACTCGAATGGAGAATTGGGCAAAGAACTGCAAGTAACGTCAAATGATGAGTATGATTTCAGGCCGCGCGTGCTCTCGGACCACTCGGAGAGAATCTGGATCGCCTGGGAGAGAGGCACGAAGGAAAAGAACATCATTATTGTGGCAAAGTACTTTGAGAAAGAAAGATGGTCTGATGAGATCATCCTCGAGAATCGACCGGGCTACGCATACCGTCCGATGTTACTCGAGGCGCCCGACAAAAGCATCTGGTTTGCCTGGGATATTACCCAGGGTGCAAATGCAGATGTCTACATCCGGAAGTTCAACAACGGCACGCTAGGAATGACGATCCGTGTTACAAGCCATCCGGCGATGGACAATAAGTGTGCGCTTACATGGCACGATGGTAAATTGTGGGTTTCATGGACAACGAATCGGCGGGGGGAAGATGACTGGGGCATCATTCGATATACCATGGTGCGGGCGTTTGACGGAAAGGCATGGTATGAGCCGGCTCAATCCATGCCTGGGATTGATCTTGCGAGTCAAGCCGAGACGCAGTCTTATGAATTCCCGACGATGACCTTCGACCGCTTCGGGCGATTGTACCTCTTTAACAGGCATGATCATGTCTTCAGCGCGGCAACCTATGAAGGTGGGGAATGGAGTCATTATTGGAATCTTGATGAACCTGCGTGGGGGATTCGAGGTTTCTCTGTGCAAACAGTTTGGGCTTCAGATACTGAACTTTGGATGGCACGAAGAGATCGAAAAACGATCACCATTCAGAAAATGGTCAGGGTTAATCCTCAGATCAAAGAGATTCGCTTGAACAAACATGTGCAAAGAACCTACCCAGCGGAGGTCAATTCGATTGAACGGGAAGGAGATCATGGTCCAACACAGCAGGGAGGTTTTCGCGTGTATTACGGCGATGTGCATGTTCACACCGCGTACTCCGACGGGTCAGGAAGTTTTGATGACGTTTTCAATCTCTATCGGAATATTTACCGAAGAGACTTTGTTGCGATCACTGACCATGATGCGTTGCGCGCAGGAGATAATCATTTCTCTCCCGGGGAATGGGCATATCTGAAAGCGCTGAACGAGATCTATAACCAGCCTGGTGAATTTGTCACCATCAACGGCTATGAATGGACTCACTCAACGTGGAGTGGAAAACAAGATTCGGCAAGTAGAGTAGGGCACAAGAATGTGTATTTCAAAGGGGGAGAGGAAAGCCCATTGTTCAGCCATAAGAGTCCTGAGGCCTTTGACCCAACGACATTGTTCAAGACGCTTCACAACGCTGACGCGATTGCGTTTCCACATCATCCGGCGTGGGGAGGAATGACGTGGGCCGACCATGACCCTGAGATCCAAACGAATTATGAGATTGTCTCCATCCATGGTGCGAATGAATATGCGGGAAATCTTCCCATTCCGCATCGCGGTGGCATGCCGGGCGTATTTGCCCAGGATGGACTCGCAAAGGGAGCCAAAATTGGTTTCGTTGGCGGGACAGATTCCCATGGCCTCTACTACCATGCGCACGAGGGATGGCGAGAAGATCCGTACAAGGGCGGTATGACTGCTGTGTTGGTGCAAGGCCCGCTGACGAGAGAAGTTGTATGGGAGGCGTTGAAGGCACGAAGGAACTATGCGACCTCCGGGGAAAAACATTACATCGAGTTTTCTGTGAATGGATTTCCGATGGGAAGCGCAATTCAAATTTCGAATCCTCCGGTGGTCTCCTTTGAGGCAAGATCCGACAGAATTCTTTATGCGTATGTTGTCCGGAATAACAATGACCGTTTCATCTCAGGTCCTGTTGATGGTCGCATGGCGCGATACGTAGGAGTGGACGATCGAACAATCGAGCCGGGGCGCAACTACTACTATCTCAGAGTTGTCTACAAAGATGGGAACGTAGCTTGGTCGAGCCCAATCTGGGTCGAGTATACCCCACACTGAGGCAACACATGCACTTCAGTCAAAAGTCTCAACCGATAGCGTTCCTCGGTACGCATATTCAGTACTCCTTTCATGCTCTCTGTCCTCTTGGCTTGTGAGGACGATAAGCTCAGCAATAATGACATTTCTATCGAGGCGTAAACCTGACATTTTTAAGGAGTCACCACCGGCGTTTTTTCCTAGACATCGTTGCAATTGACCGCGATGTTGTGTACTTAGACTTTCCGAAAAAACGAATCTTCCCGCTCCAATGTCATGAAGTATTACCGTTGTCCGGTCTGCGGCTCCGTCGCGAGCTTACTTCTTCGATCGCTCCGAGGAAAGAGGGAGAAGAACGTTGCGACGAGAATTCAACGTCGCGTTCCCTCATGGAACCTCGCACTAGGAATGTGCGAGCGCTGCCTCTACCTGAACGAGTTTGACACACTGGAAGAACACTTTGCCAGTCGCTCAAAAGGAAGCCTCTTCCGCGACCGCGTCCATAATGAATTTGCGCTTCTTCCCACACCACTCCGCCTGAATGCAGATCCGCGCTTCACGGGAAAGGGAATCACGATTGCCTTCCTCGATTCGGGTTTTTATCCTCATCCCGATCTCACGAAACCGGTGAATCGAATTCGCGCCCTGGTGGATGTCACCGAGCCACCGCAAACAGAAAAATATTTTCAATCTCCTCACGTCGAGAGCTGGCACGGAACAATGACGTCCGTTGCCGCGGCGGGGAACGGCTATCTTTCCAAAGGTCTGTATCGCGGAATTGCGTCAGATGCTGAGGTAGTTCTCGTCAAGGTCATGGATTCCACAACACGTCGCGTCAGCACAGAGAATCTCGCAAAGGGAATCCGTTGGGTGATCGACCACCAGCGAGAATTCAATATTGGGATCTTGAGCATCTCCGTCGGAGATGATGAACCCACGCCCTCCAGCGAAAGCCCCGTGAACCAGGCTGCGGAAGACGCAATTTCATCTGGCATTGTTGTCATCGCAGCAGGTGGAAATGATCCCTCCCGTCCTATCGTCCCACCCGCCAGCGCCCATTCGGTAATCACTGTGGGGGGCATGGATGATCAGAATGAACTTGACGCAACCTTGCGGGGAATGTATCACTCGACGTACGGGAAAACCGTTGATGGAGATGAAAAGCCTGAGCTCATAGCGCCCGCCATATGGGTCGCCGGTTCGATTCTTCCTCGAACGGACCAATACCGCGAATCAAGGGCTCTCTTTGCCATACTTCGCTCGACGCCAAAATCCGTTTCCAAAGTAATTGAACGCGAAAGGAATGCTCGTTATG
>Ga0214472_10007344_pt1 | contig 11532 bp, 12 predicted proteins | sample RVTome_6_FD_207662 | JGI IMG/M metagenome (GOLD analysis project Ga0214472, IMG submission 207662) | Soil microbial communities from uranium-contaminated site in the Upper Colorado River Basin, Wyoming, United States - RVT140D175 | ecosystem: Environmental > Terrestrial > Soil > Contaminated >...
GGCGGCACCGTCTACTGCCACCTGGACCCCGAGATGGGCATGGACCGCGAGGCGCTCAAGCGCCGCTTGGCCAGGGGGGCGGGGGTGGCCATCCGGGAGCTGGAGGAGGCGGATCTGGCCAGTATCGAGGAGCTGCTGATGCTCTACCTGCGGGAGCTGGTCCACTCGAACCAGGAGGAGGAGGCGGCCTGGGTGGAATCGGTACTGGCCCACTGCCGCACCCGGTTCGTCAAGATCGTCCCGGAACAGACGCACATCAAGCCCCGCAGGGTGATGGAATAGCACCTTGCGCAATGCCTGAAGCGGGGTAAACTGGCCCGATAATCATCCATCCGAGCCCGGTCTAACGTCCAAGGACCGGGCTCGGTCATTTCGCTTCCGGGATCATCAAAACCGCAAGGAGCCGACCATGAACCAGTACCGCTGCACCATCTGTGACTACATCTACGATCCCGCCGAGGGCGATCCGGGCAACGGCGTCGATCCCGGCACGGCCTTCGCCGATCTGCCCGAGGACTGGGTCTGTCCTCTGTGCGGGGCCGGCAAGGGCGATTTCGAGAAAATCTGAAGCCGACATGGCCCGCCTGCTCACCATCGATCAGACTCTCTGCATCAGCTGCAGCCTCTGCGTGGACATGCTGCCGGGAATCTTCCGCATCAACGAAGACAACTCGGCCGAAGTCTACAACCAGGGTGCCGCAAACTGCGCGGAACTCGAATCCATCCGGGCGGCCTGTCCCCTGGGATGCATCCTCTGGATCGATGCCTGAGAACCTCCCGCTCTACAGCCTGAGCCCGGGGATGCTGCCCTACGGGGACGCCCTCGTTCTGCAGGAGCGGCTGCTGGAGCGGCGCATCAAAGGAGCAGGCGATGTGCTCCTGCTGCTCGAACACCCCCCCGTGGTCACCCTGGGACGAGGCGCGGACAGCGCCTTCGTCCAGCTGAGCGAGCGCCAACTCAAAGCCCTGGGCATCGAGCTGGTGCGCACCGGCCGGGGGGGCGAGGCCACCTATCACGGCCCGGGCCAGCTGGTGGGCTATCCCATCCTGCATCTGGACGCCGTGGGGCGCGACATTCACCGGTACCTGCGCCTGCTCGAAGAGGTCATCATCGAGGCGGTCTCGGTCTTCGGAATCGAGGCCCGCAGGGAGCCGAGCAGAACCGGCGTCTGGGTGGGGCAGCGCAAGATTGCCTCCATCGGCGTGGGGGTGCGGCGCTGGGTGAGCTGGCACGGCTTCGCCGTCAACCTCGAAGATCAGTCCGGAGGCTTCTCCACCATCGTGCCCTGCGGCCTGCCGGGCGTGAAAATGACCTCATTGCAGGAGCTGCTGGGCAGCGCCCCGTCCATGGGGGAGCTGGAGCAGGCCGTCCTTGAGAGCTTCTGCCGCATCTTTTCCCGAACCCACGCAGGAACCTATGAAGATACGCACTGAACGCAAACCCGACTGGCTCAAGGTCCGCTTTCCCGGCGGCCCCAACTACGCCCGCATCGAGCGCTACCACCGCGAAGAGGGCCTCCACTCGGTGTGCCGCAGCGCCGCCTGCCCCAACCAGGGCGAGTGCTGGAGCGCCGGCACGGCCACCTTCATGATCCTGGGCAACCGCTGTACCCGGGGCTGCGCCTTCTGCAACGTCGAAGGCGGCTCGCCCCTGCCCCCCGACGAGAAGGAGACGGCGAAAATCGCCCGGGCCATCGCCGAGCTGGGCATCAAGCATGCCGTCATCACCTCGGTGACCCGGGATGATCTGCCCGACGGGGGCGCGTCCCGGTTCGCGGCCATCACCCGGGCCATCCGCGAAGCCGCCCCGAACTGCCGCATCGAGCTGCTCATCCCCGATCTGCAGGGCAACGAGGCGGCCCTTGCGACCATCCTGGAAGCCGGGCCGGACATCCTGGGGCACAACCTGGAGACCGTCCCTCGGCTCTACGGCAGCGCCCGGGCGGGAGCCGACTTCGAGCGCTCCTTGCGCCTGCTCGGGCGCGCCCTGGAGCTCGCCCCGGCCAGCCCCACCAAATCGGGCCTGATGCTGGGGCTGGGCGAGGAACTTTTCGAGGTGGAATACGTGATGGAGCGCCTGCTTCAGGTCGGCTGCCGGCGCCTCACCCTGGGCCAGTACCTCGCCCCCAGCCGGGAGCACCTGAAGGTGATGCGCTTTGTCACGCCCCAGGAGTTCGAGGCGCTGCGCCGAAAAGGCATGGAGATGGGCTTTGCCCATGTAGAGTCCGGTCCCCTGGTGCGCTCCTCCTATCACGCCGGAGAGCAGTTCGAGGAGTCCGGCCATGAGTGAAGACATCCCGGATCTCGTCATCCTGGGCTCGGGCCCTGCGGGGCTCACCGCCGCCATCTACGCCGCCCGGGCCGATCTCTCCCCCCTGCTGATTCGCGGCCCCGTCCCCGGCGGCCAGCTCACCACCACCACGGATGTGGAAAACTTCCCCGGCTTTCCCGAAGGCATCCGGGGTCCGGCCCTCATGGAGGCCATGGAAGAGCAGGCCCGGCGCTTCGGCACCCGCTTTTTAGAGGGCCAGGTGAGCTCCGTCAACCTCAAGCCCCCCGTTTTCAGCCTGCAGCTGGAGGATCGCCGGATTCACTGCCGCGCCCTCATCGTCGCCACGGGAGCCTCGGCCCGCATGCTGGGGCTGCCGCGGGAGAAGGAACTCTACGGCCGGGGGGTTTCGGTGTGCGCCACCTGCGACGCCGCCTTCTTCCGCAACCAGAGCGTGGTGGTGGTCGGCGGGGGCGACACCGCCCTGGAGGAGGCCACCCACCTGGCGCGCTTCGCAAGCAAGGTCACGGTGGTGCACCGCCGCGACGCGCTTCGGGCCACCCCGCCGCTGCAGCGCCGGGCCGAGAACAACGAGCGCATCGAATTCCGCTGGAACGCCCGGGTCAGGGAGATCCTGGAGGATTCGTCCGGCGTGAAGGGGGTCCGGCTGGAGGACGTGCTGACGGGAGAGTCGTCGGTGCTGGAAAGCACCGGGCTCTTCGTCGCCATCGGCCATGTGCCCAACAGCGCCCTGTTCAAAAATATCCTGGAGATGGACGACAAGGGCTACCTGCTCTCTCGCAACCACTGCGAGACCAACATCCCCGGCGTCTTCGCGGCCGGCGACGTGATGGACCACCGCTTCCGCCAGGCCGTCACCTCCGCCGGAAACGGCTGCATGGCGGCCATGCAGGCCCAGGATTTCCTGGCCGATCAGTAGAGGAACCTCCCATGAACAACTTCACCATCGTGCGGCCCGAGCACCTCAACCACCACGGCTACCTCTTCGGCGGCTCCATGCTGCGCTGGGTGGACGAGTACGCCTGGCTGGTGGCCACCCTGGATTTTCCCGGCTGCACCCTGGTCACCGTGGGCATGGACGCCATCCGCTTCCGCCAGCGGGTGCTGCCCGGCTCCATCCTGCGCTTCCGGATCCTGCCGCTCGAGCAGGGCAACACCTCCATCAGCTACAATGTGGAAGTCTTCGCCGACGAGCCCGGCGGCACGGTGGAAAAAGAGGTCTTCAGCACCAGCATCAGCTTCGTGCGTCTGGATGAGGCGGGCAACAAGACCCCCCTGCCCCGCAGCGGACCTTTGCGCTCGGCGCTCCGGCATCCTTCGCCATAGCAGGTTGAAAAAACCCTGAGGCACCCTTTGCCCCGGAAAGACTGGACTTCATCAGCCCGCTGCTGTTATAGTCCGGAATCCTCGGCGCCCTTCGGTCGGCGCCTGCCAGTGTCCCTTCGGTTGTATCTTCCCGAGACATCGCCCAAAAGACACCCATCCCCAGTGATTCCAGCCTGAGACCGTTTCCGTTGCCCCAAGAGCACGGACGGGCCGGTTCCAATTCCGGAGTACAACTTTTCATGACCTTCAACGACCTCGGCCTGTCGGCCGAACTGCTGCGCGCCGTATCCGATCAAGGCTACAGCCGGCCCACCCCCATCCAGCAAAAAGCCATCCCCGTGGTTCTGGAAGGCCGCGACATCATGGCGGCGGCCCAGACCGGCACCGGCAAGACCGCCGGTTTCACCCTGCCCCTGCTCCAGCTTCTGAGCGCCCGCAAACCCGCAGGCGGCCCTCGCCCCGTGCGTGCCCTGGTGCTCACCCCCACCCGGGAGCTGGCCGCCCAGGTCGGCGAGAGCGTGGAAACCTACGGCAAGCATCTCAGCCTTCGCTCGAGCATCATCTTCGGCGGCGTGAACATCCGCCCCCAGATCGATGCCCTGCGCAAGGGCGTGGACATCCTGGTGGCCACCCCCGGGCGCCTGCTGGATCACGTGAGCCAGAAGACGCTGGATCTCTCCCGTGTGGAGATCCTGGTGCTGGACGAGGCCGATCGCATGCTGGATATGGGCTTCATCCACGATATCCGCAAGGTGCTGGCCCTGCTGCCCAAAAAGCGTCAGAACCTGCTCTTTTCGGCAACCTTCTCCGACGACATCAAGCGCCTGGCCGACGGCCTGCTCGACTCCCCCACCCTGGTGGAAGCCGCCCGGGCCAACACCGCCGCCGAGAGCGTCGCCCAGGTGGTGCATCAGGTGGACAAGAGCCGCAAGCGCGAGCTGCTCTCCTTCCTCATCGGCTCGCGCAACTGGCAGCAGGTGCTGGTCTTCACCCGCACCAAGCACGGCGCCAACCGCCTCGCCCAGCAACTGGAGCAGGACGGCATCCGCGCCAGCGCCATCCACGGCAACAAGAGCCAGTCGGCCCGCACCAAGGCCCTGGCCGACTTCAAGCGCGGAGCGGTGCGGGTGCTGGTGGCCACGGACATCGCCGCCCGGGGCCTGGACATCGACCAGCTCCCCCATGTGGTCAACTACGAGCTTCCCAACGTGCCCGAGGATTACGTCCACCGCATCGGCCGCACCGGCCGGGCGGGCTGCGAGGGCGAGGCCGTCTCCCTGGTGTGCGTGGACGAGATCAAGCTGCTGCGCGACATCGAGCGCCTGCTCAAGCGGGAGGTGGCCAAGGTGGTCATCGATGGCTTCGCGCACGATCCCAGCATCGCCGCCGAGCCCATCGTCAACGGACGCCAGAACCGCGGCGGCGCGCCCAAGAACGGCGGACAGAACCGCGCAGGCGCCAAGCCCGGAAACGGCCGCCCCCGCACGGCCGGAAAGCCCAAGGCCCCCCGGGCCGAAGGGTCCGCCCGTCCGCCCCAATCGAGGCAGAACAAGCCCCGGGTGCGCCAGGCGCAGTAACGAAAAAAAGAAGGTCCCCCGATGCTTTCGGGGTCCGGATAAGCAAAGAGGCGCTCCCGAATTTTCCGGGAGCGCCTCTTTGCTTTTTTTTCGTCACGCAAGATCATCGCTGCAGCCCGTCATCCGCTGCAGCGAACCACCAGCACGGTGACGTCATCGGGCAGCGCCCCTGACGGCTCGACAATTTCCATGAGGCGGTTGACCATCTCTCCCGCGCTCTCCACCCCGCCCAGCCGCCCGGCAAGGGTGGGGTTGTCCAGCAGCAGCTCCGGGCGGGCATCGGGCAGGCCGTCGCTGTAGAGCACCAGGGTGTCCCCCTTCTCGAGGACCGCGTGCCCTTCCCGGTAGCTCTTCTGCCCCAGGATGCCCATGGGCAGCACCCGGGGGTTGAGGCTCTCGACGGTCCCGCTGCTGCGCCTCAGAAAGGCGTAGCCGTGGCCGCAGTCGACGAAGGCCAGGCTGCGCGCCTTAGCGTTGAGCTGTGCGTGGAAGAGGGTGACGAAACTCTCGGAGCCTTCCAGATCGGGCCAGAGGGCTTTCTCGGCCAGCCTCATGGCTTCCGCCGGACCCTGTTTCTTGGAGACGGCGCGCAGGGCGGAGCGCACCGTGGCCATGAGCATGGCGGCGCCCATCCCCTTGCCCATGATGTCCCCCAGGGTCAGGTTGAGGGTGGAGGGCCCCACCTGCTGCCAGTCGTAGAAATCCCCGCCCACCTGGTAGGCGGGCAGGCAACGGGCCGCGATTTCGAAGCCGGCCAGATGCGGGTAGACATGGGGCAGCAGATTGGCCTGGACCTCGGCGGCGCAGGCCAGCTGCACCTGGAGCCGGAGACGCTGAAGCTCGCTCTGCCTCAGGGCCTCCTCGGCCATTTTTCGCTTGCTGACATCCCGGATCATGCCGATGTTGCCCGTGGGGGTCCCGTCAGGATCCAGGCGCTTGAGCGCATACATCTCACCGATGAAGGTCTCGCCGTTCTTCCTGCGGAAGCTCAGCTCCATCAGCGCCCCCTTGAGGGGCTGCCCGCGGTCGAAAACCGCTTCTCCCGCAGAGCGGTATCCTTCGCCGTCGGCGTAGAGCATGCGGGAGCCTTTCCCCGCCAACTCCTCCAGCTCGTAGCCGAAGAGTTCCCTCAGGGCGGGCCGGTTGGCCTGCAGCACCCGGCGCTCGTCATCGGTCACCAGGATCAGGTCGCGAATGCTGTTGAAGAGGTTGTGATAACTCTCCGCCCGCTCCCGGATTTCCGCGCGGGCCTTCTCGATCTCCCGCTCCGCGCCTCTGAGCTCGGCATGCTCCCGCGCCTCCTCCAGAGCCCTTCTGACGGCGGGCGCCAGCCGGGAGAGCCGGTTTTTCAGCACATAGTCGGTGGCGCCGCTCTTCAGGGACTCGATGGCCGCCTCCTCCCCCAACCGGCCCGAGACGAAGATGAAGGGAATCTCCGGATTTCGGCGACGGCAGATCTTCAAGGCGCTCATCCCGTCGAAGCCGGGCAGGGCGTAATCGGCCAGGATCAGGCTGTAGCGGCCCGTCTTCAGGGCGGCCACAAAATCCTCCCGCCCGTCCACCACCCGGATCTCAGCATCCAGCCCTTCGCCCTTGAGCGTCGCCTGGACCAGCTCGGCATCGACGGGATCATCCTCCAGATGGAGGATGCGCAACAGCTCTTTCATCTCCTCCGTCCTTTTCCGGCGCTGCCCGGGGGCGACTCGTTGACGATCCCCCAGAAGGCGCCCAGCTCCCTGACCGCATCGATGAAGTCATGGAAATTGACCGGCTTGACCACATAGGCATTGACCCCCAACCGGTAACTTTCGACCAGATCCCGCTCCTCGCGCGAGGAGGTCAGCATCACCACCGGAATCATCCTCAAGGTCTCGTCCCCCTTGATGCGCCGCAGCACCTCCAGGCCGTCCACCTTGGGAAGCTTGAGATCGAGCAGCACCAGGGCGGGGTTCTCGGGCGCCCTGTCGGCGTATTGTCCCTCGCAGAGCAGATAGTCGAGGGCCTCGGCCCCATCCTTGACCAGGGTGACCTCATTGGCCAAGTTGTTCTCGGAGAGCGCCTCCAGGGTGAGTTCGGCGTCGTTGGGATTGTCTTCCACCAGCAATATGCGCTTGAGGGGCATCATCATTCAAACCTCCTCGCCGCCGGGCAGCGAGATCCAGAAGGTCGCCCCTTGCGCTGAGCCTTCGGCCCAGACCCGGCCGCCGTGCCGGTGGATGATGCGCTGCACGTTGGCCAGACCGACCCCCGTCCCCTCGAATTCCTCTTCGCTGTGGAGTCTCTGGAAGAGGGCGAAGAGGCGCTCGGCGTATTTCATCTCGAACCCCACGCCGTTGTCCCTGACGAAGAGACGCGTCTCCTTTGGCCGATCCGTCAGGGCTCCGATGGTGATCCTCGCCTGGGGCCGCGGCCGGGTGAACTTCAGGGCGTTGGAGATCAGGTTGGTCAGGACCAGGCGCAGCATGGCCGCGTCCGCCTTCACCGGGGGCAGCTCGCCGATCTCCCAGCGGATGTCCCTGCCGCGGGTTTCCGGCTCCAGCTCGCCGATGGACTCCCGAACCAGACGGCCCGCATCGACGGTCATGGTCCTCATCTCGGAGCGGCCCATGCGGGAGAAAACCAGCAGATCGTCGATGAGGGTTCCCATCTTGGTCGCCGCATCCGAAATCACCTTCAGGTAATGGCGGCTCTTCTCGTCCAGGACGTCCTGTTCCTTCTTGTTCAGCAGCTCTACGAAGCCCGTGATATGCCGCAGGGGAGCCCGCAAATCGTGGGAGACGCTGTAGCTGAAGGCCTCCAGTTCGCGGTTGGCGTCTTCGAGCTGCGCCAGATGCCGTTCCAGCTCCCGGTTGAGCTCGGAGATCTTTCTCTCGGCCCGGCGGCGATTGAGGGTCTCCACGAAGGAGATGACCAGGGCCTCCATCTGCTGCCTGTCCTCCTCGGTGTATCCCGACTCCTTGTTGGCCAGGGCCATCATGCCGGTGATGCCACCCGCAAAGCGCAGGGGAACCCCCAGAAAGCTGTTGATGGGCGGATGGCCTTCGGGCTTGCGGACCGCTGCGGGATGGGAGGCGGGTTCGTTGATGATCCAGGATCGCTGCTCGGAAAGCCCCACCCGGTTGATCCCCCGGTTGGGCATGTTTTTCAGCAGCTTGACGGCCTCGTCGTGGGGGATGCCGCAGGCATCCCAACCCGCCTCGCTCAGGGTCGTGGTGTCGAAATGGCCCAGCTCGTTGAGCTCTCCCAAAAAGCTGATTCGGCTGCCCGTGAGCTCCTCGGCCACCCGCAGGCCCACCCGGGCCGCCTCTTCTTCGGTTTCGCAATCCGCCGTCTCCCGGGAAATCCGGATGATGGCCTGCAGCAGGGCGATTTTGCGCTCTGTCTGTTCCGGATCCTGAGGCCGGCTTGTGAGCGCCTCGATCAGGGGTTCTTCGGTCGGCTCGTTTTTTTGAGGCATGTTGTCTCCCTGGATCCCCTCTGCCCCGACCCGAGGCTCCGGGCGGGCGAGGGAGCGGTGTTTTCAGAACAAAACCTCCACCCGCTCTTTTAATATTGTACTTCCAAATGAAAATCGGAGGATGGAGTCGGTAAAATCCGCACAGCGCCGCGCTGCTCAGGGGCTGATAGCAAGTACCCTCCGACTGTTCTCCATGTCGCCCAGGGCGGCGCAATAGACCGCCGCCTCCCCCACTCCGAAAACCCTTTCCCCCACGAACAGTCCCCGGACCCAGGGGGAGGCCGCAAAGCCCGCCGGAGTTTCTGCCGCCTCTCCCAGGCGCCCCACGAAGTCGAATCCCGAGAGGGGATCGACCCGGTAGACGTAGAGGCCGGAGAAGCTGTGCAGGCCGTATTCCCAGGGGGAGGCCGCAGGCGCCGGATGCTCGGCGAGCTCCACGGGGACGGCCAGCAGGCCCCTTTCGGCCCAGAAGCCGAAGGCCCTGTGATCCCGCAGGGCCTGGGATTCGGTGCCCCGATCGCCGATGTCCTGCCGGAAAAGCAGGGCGGGAGCGGAGAAGTCCCGGAGGTCGAAGATGGAGAGCTGCAGCCCCTGGTACAGCGCGACGCCGCCTTCCACCACCGCGTTCTTGCCGATGGAGAGCAGATAGTCCACCCCCAGGGGATGGAGATACTCGGAGTAGCCCGGCACCTTGAGCTCCCCGGCCACCCTGGGGGCGGCGGGATCGGAGAGATCCAGGGTGAAGAGGGGATCCACCTGGACGAAGGTCACCAGATACCCGCGGCTCCCCATGAACCGGGCGGCATAGAGGCGCTCGCCCGGAGCCAGGTTTTCCAAGCGTCCCACGATTTGCAGCTCCTGCGCCTCCTGCTTCAGGCAGTAGACATGGTTGGCCGCCGAGGCGACTCCCCACCAGTCTCCGGTGGAGGTGGCCACCCGCAGCACCCCCTCGTGTTCCCCCAGGGAAAACCGGTTCAGGATGGTCCCGGGCACGCTGCCGCCTGCGGCGTAGACGGCCTGCCCAGCGCTCAGATCGAAGCGGTGGATCTGGGTGCGGGCCTGCCCGGATTCCCAGCTCTGCGCCGCCAGATAGAGGCTGTCGGCCGAGGCGTAGAGATGGCGGGCATCCAGCACCGCGCCGACGGAGCGGAGCTCTGCCCGGGGATTGTCCAGATCGAAGGTCGACACCGTGACGATGCTGCCCCCACGGGGATGGGACGGACGCAGGAAATCCCGGCTGTCGAGCATTGGTCCGCCGCCCAGGGGATTTCCCGAGCCGTCGCGGCTCTCCATGGCGGGCAGCAGCTCGTTCAGGCTCAGGGCCTGCAGGGCATTGCGGTTTCTCAGCACCACCTGGTCCCGGGACCCCATGCCGGCCCCGTAGGAATATTCCAGAGGGGGAAGCTCGGGCATGAAGCGGCTCACCAGGTGCAACCTGCTTCCGATGCGGCGCGAGGAGACCAGCTCACCGTCGAATACCTTTTCTGCGAGCCGCAGGGGATTGGCCGGATCCTGCACGTCCAGCAAGAGCACGGCCGTCTTCGCCCGGGCGGCTATCCAGCAGGGCATGGCGCTGGGTGCGTCCTGAAACATCGTCGGTATCCCCTGCATGCCGCACCAGTCGATGTCCCGGGAATCCAGGGGGCGGTAGAGCACCACCAGCAGGGACCGATGGAGATAGAGGGAATCCGCCGGGCCCTCCAGCGCGACCCGGGCCAGGTCCGTGGGGGTTCCGTCCGCCTCCAGCCTCAGGATCCGCACGCCGTCCTGCTGCGCCACGTAAAGATGGCCGCCGTCGGTCTTGACCTTGTCCGACTCGTCCACCCCCGCCTCCTGCAGGTTGGTGCCGGAGTGCGCCCGCGCCTGGGCATCCCCCTCCATCGCGGCACCGGCCCCGTCCATGGCCGAGGGCATGGCCACCGCGTCGACGGTTATCCCGGAGATGTCCACCAGGGACGCGGCGAACTGGTTCTTCAGATAGCTCTCCAGCTCCGCATCGTCCGTGAAGCCGGGCTTGAGGGAGAAGTCCTCGGGCCCTTCCGTCCCGCTGCCGCCCGAGCTGCAGCCCGCCAGAAACAGCAGCGCCGACAGCAGCGAGAAAAAAAACCGGATGCGTCCCCGTCCCCAGAATCGGCTGTTCATGACTTTCCTCCCTTACGTCTTCCCGGTCCGTCCGAGGCTCCGGCACCGCAACGGCCCGGAGTCTGAGCAGACATTAAGTTTAACTCAGGCCGCCTGAAACGCCACCGGGGCTTCCCGGCGCCTGAAGATTTGCCCCTCCGCCGCAATTGGGCTATCATCGGACTTTCGCAGTCCTTTCCATAAAAAGTGCGTCAAGGGACGGGCTTGCTCCCTCAGGATGCGGGGCATCCGCGAAAGGATCGGTTTCACTCTCAATCAGGAAGGACAGGTTTCATGGCACAGGTAAAATCCGGCGATACCGTCAAGGTTCACTACACAGGCACCCTGGATGACGGTACCGTCTTCGACAGCTCCCGCGACCGCGAGCCGCTGGAGTTCACCCTGGGGCAGGGGCAGGTCATCCACGGCTTCGACGAGGCCCTGGCGGGCATGGCCGTGAGCGAGTCGAAAACCGTTCACATCCCCGTGGAGAGCGCCTACGGCCCCCATCACGAAGCCATGGTGGTCAAGGTGGAGCGCGCCAACATCCCCGAGAGCATCCAGCCCCAGGTGGGCATGCAGCTTCAGATGCAGCAGGAAGACGGCCGGCCCCTCATCGTGATGATCACGGAGATCACCGACGAGCAGGTCACCCTGGACGCCAACCATCCCCTGGCGGGCAAGGACCTCAACTTCGACATCGAGCTGGTGGAGATCGTCTAGAACCTCCATCCGGTTGCACCCCAAAGCCCCTTTCACCC
>Ga0214472_10007345_pt1 | contig 11531 bp, 12 predicted proteins | sample RVTome_6_FD_207662 | JGI IMG/M metagenome (GOLD analysis project Ga0214472, IMG submission 207662) | Soil microbial communities from uranium-contaminated site in the Upper Colorado River Basin, Wyoming, United States - RVT140D175 | ecosystem: Environmental > Terrestrial > Soil > Contaminated >...
GTCTGCATACGATCCGAACTTGATCCAGGAGCTTCGGTTTTTCCATAACATGTTGCTGTTGCAAATTCCTGAGAAGTAGAATATATTTGACCCATGGAATCTGACGTGTTCCGTGGCTGGGTCTGATAAGGAAAACGAAATCAGGTAACTCTGCATGATATACGGAAAGAGTCCGTGTTATATCACGGAACACGTCGGCATAATCACTATGTTAGGCCGACCCTATGCCCGTCTACTCAAGGCGAGAGCGTTTTCTAGCATTCGCTGACGATCACGGCACTTGCCGAGCACAATCGCGGAGGAAACTGCGATGAGTGAATCAACAGAAGACCGAGAGACACCCTCGGCCGATCCCAGGTATCTCAGGATTTCCGACAGGATCAGCCTCCGCTATCAACAATCGGGCGATGGCCCCCCTCTGGTTCTCCTTCACACAATCCGTACTCAGCTTGAGTATTTCCGGGCGCTGGTGCCGCTTCTTGCGAAGAAGTTCACCGTCTACGCCGTGGACCTTCCGGGCCATGGCTTTTCTTCGGTCGACACAGCAGCGCAGTATGATGAGCCGTACCTTCGCAAGGGCGTCATCGACTTCCTGAAGGCCCTGGACCTGCGTGAGGTGACCTTGGTTGGCGAATCCATTGGTGCTGTGATAGCGCTGACGGTGGCATCCGATATCCCTGACCGTATCAAGACCGTTTACGCGTTCAATACATACGACTACGAAACGCGATACGGCGATGGCATGCGGCGCGGCAACTGGTTTGCGAACCTGATCATTGGCAGCTTGCAATTCCCTGTAGTCGGAGCGATCGGCGCCTCTCTCGCAAACCCCTGGATCATCGGCAAGATCATGGCTGGCGGATATGCGGACCCACGTAAGATGCCCGCCGATCTGATCGCCACCTTCTATAGAGCGGGCCGCAACCCCAACTTTCACTATGCTGAACGACAAGTGCTGGCCGCATGGCGCTCCTGGAGCAAGGCGCGCGAGCGCTATTCGGGGGTGAAAGTGGCTGTAACGCTTGTGTACGGCGACAGGGACTGGTCACGAGTCCCTGAGCGAAATCGCACCAAGGACCTGCTGAAGAGTTCACGCATGATTACGCTTCAGAATACGGGGCATTTCTCGTCGGTCGAGAACCCGACGGAAGTCGCGCGCATTATATTGTCGTAATTGAGGCGTCGCATGGCAAACGCCGCTGGGTTTCCGGCTCGCATCGCATGCGCCAGCGGGCTCCGATGGCGCAGCGGCCTAACAAGTGGTTGGACCCGACGAAGACCCGCATCATCATTCTTGTGGATTGCGATGTTGTCGCGTGCGGGTCTTCGCGGGTCAACCACAGGTCGTTAGGCGGCGACTACAAACAAGGAGATATACCGATGTCCAAAGTGACGCCATTCCTGATGTTCAACGACCAACTCGAGGCGGCAATAGCGTTTTACACCGCTACGTTCCCGGACTCTAGAATCAAGAACGCTGCACGCACCGGAAAGGACGGCCCAATCACTTCCGCCGAATTCGTCATCGGTGGTCAGTCCTTCATGGGCTACAACGGCGGTTCGTACTTCAGTTTTTCCCAAGGGTTCTCGCTTTTTGTCGACTGCGAGGACCAAGAGGAGGTTGACGAGTACTGGAACAGGCTCGTCAACGCCGGCGCAACCCCATTGCAGTGCGGCTGGATTACCGACCAGTTCGGTGTCACGTGGCAGATTGTTCCGAGGCGTTTCATGGAACTCATCAACGATCAGAACCCTAAGAAGGTACAGGCGGTGATGGAAGCCATGATGACGATGGTGAAGCTCGACGTCGCAGCACTCGAGAGAGCGTACAATCAGGCATGACGATCGGCGACGCCGACACGTTGATGGTCGCCTAACAACGGCATGCAGCGGACGGCGTTCCGCCGCCGCTGATGCCGGGCGTTAGGCAGCAAATCAAAAGGACACATCAATGTTTCAGATGTCAGTCTCAGTGCTTTTCCTTGCCACACATCTCTTACAGAACCCGTCCCTGCAATTTCAATGGCAGAGATTTGCCGACACGTCACTTCATGTTTCCTTCGAATACCCGACCGCGGCTAAGATCGTAAGAAGAGTCGATATGGGGGGGCTTGGCCTATCAGTTACATGTCCTGACAGCATTCACCCAACAATCTGGGACCTCCTAGGTCAACAGACCGTCTTGTCTGCACAGATAGGTGTAACGAGGATGCACTTTGATGAAGCGGCAAAGAATGTAGGGCTGACTAAAGATACATCGGGTTGGTCAATCTATGCCAACCCAGGATCGGGCCCTGCATTGGGATTGGATCTGATCAACGACCGAACGGTAACTACTCTAAAAGGCTTTCAAGCAGTTGGCCAAAATGCATTCGGGGACGGAGGAGTTCAAGTCTTTGCTGAGATAGCGAGAGTACCATATCAATTCGTCTTCATACAAAGCAGTCAGGGCAACAATCTATCCGTTCAAGTGTGGTACGATCCACTGGCCACCGAAACACTGCAGCGAATTCTTTCGTCGATTCGCGTTCTTGGATGAATCTTCGCTATGATGATTTATGCCTAACCAGTCTATCTACGATGCTACGAATCCCTGCGGGTCGATAGACCCGTAGGGCGGCTCCCGCAGGCATGATGAGGGCTTCTTGTTTTTGGCGCTGGCGTTTGGTAGGTTTGGGGAGGTTGCTCTCTACAAACTGGTGATAAACTAAGGTAACGGGGAGCGGCCATTTCTTTTGCTACGGTGCCAGATTAGTACGAGAACGTGATTGCAGGATATTCGTCAAGAGGGATATTCAATGCGGACAACGATCTTACTCGCAACACTTGCACTCCTCTTCAGTGCATGCTCAGGTGATGGGTCCGTCAGCCCGATTATGGAGGGGACTTACGCGGGAACATTCACGATTACACTCGAGGATGGACAAACTCAGACCGGAAACGTGACGTTCACATTCACCGGAAGTTCTTACTCATGCGTTTCCCAAGAACGGTATCTACCGCCAAATGGTGCGGGAGCATTTCGGACAATGGGACGAATCATCCGAATCAAGGGTACTTCGCTCCATACTGCAGAGTTTGACTGGACATTGATATTGAATGGTGACTTCTCATTCACATTCGATGGATCGCGACTTGTTCTCCAGCAGAACGATACCAGGTTTCATAGGTTAGGGTCATTGACTTGACACGGCAGTGAGAGCTGAGCTGATGAAGTATGTCTGGTCGGCCAGCCGTAAAGATATCATGGGAGCAACTGCGTGCGATAAAAAGGGATCGTGCTTATGCAACATCATTCGGCCAATGTGATAGTTTTGATCCTCTTGTCGTTCACAGGATGTTTTCGAGCCGTTCTCGTTAGTACAACATCCATCGAGAAAGGCAATGAGGACGACATAGTGGTTTCAACAAAGGACGGTCGTCAGATTAGCTTCGACAGTCGGGAATACAATCTCGACGCAGATGAGAATGGGCAGCGCGTACTTCGTGGCAAGGGGAAGTTGTTCCTTCAAGGCGGGCCACAGTTCAAGTCGTTTGATGGGACAATCCCGTTCCGTGAAATCGAGAGGATTAGCAGGTCGGAGAAGACTCCAATGTTTTACGTGGCTATTGTTGCTGCAACACTCGCGGTCGGGTACGTCCTGTTCTGGTCGTTAGCCCTCAATGGCAGAGGTTTTGGCGGATGAGAGGTTGCCACTCAATTAAAGCTGACATTCATTGTGATTATCCAACAGTGATCTGACAGGAGGTCCAAATGAAACAAGTGACTATTTCGAAACTCCTTGGAGTGGCGGCGATTTCAATAACGCTGCTTTCATGTAACGAGGCGACACAGCCGGAACCAAAGTATGCAGAGGTTTTTCAGGTTCACCTTCAATCTTACTATTCGCAAACACCGGTGGAGGTGAAGATCGATAACTCTGAGGTGTTTTCCGGCACCATCTCCACAGGCGCTGTTCTCGGATTTGCCCGGATCGTACCGCTGCAGGTAATGCCGGGAGTACACTCAATGAGTGTCAACGTCGCCCATGCGCTCACAAAGGACACTTCGTTTACTCTCAGTGATTCATTGTATGTCGGTGTCGGATATGATGCGGTCAACCCTAGAATTACTTTCGTCTTCCAGAGGGAACGGTTTGCGTATGACTAGGAGGATTGTTGGTGTCGCTTAACACGGCGCTCAACCAATAAGAAAAGTAATCACTGTTAACGGACTAAGTGGGGCGGATCATGAAAATAAAATTCCTTTTCCTTCTCCTGCTGGGAGTTCCGGCATACTCGCAGATCAATGTTTCGTTCTTCGCGGGAATGAATCCTGCGACGAATCTCATTGCAAGAGATCGCTCAGGTTTTCTGGACTCATACTGGAGCACGGGATTCAACCTGAGTGTGGTAACCGAAGTGTTCGTTTCACGCTCGGTTGCGATTGCTCCCTCCGTGGAATACGCCCGCTACGCTTTTGACAATTATGCGTTTCAAGGCGTTTCGATTCCTGAAGTTCGGTTCAAGTCTGCCACAGGCGAGGCGTCGAACATCTGGCGCATGTTTGCTGAAGCAAGATTCTTCACGAACAGCAGCAAAGCGGTTCCGTGGTATTTTTCCACTGGACTCGGTTATTTCATTGAGCGAATTGGGACAATCAGTGCGACATACACGGATATGAGCGGTCCGGACTTTACTCGGGCCATCAATTATCAAGGCAAGAACTTCTTCGTTCATACGGTTGGACTGGGAATTCGCTGGAGCGCGTTTTCTCGCCTTGCACTCGACTTGAACGGTCAGTATTTCACAAACTACAACGATCGGCTACACACGGCTGTCAAAATTGGCGTGGTGTACTCTGTTGCTGAGTAGATGTATATTTTGTTGATGCACAAAAGAAGTTCCGACGGCAGACTGGGATGTTAGGTTAGCAACAAATAAATCACCAATGGGTAGCTATTACCCTGTTTTCATGGTCTCTCTGCATGGAGGAGCCAATGATGACTCAATATTTGTCAACCAAAGAAATCCTTTGTTCATCTCTCGTGGCCCTCTCTCTTGTGAGCGGGTGTTCTAATGACAACTTTGTCGCTGTCGAAGAAAGACACTTCGGGGTCCAGGGAAAAGTCACCGACTCGTTGGGTAATCCGATTGAGGGAGTCGGGATATATTGTCTCTTTTATCAGTTCTATGTTCCAGAACTAGATCGGGAGGAGGAAAACGCTTTTCAACTTCTTGACGAAGGGACTCTCTTCGACTTCAAACTCTATCAGAACTTTCCTAATCCATTTCCCAATTCGACCTATATTCGCTTTTCCCTGCCACAGGACTGCCAAATTGAATTGACAATACGCAGCAAACATTCAAACACCATTTTGTACACCGAACGTGAGACTCTCCTCCCCGGGTTGTATCAAAGGTACCTGGAAGATATTGTTATGAATCAACAACTCCCGAACGCCGTGTATCGCTATTCCCTGACAGCTGACGGTCGCGATGGCATGCGCTACTACGATGAGAAGGAAATGCTTGTCATAAGCGACACCGGTAAACCTAATTCTGGTTCTTCCGCCGGGGGACTCTATCTCTTCAAATACGAAGATGCTTTTGTGGGTGACTCCGTTCGAGTGAGTTACAGCAGTGACGAAACCCACATTTATTCTGTAGCGCTGGGCAATTTTGTGAATCTTCTTATCAGAAAGGAAGGCTATCAGGATCGCATCACTGGAGTTGAATTGTATCCGACACTTCTCCTGAATCGAGATATTGTGTTGTTGAAAGGAAACGGACCATGAAGACGATACTTCTTATTTTCCTCCTTCTCAGCAGTGTTAGTTTGGTCGCAGCACAGTCAGAGGGTGGCTGGACATGGATATCACCATATCCGCAGGGCAACATTCTTTACGCCAGTTGTGTTGCAGGCAACAAGGTCTTCTTTTGGGGTGAACAGAGCACGATAGTATCAACAACTGACGGCGGCGATACATTCATCATGAGCCCACCATATGCACCTAGTGGTGACGGTGCTTGGGTAGGATATCAGCCGATTGCATTTGCAGACAGTCTCACCGGCTATCTTACAGACATACCGAAGGGTGAGTTTCGAACAACAGATGGGGGTGTGCATTGGACGCAAGTGGTGAGTCCGTACTCCAACATAGAGATTGTCACTTTTGCCAATTCGCAGATCGGGTGGAAGTTCGGAGGAGGTGGAGGTTCCTACAAGACGACGAACGCCGGGCTTACCTGGTCTTACTTCAACACACCATTTCAATTCAATCAAGGTGGCTTCTTCAGCCACGTTTACGCACTTGATCAGAACAGACTGTGGGTGCTGAAAAGTGGGTACCAAGGCGTTACCGGCGTCAGTGGCGTTTGGCACAGCTCAAACGGTGGAACGGATTGGCAGCAAGTCAATACGGGACTCGTTATGGATTCTACGGTACGAATCTCAAATGTTGATTTAAAAATTAATGCATCCGGACTTGGCATGGCGATAGGGTACACATATTCTGACAGCATTCGTTCTTTTATCTTGCGCACAACTGATTTTGGTTTCAGCTGGGTCAGGACAGTGGTGCCAGGAGTAGTACTTCGCTCGTTGCTTACCATTAATGACAGCATATGGGTGGTTTATGGAAACCAGTCAGCCTCTCCCCACCACCCCATCCAAATGCGGAGTATCGATTTCGGTAGTTCCTGGGATTTTGCACTGGACCCGTTCCCCGGCCCATACTACAATTATTTCTACACCGCAGAGTACGTGCCAAGTGAACAAGTAATCCTGGCCTGTGTGAGCCGAAGTATCTATCGCTCGCGCGATCTGGGGCTTACATATTCCAAGCTGACGAACAATAGTGATATGATCGTGTCCGAATTTGCTATTGATCCAAAGGCTGCAAACGGCGAACAGCTTGTCGTTGCCATATCGCCAACGTACACAATTCCGGATTATTTGTTGAGTGATGACGGAGGAAGGACATGGGTCAGGCGTGCAATTCCGACGAACATTGGAAATCAGATATTTGAGGTGAGTATCGCAGATGGCGTTATTGCGATGATTACAGGTAATTCGACTCTTGCTAAATCCACTGATAAAGGATCAACCTGGACGAGACTATCAATAGGCTATTCTGGGATCATGCGCGCCCTGGATGTTTTGGACTCTACTACAATTGTTGTTACAGGCTATCCCGGATCTATGAAACTGTTCTCGACTTCTGATGGTGGTGCCCAGTGGATCTCCACACCGCTTGTGAATCGATCTTGGTTCAACGAGCTGAGGGCGCTGCCATCAGGCCAGGTGTTGGGATGTGGAATGTTGTATGACACAACTTCCGTCAGCGGAATGTTGTTTGCGACGACGGACAGAGGCTTCAACTGGCATATAATCGAAGTCAGCAGAGAAGTGGGTCACATTGTGATGTCATCAGCAACCACGGGCTTTGCGGTAAGCACCTACGAGGTGTACCGAACGTCCAATGCAGGTGAAAACTGGGCACTCAACCGTTCATCGAGTAACTATTCCACGGCGTTCTCAAATCTTGCATTCTCTGACTCACTGCATGGACTGCTTCGAGAGTCATACTACTTCGTTGAAACGTCCAATGGCGGAACATCGTGGCAGAACACACAATTCTATGTTCCATCGTGGGGACCGATAAAGCGAATGGCATACAACAATCGTGGTGAATTGTTGGTACTGACTGAATCAGCAGGGTTCCTCCGCTACACCGGGGGAACGGGAACACTTCCCAATCCCCACCAACCATCATCGAACACAACTCCGGAGCTCTTCGAGTTGTCGCAGAACTACCCCAACCCATTCAATCCATCGACTAGCATTACATTTGATCTTCCCCGGCGTTCACATGCCAAGCTGATTGTGTATGACTTGTTGGGAAGGGAGGTCTCGACACCCGTTGATGAGATTCGTGGGCCTGGTCGACATCAAGTGCGATTTCAGGCGACGCACCTGGCAAGCGGGGTGTACCTGTATCGCGTTACCGCGGACGGGTTTGTGCAGACTCGAAAGATGGTTTTGCAGAAGTAGGCTTCTTGTTTTTGCCTTTGCGTTTTGTTAGTATTCTTCAGGCTGCTCTCTTATTCGAAGAACGAAAAAGAGTAACAAGAGAATGGCTGCATTGTTTTTGCAGGCTATGTTGCCAGTATAGTATGCAAGAACGTTTTTGCTGACCATACTGGCAGCATAATCAGATGTTAGGCGGGCGAGTCAAGCAAGACTTTGGATCTATGCCATTCATCAGAAACAGTCGAATCATCCTCCTGCTCCTGTTCCTCGCAACGGAGGTTTTGCACTCTCAATCGCAACTGCATCTTCGCCAGTTTCTTTTTGGTGTTCGCCTAGATCCTGGAACATCGTCACTCCTTGCTGAAGTCGAGAAGACTTACGGCAAGCCCGTCCACGAAGAGTGGCTCTCCCAAGACAACCCGTCGTCCGGATACTCAAAGGTTGCTGATGATGGAACGCCAGTTATCTACATCAACCCCCAACATGGTCGAAATCATGACGTTATTCTTCATGAATTATATCACTTTCAGCTCAGAACTCGAGGTTACCCAGTAATCAATTGGTTATTCCCTCAATACATGAATATAGAGGCTAATATTGCTGCCTTCGACCAATTGAGGGAGCAATTGTATGACCCTATTCTACACTATTTATGCTATCCCGAAGTTCGAGCATCATTTGGCATCCATCCGGGTGAAACCCTCGAACAAAGAACACGAGATGGCTTGGACTCGCTAGCTTCTGTGTTTGCCCGTATGGATCGTGGTGCAGTTGCGCTCTACTTTTTCAGAATGGATTTGGAATTTGCCGACACACAGCTTGTGAAGCGAATCTTGGCACTCCTAGAAACGCATTCGCTTGATGGCATTGAGTTTGGCAAGCAACTGGTTCAGGTTGTTCGAAAAGTAAATCCAAGATCGCCGGAGGAAGCGATTGAGGCACTAGTAAGTTGCTTGAATCTGTTTCACAAAGACCAATTTCAGTTTCAGCAACACCCGTGGACGTCGCGTCAACTCGGGCAACACACTCAGCAACTGGCACCAATTGCTCGCCCGCCCAACCGGTCGCTAAACCTACTCCGCCCGCGCTGAGTTTTTTGAATTTGAGAAAGGGTAGTTAGAGGTCAATAGCTAGTCGATTCTGAGGTTCTATTAACGAACAGCAAAAACGTATCCGCAGCCGCAGTCCAAAACGGGCATCGCAGGTTAGCTCCCAACCGTTAGAAAGCCTGTGGCGCCGACGGTGACCATGCACTGGAAGCTGGGAATTGCAGCGCTGCTCCTCAGCTCGCTCGTGTCGGCCATCGGCTACGCGACTCCCGGTGCAAGGCCCTCCCAAGCCTTGGAGGCCGACGGCATCTATGTGCGTCACCTGCGAATCAAGGTGGAGCCTGAGCACACGCCGGCGCTAGAGGTGATGATGAAGCGCCTTGTCGAGGTTGCCAGATCTGCAAACCTTCCGGCCTCATACGACTGGCTCTGTTACCGGGAACAACCGGACCGCTACTGGCTCCTCGTCTTTGGTGATTCAGCGTCCGGGTTCGTGATTCCGCCTACCCTTGCAGGATTTGTTAGCCACGTCAGTGCGGCAGGAGGGGATGCGGTGCGGACCGAGGTCGAGGCCATGCTGATGAGGCTGGAGTACGAGCCGACTGGGAGATCGTGATCCGACAGAAGAGCAGATGGAGCACGGTGGCGGAAATGTCCACGGCGACGCATCCAAAGGCCCGAATGATCGAGCGGATCGCTCGCATAGGGTCGGAAACCGCGTTCGACGACGCCCTGACCGCGTGGACGAGGTTTCTGGTTGGCCATGGTTACGCGCTTCCCATTGAGGGATTTGCTCCCGTCTCTGGCGACAGGTACGCGTTCCTGCAGGTTGTGTTCCCCACTGACTGGACGACGTACTTTGACCACGCATCCTTCTCGGCGTTCACATCGATTCTGGATACGAGCGCGCAGAAACAGTTCGACGCCATTGATGCGGCGCTGATGGCTACCGTTTCGTCCGTCGCCTTCTACGATGGTGATTATGCAGGAGAGCTCAGCTATGCGTCGAAGTAGACAACTTTCAGCGCGATGTGGGCCGAGGGGCGTATCGACGGTGAACGGTTTTCTAACAACAGCATGCAGCGGACGGCGCTGCACGCGGGCCGCTGATGATGAGCGTTAGGCGGCAAACAAGCCGGTACTATCGAATGAAGAAGTACGCTTTCAATCAACGCAATGTCAGACTCAACACTCACCCGTTGTTTGTGATCGTTCGAGGACGCCGCAGCCTATCGTGTTCCATTAGGTTGCGGCCTCGGGTGGTTCGGAAATGAAGCGGAGAATCATTTCGAGTTATTTCAATAACAAGGAGATACGCAAATGACAAGCTATCCAGCCTCTTTGAGCATCGACTACTCAGACAAGTCAGACAGACTAACTGTTTTCTTCAGAATCATTCTTGCAATACCAATCCTTATTGTTCTGGGTCTTCTCACATCGTCGGGTTATGAAACTAGTGAAGGGGCAAAAGAATTTCATCGATATTCGGTTGGTATCATATTCCTTCCTGCTTTATTGATGATTGTCTTTAGAAGAAAATATCCTCAATGGTGGTTTGATTGGAATCTGGCCCTGGTGAGATTCTGCACTCGTGTTGCGTCCTACGTGTTGCTGCTGCGCGATGAGTATCCATCGACCGACGAAGAACAGGCCGTGCATGTGGAAATCCAATATCCTAATGCGGCCACAGAACTCAATCAATGGTTGCCCCTGGTAAAGTGGTTTTTAGCAATTCCTCACATCATCCTTCTCTGTTTCGTATTTGTTGGAGTTGTGGTCTGTACTGTACTGGCCTGGTTTCTCGTTTTGTTTACCGGGAGATACCCAAAGGGGATATTTGATTTTGTTGTGGGATCGCTGAGGTGGTCGCTGAGGGTGGAGGCGTACGCTTTCCTTTTAACGACGGATGTGTATCCGCCATTTAGCCTGAAGGAGTAGCGGTTTTTTCTCCGCAGTCTGTTAGCAAATGCCCGTGCTCATTGTCTCCAGTACGATAACGTGTCCCGCCTGCGGCTTCAAAAAGCAGGAAGAAATGCCCGAAAATGCGTGTGTTCACTGGTACGAGTGTACGAGTTGCCACGATCTTTTACGCCCCAAGCCAGGGGACTGCTGCGTTTTTTGCTCATATGGGACAGTTCGTTGTCCGCCGCGCCAGCTTGAGGCGGGACACTCCGAGCCCTCGTAAAAATACTTTCCGGTGGTAACAAATTTAGTTATAGTTCGTTACTACTGAATCCAACCTACCACCCTCAATAATACTCAGGAAGAACACCATGACCAACGCAACCAGGTTTTTCATGCTGGCGTTTCTCGTTTCTATCTTTCTTTCCGGCATTTCGTCAGGATTCGCAGCAGAAAAAAAGGATACGCTGCTGTCCGAAAAGACCTTCGCCGGACTGAAGCTCCGCAGCATCGGCCCCGCATTTATGTCCGGACGAATAGCCGACATTGCGATCAATCCAAGCGAT
>Ga0214472_10007347_pt1 | contig 11529 bp, 9 predicted proteins | sample RVTome_6_FD_207662 | JGI IMG/M metagenome (GOLD analysis project Ga0214472, IMG submission 207662) | Soil microbial communities from uranium-contaminated site in the Upper Colorado River Basin, Wyoming, United States - RVT140D175 | ecosystem: Environmental > Terrestrial > Soil > Contaminated >...
AGTCGGTCGGGGTGCCGCGCACGGCGAAGCGGCGCTCGGCGAGCTGGCGCGCGCGCAGGGGCTCGGACAGGGTCAGGGAATGGGACGCGCCGGACTGCTCGGCCTCGGGCGCCACCACCCAGACGTCGTCGGACAGGGCCCGCGCCACCTCCTCGAGGATTTCGAGCCCCGGCGCGTTGATGCCGTCGTCATTGGTGACCAGGATGCGGCCGAAGTTCATGCGCCCTCCCCTTGGCCGGCGCCGCCGCCGATCCGGGTGATGCCGCCCATGTAGGGCAGAAGTGCTTCAGGAATCGTGACCGAGCCGTCCGCCTGCTGATGGTTCTCGAGCACCGCGACCAGGGTGCGCCCGACCGCGAGGCCGGAGCCGTTGAGGGTGTGGACGAAGCGGAGCTGCTTGTCGCCCTCCGGCCGGTAGCGCGCGTTCATCCGCCGGGCCTGAAACTCGCCGCAGTTCGAGCAGCTCGAAATCTCGCGGTAGGTGCCCTGGCCGGGCAGCCAGACCTCGATGTCCCAGGTTTTCCGCGCGGCAAAGCCCATGTCGCCCGTGGCCAGCGTCACGACCCGGAACGGGAGGTCGAGGCGCTTCAGCACTTCCTCGGCGCAGGCGAGCATGCGCTCGTGCTCGGCCTCGGCCTCTTCGGGGGTCGTGATCGAGACCAGCTCGACCTTCTCGAACTGGTGCTGGCGGATCATGCCTCTTGTGTCCTTGCCGGCGGCGCCGGCCTCGGCGCGAAAGCAGGGCGTGAAGGCGGTGAAGCGCAGCGGCAGCTCCGCCTCGGCGAGGATGGACTCGCGGACGAGGTTTGTCAGCGGCACCTCGGCGGTGGGGATGAGCCCCAGACGCATAGACTGCCCCCGTTGTTCGGCCAGCAGCGCCCGTCCGAAATTCGTCAAATAGTAATCGACTACATCCGGCCGCGTCGGCTCTTGGCGGCTGTCTTTGTAGTCATTGAGAGCTTTCTTGACGGATTCGCTTTTCGAATTTCGCGCTATTTCCTCCAATCCTCCAGGTTCGGAAAAGTCCAACACAGCGCTCGCACGTCTGCGCGCGTCCATCTCGCTCACGAGTGGAACAAAAAACTGATCATCAGCAAACTTCGGCAACTGACCAGTCCCGAACATCACCTCGTCGCGGACCATCAGCGGCGGGTTGACCTCGGTGTAGCCGTGCTCGCCGGTCTGCAAATCGAGCATGAACTGGGCGAGCGCCCGCTCGAGCCGGGCCATCGCGCCCTTCAGCACCACGAACCGCGCGCCGGACAATTTCGCCGCGGTCTCGAAGTCCATCAGCCCCGACGCCTCGCCGAGCTCGAAATGCTGTTTTGCCGCGAAGTCGAATGTGGGCGGCGCGCCGAAGCGGTGATCCTCGCGCTCGACGTTCGCGGTCTCGTCCGGCCCCACCGGAACGTCGCCGGCCGGCAGGTTGGGGATCGAGGCGAGACGGCCGTTGGGGCCATTGAGCTGGTCCTCCAGCTTCTTCGCCTCCTCCTCGCCGGCCTGGACCTCGTCCTTCAGCCCCGCGACCTCCTCGATCAGCTTTTCGGCCAGCGCCTCGTCGCCGGAGCTTTTGGCCTTGCCGATCTCCTTCGAGGCCTCGTTCCTGCGCGCCTGAAGGTCCTGAAGCCGGGTCAGCACCGCGCGACGCTTCGCGTCGAGCGCGAGCAGCGAGGCGGCCTCGGGCGCGATGAAGCGCCTCTTCAGCTCCTCGTCGAACTTTTCGGGGTTCTCCCTGATCCAGCGGATGTCGTGCATTTCAAGGCGTCTTGGTCGCGTGATGGCCCAGCAAGGAGCGGGACTAGGCTGTATAGGTGCTCGCCCGAGTCCCGTCCAGAGCGGTGGTCGCCGGGCCGGGCCGGCACCCGCCAGGCCGAAGTCCCGCCCGCCCGGGAATGACGGGCGCGGCGCCGGGGGGGAGCGGCAGGCCTCCCCCTCAGTCGATGTCGTCGTAGATGTCGCCGGTCGGTTCGGCGGCCGCGGCTTTCCCCGCTCCTCCGCCGGCCTCGCCGCCGGACGTGGCCGCGTTCGCCTCGGCCTGTTTCTTCTCCACCATCCTCACCGCGAGGATCGCGATCTCGTAGAGCGCCAGCGTCGGCAGGGCGAGGCCGATCTGGCTGATCAGGTCGGGCGGGGTGAGGAACGCGGCGACGGCGAAGACGGCGATGATCGCGTATTTGCGCTTGGCCCTCAGCCCCGCGGCGTCGACGACGCCGATCCGGGCAAGCAGCGTCAGAATGACGGGAAGCTGGAAGCAGATGCCGAAGGCGAGGATCAGGGTCATGATGAGGCCCAGATACTCGCTCACCCGGGCGACAAGCTGGATCGAGGCGGCGCCCTCGCCGCCCGCCTGCTCCATCGACAGGAAGAAGCCCATGGCGAGCGGCATGATGACGAAATAGACCAGCATCGCGCCGAGGAGGAACAGAACCGGCGTCGCCATGAGATAGGGCAGGAACGCCCGGCGCTCGTCGCGATACAGACCCGGGGCAACGAAGCGGTAGATCTCGGCCGCGATCACCGGAAAGGCAATGAAGACGCCGCCGAACAGGGCGATCTTCATCTGGGTGAAAAAGTACTCCTGCGGCGCGGTGTAGATGAGCTGGACGTCCTTCACGTCGCCTACCGCGCGCTCGTAAGGGTAGAGCAGGATATTGAAGAGGTCGGAGGCGAAGACGAAGCAGAGGACGAACGCGACCCCCAGCACCGCGAGGGCGCGGATGAGCCGCGCCCGGAGCTCGATCAGATGGGTCACCAGCGGCGCGCGGGTGGCCTCGATGTCTTCCTGGGTCACGCTTGTTCCGCCGTGTCGGGCGGCCCGGCAGTCATGCTAGCCCGACGCGGCGCGCTGGGGCGCGACCGGCTCGGGCTCGGGCGCCGGCGCGTCCGGCCGGCCATCGCCGGCGACGGGCTCCGCCGCCTCGCCATTGCCCGCCTCGCCATCGCCGGGCCCGGGCGCCGGCGCGGCGTCCGCGCGGCCTGGCGGCGCGATCGTTGGCTCGGCCCCGTTCGCGGCGCCCTTCTCGATCTCGCCCGCGGCGGTCTTCAGGGCCTCGCCGGCCGATTTCAGCGGCTTGGTCAGACCGTCCCTGATCTGGCGCGCCGGGTTCATGCGCCCGAGCTCGGTGATCTCCTTGCCGACCTCATCGAGCTCGGCCTCTTTGAGCGCGTCGTTGAACTGCGACTGAAGGTCGCGGGCCATGCGCCGCATCTTGGTGGTGTACTGGCCGACGGTGCGCAACATGCGCGGCAGATCGCGCGGTCCGACCACGATGATGGCGACGACCGCGATCAGCAGCAGCTCCGACCACCCCAAATCGAACATGATCCGTCACTTGTCTGCGGTTGTGGCGTTGCGGCGCCGGACATCCCGCGTTCGCGCGCGGCTCAACCCGCCTTGCGCTCCTTGGCAACCTCGGCGACCTTTTCGTCGCTCTTGTGGTCGATGGTCTTGATTTCCTGCTCGGCGCCGGAGCTGTCGGCGACATCGTCGCTCATGCCCTTCTTGAAGCTCTTGATGCCCTGGGCAAAGTCGCCCATCAGCGCGGAAATCTTGCCCCGGCCGCCAAACAGCAGCAGCGCGAGGATGACGACGACGAGAATCTGCAGCCAACCCGGAACCATGGTCCGATACTCCTCATTCGCGTGGGCGCGATCTGCCGGCACTATCGCAAAATCGCCGCCGGCCCGCAATCGAACGCTGCCCCAACGCGGCCTCACCCCGGCGCTTCACGCTCACGCGCATTCGCCGCCGGCGGCGAACACATGCGCCAGTTCCGGGTCCGCCGCAACCCGCAGCAGGTCTCCCGGCCGGACGCGCACAAGCCCCGGCACCCGAAGGCGCACCGTCGCGCGCGATGCCTCGAGCTCGGCATCGACCTGGGTGAACTCGCCGATGAAGCGCGCGGCAACGACCCGGGCCGCGGCGCCGCCACCGGCTCCGGCCATATGTAGATCGTGCTCGCGAACGAGAATGACAACCGCCGCGCCCTCGCCGATCCCCGGGGCCGGGAAGCTTGCGAGCGGCGTCGGCGCAACTCCGCCGGCGACGGTCGCCCGGAACTCGTTCACTTCGGAGAAGAACCGCGCCGCGTCGGCATCGACGGGATTGCGATAAAGATCGATCGGCGTGCCGGTCTGGACGAGGCGTCCCGCCCGCATCAGCACGATACGGTCGGCCATGATCATGGCTTCCTCGGCATCGTGGGTGACGAGGATGCTCGACGCGCGGCTCTCCTTCAGGATCGACAGCGTGTCGTCGCGCACGCTCTCGCGCAGCGAGCGGTCGAGCCCGGAGAACGGCTCGTCCATCAGCAGCACCCCGGGGCGCGGCGCGATGGCGCGGGCGAGCGCGGCACGCTGCTGCTCGCCGCCCGACAGGGTGTGCGGATAGGCGTCGGCGAAGCCGTGCAGGCCAACCCGGTCGAGCGCCGCGCCGACCGCGCTGGCGGAATCGCGGTCGTCGAATTCGGTCAGCCCGAATGCGACATTGGCGGCGATCGTCAGATGCGGGAACAGCGCGAAATCCTGGAACATGAGGCCGATGCCCCGCTTCTCCGGCGGCACGAACCGGTTCGGCCCGGCGATCTCCTCGCCATCGATCAGGACCCGGCCGGCATTCTGGCGCTCGAGGCCGGCGGCGATCCTGAGGAGCGTCGTCTTGCCGCAGCCGGACGGCCCGAGCAGGCACAGAATCTCGCCCGGCGCCAGCTCGAGGCTGACATCATGGACGGCGCTGAGGCCGCCGAAGCGGCGCGAGATGTGCTCGAACGTGACCCGCGCGGCCGCCGGCGCGGGAGGGGCGCCGGGCGCCGGCTCGTGCTCCAGGGTCTCGGTGCTCATGGCCCACACTTAGGACGCCGGAGGCGATGATCACAAGGCTTGAGGCAGCCGGCCAGCCCGGATTTCTCGCACCGTCACGAGGCGTCATCGCGCCCGGGCGGCCCCGGGTCCCGGAGAGCTCGATTTTTCAGCCAATTCCGGTGCCGGCGCGCGCCGGGGCACGGATTTGGGAAAAATCGGCTTCCGGAACGACATGTCGCATCGGGCAAATGGGCGAGTCCTACACCTGGGTCACCGAAACCCGGCACTCGGCGCGCTTGCCCCAGGCGGCGGCCAGGGCCGAGCGGACCGCGCGGGCCACCATTTCGGCGAGGTGGTCGGGATCGCGCCGGCGTGGGCCGGGCAGCGCGTCGATCGCCCCGTCGATCGCCTCCTCGACCAGCCCCGCGAGCGAGCGCCCGTCGCCGGTGGTCCCGGGAATGCCGATCAGCTCCAGGTCGGGATCGACCAGGACGTCGCCGCGCTCGTCGGTGACGATGGCAACGAAAACCGCGCCGCTCACGGCAAGCCGGCGGCGCTCGCGCACCGCCGGGTCCGCGCCCGACGTCAGGATATCGCCATCGCGCAGCAGCCGGCCGCTCGCGACCTCGTCGATCACCTCCGCCGGTCCCGGCGCGAGGCGGACCATGGTGCCGTTGGCGACCACCAGCGCGTTGTCGACGCCGCAGCCGCGCGCGAGCCGCGCGTGCTCGACCAGATGGCGCATCTCGCCATGCATCGGAATCGCGGTCCGGGGCCGGACCCAGCCATACATCCGCTTCAGCTCCTCGCGGCGCGGATGGCCGGTGACGTGGACCAGATGGCTGTCGGCATCGAACACCTCGACGCCGCGCGCGGCGAGCAGATTCTCGATCGCGCCGACGGCCGTCTCGTTGCCGGGGATGGTCTTGGAGGAAAAGATCATCAGGTCTCCCGCCTCCAGGGTCACATGGGGATGGGCCTCGCGGGCGACACGGGCGAGCGCGGCGCGCGGCTCGCCCTGGCTGCCGCTCAGGAGCACCAGGGTCTTGCCCCGCGGCAGGTCGGAGCCTTCGTCCTGGTCGAGAAACCGGCCGGCGCCCTCGAGCCAGCCGGTCTCGCGGGCTGCCGCGATCACCCGGTGAAGCGCGCGGCCGGCGACGACGACCTCGCGGCCCGAGGCCTGGGCGGCGCGGGCGAGCGAGAGGATGCGCGCGACGTTGGAGGAGAAGGTCGTGACCGCGACCCGGTTCGGCGCGGCGGCGATGATCTCGGCCAGATGGTTCGCGACATCGGTTTCCGAGGCCGACGAGCCCTCGCGGAACACGTTGGTCGAATCGCAGACCATGGCATCGCAGCCGTCCGCGCCGATGGCGCGCAGGCGGGCCTCGTCGGTCGGCGCGCCGATGACCGGCCGGTCGTCGATCTTCCAGTCCCCGGTGTGGAGAACCCGCCCGGCCGCGGTCTCGATCAGGAGGCCGTTGGGCTCTGGGATCGAATGGGTGACGGTGATGTATTCGAGCCTGAACGGCCCGATTTCGAGGCGCGCGCCGATCTCGACGATCTTGAGCGGGAAGTCGTCGCCGAGCCCGTGCTCGTCGAGCCGGGTCATCAGCATGGCGGCGGTGAATTTGGTCGCATAGACCGGAACCCGAAGGCGCGGCCACAGGGCGGCGACGGCGCCGCAGTGGTCCTCGTGGGCGTGGGTGAGAACGATGGCGAGGAGATTGTTTCGCTCCGCCTCGATGAACGAGAGATCGGGCATCATGACCTCGATCCCGGGCAGGGTCTCGCCGGCAAAGCCGATGCCGAGATCGACGATGATCCACTTGCGCGCGCCACGCGGTCCGGCGCCGTAGAGATAAAGGTTCATGCCGATCTCGCCGGCGCCGCCGAGCGGCACATAGACGGTCTCGCCGGGTGCGGCCCTGCGCGCCATCAGCCGGCCGCGCCCCCGCCCTCGCCCACAACCTCGCCCGCGGCGATGGTGCGCACTCCGCCGGCCTCGAGCTCCAGAATGAGCGCGCCATCCTCGGCAAGACCGGCAAAGCGGCCGGCGAGCGTCTCGGCGCCCGCGCGAACGCTCGCCGGCGCGCCGGGGTCGGGCCCGCGTTCGATCCAGGCCGCGCGGATGGCGGCAAACCCCCGCCCCTCGTCCCAGACCGCAAGCCAGCGTTCCAGCGCCGGGTCGAGCGCGGCGAACAGATCGCCCGCGCTCGCCGCGCAGCCGAGGGCCGCGAGCGACGTCGCCGGGCCCGGCGGCGCGGCGGCGACGTTGACGCCGAAGCCGACCGCCACCCAGATTCGATCGGCCAGCCGATCGGCCTCGATCAGAATGCCGGCGAGCTTGTCGCCCGCGACCATGAGGTCGTTCGGCCATTTGAGCCGGAGTCTTCGGCCCTGCTCGGGCTCGAGGAGCGCCGAGACCGCATCGTGAAGCGCGAGCGCGGCGGTAAACGCGAGCCCGGTCAGCCGGGCGGCCGGCGGCGCGGCAACGAGCAGCCGGGTCGCATGGAGGTTCCCGGGCGGCGAGACCCAGTGGCGGCCGTGGCGGCCGCGCCCTTCGGACTGCTCGCCGGCGAGGATCCACGCCGGCGCCGGCGCGCCGGAGCGGGCGCGCCCGAGGGCCGTGGTATTGGTCGAGGCCAGCCGGCGATGGCGCTCGACGCGGCGGCATCCGGCCGCGCCCTGGCGCTGCTCACCCATGGTCGGCCTCGGGTCGCGCGCGGGCATGGCTCGGTCGCGACGGGTCAGAACAGTGACCTTGCGGCGGCCTCGGCGGCCGAAACGAGAGGCGCGGGATAGACGAAGTAGAACAGGACCACGACCCCGGTCACGGTCAGAACCGCGGCAAGTTCGCGCGGGATCGGGGCAAAGGCCTCGACTGGCTCGTCGAAATACATGATCTTGACGATCCTGAGATAGTAGAAGGCGCCGACGACGCTGGCGAGAACGCCGATCACGGCCAGCCAGTAAAGCTCGGCCTCGATGGCGGCGAGGAACACGTAGAACTTGGCGAAGAAGCCGGCAAGCGGCGGAATCCCGGCCAGCGAGAACATCAGCACCGCCAGGCCCGCCGCCATCATCGGCCTCGTGCGGGCAAGGCCGGCGAGATCGCCGATGTCCTCGACCATGGCGTCGCCCCGACGCATGGCGAGCACGCAGGCGAAGGAGCCGAGCGTCATCGCGAGGTAGATCGCCAGATAGACGATGACCCCGGCCACCCCGGTCTCGGTTCCGGCGGCGAGCCCGACAAGGGCAAAGCCCATATGGCCGATCGACGAATAGGCGAGCAGGCGCTTGATGTTGCGCTGGCCGATCGCGGCGAAGGCGCCGAGCAGCATCGAGGCGATCGAGATGAAGACGATGATCTGCTGCCACTCGGCGGTGATATCGGGGAAGGCCTGGACCAATACCCGCACGAACAGCGCCATGGCGGCGACCTTGGGCGCGGCGGCGAAGAAGGCGGTCACCGGCGTCGGCGCGCCCTCGTAGACATCGGGCGTCCACATGTGGAAGGGAACGGCCGAGATCTTGAAGGCGAGCCCGGCGGAGATGAAGGCAAGGCCGAACAGGAGGCCGAGAGCGGGCTCGGGCCCGGTCGCGGCGGCGGCGATCTGCGCGAACGAGACCGATCCGGTAAATCCATAGATGAGCGAGGCGCCATAGAGCAGCATGCCCGAGGACAGCGCGCCGAGGACGAAATACTTGAGCCCGGCCTCGGTCGAGCGCAGGGAGTCGCGCCTGATCGCGGCGACCACGTAGAGCGAGAGGCTCTGCAGCTCGAGGCCGAGATAGAGCGCGATCAGATCGCCGGCCGAGATCATCATCATCATGCCGAGGGTCGCGAGCACGACCAGCACCGGGAACTCGAACCGGTCGGCCCGCGCGGCCTTCATGTAGGTGCCGGACATGACGATGGCGGCGAGCGAGCCGACGATCGCCAGCGACTTCATGAGCACGGCGAAGCGGTCGAGCACGAAGGCGCCGGCGAAGGTCTCGACCCGCGCGCCGGCGTCCGCGAAGTGGAGCGCCACCAGGGCCGCGACCAGAATCGCGACCGAGCCCAGCGAAACCGCGCCCTGGCCCCGCGCGCCGGAAAACGCGCCGGCCAGAAGCAGCAGCATCGCGCCCGCGGCGAGGATGATTTCCGGCAGCGCCGGCAGGAAGTCCGGCAGAGCGTTCACGGGCGCCTCATCGCTCGAGTGCCGCCAGCGAGGCGGGCCCGGCCGCGTCGAGCGCGGCCTGGTACTGGGTGATCAGATGGTCGACCGAGACCGAGGTCACGTCGATCAGGGCGGCGGGGTAGATCCCGAACAGCACGGTCAGCGCCACCATCGGCGCGAGGATCGCGACTTCCCGCGGGTTCATGTCGGCGATGGATTTCAGGTTCTCCCGGTCGAGGGTGCCGAAGATGACCCGGCGGTAGAGCCAGAGCGCGTAGGCCGCCGACAGAACGACGCCGGTGGTGGCGAGGAACGCCACCCAGGTGTTGATCTGGAACGCGCCGACGAGGGTCAGGAACTCGCCGACGAATCCGCTGGTGCCGGGCAGGCCGACATTGGCGAGGGTGAACGCCATGAAGGTGAAGGCATAGATCGGCATCCGGTTGACGAGCCCGCCATAGGCGGCGATCTCGCGGGTGTGCATGCGGTCGTAGACGACGCCGACGCACAGGAACAGGGCGGCGGACACGATCCCGTGGCTCAGCATCTGGAAGATGCCGCCCTCGACCCCCTGGGTCGTCAGGGTAAAAAGGCCCATGGTGACGAACCCCATGTGGGCGACCGAGGAATAGGCGATCAGCTTCTTCATGTCGTCCTGGGCGAGGGCGACCAGCGAGGTGTAGATGATCGCCACCACCGACAGGGCGAACACCAGCGGCGTGAACGTGTCGGACGCCAGCGGGAACATCGGCAGCGAGAAGCGCAGGAACCCGTAGCCGCCCATCTTGAGGAGCACGCCGGCGAGGATCACCGAACCGGCGGTCGGGGCCTCGACATGGGCGTCCGGCAGCCAGGTGTGCACCGGCCACATCGGCAGCTTCACCGCGAAGGAAGCAAAGAAGGCGAGCCACAGCCAGGTCTGCATGTCGCGGGCGAAGGGATGGGCCAGCAGCGTCGGAATGTCGGTGGTGCCGGCATCCCAGTACATCGCCATGATGGCGAGCAGCATCAGCACCGAGCCGAGCAGCGTGTAGAGGAAGAACTTGAAGCTCGCATAGACGCGCCGCCCGCCGCCCCACACGCCGATGATGAGGAACATCGGGATCAGGCCGCCCTCGAAGAACAGGTAGAAGACGACGAGATCGAGGGCGCAGAAAACGCCGATCATCAGCGTCTCCAGCACCAGGAACGCGACCATGTACTCCTTGACCCGGGTCTCGATCGCCTCCCAGCTCGCGAGGATGCAGGCCGGCATCAGGAACGCGGTGAGCACGATGAACAGCACCGAGATGCCGTCGACGCCCATGTGATACTGGATCGCGCCGCCCAGCCAGTCGCGCTTTTCCTCGAACTGGAACGCCCAGGTGGCGGGATCGAACTCGGCCCAGATCAGCAGCGAGACCAGGAACGTGGCCGACGTCGTCCACAGCGCCGCATAGCGCATGTTGCGCCGCGCGATCGCGTCGTCGCCCGGAATCAGAAGGATCAGGACGGCGCCCACCAGCGGCAGGAACGTGACGATGGACAGGATCGGCCAGTCGGTCATGGGTTCCCTACCGCCCCGCGAACATGTACCAGGTGGTGATGAGCGCGACGCCGATCAGCATCGCGAAGGCGTAGTGGTAGACATAGCCGGTCTGCAGCCGCACCACGCGCCCGGCGATGTCGATCACCCGCGCCGAAACCCCGTCCGGCCCCAGCCCGTCGATCACCCGCCCGTCGCCGCCGCGCCACAAAAGCCGCCCGAGCCAGATCGCCGGGCGGACGAAAACGAGATCGTAGAGCTCGTCGAAGTACCACTTGTTGAGCAGGAAGCGGTAGAGCATGTCCTGCTCGCGGGCGAGCGTCGCCGGGATCGCCGGCCTGCGGATATAGAACTGGACCGCGACCACGAGGCCCACGACCATCATCACCGTCGCCGACCATCTGGCCCAGGCCGGAACGTCGTGCATCTCGTCGAGAATGTGATTGCCGGCAGCGACATGGATCGAGCCGCGCCAGAACTCGTGCCAGTCATCGCCGATGAACAGGCCGGAGAAGACGGCGCCGGCGAGCACCGAGCCCGCCGCCAGCACCATCAGCGGAACGGTCATCACCCGCGGGCTCTCATGGACGTGGGACAGCGTCTCGTTGGAGGCCCGCGAGCGGCCGTGGAAGGTCATGAAGATGAGCCGCCAGGAGTAGAACGAGGTCATCAGCGCCGCGACCACGGTGAGCCAGAAGGCATATTCGCCGACGCCCGAACCCGCGGCGAAGGCAGCCTCGATGACCGCGTCCTTGGAATGGAAGCCGGCAAAGCCGACCAGGCCCGGAATGCCGACGCCGGTGAGCGCGAGGGTTCCGATCACCATCAGCCAGTAGGTCTGCGGAATCAGCTTTCTGAGACCGCCCATCCTGCGCATGTCCTGCTCGTCGGACATGGCGTGGATCACCGAGCCCGCGCCGAGAAACAGCAGCGCCTTGAAGAACGCGTGGGTGAACAGGTGGAACATGCCGGCCTGATAGGCGCCCACTCCCATCGCGACGAACATGTAGCCGAGCTGCGAGCAGGTCGAATAGGCGATGA
>Ga0214472_10007348_pt1 | contig 11528 bp, 13 predicted proteins | sample RVTome_6_FD_207662 | JGI IMG/M metagenome (GOLD analysis project Ga0214472, IMG submission 207662) | Soil microbial communities from uranium-contaminated site in the Upper Colorado River Basin, Wyoming, United States - RVT140D175 | ecosystem: Environmental > Terrestrial > Soil > Contaminated >...
CCATCGGAGGCAGTCACAGTGAAATCGCCGTCGCCGTCGGGAGCAGCAACCGTGATGGACCCGCCACCTGGCAGCCCCAGCGTGATCGCTCCGCCGTCCCAGACCACGTCGGCTTCGATCTTGTCGGACTTGGCTTCGACTTCTACACCGGCCGCGTCCTTCCAGGCAGCTTTGTCGGGATCGTCGTCGTCCAGTTCGTAGCCATCGGGTGCCGCCACGGCGGACACGGTCTCGTCTTCGCCGTCGGAGTCGACGGTGAAGACGAAATCGCCCACACCGGGCAAGGTCAGTGTGTACTCTCCGTCTTCGAGCGTGGCAGCCAGTGCGGCCGCCGCGAACATGGCCGTGACGACCGCTGCCGCCGCCAACGTCGCCGTGATCCTCGTCCTTGCAGTCATTCAGCGACCTCCCCCTTGGCGTTCCGAGATCCGGTCGGCGTTACCGACGGATCGTGTGGGCACTCACTGTGGGTGGTCGAAATATCACACTGCGCGTTACAACGCCGGGATGGGTGGTGCCCCCCTCATCGCCTTCGTTTCCGTCGAAAAGGAACCGACGAGGCCACCGGAGCAGATGTGGCGTTTGACCGGGTGACGCCAGCATTGACCCCAGGCAAGGCGTTCGCAGATCTCCGTGGGCGCACTCACGCCGGGGTGGAGACGGACGGATGGATGGATGGAGCGGGTGAGGGGAATCGAACCCCCGTATCGAGCTTGGGAAGCTCGTGTTCTGCCATTGAACTACACCCGCAATATCGACGTTCTCCCTGGTCAGAGACTTTTTCGGTGTCTCACGCGTCTCATCCGGTGCGAGAAATTCCTGGCGAGTTCCTGGTATTTCTGGCGGTCATCTGGCATCGTGGGCTTACACATCACAACCGCGCGGGATGCATAACACAATCCAGTACGCGGTCAAGATTTGTGGCCGGCGTCACGTCGAGCCCAGGAAACCTGTCCTCTATTCCTGGCAGCCGCCCACCGGAGATGAGCGACGGAGGAAAGAAGGAGGGTCCCGTGGCAAGACCCAGGAGTCCAGAGAACTCGGTCTACGAGGCCGGACCAGTTCGAGTTGTCAATCGCAAACCGAAAGGATACCGGGTTCTGTGGACCGACGGAAAGCGCCAGCGCTAGCGAGGCGCGACGACGCTGGAACGGGCGAGAGAGATCGCCCATGAGGAAGCGGCCCGCCTGTGGACAGAAGGCGAACGGCCTGTGGGCGCAGACACTCCCTTCGCAGCCCTGGTGTCGGCAGCGACGGACCCCCCGTCACCGAGACTGGACCGAGGAGTGGGCGTAGCGCGTCGAGCGAATCGCCCGCATCCATATCATGCCTCCGCTCGGGGAGATCCCGGCCAGCCAGGTAACCCGACAACATGTCTCTGAGCTTCTCGCTGGAATGGCCGGAGCCGGATACTCCCACCACCTTCTCAAGCACAGCCGCAACATCGTCAAGCTCGCGGCCTGACCTTGTCGCCGCCCAGCTCTGTGACGAGCTCGGCCAGTCGTGCATCATGACTCTCGGCCATCGTGCATCACCCTTTCGAGTCCACGGCTATGAACTCGCTGAGGGTCGCACGGTGGCCCACCCGCGTCATGGACCACCCGCCCTAATTACACCACTCCTCGGGACTCTCCCCGGGCGGCAGCGTCCCGTCGGGTGGTGGGGATTCAGGGTGTGATTCCCGGTGGCGGCTGGTTGCCGGCGGTGCCTCGGCAATCTCGGCAACGTCGGCTGGGCGCCGGTCGACTGCGAGGCGAAAGAGCTCGGAATCGGGCGTTGGGGCCGGCGATGTCGATGAGGAGTTGTTGGGCGCGTGCTGCACAGGATCTCCAGTGTGACAGCGCGCACCGACACTTCGGCGACGTGCCGAAGCCGCGAGAAGATCTTCACACCCCGTCTCCGAAGGCCATATCGGCCGCGACCGCCGGCGTGGCTCGGTGCCGTCCCCGAAGATCAGGCCTGGTTCCGTGAGGTGTCGGTCAGGGCGAGGAGAAAGTCGCCTACCGACAGTCGGCCGACTTCAGCTCGACGCGGAGGTCTCGGCCTCGGCCACTCCCAGCTTGAGGGCGTTGCGGGCACTCGAGACGTGGAGGCGCATCATTCGCTCGGCGGCGCTGGCGTCGCCACTGCGGAGGGCGATGAGGATGGCCTTGTGCTCGTCGAGTGACTCCGGGCGAGGATGGTCGATCTCGAGATTCCAGAACTGCCGCACGACCAGCGGGTAGCGGGTCTGCTCGATGAACTTCGCCACCATTCGATTCCTGGCCGCCTCGACGACCAGCGAGTGGTAACGCCGGCTGAGCTTGGCATGCAACTCCGGATCGTGATCCGCATCGGCGACCGCCATCTCCTCGACTGTTTCGTCGAGTTTTTCCAGGATCTCGTCGGTGATGTTTTCCGCAGCCAGGCCGGCTGCGATCCCCTCGAGCCGTTCACGGACGATCAGGATCTCCCGGGCCTCCCCCGGGGTGAAGGACCTCACCCTCGCTCCGCGATTGGGCTCCAGGGTGACGAAGCCTTCCTTGTTGAGATCGAGGAGAACCGAACGGATCGTCGTACGGCTGACGTTGAGGGCGTGCGCGAGATCGATCTCGATGAGATGTTGATTGGGGGCGACCTCGCCGCTCAGAATCCACGCACGCAACGTTCTGTGTGCGCGATGGAACGGGCCTGGTGGCTGACCATTGTCCTCTGGTCCATCCGACACGATAAGGGTTCCCCTCGTCCGATCCGATGATCCTATTCGGGCGGATCTTGTCGAACAATCGTTGACGGTGCTCGGCCGGGGCCGCGGACCGACATAGCGTCGGGAGTAGCCGACAAACCCGTACCCGGGCGGGATGGGTACCACCCCGACTTCTGGGCCGGCGGAGCCTCCACCGTCCTTCGGTCTGGGCATCTCGGTCAGTCCGAGTTGGACCTCCGACGATGCCATCGACCAGCTCATGGAAGTGGCCAAGACCGCGTCGCACCGCAGCGCATCCGTTTTCCTGGTCGGCGACAAGCCCGGCGGCTCCGATGTCCGCTCCAATGCCGAGCTCCTGGCGTGGCGCTTGCGGGACTTGGCCCACGTGCCGCAGATCGGCTCGCTCTTCCTGGTGCGGCGGACACCGGTCGACTGACTTCTCTCCACCGTTCGTACGGTTGGCGGCTTGATCCGCCGCAACGGAGCGATTCCGGCGATCGGGGTAATGCACGGGCGGGAGGGTTCGGACGTGGCGATGCCCGGTCCGTACGTGGACGCTGCCGCACAGGCCCTCCGGGAGGACCTTGCCGTTCCCGATGTGGAGCTCTGGGTCGGAGCCGAACGCGGCCGGGCGCTCGACCGCTCCGGCGCGATCGCCGATGTCTGGCTCGCGAACGGCTACTTCGGCGAGGAGGCACTCGTGCGCCAGCTAGAGAGACTGCGAGCCGCGTCGAGGCGGCCGGTGCGTCCCGCCGTGCGCCGGGACTTCCTGTGTGATCCGGATTCGAACAAGACACATGCCACGGTGCGGCGCATGCTGGCGGACGGGTACCGGGGCGGGAAGTTCGACGAGTCCCTGCTCATCGCCGGGACCCCTGCCGAATGTCTCGAACGAATGTCCGGAATCGCTGGTCTCGGATTCGAAGACGTCCTCTTGCGGCCGGCGGCGGACGGGCCCGCAGCCGTCGAGCAGTTCCAGATGCTGTTCGAGGAATGGGACCGCCTCGGTACCGGTTCTCCACCGCGCCCTCGTCCGCGTCACCTGAAACACAGCCGTTGGGACCCGGCCAGGCGCGGTGATGGCTCTAGGAGCTGGGTTCGGGACGCCACTTGTCGAACTGGCGCTCGATCCCCTTCATGACCTCGGTCATGATCAAACCGAAGACGCCGACGAACAGCACGCTCACCATCAACAGGGGCGTGTCGAACGTCCCCGCCGCGATGCTGATCAGGAACCCGAGCCCGGTGTTGGATGCCACGAGCTCGGCGACCACGACGCCAATGAGCGCACGCCCGACCGCCAGGCGGGCGGCCGTCATCATGTAGGGAACAGCACCCGGCAGCACGATCGACGTGATGATCTTGGACTGGCTGGCGCCGAAGCTCCGCGCCACCCCTAGGAACTCCGCCTCCGACTGACGGACGCCCACCATCGTGTTGAAGGCGTACGGGAAGATGGCGAAGAGGAACACGATGAAGACCTTCGAGGTCTGGCCGATACCGAGCCAGATGAGGATCAGCGGGACGATGGCGACGGTCGGGGTGGCATTCAGGCCAGCCAACCAGGGCTCCAGTAGATAGCTCGCCCGCTTGTACCAGCCTCCTATGAACCCGACCGGTATCCCGACCACCGTGGCGATCCCAAGGCCGATCAGATAGGCGCGCAGCGTGACCCCGAGTGACGGGAGGAGACGGTCGCCTCCGAACTCGGCGACGATCCTCTCGGAAATGATCGTCGGTGACGACATCGTGGACTGACGGATCCACCCGGCGATGACTGCGAGCTCCCAGACCGCCAGGACGACGATGACGCCGAGGACGCCGAGGACGATGCGCTCGCGCTTGCGGAACTCGCGCAGGATCCTGGTCCCGAGCGATTCGACCGGCGCCGACGTCGGCGCGTGGGTGCTGCTAACCGACATGGCGGTCGGCGGTCTGAAGCTTCTCGCTCTCCGGTCCGTGCAACAGGTCCCACACCTGTGATACCAACTCGACGAATTGGGCTTGCCGCTTTACGCGCAGGTTGCGGGGGCGGGGGATGTCGACCGTGATGTCTGCGATCAGGCGGCCGGGACGGGCGCTCATCACCAGGACGCGATCCGAGAGATACACGGCCTCGTCGATCTGGTGGGTGACGAACAGCACCGTCTTGGCGGACTTGCTCCAGATGTCGAGCAGCTCGCTCTGCATGAACTCCCTGGTCTGGGCGTCGAGCGAGGCGAACGGCTCGTCCATCAGGAGGATCTCGGGATCGATGGCGAGCGCCCGGGCGACGTTCACCCGCTGACGCATTCCACCGGAGAGCTCGTGCGGGTGGGAATCCTCGAATCCGGCGAGTCCCACCAACTCCAGGACCGGTCTGGCCCGATCCTCGGCCTCCTGGCGCCGGACCCCCTGGCACTCCAGCCCGTAGGCGGCGTTACGCAGAACCGTGTACCAGGGCAGGAGCGAGGCGTCCTGGAACACCGTCCCCCGATTGTGGCGCGCCGACTGCACGTCCTCGCCGTGGAGGGTGACCGTGCCCGCCGTCGGTCGGAGCAGGCCGTTGGCGATCTTGAGGAAGGTGCTCTTCCCACAACCGCTCGGACCGACGATCGTCACGAACTGCTGGGGTTCGATCTCGACCGAGAAATCCTCGATGGCCAGGACACTGCGACCGGTACGAGGATGGACGTACTCCATACCGACGCCGTCGGCCTTCAGAACGGTTTGCATATACGGGATCAGCTCCTAGGTCTGCGGTTTCCAGTCGGCGACACGGCCCTCGATCGCGAGCAAGATCTTGCTCAGACCGACACCCATCAGCGTGAACAGCAGCACGGCGAACAGCACCCGGTCGGCCTGGAGGTTGTTCGCAGCTTGCATCAGCATGTGGCCGATGCCCGCCTGGGAGGCGTACATCTCGCCGAGGACGATCGCCACGATGCCGATTCCGACCGCGAGACGCATGGCGGCCAGGATGAAGGGCACGGTCGTCGGCAAGAGAATCGACTTGAAGAAGTGGAATTTCTTGGCACCGAAGCTGCGCGCCACATCGAGATAGGTGGTCGGAACCGTCCGAACGCCCTCGAGTGTTCCTACGAGGATGGTGATGAAGGGGCCGGCGAAGACCAGGGCCACCTTCGACTCCAGACCCAACCCGAACCACAGCACGAGGAGCGGGATGTAGGTGATGCGGGGAGTGGCGTAGAAGAAGCGCAACCACGGGTCGAAGAAATGTCCGAGGCGGCGGAACCAGCCCAGCATCAAACCGAGTGGGATCGACAGGAAGATGGCCAGGCTGAATCCGAGCACGAACTCGAGGAGGCTGACACGGATGTCGTACCAGAAGTCGGCTCCGCTCATCTCGCGAACGGCGGCAGCGAAGACCGATGACGGTGAGCTGAAGAACAGCGGTCGAATCCACTCGAGACGGGAGGCAATCTCCCACAATCCGAGGAACCCGATGACGCTGGCGGCGACGTAGATTTTCTGTTCGTGGTCGCGCCACGACCCGCGGAGGCGGTCTGAACGGCTCTCAGGGGCTTTGCCGACGTTGGTGACTGGTGCCATGGTCGCAGCGTCGTCCATCACCGTGGTACCCGTCGACCGGTTCTCGTGCGATACCTTGGTCATCACCGACCATCCCTGCTGTTCGGTCTTTCCCGCCCAGATGCCAGAAGCTCAACCCCAGACGATTGTCGGACATTACCATGCACCCCGTGAGGGGCAACAGTATGAGGCAAGCGTACACCGGCGGCGACGGGAAGGCCGCGGCACATAGCGACGCATGTCCCGGGAGGGCTCTCATATGACGGCAGACCCAATCATCGACCAGGCCACACTCAGCCGGTACGCGGAGCAGGGGTGGGGCACGAGCCGCATCGGGTTCGGTGAGCGACCGGCCCTCCTCGTCGTCGACATGCAGCACGACTTCGTCGATGCGGATTCCCCATCGACCTGCGCCCCGATGGCGCTGGATCGGATCCCGGCGATTCGCACGCTCCTCGATGCCGCACGCGGCGCCGGCGGGCCGGTCTTCCACACCCAGGGCATCGTCAAGCCGGATCTTTCGGATCTGGGACTGTGGAAGGGGATGGCCAAGCGCGCCGGACGCTGCCAGATCGACGGCACCCGCGGGGCGGAGATCGTTCCGAAACTGGCCCCGATCGAGGGTGAGCATGTCGTGCGCAAGACGCGACCGAGTGCCTTCTTCGGAACGGGCCTGCACGACCGTCTGCAGGCGCTCGATGTCGACACGCTCCTCGTCGCCGGGGCGTCGATGAGCGGCTGTGTCCGGGCCACGGTGACGGACGGATTCTCCCATGACTACCGGGTCTCGGTGGTCCGCGAGTGCGTCGTGGACCGCAGCGAGCAACTGGTCGCCCGCAACCTATTCGATGTCGCAGCCAAGTACGCCGACGATGTCTCGCTCGACGAGGCGGTGGCGTATCTCGGGTCGCGAGCGGTTCGGGTGTGAACGCGCATGTTCGGGCATGTCGCGGACCGGATCGGCCGTCGGTGACGCTGCTGCTCGACGAGTCCACCGTCGCCGAACTATTGACGATGGATGATGCGCTCGCGGCAGTGGCGGAGGGTTTCGCCGCGCGGGGCCGTGGCGCCCTCGACAACCTCCCCCGGGCGCGGCTGGAGTACGCGGCCGGAACGATTCGGATCACGGCTGCGGTCGACGAGGATCGGGGCTATTACGGGGTGAAGATCTCGAGCAGTGCGGTGTTCGGCAGCAACGCAGGCAGGGTCTTCAACCTGTTCGAGATCGGCACGGGGCGGTTGTGCGCGGTGATCCAGGGCTTCGGACTCGGGGCGCTCCGCACCGGTGCCGTGAGCGGCCTAGCGACCGACCTGGTGGCCAGGCCTGACGCCGAGGTTCTCGCGCTCGTCGGCACCGGTCGACAGGCTCGGACCCAGCTGGAAGCGATGAGACGTGTGCGGACGATTCGTCAACTTCGCCTGTATGGGCGGGATCCGGTGCGACGGGCGCAGTTCCGGGACGCCGTCGTCGACGATGGCATCGAGGTGGTGGAATGCGCCACGGCCCGGGAGGCCGTACGTGGGGCCCACATCGTCGTCACGGCAACGTCTGCGACCGAACCCGTCCTCGCCGGTGGGTGGCTCGACGCCGGTGCGCACGTCAACGCCATAGGAGCGAATCACGAGTCACGGCGCGAACTCGACAGCGCAGTCGTGGCCCGGTCGGCCCTGATCCTCACGGACGAGCCGGCCCAGGCCCGGTACGAAGCGGCCGACCTGATCCATCCCGTCGCCGAGGGTGTGATCGGCTGGGACGACGTCCACGGAATAGACGAGATCATCGTCGGTGCCGTCCCGGGGAGGCGATCGCCCGACGAGATCACGCTCTTCGAGTCGCTGGGCACCGCAATCGGTGACGTCGTTCTCGCCGGGCGTGTCTACGAGGCGGCCGTCGAGAGCGGCGTCGGCGTGCAGCTTCCCGATCTGTCCGGGCAGGCGTCCTGATGCCGAGAATCCCGCCGCTGGAGCCGACGGAGGAGCCGCCCGAGCTCAGGGCCGTCTTCGATCAGCTGCGCGCCACGCGGGGCCGGGTGCCGACGATGTACCGGCTACTCGCCCATCAGCCGGAGATCCTCTCCGCCCACCGGGCCTACTTCCACGCCGCACTCGACACGGGAACGCTGAGCCGGGCGTTCAAGGAGAAGATCGCGTTCAAGGTGGCACTGGAATGCGGCTCCGCCTACTCGTCGGCCTCGCATCGTCGCTATGCCACCCGTCTCGGCGTCGCCGTGGAGCAGCTGGAGGCGATCGCGCGCTCGGACTACGCCGGGCTCGAGCCGCGGGAGCAGGCGGCGCTCCGGTTCGCCGACGAAGTGTCCGCCGGGACAGGACCGAGCGATTCGACGTTCCAGACCCTGGCGGGCCACTTCTCGACCGCAGAGATCGTGGAGCTCTCGGCGCTGGTCGGGATCATGCAACTGGCCTCGACGCTCGGAGCCATCTTCGATCTCCGGGCGGACGTCGACGCAGGCTCCGCCTAGATGCCTACTATCCGCTCCCTGCCCCGGATTGTCTGACAAAGTCCACGAGGGCGGCCCGAGGGAAAGGTAATCGTGGAATCGAACTCACTCCTTGCGCAGAAGCTCAACAAGGCCTGGCGGTTCTTGTACCGCCGCGGATTCATCGACGGATTCGGCCACATCAGTGCCCGCACGGAGGCGCCTGAACGAATCCTGGTTGCTCCCCACAGTCTCCGCGACGACTCCCAGCCGGAGGACTTCGTCATCGTGGACCTCGACGGCAATCAGATCGAATCCGACTCCAAGATGCCGGCCGAGCTTCCGATCCACCTCGCGATCTATCGCAGCCGGACCGACGTCAGGAGCGTCGCTCACCTCCACTCGCCGTACGCAACGAGTTTCACGATGACCGGGCAGCCGCTCGGCATCTCGTATTTCCTGGGTTCCGTGTTCCGCTCCGGAATCCCGATTCACCCCGACTCCCGCCTCATACTGGACGCCGAACGCGCCGACGCCCTCGCGGCGACGCTCGGGCCGCATCGCGCGGTGCTGATGAAGGCGCACGGGGTCGCCGTCGCCGGGTCGGACGTCGAAGAGATGTTGAGCTGGGCCTTCCTGCTGGAAGAGAACGCACGCCGCACGTGGATCAGCGCCGCAGTCGGCGAGGTCGAGTTCCTCGATGACGAGCTCATGGAGGAGATCGAAGAGGAGATGCTCGCCAGCCGGGGCCCGATCAGACGGATCTGGTCGCTGTGCGAAGCAGAGGCAGGCGTCGACGCCTGACCCGTCGGTCGGGCGTCGTCGGCTACCGGCCCTCGTAACGGTTGGCGTGTGCCACCGTCTCCAGGATGTGGCGCGCCAGGTCTGTCGCCGTCTCTATGGACAGCTCGACGGCCACGCGCGCCCCGGGACCGGCCTCCTCGTTGGCGAAGTCGAGCAGGACGGCGTGTTCCACCTGTTCCCGTGCGGGGTGGTCGTAGGCGACGTACAACTGGCGAATGGGGAACCATCCGGCCCTGCCCTTCGCCTGGCCGCGCAGCGGGTGCTTCGTACTGATCATGGTGCACATGGAGGCCTCCGCGGTTTATGACAGATGCCGTGCGAGGAAGGACCAGACCTTGGACCATCCGTCCACCGCCGCCTCCGCCCGATACGCCGACGGGCGATCGTGGTAGAAGAAGCCGTGGCCGGCCTCGGGATAGCGGTGGAACTCGTATGGCTTGCCCAGGCGACGAAGGATCTCTTCGAGTGCATCGACGTCGGCCCGGGTCGGATTGCGATCCTCGTCCCCGAACAGACCGAGCACGGGGGCGTCGAGGTCCTCGCTCAGGTCGGCCGGGGCGACGGGCTGCGCCGCCGTGAGCGCGTCGTCTCCTACCACGATGTTCCCGCCCCAGCAGTCCACCACGGCGGCGATGCCGTCGAGCCGGCACGCCGTCAGGTAGGCATGGCGACCGCCCGAGCACGTACCGAAGAGCCCGATCTTCCCGTTCGACGAAGGGTGTGCCCGGAGATGCCGCATACAGCCCTCGGCGTCCCCGACGACCTGATCATCGACGGCGCCGCCCTCCGCTCTGGCCTTCGCCGCCACGTCGTCTGGCTCTCCGTGACCGAACCGGCAGTAGAGGTCCGGCGAGATGGCGCCGTACCCGTGGGCGGCGAAGAGGCGGGTCGTGGCCCGGTACCACGCGTCCCACCCCGGGCGGTGGTGGAACAGCACGACACCGGGGAAGGGACCTGGGCCGAGCGGGCGGGCGTGGTAGGCGTGGATCAGGTCGCCGCCAGCGCCTGTGACGACCACCGTCTCCGCCAGCAGTCCTTCGTACGAGTCGGTCTGGAACATTTCCGCTTCTCCTTCCTCTGCGCCGGCCGTTCGCACAGCCTGCTGGTTGTACTCGGCCATCAGGTTGGTGACAGTCGGCTGATCGGGGGGTCGGCCTCCGAGGGAGCTGTGTCTGCGCTGATCGTTGTAGTAGTCGAGCCGTGCTGGCAGCACGTCGGATCGCTGCTGGTGGCTGGTGAACACTTGCCGGTATGCCCATTCGATGTGCAGGGTCCGGTTGGAACGCTCGACCTTGCCGTTCCGCCACGGACAGTGCGGTCGGATGGTGATGTGTTCAGCACCGAGAGAGACGAGCTCCTCGGCGACACCTTGGCTCTGGGTGTAGGACCAGTGGCTGTCGGTCATGACCGTATCGATCCGCCCAATCCCGCACCCGTCCCGTCCGGTGGGGTCGGAAAGAGCATCGATTGCTCATGACGGGTCTGTCTCGCGGGGTCAACCTGACACCAGCTGCTCGATCAGTCCGGCTGAGTACCCGCCCTGTATCCGCATTGCGTCGGAGCAAATCGAAAGGAGAAACGATGCGACGATTGATCGTATTGGCCGTGGTTTTGACCGTAGTCGGGTTGGCGGCAAGTCCATCAGTCGCCGCCGTTGGGTACGTCCCATCGAGTGGTGTAAGTAGGTCCGTGGTCTGAAGGGGCCACCGTGGAATCCTCAGCGAGTTCATCTGCAGTGGACTCGAAAGGAGACACACGAATGGCCCAGAGCCATGATGCCCGATTGGCTGAGCTGGTTGCCGAGCTTGGCGGTGACGAGGTCCGGTTCCTGTTCCGTGACCTGGTGGAGAAGGCCCTTCAGGAGTTGATCGACGCCGAGTTGGCCCAGGCGATCGGCGCCGAACGGCACGAACGAACTGACACTCGGACGAATCAGCGCAACGGGTCGGCCAGTTCTACCGGTCAGCGCACGGTGAGGGCATGGTAGGTGGTGGCGGGTGATTGGTAGCCGAGGCTTCGGCGGCGTTGACCGTTGAGAAGGTCGGCGACATGGTCGGCGTGATCGGGGC
>Ga0214472_10007349_pt1 | contig 11526 bp, 6 predicted proteins | sample RVTome_6_FD_207662 | JGI IMG/M metagenome (GOLD analysis project Ga0214472, IMG submission 207662) | Soil microbial communities from uranium-contaminated site in the Upper Colorado River Basin, Wyoming, United States - RVT140D175 | ecosystem: Environmental > Terrestrial > Soil > Contaminated >...
GCGACATGCGCGGCGAGATGCGGATGAGATCGGGGCAGAGCGCCACCGCGCGCCCCATGGGCATCGCGGAGCGGATGCCGAACTCGCGAGCTTCGTAGGAAGCGGCCGCGACCACGCCGCGCTTCTCCGGGGGGCCTCCCACCACCACGGGTTTGCCCTCGAGGCTCCGGTCGTCCAGCACTTCCACCGACGCGTAGAACGCGTCCATGTCCACGTGGGCGACGAGCCGGCCGGGGGCCGGGGGCGTGTCTCCGGGGAGCGTCCGAGAATCCTGATCCCTCATGATCATCCATTGTAAGCCGACCGCCGCACCTGCATCTCGCGAAAAGCCAATTCAGGGTGGGCAAGAGGACCCTGTGCATTGCAGAATGCCCACCAACAGTCGCCGTTTCCAATACATCGCCGCACGTGCTGCGGCCGGGCCTTCCGCACTGAAACGCCTAATCCACCGGCGTGTAGAGTGTTAGCCCGCATGACCCTGAGCCCATACGGTGGCCCGCTCCTTGCGTTACACGGGTAAGGGAATCTTCATCCGGACGCGGGTGAAGGGTGGGGGCGAAGTCCGAGCCCAGGACTCTCGCTTCGGTTCGCCAACAAGAATCCAGCAGGAGAGTCATGCATCTACGCTCTGCTTCACGCGCGCTATCGGTGTTCACCGCTCTGTTCGTGATCTCCGCATGGGCGGCCGAGGTCGCCCTCGCCAGGACCGGCTATCCCCGCGTGCTCAATCTGTTCCTGAGCAAAGACGTCGATGCGCAGGACATCCAGGATCTGGCCCGGTGGGACGCCCTCGTCCTCGACGCCGACTTTCCCTACGAAAATCCCGGAGTCCTCGATCAGATCCGCGTCCTCAATCCGGACATCAAGCTCTTCGCCTACATCCCCATCAACGGGACCGACCCCAACGGCAATCTCCGCCCTCCCGAGACCGTCCTCCACCAGTACTGGGCGGGCATCACCGCCAACGACTACTGGCTCTACTCCGTGGACGGCACCCCGGTGAGCGACTGGCCGGGCAAGTGGTCCACCAACCTCACCCCCAACAGCCCCCTCAACGCCCAGGGGCAGACGTACGCCGAGTGGTTCGCCTACTTCGTGTACGACGCGGTGTGGGAGCAGGGTGCGAGCTCGTGGGACGGCATCTATCTGGACGACGTGTGGGACAACATCAGCTGGATCAACAGCACCCTCGAATCCCCGGTGGACAGCGACCGCGACGGCATCGGCGACAACACCGCCACCCTCGACGCCTGGTGGCGGCAGGGCAACCAGACCTGCGTGGAGCTGTTGCGCTCGCTCCTCGGTTCCAACGTGCCCATCATCGCCAACGGGGCCAACACCGAGTATTCGATGAACGGGACGATGATCGAAAACTTCCCCTACAACGGACCCGCCGACCAGGGGAATACCTACGGGTACTCCTGGAACAAGTGGATGTTCACGGGCACCGGGGCCTACTTCGCGGGTCTCGACAACTACAACGACGTTCCCTTCACGACCATGATGATCAACACCAACTGGCCGGACGGGGACCGGGACAACCCGGTCAAGACCGGCCGGTTCGAGGCCCACAAGCGGTTCTGTCTGGGGAGCACCCTCCTTGGCGACGGCTTTTTCAGCTTCGACCACGCCTGGGACGACCATGCCGCGATCTGGTGGGAGCCGGAGTACGATCTTTATCTCGGCGACGCCACGGGGCCCGCCTACTCCTACACGGTGGACGGGAGGACCATCTGGCGCCGCGACTTCGAAGAGGTGACGGTGGTGGTGAACCCCAACAACCTCGGCGTGGTCGCCCAGAGCGGGCTCCCCAACATCGACGGGTGGGACGCCTACATCGGGCCCCGGATCATCGATCCCCCCCCCCCCGACACCATTCCCCCGGCCGAGATCACCTGGTACTGGGGCTGGGCCAACAACGACGTGTCGGCGACCTTGAAGTTCTGGTCGGTGGGCGACGACGGGATGGCGGGCCGGGCCGATCACTACCTCACCCGCTATGCGGTGGACGACGACATCAAGACCCCGGCCGAGTGGGCGGCGGCCACCCCCGTGCCCAACCCCCTGATCCCCAAGTGGCCGGGCATCCCCGAGACCCTCGTCGTCAACAACCTCCAGCCCTCCACCGTCTACTACTTCGCGGTCAAGGCGGTGGACGACGCGGGAAACGAGGGGCCGGTCGAGAATTACAACTTCCGGATCACCACCCTGGACCCGGACCCCCCCGGGGGGGACATCACTCCCCCCTCCGCCATCACCAGCCTGAGCGTGAAGTCCCACACCAACAACTCGGTGACCTTCGAGTGGGCCGCCCCCGGTGACGACGGCAACCTCGGCGTGTCCCAGGTCTACCACGGCCGCTACGGCACCGTGCCCATCACCGCCGGGAACTGGGACGCCTCGTTCATGATCCCCAATCTGCCCACCCCGGCCGGCGTGGGCACCGGCGAGGTCAGCTCCCTGGGAGGGCTGAACCAGGGTACGACCTACTACCTCGCGCTCCGCGCCGAGGATGACAACGGAAACCTCGCACCCATGGGGAACGTGCCCTCGTTCACCACCTACGCGGGATCGGACTTCACCCCGCCTCCCCCGGTCGCCGATCTTGCCGTGACGGCCAGCCACGACAACTCCCTGGAGCTGCAGTTCACCGCGCCCGCCGACGCCGAAGGCACGGTGACCGGCTACCAGCTGCGGTACGTCGAGGGCACGACGTTCACCGAGGCCCAGTGGAGCGGTGCCGCCGGCGCGGGCAACGTCCCCGTGCAGGCCCCCGGAACCACGGTCACCCATGAGGCGGCCGGGCTCTCGCAGCAGACGACGTATGCCTTCCGCATGCGGTCGGTGGACGACGCCTCCAATTACTCGGATCTCAGCAACGTGGCCTCCGGGCTCACCGGGCCTCCCCCTCCCGCCGACACCACCGGCCCCGAGCCCATCGCCGACCTCCTCGCCACGGGTTCCACCGAGACCGCGATCGGATTGCAGTTCACCGCTCCCGGGGACGCCGAGGGCGATGTGGACGCCTACGAGATCCGCTATGTCGAGGGACCGGACTTCCCGGAGTCGCTGTGGCTCACCGGTTCCCAGGTCCAGATGTCCTTCACCTGGCCCCCCGGGTCCACGGTCACGGCCAGCATCAACGGTCTGGAGCAGGGCACCGACTACAGTTTCCGGGCGCGGTCCTGGGACGATTCGGGGAATCCGAGCCTCATCGGCAACCACGCCGCCGGGGCCACCCAGGGCGGCGAGCCCCCCCCCGACACCACGGGCCCCGCGACCGTCGTCGATCTGGATACCACCGCCGTGGGAGAGACCACGGTGAACCTGGCCTTCACCGCGCCCGCTGACGCCGAGGGGGCCGTGGTGGTCTACGATCTCCGCTATCTGGCGGGGACGTCCCTATCCGAGGCGCAGTGGGCCTCGGCGACGCCCGTGCCCACGGGGGCGCCGGGCACGCCGGGAGCGACGGAGACCGCGACCGCTGCCTCGCTGACCGCGAGCACCGACTACACGTTCCGGCTCCGATCCCAGGACGATTCCGGGAACTGGAGCGCGCTCGGAAACGCGCGCACGGTGACCACGGACACCCCGCCGCCGCCCCCCGACATCCTCGGTCCGACGCCGGTCCTCGATCTCGCCGCGGCATCGGTGGGGGAGACCTCGATCACCCTCGGCTTCACCGCGCCCGCCGACGCCGAGGGCACGGTGGTCTCCTACGACCTGCGCTACATCACGGGGACCGGATTCACCGAGGTCCAGTGGCCGGGGGCCACTCCGGTGCCGACGGGCACGCCCGGCTCTCCGGGGAGCGGAGAGTCGGCGGTGGCCTCGGGGCTCTCTCCCGGGACCGTGTACAGCTTCGCCTTGCAGTCCTTCGACGACAGCGGCAACCCGAGTGTGTTCTCCAACGTGCTCGTCGTGAGCACCGCGGCCGTCGCCGCCGACACCACCGGCCCCCCCGCGATCGCGGATCTCATCGCCGACCAGGTGGGCGAGGTCGCCCTGCGGCTCCGGTTCACCGCGCCCGCCGACGCCGAGGGCACCGTCGTCGCCTACGATCTCCGCTACGCCGAGGCGGCTTTGCTCCCCGAGAGCGCGTGGGACGATGCGACCCCGGTGGCCACGGGTTCTCCGTCGAACCCGGGCGCCCTGGAGGCGGTCCTGGTGGGTTCTCTCACCCCCGCCACCACCTACAGCTTCCGGGTCCGATCCCGGGACGACTCCGGCAACTGGAGCGCCCTCAGCAACCTTCTGACCCAGGCCACGGCCGAACCCCCGCCCCCCGACACCACCGGACCCGCCCTCGTTGCGGATCTGGGCGTGGCCGCGGTTTCCGAGACCACGATCACCCTGGCCTTTACCGCACCCGCCGACACCGAGGGATGGGTCGAGAGCTACGATCTGCGCTACGTGCCCGGGACGGGGTTCACCGACGCGCAGTGGCCGGGAGCGACCCCCGTGGACACGGGGACGCCGAAGTCCCCGGGTTCCCCCGAGTCGGTCACCGTAACCGGGTTGACGGGGGGGGACACCTACAGTTTCACCCTCTTGTCCCAGGACGACAGCGGCAACCCCAGCGCCTACAGCAACGTGGTTACGGCGGGCACGACTCCTCCGCCGCCGCCGGACACCACCGGCCCCGCGGAGGTCACCGATCTCAGCGTCGACGACGCGGGGGAGACGTGGCTGGACGTTAGCTTTACCACACCCGCCGACGCCGAGGGCACGGTCGCCGAGCTGGATCTCCGCTACGTGCAGGGGACGCAGATCGGTCCGGGATTGTGGGCCTCCGCCACCCCGGTTCCCCTCGGTTCTCCGGGGGCCCCGGGGAGTCCGGTCGCGGTCCGGGTCAGCGGTCTCGCGGACGATACCGACTATGCCTTCCTCGTCCGCTCGACCGACGGCAGCGGCAACCCGAGCGCGTTGAGCAACGGCGCCACGGGGCACACCGAGCCTGCGCCGCCCCCCCCCGACACCACCCCGCCCCTCGCCGTCGCCGATCTCGCGGTGGTGTCCCGGGGGGCGAACTGGATCACCCTCGGCTTCACCGCGCCCTCCGATCCGGAAGGTCCGCTGACCGCCTACGATCTGCGGTACGTGGCGGGAAGCAGTTTCCCCTCCGGCGCCTTCGACGGGGCCCTCCAGGCCCCCACCCCCTTCCCGGCCGCGGCCGGAGAGACCGAGCACGTCACCGTGACCGGGCTTCCCAGCGATGCGAGCTTCTCCTTCCGGATCAAGTCCCGGGACGGCGCCGGCAACTGGAGCGGCGTGAGCAACCGGGCCACGGGATCCACGGACCCGTTGCCCCCCGATCCCGACACGGTCGCGCCCGACGCGATCTCCGATCTCGTCGCCGTGCCCGACACCGGCGGAGTCGTCCATCTGTTCTGGACGGCGACGGGAGACGACCGCCCCGGGCCCGCCGCCCTGCAGGAGATCCGCTGGCGGCTCGACGCCCTGGATGCCTCCACCTGGGGGGACGCGGCGGTGGTGCCCGGCGTCGGAACACCGGCGGATTCCGGGGCGGCGGAGGCGTTCACGGTCACCGGTCTTCCCGTTCCCGCCACCGTGGCCTTCGCGATCGTCACCGAGGACACCACGGGGAACCGATCCGACCTCAGCAACGTGGCCGTGGTCGACCTCGAGCCGTTCGATCCGGGAGACGTGAGTCCTCCCTCCGCGCCATCGGGGGTGGGAGGCGAGGCGACGTCGACGCTCGTTCGCGTGTGGTGGAGCGGATCCCCCGAACCCGATTTGTCCCACTACCGGGTGTACCGCTCCCGGCTTTCCAGCATGGTCTTTACGTTGTACCGCGATTCGATCACCGAATTGTATCTGCTCGACACCGCCGTGGTGCCGGGCCGGTCCTACTCCTATCGGGTGACCGCGGTCGATGCCACGGGGAACGAGAGCCCGCCTTCGGAGACCGTCGTCGTCGAAGTGCCCCGGGACTTCACCGGAGAACCTCCGATGCAGTTCTTCGGCGCCGGATACCCGACCCCCAACCCGTCCTCGGGGCCGGTCTCCGTCGATGTCGATCTGGGAACGGGGTCGCGGGTCGTGGTCGAGGTCTACACGGTGACGGGACGTCTGGTCCGCCGTTTCGAGGCGGGGAACGTTCCCGCGGGCGTCTCCCGGGTGAGCTGGGACGGGGTCGATGCCGCCGGCCGACGGGTCGGCCGGGGCATCTACTTCATGAGGCTCCGCACCGATCTCGGAGAACGGGTGCGGCGGGTGATCATCGTACGTTGACGCCGTGTCCGGTTCCAAGGAACCGGTCGAGGAACGCGTTGAGGTCGTCCCAGGCCCAGTCGGCCTGGCTGATCTCCTCGGCGGTGAACCCGCCCGGCTCCCGGTGAAACCAGAGATCGAACCGGCCCAGGGTGTACTCCTTGATCGTGACGCTGGAGTTCCCGGTATTCTTGAGCTCGATCCCCATGAACCGGGCTTCCTGCATCTCGGCCACCCGGTCCCGGGCTCCGTGCTGGATGAACACGGGGGACTTGATCTCGGGGGCCCGGTCCCTGGCTCCCTGGTTCCCGCTTGCCTGGGCCACGCACCGGAAGTGGCGCGGACCGGCCTCCGCCTCCGCGAGAAGTGCGATCAGGGCGCCGTGGCCGCTCCCGATGATCCCGACCGACCGGTCATCGACGCGGGGGTGGTTGCGCAGCGCCCGGTCGCCGGCGAGGACGTTCTCGACATCCCCGGGCATGACCCGGAACCGGGGAGCGGCGGTGTCGGCCCGGTACTCCGGCGCGAACACCACGTAGCCGCGGGAGGCGAGTTCCCGGCCTCGCCACAACAGGTCTTCGGTGACGCCTTCGCCCGAGTGATTGAAGATCACCGCGCTCCGGCGGTCTTCGCCGGGGGGCAGGAGCAGGTACCCGGTCACCGCCCGGTGGTGTCCCGGGTAGCTGATCTGGATCTGGGTTACACCGTCGACGGATTGCCGGTCGAGGGTCTCGAATCCGGCCCCGGCGTGAACGGGACCGGCGGCGGCCGCCGCGGCGACGAGTGCGAGAAGTCCTAGGGTCTTCGACATGCAAGTCCTCCTTTTGGGTCGATGTCCCTCCGGTATCGGCAAGCCGGGGCGACGGCTTGTTCAGCGGGATTGCAGACCGATCACCCGGTCTAAGAATCCGAGTAAATCCCCCCAGGCGCGCTCGGCTTCGGCCAGCTCCTCCTGGGGGTGATGGCGCAAATCGTTCCAGAACCAGAACGCGTGTCCCAGCTCCGGATACTCGAGGAGGGCGGCGTCGGGATGCCCCGCCCGACGGAGGGCGTCGAGCATGGCCCGGGCCTGGAACGGGGGAACGATCCTGTCCGCGAGCCCCTGCTGGAGAAGGACCGGGATCCGGATGTCGCGGGCCCGCGGGACGGCTCGGCGCACGGCGAACGCCTCGGGCCGGTCCTCGGGGCCGTCGCCGTAGACGGCCCGGGACAGAGAGTCCCCCACGTCGAACCCGGCCGCGACCAGATAGTGGTACCAGCTCACGATGTCCATGACTCCGCAGGCGGCGGCCACGCCGGCGAAGCGATCCGGCTCGCGGGCGGCGGCCAGCATCGACACCAGGGCGCCGTGGCTGGAACCGACCAGGGCCACCCGGGAGGGGTCGACCCGCTCCCACCCCGACAGGAGCGTGGCCGCGTGGAGAACGTCGTCGACCTCCCCGCGCGCGACCTCGAGGCGCCCCTCGCTCCCGCCCTCGCCGCGATAGGTGGGGGTGATGACCACGGCCCCGCGCTCCACGAGCTGCCGGCTGCGCCACTTCATGTCCGCGGAGACGCCGCTCATGCCCCCGTGGTTGAACACGACCAGGGGATAGAGCCCGCGCTCCCGGGGGGCGAATACGAACCCCCGCACCGCGAGGCCGTCCGAATCGTAGACGACCTCGGCCTCGTCCACCCCGTCCACCGTCCCCGTGGCCAGGAGGGTGAACCCCGCCGCCTCCAGCCCGTCGAAGACGTGCTCCGCGGCGGCGGCTCCGGTCTCGACCGGCTCGGCGCCGCCGGCCGGGAGCGCGGTCGCCACGGCGAGGGCGGCCGTGACCACGAGGATCCGGGCGGGCGCCGGGGAACCGGGTGCCGGAAACCGGATCACCGCCTCACCGCCTCACCACCCGGTGGGTGAGCGTTCGCAAGGTCTTGACCTCCTCGTCGGTGAGCGGGCGATGGAGCCCGGATTGCAACGTGCCCAGGAGGACCGGTCCGAACCGTACACGGGTCAGCTCGGCCACGGAGTGGCCCACCGCCTCGAACATCCGGCGGACCTGGCGGTTGCGTCCCTCGCGGAGGACGATCCGCACCCGCGTGCGCCCGGGCCGCCGGTCGGTGATCGTGACCCGGGATGGAGCGGTGCGCCGGCCGTCCAGCTCCACCCCGCGCTCCAGGGAACGTACCGTCTCGTCGGTGAGGGTACCCGTAACCAGCGCCGCATACTCCTTGTCCACCTTGTAGCGAGGGTGGAGCAACCGGTGGGCGAGGGCTCCGTCGTTGGTGAGGAGGAGGGCACCCCCGGTGTCGTAGTCGAGCCGTCCCACCGGGAACACGCGCGGTTGGGGGGGAACGAGCTGCACCACGGTGGGGCGGCCTTCGGGATCGTCGGCCGTGGTCACCGTGCCCACGGGTTTGTTGAGCAGGAGATAGGAGAGACGTGAGGGCAAGGCCAGGCGCTGCCCGTCCACCTCCACCCGGTCCCGGCCCGGCTCCACGAAGGTGGCGAGGCTCGTGACCACGGCTCCGTTCACGGCGACGCGGCCGTCCTCGACGAGCGCTTCCGCCCCGCGGCGGCTGGAGACCCCGCACGCGGCGAGGAAGCGATTGATGCGCATGAGGCGAATCCTATCGCTTCTTGATACCCCCCACCACCGATGGTAGCCTCATCGCCCTTGCTTCCCCGTCCGGCGCGGCCGGCACCCGGTCATCCCCGGCTCCACCCAGATTCGCTCCGGTTGCCGCGCGGGGGCGTGCCGCGTCCCGGATCCCGGGACCGGACCCGCCCGGTTCGTCACAACCATGCAGGAGGAATTCCCCGTGGAAATCAAGAAGGTCGGCGTCGTGGGCTGCGGGCTCATGGGGTCGGGCATCGCCCACGTCGCGGCCCAAGCCGGGTACGATGTCGTCGTGCGCGAGGCCGATGATGCATTGCTGGACAAGGGTCTCGGCCGCATCCGCAAGTTCCTGGACGGGGGCGTGAAGAAGGGCAAGCTGGAGGCCCCCGAGGCGGATGCGATCTTCGGGAGGATCCGCGGGACCACCAAGCTCGATGCCCTCGCCGATCGCGACATCGTCATCGAGGCGGTGACCGAGAACCTGCAGGTCAAGGAGGAGGTCTTCACCGCCCTCGACGCGGTGACCGCGGGCCACGCGATCCTGGCCAGCAACACCTCGAGCCTCTCCATCGTGGAGATGGCGGCCTTTACCGGCCGGGCCGACCGGTTCTTGGGCCTGCACTTCTTCAACCCGGTGCCCCTGATGAAGCTGGTCGAGGTGGTCCGGACCGTACGCGCCTCGCCGGAGACGGTGGAGACGGGAATGGCCTTCGCCCGGAGCCTGAAGAAGGAGCCGATCCTGGCCAAGGACAGTCCGGGGTTCGTGGTCAACCTGCTCTTGGTGCCGTATCTTCTGGGCGCGATCCGGGCGCTGGAAAAGGGGATCGCCTCCGCGCCCGACATCGACAAGGGGATGGTGCTCGGGTGCGGCTATCCCATGGGCCCCCTCACCCTGCTCGACTTCGTGGGACTCGACACCACCTACTACATCGCGGAGATCATGTTTGACGAGTTCAAGTCCCCGGAGTACGCCGCCCCCACGCTCCTCAAACGCATGGTTGCGGCCGGGTACCACGGCAAGAAGAGCGGCCGGGGGTTCTACGACTACGCGACCGATCCACCCGCGCCCACGGAGGGTTTGGTGTGATGGCATACGAAACGCTTCTCGTCGAGACCGACGGCGGCATCGCCGTGGTCACCTTGAACCGGCCCAACGTCCTCAACGCCCTCAACGGGCGGTTGGTCGAGGAACTCTCCGACGCCGTGGCCGGGTTCCGCGATGACGATGCGGTCAAGGTGGTGGTGATCACGGGGGCCGGAGAGAAGGCGTTCGCAGCGGGCGCCGACATCGGCGAGCTCGCGGCGGCGGCGGGAGTGGCGGCGGTGGATCTGGCCAAACGCGGCCAGCGGCTGACCCTCGATCTCGAGCGACTCGGGAAACCCGTCATCGCCGCCGTCAACGGGTTTGCCCTGGGCGGGGGGTGCGAACTCGCCATGGCTTGCACGCTGCGGGTGGCCGCCGACACCGCGGTGTTCGGCCAGCCCGAGGTCAACCTCGGGGTCATCCCCGGCTACGGCGGCACCCAGCGTCTGGCCCGGCTCGTGGGCAAGGGGCGGGCCATGGAACTGATCCTCACCGGCCGCAACGTGAAGGCCGACGAGGCCCTGGCCATGGGGCTGGTGAACCGGGTCGTGCCCGCGGCCGAACTCATGGATGCCGTCCGGAAGCTCGCGGGTATCCTCATGCAAAAGGGACCGGTGGCCCTGCGGCTCTCCATGGAGGCCATCCACGGCGGGTTCGACATGTCCCTGGAGGAGGCCCTCAACTGGGAGGCGAATCTCTTCGGCGTCTGCTCCTCCACCGAGGACACGAACGAAGGCCTGGTGGCGTTTCTCGAGAAGCGCAAGCCCGACTTCAAGGGGCGCTGACCCCGGCACCCGGAAAGGAACGAGGATGAACCAGCCCGTCTATATCGTGGGGGGTGCGCGCACGCCGCTGTGCGAGTACGAGGGCTCCCGCACCGGGGACGGGCGGCCCGGCGGCGCCTTGGGCACCGTGTCCGCCCTGAAGCTGGGGGCGCTCGCCGCCAGGGAGGCCATGGCCCGCTGCCGCATCGACCCCGAGCGCATCGACCAGGTCGTGTTCGGCAACGTCATGCAGACCTCGGGGGACGCGATCTACGGTGCCCGCCACATCGGCCTGGACGCGGGGGTTCCCGTCCGCGTTCCCGCCCTCACCGTCAATCGTCTGTGCGGGTCGGGCATTCAGTCGGTGATCACCGCCACCGAGCAGATCCTCCTGGACCGGGCCAAGGCGGTGCTTGCGGGCGGCACCGAGAACATGAGCCAGGCGCCCCACGTGATCTACGGCGCCCGGCGCGGATTCAAGCTCGGCCAGGGGAAGCTCGAGGACTCGCTCATGGTCGGGCTCCTCGACACGCAGTGCAATCTGTACATGGCCCAGACCGCCGAGAACCTGAGCCGCAAGCACGAGGTGTCCCGCGAGGAGCAGGACGCCTATGCGCTCCGGAGCCAGAAGGAGGCGCACCGGGCCCGGGAGTCGGGCCTCCTGGCCGAGGAGATCGTGCCCGTCGAGGTCCCGCGGGGAGGGAAGGGCTCGATCACGGTGGAGCACGACGACCACCTCATGCCCCAGAGCACTCTCGAGGGGCTGGCCAAGCTGCCCCCCGCGTTCTCCAGGGACGGGACGGTCACCGCCGGGAACGCCTCGGGCATCGTCGACGGGGCCGCC
>Ga0214472_10007350_pt1 | contig 11526 bp, 12 predicted proteins | sample RVTome_6_FD_207662 | JGI IMG/M metagenome (GOLD analysis project Ga0214472, IMG submission 207662) | Soil microbial communities from uranium-contaminated site in the Upper Colorado River Basin, Wyoming, United States - RVT140D175 | ecosystem: Environmental > Terrestrial > Soil > Contaminated >...
TGGTCGCCTCGCAAAGCGGCTACTGGCGCAACTGGCCGCCCTTCGGACGCAGCTTGATGTGGCTCGTCACGCACGTGGTGCTGCCGCTCGGCCCGCGCCTGCTCGGCTATTTTCCGTCCTCGCAGCTCGGCTTCGGCGAGGACCTTCCCGCGGGGGTGGCGATCGAATGGGCGCGCTGGTGCCGGCACCCGCAGTACCTGGTCGGTGCGCTCGGCGCGCACGAGGCCTACGCGCGCTTCAGGGCGCCGCTGTGCGCCTACGCGATGAGCGACGATCGCTTCGCCCCGCCGCACGCGGTGCGCTCGATGCTCGCGCTCTACCCCGCGGCGCCGAAGGAGCTGCGGCAAGTCGCGCCGCGCGAGGTCGGCGCAGCCTCGATCGGCCACTTCGGGTTTTTTCGCGAGCGCTTCCGCGACACGCTGTGGCGCGACGCCGCAGACTGGCTGGCGCAGCGCTGAGGCGCCCTGCCCGACACCCTCCGATCAAGTTCCGTGCACGCGGAACTTGCGCAGGGCTTCCCTAGGCGAGTCCCGGAAACAGCGACTTCAGGCCCTCGGCCATCGTCTGGATCGCGATCGCGGCGAGCAGCAGTCCGAGCAGGCGCGTGGCGACGTTCAGGCCGGAGGGTCCCATGCGCGCGCCGATCGGTCCCGCGAGGCGCAGCACGATCCAGGTGAGCGCGCAGACCACCGCCACGGCGCACAGGATCGCGATCAGGTGCAGCACCCCGCGAGCCTGCGCGCCCAGGACCGTGGTGCTGATCGCGCCGGGCCCCGCGAGCAGCGGCACCGCGAGCGGCACCACCCCCGAGACCTCGCCGGTCTCGAGCGCCTCGGCGTCGACCCGCGACTGGCGCATGCCGCCGGCCTGCGCGTTCAGCATCGCGAGCGCCATCAGCAGCAGCACCAGCCCGCCGCCGACGCGAAACGCGGGCAGGCTCGCGCCGATCAAGTGCAGCAGCTGCTCGCCAAATACCGCAGACCCGGCGAGCACCGCGAACACGGTCAGCGTCACCGCGCGCGCCAGCGCCAGCCGCGCGCGGGCGTCGTGCCGGGCGGTGAAGGCGAGGAAGATCGGTACCGCAAGAAACGGGTCGAGCACCGCGGTCAGGGTGACGACGAAGCGCAGGTATTCCGAGAGCGGCGCAAACCCGGACATGCGCGCGCTACTTCCTGGCGAGCGCCGCTTGCGCGGCCTTGCGATCCTCGTTCACCTTGGCAAACGCCGGGCGCGCACCCAGCATCTTGAGATAGGGCCTGAGCTCCGGCAGCGCCTCGAGCGCGTCGCGCCCGTAGGCAAGCCGGGTGGCGAGCGAGACCAGCGGCAGATGCACGAACGCCGCGCAATCGGCGAGCGTGAGTTCCTTGCCCGCGACGAACGGATCGAACCTGGCCAGCGCGCGAAAGCCGCGCACGCCCTTCTCGATGTCCTTGCGCACCCGGTCCTTCACTTCGTCCGACACCTTGCCGCCGAAGAACACCTCGGGGTAGAGGCGCCGCACCACCAGCTCCATGTGCAGCTCGATGAACTGGATCAGCTCGCGCGTCTTGGCGCGCGCGAGCGGCGCCTGAGGGTAGAGCGGTGTCTCCGGATGCGCGTCCTCGAGGTATTCGCAGATGACCTGGGATTCGCGCAAGCGCTCCCCGTCCAGCTCGAGGAACGGCACCTTGCCGAGCGGCGAGCGCTCGAGGAACTCGTCCTTTTGCGACGGCCGGCAGGTGGCATCCTCCTCGAAGGCGATGCCCTTCTCGAGAAGCGCGATGCGCACCTTGTTGTGATAGTTGCTCAGATGAAATCCGCACAGCTTGAGCATGGATCGGTCCACGGCGATCGGGGGAGGTGGCATTATAGTCACTCGAACCGCGCACCCGGATTCAGCCCATGTCCAGCCCGATCAACGATCCCGGCATCATCACCGAGCTCGCCGCGGAAACCTCCTACGGCGGCTACCTGTGTCTCGATCGCATCCTCGGCGCACAGCTGCCGCGCTCCAGCCCGGCGCACCACGACGAGATGATGTTCATCATCCAGCACCAGACCTCGGAGCTGTGGATGAAGCTCATGATCCACGAGCTCGGCGCCGCGCTCGGCCACGTGCGCGCCGACCGCCTCGGCCCCTGCTTCAAGATCCTGGCGCGCGTCAAGCAGATCCAGCGACAGTTGTTCGAGCAATGGTCGGTGCTCGAGACGCTCACGCCCTCGGAGTACGCCGAGTTCCGCGACGCGCTCGGTCCGGCCTCGGGGCTGCAGTCGTTTCAGTTCCGCGCCGTCGAGTACCTGCTCGGCAACAAGAACGCGCGCATGCTCGATGTGCACCGTCACGACCCGAAGGTGCTCGCCTGGCTGCAGCAGCTGCTCGAGGCGCCGAGCCTGTATGAAGAGTTCCTGCGCCACCTCGCGCGCCGCGGCATGGCGGTGCCCAAGGAATGCATCGAGCGCGACTTCTCCAGGGCGCGCGAGCGCCATCCCGGCGTGACGGCCGTGTTCAGGACGATCTACGAGGACCCCAGGCGCTACTGGGACGCCTACGACATGTGCGAGAAGCTGGTCGACGTCGAGGAGAACTTCCAGCTCTGGCGCTTCCGCCACGTGAAGACCGTCGAGCGCGTCATCGGCTTCAAGCGCGGCACCGGAGGCACCGCGGGCGTGGCGTTCCTGCGCAAGACGCTCGAGGTGGCACTGTTCCCGGAGCTGATCGACGTGCGCACCGAGATCGGCACGCATTGAGCATCGAGGCGGCACTCACGCGGCTCGGCCAGGAGCCGCTGACCGAGGCGGGCCTGCGCGAGCATGTCTGGCCGCTCTTTTCGCGCGTGCTCGAGCGCTCGAAGCAGGAGATCTACCTCGCCAATCATTCGCTCGGCCGCCCGCTGGACCGCGCGGCCGACGACGTCGCGGCGGCGATGGACGCCTGGTACCGCGACATGGACGGCGCCTGGGGCCCGTGGCTCGCGGTGCGCGAGCAGCAGCGCGCGCTCACCGCACGGCTGCTCCGCGCGCCGCGCCCCGACACCATCATTCCCAAGACCAGCGCCGGGCAGGGCTTGCGCGCGGTGCTGAACGCACTCGAAGCGCCGCTTCGCGTGCTCAGCACCGAAGGCGAGTTCGACTCGCTCGATTTCATCCTGCGCGCCTACCGCGAGCGCGGCCGCGTCGCCCTGTCGCTGGCGGCAGCGGGCAGCGACGGGCGCTTTCGCACCGAGGAGCTGATCGCCGCGCTGCGCTCCGGCAAAGGGGCCCAGCTCCTCGTCCTGTCGAGCGTGATGTTTCGCACCGCGCAGGTGATCGATGGTCTGCGCGAGCTCATCCAGGCGGCGCACGCGGCGGGCACGATGGTGTTGCTGGATTTGTACCACCACGCGGGCGTGCTGCCGGTCGATCTCGCGGCGCTCGGGGCCGAGTTCGCCGTGGGCGGCTCCTACAAGTACCTGCGTGGCGGCCCGGGCGCGTGCTGGCTCTACGTGCGGCCCGACCGCCTCGAGCGGCTGCGCACGCTCGACACGGGGTGGTTCGCCAAGAAGGACTTGTTCGCCTACCGGCGCCCGGACCCGCCGCAGTACGCCCCGGGCGGCGACGCCTGGCTCGAATCGACCCCGCCGGTGCTTGGCCCTTATCAGGCGATCGCCGGACTCGAGTTCACGCTCGCGATCGGCGTCGAGCGGCTGCGCGCCTACTCGCTCGCGCAGCAGGCAAAGCTTGTCGGGCTGCTCGCCGCGCAGGGCGTGCAAGCCGCAGGCGCGCGCGCGGATCACGGTGCGTTCGTCACCGTGAAGCATCCGCGCGCGGCGGAGCTCTCGGGCGCGCTCGCCAAACGCGGCGTCAACAGCGACGCGCGCAGCGACATGCTGCGCCTTTGCCCGGACCTCCTGAACACGGAGGACGAGCTCGCGCGCGCCGCGCGCGCGCTGACCGAGGCCGCCGCCGCGCTCGGCTAGCCGCTCAGGGCCGCAGCACCTGCTCGGGCGGCGTGAAGCTCATGTTCAGCGCCGCGGCTACCGCGCGGTGCGTGACCTTGCCGCGCGCGATGTTCAGGCCCGCCTTGAGATGGACGTCGTTCGCGAGCGCCTTCGGCCAGCCCAGACCCGCAAGCTTGAGCACGTAGGGCAGCGTCGCGTTGTTGAGCGCGTAGGTCGAGGTGCGCGGCACCGCGCCCGGCATGTTGGCGACGCAGTAATGCACCACGCCGTCCACCACGTAGGTCGGGTCGTCGTGCGTGGTCGGGCGCGAAGTCTCGAAGCAGCCGCCCTGGTCGATCGCGACATCGACCAGCACCGCGCCGGGTTTCATGTCCTGCAACATGGCGCGCGTGACCAGTCGGGGCGCGGCGGCACCGGGCACCAGCACCGCGCCGATCACGAGGTCGGCCGACACCACGTGCTGCTCGAGCGCGTCGCGGCTTGCGTAGACCGTGGTCACGGCCGCGCCGAGTTCCGCCTCGACCCGGCGTAACGCATCGACCGAGCGGTCGAGCGCCACCACGCGCGCGCCCATGCCGGCGGCGATGCGTGCCGCGTTTCTGCCCACCACGCCGGCGCCGAGCACCACCACCTTCGCGGGCGACACGCCCGGCACCCCGGCGAGCAGCACGCCCATGCCGCCGCGGAATTTCTCCAGGCTCGCCGCTCCGACCTGGATCGCCATGCGGCCGGCGACCTCGGACATCGGCGCGAGCAGCGGCAGCCCTCCATCCGCATCGGTCACGGTTTCGTAGGCGATGCAGGTCGCCCCCGAGGCGATCAGATCCTTCGCCTGTTCCGGATCGGGGGCGAGATGCAGATAGGCGAACAGCACCTGCTCGGCGCGCAGCAGCTGCCGCTCGCCCGGCTGCGGCTCCTTCACCTTGACCACCAGCTCGGCGCGCGCGAACACCTCCTTTGCGTGCGCGACGATCGTCGCGCCGGCCTTTTCGTACACTCCGTCCGCGGCGCCGATGCCCGCGCCGGCGCCGGACTCCAGCAGCACTTCGTGGCCGAGCATGGTCAGCTCGCGCACCGCGCTCGGCGTGAGCCCGACGCGGTACTCGTGCCTCTTGATCTCCTTCGGGACACCGACGCGCATCGCGCCGCTTCGCCGGCTAGGCCCGCTTCACCTTGGCGAGCGACTCGGCGATCGAGGTCTGCTCGCCGAGCTCGATCTTGGCGATCGCGTTGCGGTGCACTTCGTCCGGGCCGTCGGCGAATCTCAGCGTCCTGGCGTGCGCGTAGGCGTAGGCCAAGCCGAAGTCGTCCGACACCGCGCCGCCGCCGTGCACCTGCATCGCCCAGTCGATCACCTGGCAGGCCATCACCGGCGCGAGCACCTTGATCATGGCGATCTCCTTCTTCGCCACCTTGTTGCCGGCGAGGTCCATCTTCCACGCCGCGTGCAGCACCATGAAGCGCGCCGAGTCGATCATGATGCGGGCGTCCGCGATGCGCTCGCGCGTCACGCCCTGATCCGACAGCGGCCGGCCGAACGCGACGCGCTCGGTGGCGCGCCGGCACATCTTCTCGAGCGCGCGCTCGGCCTGGCCGATCAGGCGCATGCAGTGGTGGATGCGGCCCGGCCCGAGGCGCCCCTGCGCGATCTCGAAGCCGCGCCCCTCGCCGAGCAGGATGTTCGAGGCCGGCACGCGCACCTCCTTCATCTCGATTTCCATGTGGCCGTGCGGTGCGTCGTCGTAGCCGAACACCGGCAGGTGGCGCAGGATCGTCATGCCCTTGGTTCCTGCGGGCACCAGCACCATCGACTGCTGGGAGTGGCGCGACGGGTTGTCCGGGTCGGTCTTGCCCATCACGATGTAGATCTTGCAGCGCGGATCGCCCGCGCCCGAGGACCACCACTTGCGGCCATTGATGACGTAGTCGTTGCCTTCGCGCTGGATGCCGGTCTGGATGTTGGTCGCATCGGACGAGGCGACGGCGGGCTCGGTCATCAGGAACGCCGAGCGGATCTTGCCGGCGAGCAGCGGCTCGAGCCACTGCTTCTTCTGCTCCTCGGTGCCGTAGCGCTCGATGGTCTCCATGTTGCCGGTGTCGGGCGCCGAGCAATTGAACACCTCCGGCGCCCAGGTCACGCGTCCCATGATCTCGCACAGCGGCGCGTACTCGAGGTTGGTGAGCCCCTCCGGAGCGCGCTTCGAATGCGGCAGGAACAGGTTCCACAGCCCGGCGGCGCGCGCCTTCGGTTTGAGCTCTTCGATGACCGGCACCGGCTCCCAGCGCTTGGCGCCGTGGCAGTGCTGGTACCATGTCTTCTCGTTCGGATAGATGTGCTCGTTCATGAAGGCGAGCAGCTTCTTGCGCAGCTGCTGCACTCTGGGCGAATACTCGAAATCCATGGGAGTCTCCTAAGCAGCTCGTTGCAGAATTTTTTCCACTTGCTTCCAGCCCAGCTCGGCGAGTAGCGGCGCGCGCTTGCCGGTCTCGACCGCGTGTTCGCTCGCGGCGGTGCCCTCCAGCACGCGCTTGGCGATGCCTTGCGTGATGGCGGCGATGCGAAACAGGTTGTAGGCCATGTAGAAGTCCCAGGTGGTCGGATCGATGCCCTTGCGCCCTGTCCTGTTGCAATACATCGCGACGTATTCGCGCTCGCTCGGGATGCCGAGCTGCGCGAGCGGCAGGCCCTCGATGCCGCGGAACTTGCCCGGCGCAATGTGCCAGCTCATGCAGTGATAGGAGAAATCGGCCAGCGGATGGCCGAGCGTCGAGAGCTCCCAGTCGAGCACGGCGAGGACCCTGGCCTCGCGCGGATGGAAGACGGTGTTGTCGAGGCGGAAGTCGCCGTGCACGATGGTCGTCTCGTCGCCCGCCGGGATGTTCTTCGGCAACCATGCGATGAGATGGTCCATCGCCTCGATTTTCGACGTCTCGGACGCCTGGTATTGCTTGCTCCAGCGCCCGATCTGGCGCGCGAGGTAGCTGCCCGTCTTGCCGAAGGTCTCCAGGCCGAGCGCCCGGTAGTCGAGCGAGTGCAGCAGCGCGATGACGCGATTGAGCTCTTCCCAGATCGCGCGCCGCTCGGCCTGGCTCATGCCGGGCAGCGCCTGGTCCCACAGCACGCGGCCCTCGACGCAGTCCATGACGTAGAAGGCCGTGCCGATCACCGCGTCGTCCTCGCACAGCACGTAGGGCCGTGCGACCGGAAATCCCGCGCCGTGCAGCGCACGGATGACGCGGAACTCGCGATCGACCGCGTGCGCCGAGGGCAGGAGCTTCCCCGGGGGCTTGCGTCGGAGCACGTAGCGTTTGCCGCCGGCGCTCAAGCGGTAGGTGGGATTGGATTGTCCGCCCTTGAACTGCTCGACGCCCAACGGCCCGCTCAGGCCGTCGAGGTGCGCCCGAAGATAGCTCTCGAGCGCCGCGACATCGAAACGATGACGCTCCTCGACCGGCTTGACGCCTACGAATTGATCGAACATTTGCGGCAGGGAGCGGACGGTTGCTCCGCCGCTCCTGCTCGGCGCGTTGCAGCCGACCCAGCGGCGGCTCAACGCGCCGGCGGAATACGGCGGCGGGGTTTCGCACAAGCTTACGCCGAATCGCCGGGGCGGGACAATTTCAAAGCGAAACGCAGGCGAGGCAGAACGCGCGCGAAGTAGAATCCCTGCGATGAAAGTCATATCCTGTCGACAAGCCGCAGGACATGGCGACCGCGCGGCTTGCGGCGCCGGTGCCGGTGGCATCTGAACCCAAGACCATGGACCAGCGGATCTTCCACGACCGACCGATGTTCAAAGGAGGCCCGAAATGAAGACTGGAACGGTTTCTGCGGCGGCGAAACGCCGCGCGGCACACTTCGCGATCAGCCATCTTGCCGGCTCGAAATTCAAGCGGCGCGGCTTGCGCGCCTACTTCGAATACCGCGACCTGGGCATCGAGCGCGCGACGCGCGGCAAGGTGGTGGCGCATGTGATCCGGGCGCGGCCCGGGAAAGCGCCGCACGGCCAGTGGCACCTGCACGACTGCGAAGTGCAGTTCGTGTATGTGCTCAAGGGCTGGGCGAAGTTCGAGTACGAGGGCGTCGGCGTGGTGACGATGCGCCCCGGGACCTGCTTCTACCAGCCGCCGAGCATCCGCCACCGCGAGATCGCGCACTCGAAGGACCTCGAGCTGATCGAGGTGGTTGCGCCGGCGAATTTCGCGACCGCCGATGCCAAGGTCGCTAGCGCGGCGCGTCCGAAGCCGAAACGCGCAGCCAGAAAGTCACCGGCCCGTCATTGATCAGGCCGACGCGCATGTGCGCGCCGAAGCGCCCGGTCTCGACCGGTCGATGGCGCTCGCGCGCGAGCGCGACGAAGCGATCGAACAGGCGCTCGCCGAGCACCGGCGGGGCGGCACTCGAGAAGCTCGGCCGCGCCCCCTTGTGGGTGTCGGCGGCGAGCGTGAACTGCGGCACCGCGAGCAAGCCACCGCCCGCATCGGCGAGCGACAGGTTCATCCTGCCCTCGGCGTCCTCGAAGATGCGGTAGCCGATCACGCGCTCGACGAGCCGCAGCGCCTGCGCCTCGCCGTCGCCCGGCTCCACGCCGACGAGCGCCAGGATCCCCACCCCGATCCGCCCGACGCTTTCTCCCTCCGCCTCGACGCTCGCCTCGCTCACCCGCTGTATCAGCGCAATCACAATCTAATCAACGATTAAACTGACACACATCATCGCGCGAGCGCCCTCGCGCTCAGGCAATAATGTCCGGTATCAGCCTCGCGCGCAGCCGTTCGAGCTGGTCCTTGAGCAGCAGCTTGCGCTTCTTCAGCCGCTGCAGCTGAAGCTGGTCCTGCTCGGGAACGAGCACCAGCCTGGCGATCACGTCGTTCAGGTCGCCGTGCTCGATTTCGAGCTGATGGATCTTCGCCGCGAGCTGCACTCGCTCTTCGTCTGTCAGCGGGTAGTTCGCCACCGTCCCGATCCTCGCGGCCCGCCACGGCGTCGCCGATTCGCGATGACGATTCCTTGCACATCGCCGCCGTCGCAAAATGTCCACTACGTTCGCGCAGTTGACTGCACATCCTAGCGCTACTCATGAACCCGGGGAAGGGCCGGCGCGGCACGGGGGTTGTCCGCTTCTTTTTGCAGAAGCACAATAAGTGGACTCGGGTCCGGCCCGGATCGTTCATGCGCCGCAGCGAATACGATGTCACTGATCGGATCTGCACCACCTCGGCCGAAGAGGTCGAAGCCGAGGTGCTGCGCCTGTACCACGCGCTCTATGACGGCGCGCCCGCCAAGGGAATCGTGCGCGCGTTCACCGACATGCGCCGCCTGTATCGCGGCGAGCACTCCGACTATCACGCCTGCGATACCGCGTATCACGACCTGCAGCACGTGCTCGACGTGACGCTGGCGATGGCGCGGCTGCTCGATGGCTACGCGCGCAGCCGGCGCAATGGCGCGCCGGCGCTTGCACCCGAGCAGTTTGCGCTCGGCGTGATTGCGTCGCTGTTCCACGACTTCGGCTACCTGCGCCGGCGCGGCGACCGGCGCCACGACAACGGCGCCGAATACACGCTGATCCATGTCTCGCGGGGCGCCGCGTTCCTGCGCCGCTACCTGCACACGCTCGGCATGGGCCGGCTCGCCGGCATCGCCGCCACGCTGCTGCATTACACCGGCTACGAGCGTCCCGCCGAGTCGATCCGCGTTTCCGACGCGATGCTGCGGCGCATCGGCCACATGCTCGGCACGGCGGACATCATCGCGCAGATGTCCGACCGCTGCTATCTCGAGAAATGCCGTGACCGGCTCTATCCCGAATTCGTTCTGGCCGGCATTGCGCGGCGCAGGCTGCCGGGCGGGCGGACCGAGACGCTGTTCGCATCCGGAGAGGACCTGGTTTACAAGACGCCGGGCTTCTACCAGAGGGCAACGCGACGCCTGGACCAGGTGCTCGTGCGTGCCTACGACTATGCGGAGCGGCATTTCGGCGGGCAGAACGTGTATCTGGAGGAGATGCAGAAGAACGTGCGCCATGCCGAGGTCCTCGCCAAGTCGCTGGGCGCGGGCGACCTGCGCCGCCACCCGCCGAACACGCTCAGCGCGAGCGCGGCTTCGGCGCAAGTGATTCCATAGGGAAGTTCAGTAGACCGGCTTGCGGCGGAAGTACTCGGTGCGGTCGATCGACTGGAGTTTCAGTTCGTTCACCTGCGCACCCTGCAGCACGCGCAGCTGCACCTCGGTTCCCGCGGTGCCGCGCGCCCACAGCTTGCGATAGAAGTCGGCGAGCGAGCTGACCGGCTCGCCCGCCACGCCGAGCACGATGTCGCCGGGGTTCACGCCGGCCCGCTCCGCGGGTCCTTCCGGCGAGACGCGCACCACCATCAGCCGGCCGCGCACCTCATCCGCATTCAATCCGAGCCAGGGCCGCGCCGGCCCCGCCGCGCGACCGCGCGTTATCAGGTCCTCGAGGATCGGTTTCAACAGATCGATCGGCACGAACAGGTTGCCAGCCGACGGGGTGCCCGGTGCGGCCGCGTCGGGTACGATCAGCGAGCCGATGCCGAGCAGCGCGCCGGTCGCCCCGATCAGCGCCGCGCCCGACCAATTCGCCACCGGCGGATAGGTGTAGATCGCGCTCTCGAGCAGGTACTCCCAACTGCCGGTGAACGGCCGGCGCGAAACCACATAGACCAGGTTCACCCCGTCGCGCCCGTCGAAGGTGGCGACCATGGCCGGGAGGCGCTCGCGCAGCGCGCCCGAATCGCCGAGCGGCAGCGGCTTGCCAGGTGACGGTCCGAGCAGCTTGAGCACGCCAAAGCCCGAGGCATGGTCGTAACCGGCAAGCAGCGCGGGCACTGCCTTGCCGTCGGCGCCGGTGACCTCGATCGAATCGGCCTCGAGCGTGAGGTAGCCGATCGTGAGCACGAAGCCGTCGCGGATCAGCACGCCGCTGCCCTCGCGATGCGCGCCGAGAATCGCGCGGGTGCGCGCGTCGGGCAGGATCTTCGCCTGCACGCGCACGATCGCCGAAAGCGTGTCGTCGGCCTGCTCGCCCTTGTTGTCCTGGGCGCCCACTGGCGAGGACGCGGCGAGCGCAGCACCGAGGAGCCATGCCGTCAGCGGTCTCGATTCAACCTGCCACCGCGCGCGCGACTCGGCCATGTGCCCCCCGTTTTCAGTGCCCGGCAGTCGGCATTGTCTGCCTGCGCCGAGGCGTTTTCCAGCCCCGGCATGCGAGGCTGCGCGTGCCTTTACGGTGCGACCCCGGGACCGTACCCTAGGTATGTAACGCCGATCCGAATCGGGCCCCCAACCAAGAACGCATGCGCCTGCTCTCCTGGAACGTACAGTGGTGCCGCGGCATCGACGGCCGCATTGACCCCGGGCGAATCGCACAGGTCGCCCGCGAGCTGGCCGATCCCGACGTGCTGTGCTTCCAGGAGGTCGCAGTGAACTTCGCCACGCTCGAGGGCTCGAGCGGCGAGGACCAGCCGGCGCTGCTCGCCAGGCTGTTTCCGAAACACGAGACCGCCTTCGGCTGGGGCGTCGACGTGTCGGACGATTCGGGCGGCCGGCGGCGCTTCGGCAACCTGATCCTGTCGCGCCTGCCGGTGC
>Ga0214472_10007351_pt1 | contig 11526 bp, 9 predicted proteins | sample RVTome_6_FD_207662 | JGI IMG/M metagenome (GOLD analysis project Ga0214472, IMG submission 207662) | Soil microbial communities from uranium-contaminated site in the Upper Colorado River Basin, Wyoming, United States - RVT140D175 | ecosystem: Environmental > Terrestrial > Soil > Contaminated >...
TCGCCACGGCCGACGTGATCGAGGAGCGCGTGCAGGTCATCAACCCCAAGCAGCGCCACTACGTGGCGGTGGTCGTCCCGCTCGCCGCCGGCCTCGAGGTCCTGAACCCCGCCCTCGCCACGGCGCCGCCCGAGGCTCGTCCCTCGGCGAGCCTCACCCTGGCGCCGAGCTACGTGGCCTTCCGGGACGACCACGTGGCCTTCTACTACGACACGCTCCCCGCGGGGAGCTTCGACTTCGCCTTCCGCAGCCGCGCCACGGTCGCCGGCCGCTTCGTGCAGCCGCCAGCGCGCGCCGAGATGATGTACGACGGCGCCGTCTGGGGACGCTCGCACGCGGCGAGGATCGTGGTGGAGGCGAAGGCGCCCGCGGCGAAGGCGCCGTGACGCTCTCGTGGAGCGGACTCGTCCGCCGGCTGGCGCGGCGGGTCCATCTCCCCAAGGGCCGCTTTCGCGGCCCGCTCCTGGCGCTTCTGGCTGTGGCGCCCCTCGCACTCGCAGTGGACTGGCTGTCGCGCCTCGAGACCCCCGAGCCGAGCTTCTTGCTCCGCGACCGGCACGGGCTCTTCCTGGGCGAGGTCACGCGAAAGGAAGGCAGCGAGTTCGGCTACTGGCCGCTCGAAGAGGTGCCAGTGCGCGTCGCGGCGGCGACGATCGCGATCGAGGACCGGCGCTTCGATCAGCACGCCGGCGTCGACCTCATCGCCGTGGCGCGCGCGCTCGGCGACAACCTGCGCTCGGGCCGGCGTGTCTCCGGCGCCTCGACGCTCGCGATGCAGGTGGCCCGCATGCAGCACCCGGGCGCGAGACGCTACTGGCGCAAGGCGCTCGAGGCCGCGAGCGCCCAGCTCATGACGCTGCGCCACGGCCGGCAGGGTGTGCTCGCCCACTACCTGCGCATCGTTCCGTACGGGAACCGGATCCACGGCATCGCCTACGCGGCGCGCCGCTACCTCGACAAGCCGGTCGAGGACCTGAGCTGGGCCGAGACCGCCTTCCTCACCGCGATCCCCCAGGCCCCCGCCCGCACCAACCCCTTCGTCCCCAGCGGGAGGGCGCGGGCGGTGGCGCGCGGAACGGTCATCCTCGACCGGCTGCGCACCGGCGGCGTGCTCTCGGCCGAGGAGCACGAGCTTGCGCGGCGGCAGATCGCCCGGCTGCGCGTGCCGCCGGCCGGCGAGCGCCCGCGTGAAGCCCTGCACGCCGTGCTCTACCTCGCGGAGAGGCTGCGCACGGCAGCGCGCGAGGGACACGCGCCGCGCGGCATCGTGCGCACTTCGATCGACCTCGAGCTGCAGGGCGAAGCGGCCGACGCCGTGCTCGTCGCGCAGCGGGGCTGGGAGCGCGAGGGCGCGCGCAACGGTGCGCTCGTCGTCCTCGAGCGCGGCACGAACGAGGTGCGGGCGTGGGTCGGCTCGGCCGAGTACTTCGACGCGCGGAATGCGGGTGCCATCGACTACGCACGCGTCGCGCGCTCCCCCGGCAGCGCGCTCAAGCCGTTTGTCTACGCGCTCGCACTCGAGCGGGGCAGCCTCACACCCGCGACCGTCCTCGACGACATCGAGCGCGGACCGGGCGGCATCGGCAACGCGGACGACGCCTTCCTCGGCCCTCTCGTGCCGAGGCTCGCGCTCGGCAACTCCAGAAACGTGCCGGCCGTCGCCGTCCTCGAGCGCGTGGGTCTCGACGAGGCCTACGGGCTCCTCCGCGACCTCGGCCTGCACGAGGGCCGCGAACCGGCACGCCGCTACGGGCTCGGCCTCACGATCGGCGGACTGCCGGTGACGCTCGAGGCTCTCGTGCGCGCGTACGCCGTCCTCGCCAACGACGGCCGCTTCCAGGAGCTGCGCCTGTTCGAGGGTCAGGCGCTCCCCGAGCCGCGGCGGCTCCTCTCGGAAGGCACGGCACGCCAGCTCACGCTCTTCCTCGCCGACCCTCTCGCCCGTTTGCCCGCTTTCGATCGCCTGGGAGCCCTCGAGTACCCGTTCCCGGTGGCGGTGAAGACGGGGACCTCGTCACGCTTCCGGGACGCGTGGGCCGTCGCGTACTCGAAGCGCTTCGTCGTCGGCGCCTGGGTCGGTGATCCGGACTTTCACCCGATGAACCGACTGACCGGGTACCGCTCGGCGGCGGCGATCGTGCAGAAGGTGCTCCTGGCACTGCACCCGAACGAGGCGGACGGACTCGACGACGTGCCTTTCCCCCCGCCCCGAGACGCCCGCCTCGTCCGCATCTGTCCACTCACGGGCATGCGGGCGGGAGGCGCGTGCGACCGGGTGCTCGGCGAGTGGTTCCGGCCCGGCGAGGAGCCGCACGACCCGTGCTCGGCCCACGTGCGCGTCGCGGTCGACCGACGCACGGGTCGGCCGGCCACGCGCCGCACGCCGCGGCGCTTCGCCGAGCTCCGCACGTTCGTCGACCTACCGCCGCGCTACGCGAGCTGGGCCGCGTCGGCCGGCTTGCCGCGTCCGCCCCAGCCCGAGCGCCCGGCCTTCGCGGCCCGCTTCTTCTCCGACGGCGTCGTGCGCCTCAGCATCCGCTCGCCCGAGCCCGGTCTTCGCGTGCTGCGCGATCCCGAAACGCCGCCGGAGCAGAGCACCCTGGCCCTCCGCGCAGTCGCCGACCCTCCGGTCGCGCAGCTCGTCTGGTACGTCGACGGCGCGCCATACCAGGTCGCCGACTACCCCTACACGGCCCGCTGGAGGCTCCGCGCCGGCGAGCACGTCTTCCAGGCGCGGCTCGTCGACGGCCGCACGGCCTCGCGCCCCGTTCACGTGCTGGTGCAGTAGCGAGCGCGTCCCCGACTACACCAGCGCGGCCAGAAACCGGCCGGCCGGAAGCACCCTGACGCCGTTCTCGACGACGTCGCGCGTGCCCTCCAGCACGACCTGGTAGGCCCAGGGAATCGCCAGCCGCTCGCGGAAGTGAGGCAGCGTCGGATCGACGCGCGTCTCGCCAACCTTGGCTTCGACGGCGAACCACGGCTTGCGGGCCACGGTGACGAGGAAGTCGACCTCGCGGCCGTCACGGTCGCGCAGGTAGTGGAGGGCCGCGGCATGGCCTTCAGCGTCCTCGAGGTGATGGCAGAGCTTCAGGAGGTGAGAGGCCACGAGGTTTTCGAAGCGGGCCGCGCGGTCGGGCACGAGGCTCCAGTCCCACAGGTAGGCCTTCGGCATCTTCGTGAGCGACCGGCCGCGCGGGCCGCCGAACGGCCGCAACCGGAACACGTGGTAGAGGCGTTCCAGAACATCCATCCAGTGGCTGAGCGCGCGATGGCTGACTGCGAGGTCCTCCCGGAATGCGTTCAACGAGAGAAGCGAGCCGACGCGCTCGGGCAGCAGCTCGGCGAGAAGCTGGAACGCCTGCAGCTCCCGAATCGGCTCGAGGTCCCGCACGTCCTCGCGAAAGAACCGGTCGAGTCGCTCCTTCTGCCAGCGGCGCAGCGTGCGCGCCGACTGCGCGAGGAACGGCTCGGGAAAGCCACCGTGCTCGAGCAGCGCCGACACGAGATCGGCCTCGCCACGCTGGCCGATGGGCAGCTCCCGCCCCGGGACGAGCCCCGTGGGCAAGCCCCCCGCGAGCGCTTCCGCGTAGGAGAACGGATGCAGACGATGGTGGTGATACCGTCCCTGGAGCGAGTCTCCCCCGCGGCGATAGACGTCGAGGCGGGCGCTCCCCGTCACGAGGAAGCGCAGGTGGTCGCGGTGGCGGTCGAACTCCCCCTTGAGCCAGCCCTTCCAGCCACGCCACTTGTGCAGCTCGTCGAGGACCACGAGTCCTTTTCCACCCGGCCAGCGGGCCGCCTTGATCTCCCGGCGATCCTCGCGGTTGTCCCAGCTCAGGTAGGCGCCGTCGCCCCAACCGTCCAGAACGCGACGGGCGAGGGTGGTCTTGCCGACCTGGCGCGGGCCGGCGAGAAAGACCATCTTGTCCGCGAGGTCCTGGCGGATCAGTGGCTCCAGCGAGCGGGCCTGCATCACGGCTGATTTTGCCTCAAAGCAGAATTTGGAGCAACTTTTTCTGCTTTTAGGCAAAATCAGCCTGGTCCGGATTCTCCGTGCTACACGGAACCCGTGGTACCAGAGCAATGGCCAACCTCACCATGGCGGTCGATGAGGAGCTTCTGAAGCAGGTCGATCCCGACCTGATCCTGGCAGCTGCGGTGAGAAGCCGCCGGACCGGTCGCCGCTCGCTATCGCTGGCGGGGGCTCGCCGGGAGGATCCGGAAGGCGCTGCGGCTCCCGCCAGGGGCGTAGTAGCCGGAGCGGTGGCGGAGCTGCAGGTTGCCGAGACGCGTCCTGATCGCGATCCGCCGAAAGCGACCGTCGGCGCTCGGGTTCAAGGGCACGTACCCGACGCCGTAGAGCGTGCGCAGTTCCGACGCGATGCGGTCGTAGGCCCCGTCCAGCTCGGCGAGCGAGCGCGGGAAGTAGGCGCGGCCGCCGGTCTCCCGTGCGAGCGCGGTCAGCACGTAGGTCGGCACGGTCGGCGCGGGGTGCCCCGCAGCCGGGGGCGTCAGCAGGCCGATCGCGTAGATCACCACTCCGGCCTGGCGCGCGAGGTCGATGAGCTGCTCGTCGTCGACCATCGAGGCGGTGTCCTCGCCATCGGAGAGCACCACGATCGCCCGCCGCTGCATCTCGTCGGCGTTGCGGTGCCGCGCCTGGTCCTTGAGCGTGACATAGAGTGCGTTGTAGAGAGCGGTGTCGCCCTCAGGCGACACGGCGCCTATGGCCCGCTCGAGCGCTTCCATGTCTCCCGTCGATTCCTGCAGCACTGTCAGGCTGCGGCTGAACTGGGCGACCACGGCCTCGTCGCCGGGGCGGAGCGTGCGCAGCATGCGGGTCGCCGCGCGCTTGGCGACGGGCAGCGCCGCCCCCATCGAGCCCGAGCCGTCGAGCAGGACGTGCAGGCGGATCGGCCACTCCTCCTGCGCGAACAGGCTGATCGGCTGCGGGACGCCGTCCTCGAGCAGGGTGATGTCGTCGGAACTCAAACCGGGGACCTGGCGCCCACCCGTGTCGGTGACGACCAGGTTGAGGCTCACGACCTCGACGCCGACCGCGAAGGTGGGGACGCGTGGGCGGGTTTCAGCCTGAAGCGCTCCTGCCCCGAGAGCCAGCAGCAGCGCCCCTCCCCCGGCTCGAAGCAGCTTCCGTGACTCGTGCCCCATTGCGCCCTCCGTCCCAGGGATGGTGCAAGAGGCGTTCCGAGCGTTACGACGGCGCTAAACCGCTGACACGTCAACGCATTGACGCGTGGGCCCTCGTCTGGGGACTGACGCAAGCCGGCCACGGCGTCCGGTTTGCGGAATCAACACGAACGGCCGGCTGCCGTGAGCTCCCCGGGGCAGCCGGCGACGGTCACTTCGGCTGCGGCACGATCCGCAGGTAGGGCTTCGGCGACTTCCACCCGCCGGGGTACTTCTCCTTGGCCTCGGCGTCCGAGACGGCGGGCACGATGATCACGTCCTGGCCCTGCTTCCAGTTCACAGGCGTCGCCACCTTGTGCTTCGCCGTGAGCTGGCAGGAGTCGAGGACCCGGAGCACCTCGTCGAAGTTGCGTCCGGTGCTCATCGGGTACGTGAGCATCGCCTTGATTCTCTTGTCCGGGCCCACCACGAACACCGAGCGGACGGTCTGGTTGTCCGCGGCGGTCCGCCCCTGCGACGTCTGCCCCGCCTCTTCCGGCAGCATGTCGTAGGCCTTCGCGACCTTGAGCTCCGGGTCGCCGATCATCGGGTAGGTGACCTTGTGGCCCTGGGTCTCCTCGATGTCCTTCGACCAGCGCACGTGGTCGTCCACGGGGTCGACGCTCAGGCCGATGACCTTGGTGTTGCGCTTGTCGAACTCGCCCTTGAGCGACGCCATGTAGCCGAGCTCGGTGGTGCAGACCGGCGTGAAGTCCTTCGGGTGCGAGAATAGGATCGCCCAGCCCTGGCCGATCCAATCGTGGAAGTCGACCCGGCCCTGGGTCGTTTCCGCCGTGAAATTCGGAGCCTCACTGTTTATGCGCAAAGCCATACAACCCTCCCCATTCCCTCGATACGATCGAACATATCATTCCCGCCGCGCGCGGGGCGACCGGCCCTACGCCAGCTTCCGGACGTCGGCCACCGTGTCCGGGATCAGGAACGTCACCTCGCCGTGCCAGCTGCGGTTGATCATCCCCTGGAACAGCAGCCGGCTCACCGTATCGTCCACGCGCACGGGCACGGCGTCGATCGCCCGGTGCGAGAGACGCACGAGCCGCAGCAGGATCGCCTTCAGCAGGCGGTGGCCGAGGACGGGCGCGATCCCCACGCGGGCGCAGCCTTCGGGTCCGATCAGGTCCTGCATGTAGATCCGGGGCACGACGCCGAAGCCGGCGAGCCGCCACGCCCGCGGCACCAGGTCCTGCAGCATGCGCAGGTTGTCGCGGGCCAGCACGACGCCCTTGGGGTTCTGCGCCGCATCGACGTAGTGGCGCCGCTTGAATGCCGCGTAGAACTCGGCCGCCTCGGCGACGTTCGCCGGCACGTATTCGCCGCTCTCGGGCCGACCCTCGGGATGGATCCCCACGAGCTGCGCGAAGCTGCGCCACAGGTAGTACAGATCCTCTTCCTCGTCGGGCGGGAGCGCGGCCCCCAGGATCCGCAGGCCGTCGATCACCAGGTAGGAAAAGCCCATCACGGTCGCGAGCATGTCTTCGAAGTTGATGGGCGGGCCGAGGCTCTTGGCGTCGAAGGGCGGCTGAATGCGCTTCAGCACGTGCGAGCGGATCGCGGCGTGCATGAGGCGCATCTTCTGGGCGGTGGTGATCGCCTTGCCGGTCTCGCCGAAACCGCCGGGCGACGAGACGTTCACGACCATCTGCAGCACGCCCAATAGGCGCCTGTAGGGGTGCCGCTCGAGGTCGGCCGAGACGCTCAGGATCTCGCCGAACGACTTCGCGGCGTAGCCCTCCGGCAGCGACTTGGCGAGCAGCACCAGCGCGGCCGGGAAGGCGTGCTTCATCCACACCTGCTCGCCCCGCCCGACGCGGGCGAGGTCGACTCCCGGCGGCAGCGCCCGCGTCGTGGCGAAGAACTCGACGAGCGGCGCGGACGCGCCTTTCGGCAGCTGGGCGTCGTTCGACGTCACGTGGCGGAAAAGGGCGGCCGAGCCCGCGGCACCGCCCTCGGCGAAGAGCCGGGTGACGCACGCGTCCGCCTGCACGTCGACCCGGCTCCGGATCTGGTTCAGGAACGCGTCGTCCGAGAAGCGCGTCGCCATGGCTCAGGCCGCCTTCGGGACGCGGCGCGTGTGGAACAGCCACACGTAGTAGACGTCCAGCACCAGCGTCACGGCGCACAGCGTCTGCAGGAAGTGGTTCTCGGGATACACGAGCACGCAGAAGCCGATCACGAGGCCGTTGCCGAGCAGCTTGCACCACGCGACGAAGGGCGAATACGGCATGCGGTCCCGCTCGCGGAAGAACTGCGGGATGTAGAGCGCCGACATCAGCAGCGTCGCCATGTAGCCCGAGACGAGGCCGGTCGAGGTGTCGTAGCCCTGGCGCACCATCAGGTAGATCGTCCCCGCGAAGGCCAGGATCGCGAAGCCCACGGACAGGCGGAAGTACTCGCGCAGCTTCGGCGTCTGAAGGTGCCGCACACCGTAGCGCAGCAAACCCCAGACGATGAAGACGTCGAGCAGGAACCAGAGCCTGTAGCCCCAGGCGAAGATCGCCCCGAGGTCGGTGCGGTAGACGATCCCCCACGTGAACTCCCAGGCGATGTTGACGCAGACCGCCGTGGCCGGGATCTCGACGAACTTGTTGCGCACGATCTCGCGCAGCACGCCCATGTAGGCGAGCGCCCAGGCGATCCCGCCGGCCGCGAAGAACAGCAACTCGGGGGTCGAGTACTTCGCGGTGTTGATCAGGGGCTCGGGGCTCATCGGGCCTCCTCGCGCGTCGCGGAGACGAGCGCCGCCGCGCGGCCGGATCGGATCGCGTAGAAGAGCCCGATGTAGAGGAGGTCGAGCGCCAGCGTGAGCTGGCACAGCAGCAGCAGGTAGGGATTGTGCGGCTGGACGATGAAGTTGAACACCGTGAGGAGAGCGGTGCCGAGCATCTTGCTCCACGCCACGACCAGCGAGAAGTCGTAGAGCTGGCCGTGGCGCAGGATGATCACCACGTAGAGCGCCGACATCATCGTGTTGAGGATGTAGCCCGAGATGGCGCCGTAGCCGGTGTCGTAGCCCTCGCCCACGAAGAAGTAGATGCCGACGGCCCAGGCCGCGATGCCGAAGAGGCAGGCGGGGCGGAAGACGGCCTTGAGCTCGGGCAGCTCCACCTGCCGCTCGCCGAAGCGGAAGAGCATGTACACGATCCCCAGGTCGAAGAAGAACCAGATGCGGTAGCCCCAGGAGAAGAAGCGGCCGAGCTCGTTCGGGTACAGGAAACCCCACACGAACTCCCAGGCGATGTTGGCGACCACCGCCCCGGCCGGGATCTCGAGGAACTGGTTGTGAAGCGCGTTCCTGACGATCGCCACGTAAGCCACCACCCAGCCGAAGCAGCCGACCCCGAACAGGATCAGCAGCGGGACCGGGTACTGGCTGGTGTTGAACCACTCCGTCGTCGCGACGGGCATGCCGGCACCCCCATTGGCGGCTCGCGGCCGCACGGAAAGCGAGGACAACGGACGGCGAGAGCGAGTAAAGCGATGGAAGTCGGCGCGGATGCTACTGGACCCGGGCGGCACCCGCAAGCGATCCGAGCTCGTGCGTCCCGGGCGGGCGCTGTTTCCCGAACCCCCGGCCGGCCTTTCGCGTATTGGCTGGTGCGGGGGTGTGCTGCCCGGGAGGAGGAGCCGTGCCGAGGAAGCTGACGCGCAACACGCGGGGGGCGGTTCTGGCGGGCGTGGCGGCCGGCTTCGGCCGCTATCTGGACGTCGACCCGGTGCTGGCGCGGCTGGGCTTCGTGCTCCTGGCCTTCGTCAACGGCCTGGGCGTGCTGATCTACCTGGCGGGCTGGGCGCTCATGCCGCGGGAAGACGCCCCCGCGCCGGAAGGCGCCGCAGGCTCCCCGCCCGCCGGGGCGGGATTCGAGGCGCTACGCGACGCCGGCAACCAGTTCGTGGCCGAGGTTCACAAGGCGACGAGCGACACGGCCTCCGCCCAGCTCGCGATCGGCTCGGTCCTCGTCCTCACGGGCGTTCTGCTGCTCGCGCACAACCTGGGCTGGCTCCACTGGCCGTACTGGATGCGCTTCGAGACCCTCTGGCCGCTGCTGCTCGTCGCCCTGGGCCTGGGCCTCGTCTTCAAGTCCCGCAAGCCCGCTTCGGCCTGACTGCCAGCCGTCTGATCGCTGCGAGGCTCCATCCGCCCAGCTCCTGATGCCCTTGACGTCAGCAGGAGCAAAGGCGAAGGCACGAGATGCCTTGGCGCCGCGGCGAATACGGGTTATCAGCTCGAAATGTCTGCACCGGGGAGCCGACAGCCCATCCCTTCGGAACGCTGGTTGTGGGCTCTGCGGCGTCAGCGAACGTTGCGCTCATTACGGCGGCGACAGCGACATCCGCCCAACACCGAGATCACCTGCGAGGGCCGCGCCGCCCCTTGGCCATTGCGGACCTCGTCAAGTGCATCTCGTAGTTCTGCGGCCCGCCTGATCGCCTGCGGTCTCGGCGCCCTGACGTGTCATTGGAAAGCACCGACGAGACGATAGCGTATCCGGACCACTCGACCCCCGGGACGCGACGGTACGGCTCTCGCGGCAGAAGCCAGTGCGGCACCGGCGTCTCCAGCGCCCCAGGCACGTCGTCCCTGGAGACTCCGCCCGTGACCTGTTCCTCAGGCTCGTCCCCCTCGGCCAACACGCTGTAATTGTCGTAGTCAAGGTGGAGCTCGGCGCCATAGGGGAGCCGCGGAAGGGGAATGCGCAGCTCGTAGTAGTAGCTGTCCCAGGTTGCGACCACGGTGCGTCGCTCGCGGCCCGGTCGACCATGGTTGATCGCGGGTTCGGCTCGCCCGGGGGCCAGCGACACGAGGACTGAGCGTCCGCGGCCCGGCCGCACCCACAGCACGGGTCCCGACGCGCTGGCCCAGAGCCCCACGATCTCGGGAGGATCACTCATCGGTAACGCGTTGCCCTTGTGTCAGCGCTCCTTGGTCCGTCGAACACCGGGGATAAGCTGCGAAGCGGTGCCCGCGTCCATCCCGGCCGGCGCGGGCATGAGGCGGCATGTCCATCCTGGCAACCATGCCGCCGAAAGCTTCGGCAGCTTCATCCCCTTGTTCGGCGGCTCGTCGCATCCCAAGTCACCGCTGTGAGGTCTAGCCTGGTCCGCGTCAGCTGGACGCGGTAGTCCCTCTCCTCGGCCCTCCTGGTCAACGCAGGTGTCAGAAGCTCGCGACGATGGAGAGCCCAACTCGTCGCCCCACTTGGGGGACCAAGCGAACTTCTAGCCCCGCTTCGCACTCCGCCTTCGTCTGGCTCCGCTCGCGCCCAACGGACACGTCCGACCAACGCTCGCCAGAGGAGACGAGCGCGCCCACGGCGGCTGTAGACACGCCCACCAAGGCGCCCACCATGACGTTCGAGGAATCGCAGCCGTCGTTGCAGCCACCTTGCATTGCCACCTTTCCGAATGCCAATGCTAAGCCTACGCCGAAGCCGATCCATAGTCCCCTGGCCCTGCGGCTAGGGCTCACGCTTCGCTCGAGCCGCACGATATCCTGGCGCGCGACCACGCTGGGCCCGCCGCCGCCCTCCGGCACGACGGTCAGACTCTCTTGATCAACCGCAGTCAAGGTGCCGACAAGCCGCACCGATTCCAGTCCGCCGGAGCTGACGCGAACTCGAGTGCCAGGGCCGGGAAATGGCGGTTCGTCCGCACGGAGGACGCCTACAGAACCAGAGACGATAAACCAGCAGGCTATCGTTCTTCCCAGCTTGGCCATTGGTACACCAGCCCTTTCCGCTGACGAGAATCGTATGGGGTCCGCCGAACACCGGGGATAAGCTGCGAAGCCATTATGCTCAGGCTTCGTCTGCTCCTTCATCCCCTTGTTCGGCGGCCTCGTGTTGCGCCTTCCGGAGCCGTTGGCTCCCTGACCGCAGTGACTCGTTCGTTCGGTCCGAAGTACACGACGTACGAACGTGCGTCCGGCACGGGGCTTCCGAACGCAGATACATAGCCATACTCCCAGAACTCAGGCCACAGGTCTTGTTGCCCGTCGTTACTTCGTGTCGAGATTGGCCCCACTCTGCGCGGTGCCTCGCCAAGCAGCTGGGTTACCTCTTGCTTCGTCATGTCGATCCGAACCTGCTGCCACAGGCGTGGGTCTACGGCTGGTGCTGCGTGTGGTGTCTGGAGCTGTTGAACGATGCCAGCAGCTAGCGCCGCAGCCACACCTGTTTGTTGCCAGCGATACCAGTACCAACCTCCTGCGACCACGATAGCCAGGAGAAGGCTGAGTATTGCGATTCGCCGCTTACGCATCGCTCCCTCTATTGGTCCGCCGAACGTACAACGTACAGGGTTGTTCACGTAGTCGCG
>Ga0214472_10007352_pt1 | contig 11525 bp, 11 predicted proteins | sample RVTome_6_FD_207662 | JGI IMG/M metagenome (GOLD analysis project Ga0214472, IMG submission 207662) | Soil microbial communities from uranium-contaminated site in the Upper Colorado River Basin, Wyoming, United States - RVT140D175 | ecosystem: Environmental > Terrestrial > Soil > Contaminated >...
GTGCTGTTTCGTCGTAGGTCGGCAACATGCCATCCTGGAAAAGCAACTGTGCACCCCATATCAGATTTGTATTCAGGTGTTCTTGAAAAACGGAACGGGCTCTCTGAGCCGCGCCGGGAGATAATACGTCGTCCGCAGAGATAAGAAGCACATAGTCCGATGTCGCCCAGTCCAACCCTTCATTGTATGTTGCGATATGCCCGCGCCGCGTGCGGTGTGCGCGATATTCGACGCGATCATCTTCCGTCGCTAATTGCCTGGCGACGGCGAAACTATCATCTTCCGAAGCGTCATCAATAATCAAAACACGAACTTTAGGTCCCTCCTGGCTCAGCAGGCTGGTGACGCAATCGCGTAGATAGTGTCCGTAGTTGTAACAGGGAACTACGAAATCTACTCGGCTCATGTAATTGCATCCTCTATCGTGACTCCCTTCACAGGACCCTTCCGTATGTCGTTGTATTGCTTCGCTGGACAGCCAATCACAGTAGACCCGGCGGCGACGTCTTTCGTGACGACGGCACCCATCCCGACGAGCGCTTGGCGGCCGATGGTCTGGTTCTGGCGGATGACGCTGCGGGCGCCGATGTAGGCGGCGGATTCGATGTGGACGGAGCCGCTGACGACGGCGCCGGGGGCGAGCACGGTGTGGTCGCCAATACATGCGTCGTGGCCGATGATGCAACCGGGACCGATCAGCACGTGGTCGCCGATCTGCACGCCGCCGGCGATGGAAACTCCGTAATTGACCAGGACGCCTCGGCCTAACGCGGCGCGTCGCGACACGGACGCCGCCGGATGGATGAGCGTGGCATACCTTTCCGGCGGCAAGCCGATTTCTTGTATCAATTGTTCACGATTGCGGAAACTGCGGTCGCTGCCGATGGCATTGAGGAAGCAGGCATCAGGGTACGCATGCGCTTCACGAAGTGGACCCAGCAATTCCATTTCGCGATAGTTATCTCCGGCCGGGTGAGCGTCATCCAACACGCCCAAACACTGCCACGATTCACAAACGCGATTGATCGCATCGACCACGTCGAGCGCATCGCTGGTATTTCCGCAAGCGCCTAAAAGGATCAGCGGACGTTTCATCGAATGGCCAAGTTCTCAAGCGGGGCGACGGCCGCGTTGCGAATCTCGCCGATCACGCGTTCCTGTTCTTCCCTGGTGATGCCGTCAAACAGCGGCAACAGCACGACGTTGTCTCTGGCCGCTTCCGAATGTGGCAAAGGCGATTGCGCCAGGCCCTCATACGGTGGCTCCTGGTGCGCGTTCATGATCCCGCGCCGGGTGCTGACGCCTGACTGGAGAAGCCGCCGCATTAATTCATCGCGGCTTAAGGGAAAATGATCGGACACTCTGACCGGAAACGACTGATAATTCGGTCGGGCGTAGTCGGGCACGTGAGGTGGTGTCAATCCTTCGACGCCTCGCAGTTGCTCGACGTAGTATTCAGCGGCCGCAACGCGACGCGCCAATATTCCATTCAACCGCTTCAATTGAACTCGTCCTACCGCCGCTTGGATATCCGTCATCCGGTAATTGAAACCCAGGACCGGATAATCCTCGAAGATGACCTTCGATGCGTTGTGACGGCTCACATCCGACACACTCATGCCGTGTTGCCGCAGCAGCCGGAACTGCCGGTCGAGCGACTCATCGTCCGTGGTCAACATGCCCCCGTCGCCGGTTGTCAATATCTTGCGGGGATGGAATGAGAAACATGCCACGCGGCCGTGCGGCCGCCCGATATGTTGCCAATCGCCGGCCACGCAAATCTGGCTGCCGATAGCGCACGCCGCGTCTTCGACTACCGGCAGACCGTGCCGCGCGGCAATTTCGCAGACAGCCGGCAGGTCGCAGGGCATTCCCATTTGATGGACCGGCATGATCGCTTTCGTCCGCGACGTGATGGCGGCGTCCAGCAGTGAAGGGTCAAGGTTATATGTTTGCGGATCAATATCTACAAACACTGGTTCCGCGCCGCAGTAACGGATCGCGTTGGCAGTGGCGATGAATGAATGACTTACCGTCACCACCTCGTCACCGCGGCCGACTCCCAACGCGTGCAGCGCCAGATGCAGCGCCGCCGTGCAACTGGATACGGCGCATGCATGGCGCGCGCCGACGAAGGCGGCAAACTCCTCTTCGAACCTCTTCACCGCGGGACCCTGCGTGACCCAACCCGACAAGATCGCCTCGCGCGCGGCCTCGGCCTCTTCCTCGCCAAGAGAAGGACGCGCGATCGGGATTGGCCGTGTATTGGTGGCTGCTATTGTCATGCGGTTTGCTTCCATCGGCGAAGTTGTTCTCCCCGCCAGGCGACGAGTTCGCGCAGCCCGTCTTCAATGGATGTGGCCGCCATAAAGCCGATGTCTCGCTTGGCGCGTTGAGTGTCCGCCAAGCGACGGGGAACCGGGTTGGTGTTTCGGGCCGGGACGCATATTGGGTCGCAGACAGAACCGCCGGCCGCTCGCTGCATCGCCTGCCACAACTCGATCAACGTTGTCTCTTCACCGCTGCCGACGTTGTAAACGTCATCGCCACGATCCGACTTTATGGCCAGTAAGTTGGCCCGCGCGATATCGGCGACATACACAAAATCCATGCTGGTCGACCCATCTCCATGTATTTGAGGCGCCTCGCCGCGGTCGATACAGTCTAACCAGCGAATCAGCACTTCCGTGTAGGCGCCGGTGACGTCCATCCGCGGTCCGTAGACATTGAAATACCGCAGTCCCACGCTGGGCAGCCCGTACATGTCATGAAAACTGCGAGCGATTCCCTCATTCATCAGTTTGGCTGCGCCGTACAAGGTGCGGTTGCAGTAAGGATGGTGGTTTTCATTTGTTGGAAACTCTTCGGCGGCTCCGTAAACCGATGCAGACGATGCATAGACGATCTTCTTGACTTTACATTGGACGGCCGATTCAAAAACGTTGAATGCGCCGTTGACCAGCACTTCCATGCATTCTCGCGGTTGTTCCGCGCAAAGCGTGATTCGGATGGCAGCTTGATGAAAAACGTAGTCGCAGTTCCGCATGGCGTCGAGCACGGCGGTTCGGTTCCTGACGTCCGCTTCGATAAAACGGACGCGCCGGTCGGTCAATGCATCGGCGAGATTTTCTTTTCGACCGCGGACCAAGTTGTCCATGACACGCACCTGCGCCACGTTCTCCTTGAGAAGTTCGTCGACGATGTGGGACCCGATGAGTCCGGCCCCTCCAGTCACCAATACAGTTGAGTCTTTGAGCGATTCTGTCATTGTGCGGTGTTATGATTGAAGGATTCGATTCAAAGCGTCGCAAACGGCGCGCGACTGCTCTTCCGTCATCTCCGGGAACATCGGAAGTGAGAAACATTCGCGGCCGATGCGTTCCGCGACCGGAAAGTCGCCTAGGCCGTATCCCAAGTGGCGATAGGCCGGCTGCAGGTGGACCGGCACGGGATAGTGCAGGCCCGTTTGAACGCCTTGTGTGGTCAGTTCATCGCGTATCTGGTCGCGTTGCGGATGCTGGGCGACAAAGAGGTGCCAAGCGTGACGACGGCCGGCCGCCTCCTGCGGTAGACGGACGGACAAGTCGGCCAACCCGTCTAAATAGGACGCAGCAACGCGCCGCCTGGCATCGGTCCAACGATTTAGCTGGCGAAGCTTGACGTTCAGTACCGCGCCTTGGAATCCGTCCATTCGATAGTTGTAGCCAATTTCCTCATGGTGGTGTTTCCGCCGTTGAGCGTGGTCACGCAGCGCACGCATCCGATCGGCCGCCTGGTCGTCGTCGGTGACCACGGCCCCCCCTTCTCCGTAGGCGCCGAGATTCTTGCCGGGATAAAAGCTGAAGCAACCGCACAGGCCGAATCTGCCGACGTGGAGATTCTGATAAGTCGCCGCGTGAGCCTGCGCCGCGTCTTCGATGACTTTTAGGCCGTGACGTTCGGCCAAACGGATGAGTGGTTCCATGTCTGCCGATTGTCCGTAGAGATGCACTGGCAGAATAGCGCGGGTTCGCGGTGTGATGCGCTGCTGCACCTGATCAATGTCCATCGTACAAGTTTCAGAGTCGACATCCACAAATACGGGACGAGCCCCAACGTAACTGATCGCCCAACACGTTGCTATGAACGTCATGGGCACTGTCAACACTTCATCGCCTGGCCCAACGTCGGCCGCCAACAAAGCCAGATGCAGCGCCGAGGTGCCGGAGTTGACGGCAACACAGTGCCGGCTGCCAACAAATTCGGCGAACGCTTTTTCGAACTCCTCGACTTTCGGTCCCAGTGCAAACGCCGTGCTTTCGGCGACTTCCAGCAAAACGCCATTGATTTCTTCCCGAAGCTCGGAATACTGCGTTTTCAGATCGAGGAAGGGGACGTGAAGTTGAACCGTGGACGCTTTGGAAGAAACTGCTGTGACTGCCATTCAAATTCCCCCGCGAACAATTCTCGTTCTGTGAAATCTTGCCGGGACACCGACGACGACGGTGCCCGGTGCAACGTCACTCGTCACTACGGCACCAGCGCCCACAAGTGCTCCTTTGCCGATGGTGACTCCACCTCGGATGACGGCGCCACTGCCGATCGAAGCTCCACGGCACACTCTGCATTCCTTTAGGTGCCAGTCTGCGTCACCAAGCAGTTGTCCGTTTGCGGCCGCCCGCGGGTCGTCGTCGTTGATAAACATTACTCCGTGACCGATAAACACTTCGTCTTCGATGGTCACACCTTCACAGATGAAGGTATGGCTGGAAATCTTACAACGAGCGCCGATCGCGGCGTTTTTTTGGATTTCAACGAAGGCGCCGATCTGGGTGTGATCACCGACGCTGCAGCCGTAAAGGTTGACGAAGCAGTGTACTTTGGTGCCGGCTCCCAATCGCACGTCAGGCGCGATTCGCAAGTAATTGCCGTTTTCCGTTGCTGTGTCCATTGTAGATCCCGTCGTGATGAAGACCGTAGTCGAGCACGATGCGTCCACCCTGCGCGCGAATACTGCGCGTGGCCGCCTCGAGGTATTTGACTATCCGCAGCCCTTGGTTTGCGTCGGTGATGGGCGGTCGGTTTTCCAATATGCACTCTGCAAAGTGTGTCACCATAGTTTGCAGCGCCTCGCGCGGCTCAATATGGGGGCTCCATACGTCGCCTGTCCGATAGCCAACCTGCAATTTGCGACGTTGTTCGTCAGCATTCGAAAACTCAACACCGCGGTCGTATACTTTGATGGGTTCGGTTGGGTTCAGGTCGTTGAATACCAAACTTTTTCGAGATCCGGCGAAAATCATCTGTCGCAGTTTGACCGGTGAGAGCCAATTCACGTGTACGTTGGCCAGCATCCGCTCCCCGTAGTCTAGGTTCATATAGGCGACGTTTTCGACATCCGGATTTCCATGAGCGCAGCCCCAGGCGGAGACGCTTCTTGCTTGCCAGCCCAGTACGTAATCGACGATGGACAGATCGTGGGGTGCGAGATCCCAAATCACGTTAATGTCATGCTGGAATAGGCCGAGGTTGATTCGTACGCTGTCGATGTAGTAGAGGTCTCCCAGGTCTCCGCTTTCAATGATCTCTCTGATCCGGCGAACGGGATTCCCGTAAAGGTAGGTATGATCGACCATCAGAATGCGGCCGGCCGTGTCCGCAAGATCCACCAGTTGCGTTGCTTCTTCCACTGACGCGGCCAGCGGCTTTTCAACAAGTACGTGAAATCCCGCCTTCAGGCATTGGCTAGCCAGATCGAAATGTGTGGATACCGGCGTGGCGATCGCCACGGCGTCGAGTTCCAGCTCCAGGAGATCGTCCAGCGCAGAACAGAGTTTCACGCCCGCGTATTTGCCCCCAATGCTGTCCAGTCGTTTTTGGTCCCTGTCACAAACCGCGACAAGCTGCGTCAACGGACAACAAGAAAAATTGCGAATGAGGTTCGGACCCCAGTATCCACAACCTATGACACCGACTTTGATTTCACTCATGATGATTCTCCGGAGGAAACCGCTTCAGCGAAGTAGCGACGTGGCGTCGAATTTAGATGATGTCCGCGAATCCGCGTTCCACGTGGCGAAAATACCAAAGTGATACCGCTAACAGCACAACGGTCGCGATCAGCGATAAGCCGAGCGCGGGCAGATCGAACGGACCGCCGATCGTGGCCGCACGAAAATTGGTGATTAGTCCGTACATTGGATTGATCTTCACTGCGACTTGCCAAAACGGCCCGAACGTATCGGCGGCACTCAAATAAATGGCCGGAGTCGCGAACAGCCACAACTGAATCATAAAAGGCACGACGTGCCGAAAGTCGCGGTACGTTACTGTCAGTGCCGCCAGCAGCGTGCCGACCGCCGTCGTCAGCAGGATCAGGCCGATCAAGATCAGGGGCAACCAGAGCAGGCCCGTGTCGGGCATAACGCCATAGTAGAAAAGCATCGGAACGAGCAGGCACATGGCAATTCCAAAATCAACGATTCCCGCACACACCGCGCTCGTAGGAATGATAATCCGAGGAAAATAGACTTTGGTTACTAACGTTTGATTGCCCACAATGCTCTGAGCCGCAGAAGTCACCGAATTGGCAAAAAAATACCACGGCAGCAACCCACCGAGTACGAACAGCGGGTACGGAAGGTCTCCGGATGACATGTTTGCAACACGTCCGAAAAAAATGCTGAACACGATCATCGTCGCCAAGGGCTGCAGAACGGCCCAACTCGCCCCGAGCACTGTTTGCTTGTACCGAACCTTGATGTCGCGCCAGGTGAGAAAATAGAACAATTCTTTGTAATTCCACAATTCAACAAAAGTGGCAAGACTCCAATTCGTCCGTGGCTCAATTATCGTTATTATGTCGCCGGGGTCTGTTGTCATGTCACTGCTCGTCGGCTGATGCACGGGAGCGGGAAGGTGAATCTCGCGTGCTGCGACAATGGAATCCGCAACTCGATCGGCGGCGACAGTGGCTTCATTCGACACTTGTGGTGAATCCTCTGTTAGGATGTAACGTCGGACGACTTCGCTCGATCGTTTTCAGCGATCGTTCGCGCCGCGTACTTTTATGCGATTTCGACCTGGAATTGTTGACTGTGCTCTTGCGTCCACGTCTGATTTGTGGCGAAACCAAAAGTTGCGATATCGTTTGTCCGCAATGCACCGCCGCCGAGGATCAGAAGATGATACGGCGGTTCCAGCGCGTCGAGTGACACAAAGGAGGCGGCTACCATGAAGGCGGCGAGCCCGGCGGCGGTCATCCGCGCCGTGTGCAGCGTCCAATCGCCGTCGCCGTGGCGCGATAGTGCGAAGCGGCCCGATTTCCATAAGGTGATCAAGTACATGCCGGACAAGAAGGTCAGTCCGAGGAAACCCAACTCGGCGCCCGCGTTCACCCAGAGGGAATGTATTTCCTTGCCCGGCGGCCATCCGTATGTGTGGGCCAGCAGAGGCCAGTGGTCGGGGCCGGCTCCGGTCATGGGATACGTTTTCATCACGTCCCAACCGTCGGCCCACAAGTCGAGTCGGCTTTGAGCGCTGTCGTCGCGGTCTTCCGGAGCGGAGAATATCGTTTCAAACCGTTCCCACACGGCCGGGCCGGCCAACCGCAGGGCGATAACAAATCCGAGCGCCAGCGCGGCCACGTGGGCCGGCCGCTTTGGAATGAGAATGAACGAGACCGCGCCAAGGACACACAAGGCCAACATGCCACCCCGCGAGTTGCCGAACATCGGCACGTGCGCCATCAATCCGGCGGCCGCAAACGCTACCCACTTCAACCACAGATTCTTTTCCGCCAACCCAAGAAAGAAAGCCACGCCGGTGCCCAGCACCATGGCGATGCAAAAGCTGTTGTTGTCCATCCCGCCCATGCCGTCGAAGCGCACGCGATATCCGCCCAGGAAGTGGTCCAAATTGCCCTCGAAGGCGAGGAAGCCTAGCGAACCGACGATCACCCAGGCGACGGCCCGCAGCCGCTTTTCGGAATCGACGAGCGTTAAGCCAACCAGCACCGGCAACAATATCTTGCTATGTAAAATCACGTAGTCCCATGCGACCTGCTGGTTCGACGCGAAGATGGCGCTGGCAACGATGCAGGCCCAGTAGCCAAGCAGCGCGAAGGCGATCGGGCGGGCACTCCCGAAGTTCCAGTCGCCGCATCCTTTGGCAATCCATCCGGCAAGCAATCCAATGGCCACGATCCGGCTGTAGTTTCCCGCGGGAACGCTCCAGTGCCAAAGCGATTCGGGCCGAATGATCGCGAAGCAGATGTAGGCTAGCAGGCCCCAAAACGGGTTGAACAGCGACACGAACGTACCGCCGTATGCCAGCGTGTATGTGAATAACAGCCCTTTCACGGTAGGGGCGGCGCCATCTGGCAGGGAGCATGATCGGCTGGTTCAATGGTTGCCAAATCACGGTTCAAATCGGGCACTTCGGCGCCGAGTATCGCGTTGAAGGGCGCAAGGCACGTGTTCCAGTCGTGGTGCGATTCGACGTATTTACGACCGGCGTTGCCTATCGTGCTTCGCAACTGACTGTCCTGCATTAGCTTCAGCGTTTCTTCCACCCATTGGCCTGGCGATTCGGCAACCACGACATGCCGACCCGGCGCCGCGTTGAGTCCCTCCAGGGCCTGCGTGGAGGCGAGGACGGCGCGTCGCATCGCCATTGCCTCGAGCACCTTGTTTTGAATCCCTCGGGCAATTCGCAGGGGCGCAACGGCCACACTGGCGTCGGCCAAGTGCGGCCGCACGTCGGGAGTCGCGCCTACGACTTCGACTCCGTCTATGTGCCTCAACTCCCGAATCTCAGCAACCGGGTTCCTGCCGACAATGGCGAAGGCCGCGTCGGGTCTCGCCTGGCGAACCCGCGGCCAAACATGACGGCAAAACCACAGCACACCGTCGACGTTTGCCCGGTAATCCAAAGCGCCCACGAATACGCAGCGCCCTGGTATTCCGTCGCCATCGACTGGCTTGAAATAGTCGAAATCAACGCCGTTGGTGACGGAAAAGGTTCGGTCATTCGGGCAAATTGAGCGAAACAGTCTCGCCTCGTTCTCGCTCACGAGCACGACGGCTGCTGCTCGTTCAACCACTTCTCTTTCGACACGCCGCAGCAGGGTTCCTTCGCGCCGAAAAAGGTGCCGCTTCCACCCACGAGCAGTCTCGGCGTAATCGAAGAATTTTTGGCTGTCGACGTCTACGAGATCCACGATCAGGTGTGTGTTGCCGTTATGCGGTGCGCGGACGTAGTGGAACATACTTGAACAGTAGACGACGATCGCATCAAAACGGCGGTGTCGTCTCCATCGGTGAACGGTGTTACTCAGCAGCCTCGACTGAAACAGGCCTTCGGACGCCGGCCGCCCCAGCAGCACGTTTTTCGCGCCTCGCAGCCAACGAAATCGGTCCAATCGTGCCACGCATACTTCGCGAGCACAGCCGCGCAGTGCCGCCATCGTTTCGGGGGTAACCGGTTCATCGGCCAAGGTGGCCAGGTGCACGTCCGCACGCGCTGACATGTATCGCAGCAGATGGTACGAACGGATGCGGTCTCCCCGGTCGGGTGGATAAGGAATCCGGTGAACCAGGAACAGGATTTGAGGGCGTCGAGTTTCGGCCAAGGGTTGTCGCATCAGGCTGTTTGGAATCTGTAGTCGCCGGTCGAGCCGCATTGGCGGTCGGCCTGAGACACCAATTCTCCGAGAGGACCGAACCGAAATTTGGCGATCAAGGAATCCAACTTGCTTTCCGTCTTCGCCAAGTTGACATAGTGGCGGAATCTGGAAATCGCCTTACCCTGTGATAACCGCGGCTGCGCGGCGTCCACTTCCCATGGGTGCAGATAGAAGGTAAAGCCTCGCGCTTCACGCCGATTGAACCGCTTGAGGAAGTAGCTGGTCAGCGACACCGGCAGTAGCCGGAAGTAGCCGCCTCCACCGACCGGCAGGTGAATCGACGCAAACTTGGATACGGCCGGCGGAGCTTCCCAAATCGGGCCGGACCGGGTGTCGACCTGATGCGGTACGGTGGGAAAACCGGGGATGCCGTAACGGTCGTGGACCACTGGGTAGACGCTGGAATCGACCTCGATTCCTTCCTCCACGAGTATCGGCAATGCCCACAAAGAGCGCTTTGTGATCGAAAAACTGGGCGCCCGATACATCGTGACCGGCCGCCCGATGATTGCCTCCAAAACGTCGCGCGAGCGGCGCAAATCGTCGCGAAACTCGTCGGGCGATTGTTGGTAAACCAGGCGATGCCAATAACTGTGGGAACCAATTTCGTGGCCGCCGTCATAAATTCGACGCACCACCTGCGGATAACGGTCCGCGATCCATCCCAAGACGAAAAACGTGGCCTTCACCTCATGGCGAGCGAAGAGATCGAGCAGCCGGTCCGTGTTTTGTTCAACGCGGCATTCAAAGTGCGTCCACTCCGATCTGGAGATATCCGACTCGAAGCCCGACACCTGAAAATAGTCTTCGACGTCGATCGTAAGTGCGTTGACGAATTCGTTCATGCCAATCTGCCGCGTGCGAGTTGTATTCGCCGAAATCAGACGGTCGTCACGACCGCTCTGCCGGACCGGCAAGCTGTGCAGGAAAGGAGCCGCCGTTTCGCCTGGAGTCGCGCTTTTGAGACGGCTCGGTTGCCGCGCCGTTCATGTTCTTTTGAACGACAATCGTCGCGGGCGTCAGTTGAAGGAATCGATCATTTGCGACTTCGGCGGGCCTTTCTTCAGCCGATTTGTCTGCCGACCAGTGCAATCGCATGATCGTCATCGAAGTATCGCCGCTGAACCCCAGTAGGCGCATAAAAGTGCACAAGAAAATACGGAGATCGAGGATCCAACTGGCGTGTTCCAGGTAATCGAGGTCCAGCGCCAACTTGCGACGAACGCTGGCGACGTCCGTATCGGGCGGCAAGTTGAGTTGAGCCAGTCCCGTAATGCCGGGAAGCGCGAAATGGCGCAGATCATAGTCGGCGATCTGGTCCCGCAACACGCCCACGAATTCAGGCCGCTCCGGGCGCGGTCCGATCATCGACATTTCGCCACGCAGCACATTAAAAAGCTGCGGGAATTCATCGAGATGCGATCTGCGAATGAACCGGCCGATTTTCGTCACGCGAGGATCGGAGGAACCGGTGCACCATTGAGCGCCGGTTTTCGCCTCTGCGTCGCAGCACATGGTGCGAATCTTGTACATCGTGAACGGCTTGCCCTGCTTGCCGACCCGGCGCTGCCGATAGATGCCGGCGCCACGCGACGAACAGCGAACCAGCAAAATCAGCGCGCCGATGATCGGGATGCCCGGAACCAGCAGCATGGCGGCAAGTACACGTTCAACGCCAATCTTCCGGCCTAGGTAGCGCGAGACGTTCAGTCCGCGCGAGGGCTGACGGCGCTTCGAGGACTTCCGTTCGCCGCGGGCGTCAACGAGCCGTGTTTTTCCATTCGTGGCAATCGACATTGATGCAATCCTAAGCTGGGTTGACCCGGCGGAACCGATGACTTCTCAAGGATTCGCCGTGACG
>Ga0214472_10007354_pt1 | contig 11523 bp, 11 predicted proteins | sample RVTome_6_FD_207662 | JGI IMG/M metagenome (GOLD analysis project Ga0214472, IMG submission 207662) | Soil microbial communities from uranium-contaminated site in the Upper Colorado River Basin, Wyoming, United States - RVT140D175 | ecosystem: Environmental > Terrestrial > Soil > Contaminated >...
CAGGCCCCGGAGATCGACGGCTCCGTCCTGATCAACGACGGCACGGCCTCGCCGGGCGACTTCGTGACCTGCGAGGTCACGGAGGCGCACCCGTACGACCTCGTCGCGCGGATCGTCTGACCCGCGTCGGCCTCGCCGTCCTACTCGATCGAAAGGTGCATCAGCTCGACGGGCAGGATCTGGTTGTACCGCTGTCCAAAGACGTTCCAGGCGGAAGGTCCAGCCTGCCAGCTCCTCCAGACGATCACGAACTTGCCGGCGTCATCCGCGGTCACGGCGGCGTACGCCTGGTCAAAGGGCACGGTGGTATTCACGGGGAACTCTGCGCCCAGGGGTGTGCCCGTGGCGTCGTAGCGCTGGGCGAACACGTCGTACTCCGAGCCGGAGAGGCTCTGCCAAGCGACGACGAAGTTGCCGGAGCGGTCGAGGGCGACGGCCGGACGGATCTGATGGCTATAGGTGTGCGTGTTGACGCGGAACTCTCCGCCCAGAGGGGCGCCGGAGGCGGCGAAGCGCTGGCCGAAGATGCCGAAGCTCGAGCCGTCCGGAGGCCGGCTCTGCCATACGACCACGAAGTTGCCGCTCCCATCGACATCCACGTCCGGAGTGGATTGAGTGTTCGTGGTGAAGGTGTTGATGCGGAACTGCGCCCCCAGGGGGGCGCCGGAGGCGGCGAAGCGCTGGCCGAAGACCGAGTAAGAGTCGCCATCGCCGACGCCGCTCTCCCACACGACGACGAAGTTGCCCGCGGGATCGGTGCCGATGCCTCGGGGAATCTGGTCTAGAAAGGTGATGTTGTTCACGCGGAACTCGGGACCGAGCGGCGCTCCCGTGCCCGCGAAGCGCTGGGCGTAGACGCCCGCGTACGAACCGTCCTGGAACCAGCTCATCCAGGTCACGACGAAGGCCCCGTCGTCGGCGACGGCGACGGCGGGAAAGATCTGAGAGTCGGTCGTGTAGGTGTTCACCCGGAACTCGGGGCCGATGGGCGCCCCGGTGCTTGCGAAGCGCCGGCCCAAGACGTCCTGGTCGTCCTGCACAGTGCTCGTCCATACCACGACGAAGTTGCCGGAAGCGTCCGAGGCCACGGCGGGGCCGCCCTGGCCGGTCGTAAAGGTGTTGACACGGAACTCCGGGCCGAGGGGCGCCCCCGAGCTGTCGTAGCGTTGGCCGAAGACCCCGGATGGGGCGGCGCTGCTCTGCCACACCACGACGAAGTTCCCCGCCGGGTCGGCCGAGACGGCGTGAAACCATTGGTTGTTGGTCGTGGAGGTGTTGACCCGGAACTCGGGGCCGACGGGGTTCCCCTGTGGCCACGCGACGGCGGGAAGCAAGGTCACGACGACGACGGGAAGAAGCCGCGCTCGGCTCATCGGCACGCCGCTGGCGATCATGAGCAAGGCCTTGATCATCGCGGGTCAAACCGTCCGGGGCAAGCGTCCTACTCGATCGCGATCTGCAAGAGCTCGACGGGCACGATCGGGCCATGACGTTGGCCGAACACCCCGTAGCTCGCGCCGTCCTGCCCCGCGCTCGTCCAGACCACCACGAAGTCGCCGGTGGTGTCGGCGGCTACCGAGGGGTCCATCTGGTCCCCGGTCAGGTAGGTGTTGACGCGGAATTCGGGGCCCTGGGGCGCGCCCGTGGTGTCGTAGCGCTGCCCGAAAACGCCGCTCGCGGATCCGTCCTGGCCAGCGCTCTGCCAGACCACCACGAAATTGCCCGCTGAATCCAGCGCCAACGACGGACGCGCCTGGTCCGAGGTCGTGTAGCCGTTCACGCGGAACTCCGGGCCGACGGGAGCGCCCGCCGCGTCGTAACGCTGGGCGAAGACGCCGTAACCGGCCCCGTCCTGGGCCGCGCCCTCCCAGACGACGACGAAGCTGCCCGCCCCGTCCGACCGCACTTCGGGGCTGGTCTGGCCGCCCGTGGTGTAGTCGTTGACGCGGAACTCGGCGCCGAGCGGCGCGCCGGAGCTCGCGTAGCGCTGTCCGAAGACGCCGTACGACGAGCCGTCCTGCCCGGCGCTCGCCCAGACCACGACGAAGTTGCCCGCGGAGTCGGTGCCGACCCGCGGGGCGGACTGGTACCCCGGCGTGTAGGTGTTGACCCGGAACTCCGGCCCGAGAGGGGCGCCCGCCGCCGAATAGCGCTGGGCGAAGATTCCGTAGTCGCCGCCGTCGGGGCTCATCCAGGCCACGACAAACGACCCGGTGCCGGCGGCGGAGACCTCGGGGATGAACTGGGATCCCGTCGTGTACGTGTTGACGCGGAACTCGGGGCCGGCGGGCGCGCCGGCGCTGCCGTAGCGTTGGGCATAGATCCCGAAGCTCGACCCGTCCTGGAGCTGGCTGGTCCAGACCGCGACCGAGTTACCGGAGGCGTCCGACGCCACGCGGGGGCTGAACTGGTTGCTGGTCGTGAACGTGTTGACCCGGAACTCGGGGCCGAGGGGCGTCCCCGCGGCGGCGTAGCGCTGCCCGTAGATCCCGGTGAGCGACCCGTCCTGGCTGGAGCTCTGCCATACGACGACAAAGTTCCCCAGCGCGTCGGCGGCCACGGACGAGCCGAACTCGTTGCCCGGCGTGTAGGTGTTGACGCGGAACTCGGGTCCGACGGGGCTGCCCTGCGGCCACGCGGGGGCGGAAGCCAGGGTCATGACCACGACGGGAAGCAGCCGCGCTCGGCTCATCGGCACCCGGTCTTGCGGATCCTTGAGGAAGGCCTGATCGAAGCTAATAGAGCCGAGCGCCGGCGTCAAGGAACTTCCGTGCGGAGGGCGCAGGCCAACTCGTCCCGGGAGAAGCGGCCTAATGTATTACTTGAGGGCGTGGCGCGCGGCTACGGAGCGCACTTACGCATTTCGTATCCGTTTCGAAACGGATGACCCCCGTACCGCGAATCTCGCGAGGCCCGCCGGAATCCGGGAAGACCCGCCTGATTTGACTTGCCAGTCGGCTACCTGCCTGTTATCATTACTGTTCCAGCTCGGGGTGTTGCACCAGAGTGGGCTCGCCCCACTCTTTTTTTTGGGGGGAGAGGGACCTGAGACAGGCCGAGGCGCTCGAAGCCGTACGCGGCGTCGCCCAGCGGGTGACGCAGGGCCGGGGCTTCGAGCTCGTGGACGTCGAGCTGAAGACCGCGCCAGGCGGGCGCCTCGTGCGCCTGTTCGTGGACAAGCCGGGCGGCATCGGGCTCGACGAGCTCCAGTCGGTCTCGGAAGAGGTCTCCGCCATACTCGACGCCGAAGACCCCGTCGAGTCGAACTACACGCTCGAGGTCTCCTCGCCCGGGCTGGACCGCCCCCTGAAGGGGGAGGCCGACTATCGCCGCTTCCTGGGCAAGCTCGCCAAGCTATCGAGCTACGAGCCGGTCGAGGGGCGGCGTCACTGGGCGGGACGGCTGCTGTCCGTCGAGGACGGCGCCGTAAGCCTGGCCCTGGAAAAGGAGGGCGGCGCCGTGGCCCGGGTGCCGCTCGACAAGATCGCCCACGGGCGCCTGGAAGTGGAGTTCAAGTAGGCACCATGGCCAACCAGCTTCGACAGCAGATCGACCAGATCAGCCGCGAGAAGAACATCAACCCCGAGGTCATCATCGCCGCCATCGAGGACGCCATCCTCACCGCGTCCAAGAAGTACTACAAGAGCGCCGAGGACCTGCGCAGCCGCTTCAACAACGAGACGGGCCAGATCGAGGTGTTCGCGGTCCGCCAGATCGTGGAGAACGTGGAGATCCCCGAGACCCAGATCGGCCTGGAGGAGGCCCGGCAGCTCATCCCCGAGGCCGAGGTGGGCCAGGAGATCGAGTTCCCCAAGCCCACGGACATCCTGGGCCGCATCGCCGCCCAGACCGCCAAGCAGGTCATCTTCCAGAAGGTCCGGGAGGCGGAGCGCGACAACGTCTTCGCCGAGTACTCGGGCCGCGTCGGCGAGGTCATCAACGGGATCATCAAGCGCCAGGAGATGGGCGACTTCATCGTGGACCTGGGCCGGGCGGAGGCCCTGCTCCCGCGCAAGGAGCAGAGCCGGGCCGAGACCTACCAGACCGGGGACCGGGTGCGCGTGGCCATCGTCAAGGTCCTGAAGTCGGCCAAGGGCCCGCAGGTGGTGGTGAGCCGGACCGACCCCGCACTGCTCATCAAGCTCTTCGAGATGGAGGTGCCCGAGATCTACGACGGCACCGTGCAGATCCGGGGCTGCGTCCGGGAGGCGGGGGAGCGGGCCAAGGTGGCCGTCATCTCCCGCGAGAAGGACGTGGACCCGGTGGGCGCCTGCGTGGGCATGAAGGGCACCCGGGTGCAGTCCATCATCCGCGAGCTGCGGGGCGAGAAGATCGACATCGTGGAGTGGAGCGACGACCCCAACACCTTCGTGATCAAGGCGCTCTCCCCGGCCCACGTGAGCCGCGTCTCCATCATCGACGAGGAGCAGCGGATCATGGAGGTGGTGGTCGAGGACAAGCAGCTCTCGCTGGCCATCGGCAAGAAGGGCCAGAACGTGCGGCTGGCGGCCAAGCTCGTGGGCTGGCGCATCGACATCAAGAGCGAGGAGGAGAAGCGCCAGGAGGTCGAGGCCGAGATGGCCCGCATGCAGCGCATCGTCGAGGAGCTGCGCAGCCTGGAGCACGTGGGCGACAAGACCATCCAGAAGCTCATCGACGCGGGCGTGGGCGGCCTGGCCCACCTGCTGGAGATGACCGACGAGGAGGTCTGCCAGATCGAGGGGATCGGGCCCAAGACCGCGGAGAAGATCCGGGCCGCGGCGTCCGAGTCCAAGGTGATCTGGGACCAGCGCGACGCCGAGGAGGCGGCGCGCTTCGAGGCGGAGCGGCTGGCGGCGGAGCAGGCCGCGGCCGAAGAGGAGGCGCGGCGCCTGGCCGAGGAGCAGGCGGCGGCGGAGGAAGCGGCGGCGGCCGAGGCCGCGGAAGCCGAGGCGGCGTCCGAGGACCAGCCGGCCGAGGAGCCGGCGGAGGGCGACGCGTCGGCCCGCGCGGCCGAGCCGGAGGGCGAGGCCGAGGTCGAAGGTGAAGCCCCGGCGCCGGCGGTGGCCGGCAAGGGACCGAGCGAGGGAGGGGAGCCGGATGCTGAACGTTAGGGTCTTCCAGCTTGCGAGGGACCTGGACCTCTCGAGCCAGGACGTCATCGACCGGCTGAAGAAGCTCGGCGTCGACGTCAAGACCGCCTCCAGCTCCGTGGACGAGGACACGGCGGACAAGCTCAAGCGCGCCCTCAAGATCGACGCCCTCACCAGCCGCAAGCGGCGCATCTACGGCAGCGAGGAGGACGAGGCCGAGCGGGAGCTGCAGGAGCAGGCCCAGGCGGCGAAAGTCGCCGCCGAGCGGGAGGAGCGCGAGAGGGCGGCGGCGGAAGCGGCGGCCGCGGCCGAGGCCCGGAAGGCCCGCAGGGGCCGCGGCGCCAAGACCGAGAAGGAGCTCGAGGCGGAGAGGAAGGCCGCGGCCAAGCCCGCGATCGAGGAGCCGCCGCCGGCGCTCATCCATCCTCCCGGTGCGCCCCGACTGCGGCCGGGCCGGCCCGCGGTGCCCGCCCCGCCGGCGGACGAGGAGACGCCCGAGGAGATCGAGGCGCCCGAGGAGCCGGCCGCGGCAGCGCCCGCGCACGTCCCCCCGGCGCATGCGCCCGCGCATCCCCCGGCAGCGGCGGCCCCTCCCGCGTACGTCGCCGTCCGTCCGCCCGCGCCGCGGATGACCGGTCCGGTGCGGCCCATCGCCCCGCCCGGGGCCGTCGCCCCGGCGCCCGCCGCCGTCGCCTCGACCGCCACCGTGGGTACCGCGACACCGTTGCGGTCCACGACCGCCGCCGGCACCGCGGGTGTCGTCACCCCGCGGCCCGTTCGGCCGATCGCGCCGCCGCGTCCGGTGCCCCCCCCGCGGTCCATCGGGCCGCATCCGACGAGCCCTCATCCGGTGGCGGGCGCGCCGCTGCCGCGCTCTCCGCACCCGGTGGCTCCGGGCAGACCCGGCGGGCCCGGACCGCTGCGCCCGGTGTCGCCCATCCCCGGCCGCCCCGCGCCTCCCGCGCCGTTCCGCCCCGCGGGACGGCCCGCTCCCCGGCGCCAGGATCGCGGGGGCAAGACCATCGCCCCGCCTCCCAAGGAGGAGCGTCCGGTCTGGACGGGGCCGCCCCGCAAGATCACGCTGACCGAAGGGGTCACCGTGAAGGAGCTGGGCGAGAAGATGGAGGACGTGAAGAGCCGCGACATCATCAAGGCCCTCATCTCGCGCGGGATCATGGCCACCTTGAACCAGACGCTCGACCCGGCCCTGGCCACGGAGATCTCCAAGGAGTTCGGCTACGAGGCCACCATCCAGTCCTTCGAGGAGGAGGTCGTCCAGGAGCAGGCGGTGGAGTCGCGGCCGGAGGACCTCGTGCCGCGCGCGCCCGTGATCACGGTCATGGGCCACGTGGACCACGGCAAGACGTCGCTCCTCGACGCGATCCGGGAGACGAGCGTGGCCGCGGGCGAGGCCGGCGGGATCACCCAGCACATCGGCGCGTACCACGTGGACGTGGGGACGCGCAAGGTCGTCTTCCTCGACACTCCCGGCCACGAGGCCTTCACCCTGATGCGGGCGCGCGGCGCCAAGGTCACGGACATCGTGGTCCTGGTGGTGGCCGCGGACGACGGCGTGATGCCGCAGACGGTGGAGGCCATGGACCACGCCCGCGCGGCCGGCGTGCCCATCGTCGTCGCGGTGAACAAGATCGACAAGGCCGACGCCCAGCCCGACCGCGTGAAGCAGCAGCTCTCCGACCGCGGGCTGATGCCCGAGGAGTGGGGCGGGACGACCGTGTTCGTCAACGTGTCCGCCAAGAAGAAGCAGAACCTGGAGCAGCTCCTGGAGATGCTGCTGCTCGTGGCGGACATGCAGGAGCTGAAGGCGAACCCCAAGAAGGCGGCGGTGGGCACGGTCCTGGAGGCGCGGCTGGACAAGGGGCGGGGGCCGGTGGCCACCATCCTGGTCCAGGACGGCTTCCTCAGCATCGGGGATACGGTGGTGGCGGGCGCGGTGACGGGGAAGGTGCGGGCCCTGGTGGACGACCATGGCAGCCGGCTGAAGTCCGCGGGGCCCTCCACGCCGGTCGAGATCCTCGGGCTGGGGGCGTTGCCGGAGCCCGGCGACCCGCTGCTGGTGGTCACCGACAGCTTGAAGGCCCAGTCCATCGTGGCCTTCCGCCAGCTCAAGCTCCGCGAGAAGGCCATGTCCGCCACCGCGAAGATCAAGCTGGAGGACCTGGGGCGCGCCATCGCCGAGGGCCAGCTCAAGGAGCTGCCGCTGGTGGTGAAGGCGGACGTCCAGGGGTCGGTGGAGGCCGTGAGCGACCAGCTCATGAAGATCCCGCAGGACAAGATCAAGCTGCGGATCATCCGTTCCGGCGCCGGCGCCATCACCGAGGGTGACGTGCTGCTGGCCGCGGCCAGTAACGCCGTGGTCATCGGCTTCAACGTGCGGCCGGAGCGCAAGGCCGCGGAGACCGCGGAGCGCGACAAGGTCGAGTTGCGCCTCTACACGGTCATCTACGACGCCGTGGAGGACATCCGCAAGGCGCTGGAGGGGCTGCTCGAGCCGACCATCAAGGAAGTGCGGCTGGGCGCGGCCGAGGTGCGCGAGGCCTTCCGGATCTCGAAGGTGGGGACCATCGCCGGCTCCTTCGTCACCGACGGCAAGGTGAACCGCAACGCGCAGGTGCGGCTGCTCCGCGACAACGTCGTGATCCACACCGGCAAGGTGTCTTCGCTCAAGCGGTTCAAGGACGACGCCAGCGAGGTCAAGGCCGGCCTGGAGTGCGGCATCGGCATCGCCGGATACAACGACATCAAGCCGGGCGACGTCATCGAGTTCTTCACCACCGAGAAGGTGAAGGAGACTTTGCAGTAGCGCCTCCGCTGCCTGGCCCCGGAGGCGCTACCTCCTGACCGGTCCGCCGGCCCATTCCCGACCGGTCTCTCAGCGCTGCCCGTCTCGTCGTCCCACCGCTCCCGATTGCCCTATCCCTCCAGACGTCTTTCGCGTTAGCCTGCCCGCCATGATCGACCCGCGCCCCTTTGTCCTCGAAGGCGGCGGCATCCGCCTGGAGCCGCTGACCGACGACCATCACGAAGCGCTGGCCGCCGCGGCCGCCGACGGCCGCCTGTGGGAGCTCTGGTTCACCGCGGTGCCGCCTCCCGAGAGCATGCGTCGGGTGTAAGCTCGCCCTCCGAAGAGGAGGCAAGTCATGATCCAGCGATCGGCCGCCTGCGCCGTACTTCTGACCGGTGCGATGTCGACGGCATACGCGCAGGACCCCACGGCCAGCCCCATGGCGCACGTCATGATTGACGGAGCCCCAGATCAAGTGGACCGACCCGCCGCCTGCGCTCCCCAAGGGAGCGACAGCGGCGGTGCTCTCCGGCGACCCGGCCCAGGCGGGGCCGTTCACCGTACGCGTCAAGTTCCCGGCCGGATACAAGATCGCCGCGCACTTGCACCCGACCGACGAGCACCTCACCGTCCTGGCGGGAACGTTCTCGCTGGGGACCGGTGACGCCTTCGACATGAAGGCGTTGCACGACATGCCGGCGGGGAGCTTCGGCGTCATGCCCTCGGAGATGCGCCACTTCGCCTACACCAAGGGCGGCGCCACGATCCAGATTCACGGTATGGGGCCGTTCCTCCTCAACTACGTGAACCCAGCCGACGACCCGAGGAACGCGGCCCCCGCCACACAGTAGCGATTCGGCGAGGGCCATCTTCAATCTCAGGGGGGGCACTTCGCGCGCCGGCAAGAAACCGCGCTCGCGACCCCCCCTGAAACCCCACAGCGTACGGCGGCACTTCGTGCCGCCGTACTCCCGACCGGCTGTATGCTCAGCGCATGGTGATTGGTCTGCTCACTCTGGACCTGCATTTTCCGGGGGCCCGCTCGCTCAAGGACAAGCGGCAGGCGCTCCGCAGCCTCGAGACCCGCGTGCGCAACCGGTTCAACGTCTCGCTGGCGGAGGTGGAGCACCAGGACCTGTGGCAGCGCGCCCGCCTGGCCGTGGTCTCCGTCAACACCGACCATGCGCACCTGGAGTCCACGCTGCAGAGCGTGGCGGGCGAGGCGGAGCGGGCCCGCGACGTCCAGGTGCTGGACGCGCACACGGAGATCCTGTGAGCACCCGCCGCAACGAGCGGCTGGCCGACGCCATCCGCGAGGACGTGGCCCGGATCGTGGGCCAGCTCAAGGACCCGCGCATCGGGTTCGTGACCGTGACCCGGGTGGAGCTGACCCCCGACCTGCGCACCGCCCACGTGCACGTCGGCATCCTGGGCGGCGGGCCGGACCGGGAGAAGACGCTCACCGGGTTGCGCCAGGCGGCGGGCTTCGTCCGCCGCGAGCTCGGGCGGCGGCTCCACGTGCGTCACACGCCGGAGATCGCGTTCCACTACGACGAGGGCCTGGACGCGACCGAACGCGTGGCCCGGCTGCTCGAGGAAGTTCGCCCCGCCGACTCCGTCGACGCCGAAGCGGGGGGTGAGGCCGGGGCTGAGGCTGCGGGCGCCGCCGCCGATGCCGATGCGGCGAAGGACGCGGACGACGAGGACGAGCAGTGAGCCTGTCGTGCTGAGCGGCGTCCTCGTGGTGGACAAGCCGTCGGGTCCCACGTCGCACGACGTCGTCGACCGCGTGCGTGCGGCGCTCGGTGAGAAGCGGGCGGGCCACACGGGGACGCTGGACCCGTTCGCCACCGGCGTCCTGGCCGTGTGCGTCGGCAAGGGCACGCGGCTGGCGCGTTTCCTGGCCGCGGGCGACAAGGTCTACCGGGCCACGGTGCGCCTCGGCTTCGCGACCACCACCGACGACCTCCTGGGCGAGCCGCTGGGAACGCCGCGCGCGGCACGCGTCGATCGGGCGGCGGTGGACGAGGCGTGCCGGCGGCTGACGGGAGACCTCATGCAGATCCCGCCGGCGTACTCGGCGAAGAGGATCGGCGGGCGGCGCCTCTACGACCTGGCCCGGGAGGGCGTCACCGTGAACCGCGTGACCTCGCCGGTGACGGTCCACGCGCTGGACGTCATCGATCTGCGCGAGGGCGAGCTGGACCTCGAGGTCCGCTGCTCGCCCGGCACCTACGTGCGCGCGCTGGCCCGCGACCTGGGCGAGGCGCTGGGCGTGGGCGGCCACCTCACCGCGCTGCGGCGGACGCGCAGCGGGCCGTTTGGTCTCGAGGCCGCCGTGGCCCTCGACGACCTGCGCGAGCGCGGGCGCGAGCGGATGCTGCCGCTAAGGGACTTGCTGCGCGACCTGCCCGAGGCGCGGGTGGGCGAGCGCGGCGCCCTGGGCCTGCGCCACGGGCGCGACCTTGCCTCGGACATGGTGGTGTCCGGCTTCCCGGCGTCGCCACCCCCTCCGCGCCTGAGGATCCTGGACGAGGCCGGTGCCGCGCTCCTGGCGCTGGCCGTGCCGCGGGGGTTCGGCCCTACGGTCGCGGGCTTGCCGGCGCAGCCCGTCCTGCATCCCGACGTGGTCTTGAGCGACTGACGGAGGCGGGCCGATGCCCGGCGCGGATAGAATCGACGAGGAGGTTCGAGGCATGGCCAGCCGACAGCGCAGCCCCCGCAAGCCCAGCCGCCGGACGCGCAAGGCCCCGCGCGCGACGCCACGCAAGCCGGCCGCCCGCCGCGCCACCAAGGCCGCGGCCGTGCGGTCCAGAAGCGCGGCGGCGTCCGCGTCCCGCCGCCGCGAGCGGCGGACGCGCGTGCCCGAGACCCTCCGCGTGCGGGCCTTCGAGCCCACCTTCACCGTGGACGACGTCGCGCGCAGCGAGCGGTTCTATACCGAGGTCGTCGGCTTCGTCGTGGACCAGCGCTGGGCCGAGGACGGTGTCGTGAAGGGCCTGCTGCTGAAGGCGGGCGCCAGCCGGCTCGGCCTCTCGCAGGACGATTGGTCGAAGGGCCGCGACCGCAAGAAGGGCGTCGGCTTCAGCGTCTGGTGCCAGACGGAGCAGGACATCGACGTCCTCGCGCGCCGCATCAAGGCCGCGGGAGCGAAGCTGGCCGTCGAGCCGGTCGACGAGCCGGGCCTGGGCCGGAACCTGGCCGTGGACGATCCGGACGGGTTCCGTCTCAGGATCTACCGCCGGAGCTGACGAGCGCGGCCGATCGGTCAGCGCGTCCCGACGTTCGCGTCGTAGACGGCGCGCGCGACGTCGGCAATCAGCTTCTCCTGCGCCTGCACCGGCTTCTTCGAGCCGCTGACCAGCACCGCCACCGCCAGGTGCCCCTGGCCGCCGGGCAGGGTGATGATCCCGACGTCGTTGGTGGCCGAGCCCCCCGGACCGCTACCCGTCTTGTCGCCGACCGGCGTGCCTTCCGGCACGCCGCCCCTGAGCCGGTGCAACCCGGTAGTGGCGGCGGCCATGAAGCCGAACAGGGTCTGGCGGCTCTCGGCCCGAAGGATCTCGCCCTTCTGGAGCCGCGCGAGCAGCCGGGCCAGGTCCAGGGCGGAGGCGGTGTTCGGGTGGGGCTTTCCGCGGGCGGAGA
>Ga0214472_10007355_pt1 | contig 11523 bp, 7 predicted proteins | sample RVTome_6_FD_207662 | JGI IMG/M metagenome (GOLD analysis project Ga0214472, IMG submission 207662) | Soil microbial communities from uranium-contaminated site in the Upper Colorado River Basin, Wyoming, United States - RVT140D175 | ecosystem: Environmental > Terrestrial > Soil > Contaminated >...
GGAAACGTTTCTCTCGACCGTCGAGGCGCTGGCGAACGCCTTGGAGGCGAATGACGAGTACACCTCCTCGCACGCGCGCTGGATCACGGACATGGCCCTCGAGGTCGGGCGGGAGCTCAAGCTGGACGCGAAGACGCTCAAGCGCCTCCAGCTGGGCGCCCTCTTCCACGACATCGGCAAGATCGGCATCCCCTCGTCGATCCTGGCCAAGCCAGGGCCGCTGACCGCGGACGAGCGTTTTGTCATCGAGACACACCCCGAGCTCGGCGCGCGCATCCTCGCGCCGATCGTCCGGCTCGAAGACGTGCGGCCGATCGTGCGTCACTGCCATGAGCGCTGGGACGGCCGCGGGTACCCGGACGGAATGGCGGGCGAGGACATCCCCGTCGAGTCGCGCGTCATCTTCGTCTGCGACGCGTTTCACGCGATGACGACGGATCGGCCCTACCGCGGCAAGCTTTCCGTCGAGGAAGCCTGCCGCCGCCTCCGGGAGGGCGCAGGGACGCAGTTCGACCCCGCCGTCGTCGACGTCTTCCTTCAGCTCGTCGACGGCACCGTGCTCCCCACGTAGCATCTCGGCTCGGCATGGCCGAGCCGCTGAACGTCTGGGAGTACGAGCAGCTCGCCGAGGAGCGCCTCGACGAGGGTGCGTTCGGCTATTTCGCCGGCGGCGCAGGCGACGAGTGGACGCTGCGGGAGAACCTCGCCGCGTTCCGGCGCTGGGTGCTTCGGCCGCGGATGCTCGTCGACGTCGGCACGGCGAAAGCCGATGTGACCGTGCTCGGGCGCGCGGTGAAAATGCCCGTCCTCGTCGCGCCTACCGCCCTCCACCGCGTTCTCCATCCGGACGGGGAGCTCGCAACGGCTCGGGGGGCGGCAGCGGCCGGCACCGTCATGTGCCTCTCCAACGTCTCGAGCTGCTCGCCTGCCGAGCTTGCGGCCGCCGCGCCGACCGGGCGGCACTGGTTCCAGCTCTACTGGGGTCGTGACCGCGGCTTCATTAGAGACCTCCTCGCGGGCGTCGTGGACGCGGGTTTCGAGGCGCTCGTCCTGACAGTCGATCTCCCCCGACTCGGGCGCCGCGAGCGGGACCTGCGCACGCGCTTTGAGCTGCCCGAGAACTACCCGTTCCCGAACCTTCCCGACGAGATCCGAAGCGGGTACCTGCACATCAACCTCGACGATGTGGTCGACCCGACCTTGACCTGGGCCGATCTCGAATGGCTCCGGTCGAACTGCTCCCTGCCGCTCGTCGTGAAAGGCGTCCTCACGGCCGAGGACGCCGAGCTCGCCTGCGAGCACGGCGCCGCCGGAATCGTCGTCTCAAATCACGGAGGGCGACAGCTCGACGGGGTCCCAGCCAGTCTCGACGCCCTTCCCGAGGCTGTCGAGGCGGTGGCGGGACGCGCCGAAGTGCTCATGGACGGCGGCGTGCGGCGTGGAACCGACGTGGTCAAGGCGCTCGCCCTCGGCGCGAAAGCCGTCATGGTCGGAAGGCCGGTGAACTGGGGCCTCGCCGTTGACGGAGAAGCAGGGGTGCGACGGGTGCTGGAGCTCCTCCGCGATGAGGTGCTGCTGGCGCTTGTCCTCCTCGGTTGTCGGGCGCCCGACGAGGTGACACGCGAGCAGGTGGCACGGGCCCCGCAGTAGCTTTTTCGCCAAACAGCCCTATCGTCCGAGGTGAGAGGCCCGTGCAACGGGCCTGGGGAGAGGGACGAATGGAGCTATCTGCGGACACCGCGACGTGGGTCGCCGTTGGCGTCGCTGCGGCGGCTGCTCTGCTCGTCTTCGCGCTCCTGCTGGTCGTGTACGGGCGCCGGCGTGCGGCACGGGAGCTGGCTCAGGCGACGGTTGAGGAAGTGCGGCGCTACGTCGAGGGAGCGCTTGCGCGCCAAGCGGAGGAGCGCCGGCCGACCGAGCTCGAGCGACCGGACACGAGGCTCCGTCGGCTCAGCGAGGTCTCCCAGACTGTCGACCTCGACGAGGTGCTCGAGCGTGCCCTTCGGGCCGCGAGCGAGCTCTCCGGAGCCGCGGCCGCGATGGTCGTCGTCGACCGCGACCGCGAGCCGCTCCTGCGCACGATCGGGCTCTCCCCGGAAGAGGTCGCCCGCCAGCCTCTCGGCGTGCCCCCTGCGGCCCCGGAGGCCCGGGCACTCGAGCTCGACTACCGCTACACCGACGACGAGGCGGCGAACGACGAGTTTCGGCTCTCTCGCGGCCTCGTCGTGCCTGTGCGTGCCGCCGACAGCACCGTCCTGGGCACGATCACGGTCTTCTGGCGGCGCATGCACCGTGCGGTCGAGGAGGCCGATCTCGCGTTCCTCGAGGAGCTCGGCGCCTTCCTCGTCCCCGCCGTCGAGAACGCACGCCGGTTCCTCGGAGCACAGGCGGGCGCCTGGCTCGACGACGAGACCGGCCTGCCGAACCGGCGCTTCTTCGAGGACGCTCTGCATCGCGAGCTCGCCCGGGCTCGGCGCTACAACCACAGCCTCACGCTGCTCGTGCTCGATCCGGACGGCGACGGCGGCGTCGCCGAGGCCGCCGCGCGAGTCAGCGCCGCCGTCCGAGCGAGCGACTTCGCCTGCCGGTTGGCCCGCGACGAGCTGGTGCTCGTCCTCCCCGAGACGGCGCTGACGGATGCCGAGGCGGTTCTCAAGCGCCTGGAATCGTTCGGGCCGGTTCGTGCCGGTCTCGCCGAGTTGACGGCCGAGGATGATCCAGCATCCCTCACCGCTCGCGCCGAGCAGGCGCTCGCGGCCGAAGCGGCCTAGAGCGACGCGGTCACGCTGCCGGTGGCAGCGCCTTGCGGATCGATCTGGACGGCGTAGGTTCCCGTGGCCGGAAGCTGGAGCGGAATCGCCTTTCCGTTCGTCCCGAAGAAGAACGGGCCCGAAAGCCGCGTCCCGTCCGGCTTGAAGACCGTCAGCTGCCCGCCGCAACAGGTTGACGTCCCCAGGGTGACGTTCCCGAGCGTGAGCGTGACCGCCTGCCCAGCCGTGCCGGCAAAGATGAGACGCGCGTTCTGACCGGGCGTCGCCAACGACACGGTGAGAGGTAGCGACCCGGTCGCGTCGGGCGGGACGTCGTAGAGCGTGAGGCTCGCGCCTCCGGTGACGCTTCCCTGCGGGTCGACGAGCACCGTGTAGTTCCCGGACGAGGTCAGAGTCTTGGCATCGAGAAAGCCACCCTTCGTGCCGACGTAGGTCGGCGCGACGAGATACGTACCGTTCGGCTTGAGGACCGAGACCCTGAGCGAGCAGCAGGTCGAGGTCCCGACCGTTACGTCTCCGACCACGAGGCTGATGCGACTGCCGGCAAGCCCTGCGAACGCCAGGCGGGCGTTTTGCCCGGGATCGGTCGTCTCCACCGGAGTCGGAGCGCCGAACGGAAGCGTTCCGCCCGCATCCGCAGGAACGTCGTGCAGCGCGAGCGTGATGCTGCCGGCCGCATCCCCCTGCGGGTCAACGAGAATCGTGTATGTCCCCGCCTGCGGAAGAGTGCGTGTGTCCACGAACCCGCCCTTCGTCCCGACGAAGCTGGGCATGGCGAGGTAGCCCCCGTCGGGCCGGGTGATCGAGACGAGCGAGCCACAGCAGGAGGACGTGCCGATCGTGACGCCGGTCATGGACATGCTGACTCGCTGCCCTACGGGCCCGGCGAAGGTGAGCTCGAGGTTCTGGCCCGCGGCCGCGCTCACGGTGACAGGTGGCCCGTCGGCCTCGATCGGATAGACCACGGCGGCGGCACCGGCGAGGGTGCGGGTGGCGGTCAGGCCGCCTGCAGTCGCCGTCAGCTCGAGCGTGAGAGGCCCGCCTTCGGTCACGGTGAAGGAGCCGCTGTAGAGCCCATCCGGGCGGGCCGCGAGCGTGAGCGGCGAGCCGTTGAGACTGACGCTCAGAGTGGCGCCGGTCGGATCGGCGCAGGCGGCTGCCAAGGCCGTCACCGCCACCGTGTCTCCGACGGCCGCCTCGAAGCCGGCAGCGGGCTCTTCCACCCACAGGTGGGGCTCGGCCGTACAGGAGGCCGCGCGACCCGCGTTCAACCGCCCGCCCGTGGCGGTGCGCGTCGCTAGAGCGGTATTGGCATCCACCGTGCCGAGGAGGAGCGCCTTCAGGCCGAGATCGCTCGCCCCGGGGAACCTCGCCTTCAGGAGGGCCGCCGTCCCCGAGACGTGAGGCGCGGCCATCGACGTGCCGTTCGCGAATCGATACGTGCCTCCGAGCCAGGTCGAGTAGATGTTCGCGCCCGGCGCGCCGAGGTCGACGCTCCGCCGCCCGTAGTTGGAGAAGAAGGGTCGCGCGTCTTTCGCGTCCGTCGCGGCCACGGAGACGATGTTGGACGCGGCGTAGGAGGAGGGGTACGCCGGGGAGGAGTCCGTGTTCAGTCCATCGTTTCCGGCGGCCGCGACGAACAGCGAGTCCGCAGTGTCCGCCGCAGCGATCGCATCGAGTAGCGCCTGCGAGTAGGGAGCGCCGCTCCAGGAGTTGTTGGTCAGGTCGGCGCCGTTGGCCGCCGCGTAGAGGATCGCCTCGACGGCGTCGGCGGTCGTCCCCGAGCCGTTGGCGCCGAGAAACTTCAGGGGCATGAGCCGGACCTCCCAGGAGAGGCCGGCGACGCCCACTCCGTCGTCTCCGCGGGCCCCGATCGTGCCGGCCACGTGCGTCCCGTGCCCGTTGTCGTCAGACGGGTCGTTGTCGTCGTTGGCGAAGTCCCAGCCCCGCCAGTCGTCGACGTAGCCGTTGCCGTCGTCGTCCAGCCCGTTTCCGGGAACCTCGTCCTCGTTCGTCCAGAGGTTCGGAGCGAGATCGGGGTGCGAGAGCTCGATACCGGTGTCGATTACCCCGACGACGACGTCGCTCGAGCCGGTCCCGAAGGCCCACGCCTCGGGAGCGTCTACGTCGGCGTCCGCGGTTCCGGTGAGGCCGCTCACCGACTGCCCGAAGTTGTGCAGCCCCCAGAGGTTGTGGAAGAAGGGATCGCTCGGCGTCGTGCCGTGATCGGCCGCGTGCAGGGGGTAGTTCGGCTCCGCGTAGCGAACGCGCGGATCGGCCCGGAGGGCATCCAGCGTCGTTTGGAGCGCGCCCGGGCGAGCTGTGGCGAGTGTGCTGCGAATCCGACCGAAGCGCCGCTCGGAAGTGGCGTCGAGGCTCCGCAGCAACGCCCTTTGCTCGGCGGCGCTGACCCCGGCATGGAAGCCGACGAGGAGCTCGCTCGGGACGGCCGGCCGCTGCCGTCCCGGCGAGGCTTCGTGTCCGGGTCGCGCGGTCGCGGGGCCGACGACGACGAGCGCAAGGAGAAGCGCTGCGGCAAGGCGCGCTTTCCGGCTTCCCCAAGCTCCTTCGCCCATCTGCGGCTCCTCTCGATCGCGGCGGGATACCCGGCACCGCAGGAACCGAGCTAGTCTCAGCTTAGGGAGGCTTTCCCGGAAGGGAAGGCCCCTTCGAGGGATCTCCCCGAGACCGGGCTCGGCGCGCTTTACATCTCGTCCTTGATTCCTTACGCACTTTTCCCGCTTCCCTTACAGGGGCGTAAAGCGACGGGCGGATGCTTGGCGCGCGCGCGATCGCGCGCACCCCCCAAGGAGGAGCCATGGTACGTCTCGTCGTCATCCTCGCTGCGACGCTCGTCGCAGCCGTCGGCTCGCTGGCGCTCGGCACGCCGCAGGCCGCCGCGTCCTCGCAGGGCTGCACGTACACGAAGTTTCCGTCCCACTACGTCTGCTTCAACATCAACGGGAGCGGCCGGTACGTCTCGACCTTCGCGGTCATCCGCGGAAAGCTCGACTGGGACAACGACATCTGCAATCACAAGGCGAAGGTCGTCGTTCGGCACCGCGGCTCGGTCATCTGGAGCCGCACAACGTCCGTGCGCCGGGGGTGCCAGATCTTCCGCGTCGTCAGGACGATCGGGGCGTACCGCAGATTCCCAAGCCCCTCGTACGCTTGCGGGTCCTTCTACGAGAACGGCGTCCTCCAGGACACAGCCTGCAATTGGATCCACGACTGACGGTCGTCGCGCTGCGGGCCCGGGAAGCCGGGCCCGCTATCTACGTCGGCGGGGCCTCCGGATAGCGTGGCAGACCATCGTCGGGTAGCTCCTGCCACGGCGCCGCGTACGCCACGTACTGGTGCCACTGCGGCCGGATGCCAGGGTCACCGTCGATCGCGCCGAGCCGGACGCTCGCGTACTCCTCCGTGCCCGGCGCGCGGCTGAAGAGGGCCGACCCGCACCGGCCACAGAAGAGCTTCTCGGAGCCCCCCTCGGGCGCCCATGAGCGCAGTTCGCCTTCGCCGGCGATGACGCGAACGCTGCCGGGCTCCACGCGTGCGTTCGCCGACGCCGCCGCTCCGGTCCGCCGCTGGCAGCGGGTGCAATGGCAGTACGACGCCGAGACGAAGGGCGCCGTCACTTCGAAGCGCACCGTGCCGCACCCACACGAGCCGGTCAGGACCGAGTCCATGAGTGGAGGCGGCGGGAATCGAACCCGCGTCCGCAGTCGCACCGAGAAGAACGTCTACAAGCTTGTCCTGCGATTGAGTTTCGCTCGGCGGCTGGTTCGCAGGCGGCCCACCGACGAGCTAGCCCTCCTTTGAGGTCCCGCTCCGGGCGAGTGGCTCTCCCTCGGCGGCAAGCCCGTTCGTTGACGCCGGGATTCCGATCCACGGGCCGAGACCGGAGCCGACGCACTACCTAGTTACCTAGGCAGCGAGTGCGAGGTTCTTATCCGCACTTGCGTTGTTCCCGGTTGTTTAACGAGGCCGACCGGGGACCTCGGCTTGCAGCTCTTCCGGAGAACCGACCACGTCGAAACCAGGTCGCCCCCAGGCCAAGAATTATAGCTGGGCCGAGGCCGTATCCAGATCCTGGGTATCGCCGTTGAACAGGCACATGTAGACCTCAGGGGTAATAGGGGGTGGTCCCAGATGGACCTACTGCGGCAGGTTCGTCGGGGGCGGCTGACGCGAGCGCTTGTCCCTCTTCTGGCGTTAGTCGCTTTCCCGACGGGAGCAACAGCGGCAACCACAAGCTCGACGACGAACGTCAGCTACACGGCGAACAACCCGTGCACGGGTGAAGCCGTCATGTTCGAAGGGAAGATGCACCAAACCGTCGGCACCAACGTGAACCTGAACGGCACGATCACGATCAGTCACACCCTCGACATGACACAGGCCACGGGAGCCACGGTCACTGGCGTGAAGTACACGACTACCGAGTCGGACACACAGCACATGGTCATTGATTTCGACGTTGCTCCGCTAGTAACGACGGCGTACCACCGCCTGCGGTACACGCGCCAGGGCGAGAGCGCGATGAGCGGAAACGACGACTTTCTCATGTACGCCCGTGTTCACGTCACCATCAACGCAAACGGCGATGCCACCGCGGCGCCCGCGGACTTCGACATCGTCTGCTCTTAGTCGCGAGCGAGAGGGCCGGCGCAAGCCGGCCCGCCGGATTAACGACTCCGTTCCTTGAGCGCCCGCTCGATCTGGCGGCGCGCGTCGCGCTCCGCCAGATCTCGCCGCTTGTCCCGCGCCTCCTTCCCCTTGGCGAGCGCGAGCTCGACCTTCACCCGCCCGTCCTTGAAGTACATACGCGTGGGAACGAGGGTCAGGCCGCGCTCGCGCACCTTGCCGAAGAGCGAGTCGATTTCCCGGCGGTGGAGTAGCAGCTTCCGGTCGCGCTCGGGCTCATGCGCTCCGACCGAGCCCTGCGCGTACTCGCCGATGTGAGCGCCGACGAGGAACACTTCGCCCTCACGCACGTCCGCAAACGCCCGGTCGAGCGAGACGCCGCCGCCGCGGAGGGACTTGACCTCGGTACCCGTCAGCGCGATGCCGGCCTCGAACCGCTCGAGTAGATGGTACTCGTGCCGAGCCCGCCGGTTATCCGCGATGAGCTTGGTGCCGGTCGCCCGTGCCACACCTGAAGAGGACCATAAATTCGCCGAGCCGGGTGCGCTTTCGTCCACCTCTCCGGCGAACTTTCCGCTTGCGCGTACGGTCTACCGGTGAGGTTTCGGTCTACTCGCGCCCCGTGCTCGGCGCAAACGGCAACCTAAAGGACGCGTCCGGGATGGTCAAGGGGATCGCGCGAGACTTTGTCCGCAAAGAGCGGACTTTCGTCTTTCTCTACGGGACCGCGTCCGACAGCTGCGTGTTCGTGAAGTCGGTCGGGATCCCGTTGAGGCCGCCGTAGAGGAGCACCCGTACCCGCTCGGCGCGCCCGTCGGCCACGAACGTCTGCTCGAACACGAGCTTGTCATCCGCCGGGGGCTGGAGGACGAACGAGAGGGTCTTCAGACCCTTGCCGGCGAGGGTGTACTGCTTGACCGCGATCACACCCACGCCACCCGTCGCGTCGGTGCCGAGCTCGTAGGTCGCGCCCGGCGTCACGTCGATCATCTCGTCGGTCATCCAGAACGACGACGACCCGGCCCCGACGAACCAGTCGCCCTCGAGCTCGGTGTAGGTCGTCGCGCCGCTCTCCGTCCATGCATCCGGGGCGGTCGGCGTGACTGTGGAGGGCTCGAAGACGCCGTTCTTCACCTTGTTCGCGATGACGTTGGCGACGACGCCAGCGGCGTTGTTGCTCTCGTCGACCTCGGCGATTGCATTCGCGGGGTCAGCCGTCGCCGCGACGGTGTGCTCGCCGGAGAGCTTGTTCGTTCGCCAGCGGACCGTCGCCGTGGCGCTGCCGCCCGCGGCGATCTGCGCGATCGTGCGGCTGCCGATCTCGGCCCCGTTGTCGGTGAACTTGACGACGACGTCGTAGGCGGGAGCCGAGGACGGGTTCCGCACCGTCGCGCTCACGTCCACCTTGTCACCCGCGACGATCTTCGTCCGCGAGAGCGCGACGTCTGCTGGCGCGATCGCCGCGTCGGTGCCGGTGACGCTCGCATCGAGGCTCGCGGCGTTGTTCTCCTCGTTCTCACCCGTGATCGCGTTGTCCGGGTCGATCGTGACGTCGATCCGCTGCGGCCCGTGCAGGTTGCGAGTGTTCCACACCTGCGAAGCCGTGTCGGTGCCGCCCTCTTCGATGCCCTCGACGGTCTGGCGGCCGATCTCGACGCCGTTGACCGCGAAGCGGACGACGACGGCGCCGGTCGCGGCGGGCGCGTCGTTCCCGACGGCGGCGGTGATCGTGACCTGGTCGCCGGCGGTGATCTGCTCGCTCGAGAGCGTGACGGCGGCTGCGGCAAAGCCCGGGTCGGACGGCGGGCACGTGAAGTGGCCGGGGGAGCCCGGATACGGCGGGTTGCCGCTCTCGTCGCCGGGGAAGAGGATCGAGAGCTCGCGTCCACCCGAGCTCGCCGGGTCGAGCGTGTCCACGGCACCGTCGCCCGCGGCCAACTCCTGGAGGAAGAGGCGCATGTCGGGCATGAGCTCGTCGCGGTTGATGACACCCTCGCCGTACGCGCCGGGGCAGGTATAGAAGATGTTCGTGTTCCCGACGGCGTCGATGAGGCGGTCGCCGGGGCGCGGTCCGGGCCGGCCGAAGCTCGCCTGGTGTGCGTCCTTGTCGCGGCCGCCCCAGGTGAAGTCGAGGCCCTGGTTGTGCTCGGCGCCCGCCAGCTCGAACCAGACCGGGAGATCCTGCGGCACGTCGCTGACGGTATCGCCGTTCAGGTCCATGTAAGGCCGCGGCGCCACATCGTGGAAGTCGTCGCCCCAGCCGCCGAAGAGGTGATCGTGGCCGCGGCCGCCCCACAGCGCGTCGTCGCCGTCGCCGCCGAAGAGGAAGTCGCCGGGCGGCGTCGAGGCGTTGGCCGGGTTCGGCGTGTCGCCGTTCCCCTGCATGAGGTCGGGGCCGGGACCGCCGTGCATCTTGTCGTTGCCCTCGTTGCCGAGCATCGTGTCTGCACCGCCGCCAGCGCCTGCCAGGTCGGTGTTGTGGGCGTACAGGGTCACGACGCGCTTGAGCGTGCCGGGGACGTCGATGAACTCCTCGATGAACGGCGGGTTGATGTCGATGAAGGTGCCGGCGCCGGTGCCGCCGATGACCTCGTTCTCTACCTGTCCCAGGTCGCCGAGCATGACGTCCTCGGCCGCGTCGCCCTGCATGTAGTCGTCGCCGAGCTGGCCGAACATGTCGTCGTTGCCCTCGTTGCCGCGCAGGTAGTCGTTCCCGTGCGCCGCGCCCGGCTCGGGGCTCTGCGACATCGTCATCGTCCGCTCGAACTGATCGAACCCGTTGCCGCCCGAGTCTTTCTTCCACGCCCCGGCCTCGGTCGTGGGCCGCGTGTGCGCGCCGTTGTCTCCGACGACGGAGTCGTCTTCCTCGTTGCCCCACATGACGTCGTGCCCGTCGAGGAGGCCGGCCGCGGTGCGGTCGGCGATCGGATCGCCGTCCGAGTCATAGACCTTGCCGTCGTCGGCCGATCCGCCGCCGGCCATGTCGTCCTCGCCGCCGTCGCCGAACATCCAGTCGGAGCCGTGGTTGCCCTCGATGTAGTCGTGGCCCTCGTTGCCGTGGATGAAGTCGCCCTGCCAGTCGGCGTCCTCGTCGGTGGCAGCCTGACACTGGGGATCGGCGGCATCGACGTCACCGTTGCCGTCGTTGTCGGGATTCGCGAGGAAGACCGTCGTATCCGCCGCGCCGTCGTTGCAGTCGTAGCCGCGGTCGGCCCCGTCGCTCGGGTCGCCGTCCTCGCGCCCGTCGCGGTCGTTGTCGATGTCGTCGTCGGGGTCGGCCTGCGAGGCGGGCTGTGAGCCGTTGCCCTGGCCGAAGATGACGTCGTTGCCGGCGTTGCCCTCCATCGTGTCGCCGGCGCTCACTCCGGCCGGAATTGCGGGGCCGTCTGCAAGCTGCACGTCGTAAAGCTCGACGGAGCGGCCCGCGGAGGGACCGTCGAAGTTCTTAATCCCGCCGGCGCGGAGGATGTTCGCGTTGTCCCCGCCCATGTAGTCGACGCCGTCGTTGCCGAACATCGTGTCGCGCCCGTCGAGCACGTTCCGCAGCTCGCGGAAGTCGTCGGGCTCGACGTCGTCGTCGGCGTTGTCGTGGCCCGAGCCGCCGAGCATGTCGTCCTCGTCGCCGTTGCCCTCCATGTAGTCGTCGTGCGAGTTGCCCTCCATGTAGTCGTCGCCGGCGTCGCCGAACATCTGGTCGAGGTCGCCCTGGCCGTACATGACGTCGGCGTCCCCGTTGCCGTGCATGAAGTCGTCGCCGCTGACCGCCCCGTCGATCGCGGGACCGTCCGCGAACGGCACGTCGTAGAGCTCGATCGACCGCGGGCTGTTGCGGGTGATGAAGGCGTTGTCCCCCGCCATGTAGTCGTCGGCGTCCGCGGCGGCGTTGCCGTCGAGGGTCGCGTTTCCGAACATCTGGTCGCCGTCCGTCTCTCCCGCGAGGGCGATACCCGGGACGTTCTCGTCCACAGCGTTCTCGAGCCGGCGCAGCGCGCCAGCCTCGCCACCGTTGTCGCGCCCGGAGCCGCCGACCATGTCGTCGTCGTCGGCGTTTCCTTCCATGATGTCGCGGCCCGTGTTGCCCTCCATGTAGTCGGCGTCTTCGTCG
>Ga0214472_10007356_pt1 | contig 11523 bp, 15 predicted proteins | sample RVTome_6_FD_207662 | JGI IMG/M metagenome (GOLD analysis project Ga0214472, IMG submission 207662) | Soil microbial communities from uranium-contaminated site in the Upper Colorado River Basin, Wyoming, United States - RVT140D175 | ecosystem: Environmental > Terrestrial > Soil > Contaminated >...
TGGGCTCCACACCACAGAAAGGGGACTCAAGCGTCGGGCGTTGGGATCAGATGCCTGATTTAACGGAACCGGAAAGAGAAGTCAAGCGCGCCTGTCGGAAGGAGACGGATAATGCGATCGTCTGTCGTGAGAAAAACGTCAACACCTGCTTGCTCCGCGCATGCGAGGTGCAGAGCGTCGTACGTGCGAAAGCCAATCGCCTTAATTCGCTGAGCCCGCTCGACTTCCGTGTCTGTCAACGCTATCGTTTCGTAGGCCCCTCTGAGCATGTTCCTAACACGAAGCCGTCGTTCAGTATTCGGGGTATTATTAACCTCTTCTTCCACAACCGCACTACTAATCCATTGCCATTCACCGACCTCGCAATGCCTTAGAATCAAGAGAATCGCTTCTGCTTCCAGTCGTATACGATCTTGGCGCTGGTCATCGAATGGGCGATTCAAGCAACAGACATCCAGATAAATTTGTAACATAGGCGGGATGCCACCATTTCCCATAGAGAATAATGCCGCAAACGGTTTCTATGCAACTTTGCAACTGCAACGTTTCCGAGCGACCTTCCCCTGGTGCCATGACCAGGCTAGTACAGAACCGATGGCAAAAACGCTCCAAGCGGTTCCTGATAAAACCCCCGGCTCATCAGCGTCTCGGGGACGGCGACGCGGAACCCCTGGGCGAGACACCAGCCAAACAGCTCCGCATGGCGCAGGGGTACGAGAAAACTGCCGCGCTCAAACTCAGTGGCGGCCCCAATGAGGGCTTGTATATCGGCAGTGGTTTCCCCCACCGCATGGCCTGACACGCCGATGCTAGTGGCATAGCCGCTGAAATGGCCGTCGTGTTCGACCACAGTGGCGTGGCCCTGCTCGATGGCATCTCGGAATTCCCCACTACGGTCGTGGCCGTGGACGTGTTGACAAACCGTGTTACCGGCGTCGAGATCGGCGAGGGTGGCCGGTCGCACCGTGTATCCAGGGAGTTGCAGGGCGGTGGGTGTCCCCGTCACCTTGGCCACGATGTCGCGGGCGGCGAAACCCATCTTGGCGTACAAGCTCAAGGCACGAGTGTGATAGGCCGCATGGACGAGCCGCACCCCAAGACGATTCTGGCTGGCGACCCGCTTGAGCACGTCCTGCATGAGATGCCGACCAATGGAGCGGTTTTGCACGGTGGGATCGACGGTGATGGGGCCAAGGCCGGCGATGGGGGATCGTTCGTCGAGGAAATTGCTGCCGACGACGCGCCCATCCAGCTCGGCGACGACGGCATAAAAGCCGGGGTGGGTGAGTCGCGCCACCATCCGATCTACTGCGAGGTCGGGCGACGAGTAGCTCGGCGGAAAATGGTGCTGTTCGGCAATCGCTTTGAAGGCTTCATAGCAGATGGTGCCGCAAATCTGGGCGTCTTCAGGTTTGCCTGGGCGTAGGGTGAGCGGCATAGGATGCTCTCCTTGTGGCAGGGGCTCGTGGTAAGGCGGTTCACGAGACTCGTCTGCAGCGTTCACGAGACTCGTCTGCAGCATGGTATAGGGATCGCTTTTACTGATCTCGCATCTGAGCCTCGTTCGAATGCCAAGGCCTTTGTCGCTTCTGCGTTTTGTGTTTGAATCGCCATCGTCGTTCCTCCCGCGACCTGTGCCGGGCAGTGTAAGCCATCTGCAGCCACTTGCCAAGCGTGCCCATCCTCATCGCCACCCGGTCAGCACCCCCACCCCGACGACAATCAAAATCGATCCCACCACAATCCGCCAGGTCAGTTTCTCCACGCGGCGCAGAAACAGCCAGGCCATCGGCAGCACAAAGAGCGGTGCGGTGCCGGAGAGGGGCACCACCAGACTCACCTGGCCCAGGCTCAGCGCCACAATCATGAGGCATACCCCCGTGTTTTCAGCCACCCCGGCACCGACGAAACACCACAAGCTCGAGCCACGGCAACCCATCGCCTGCCGGTTGCCTGAGGCCCATAAGAACAGGGTAAAGGCAATCAGGGCGGTGGTCATGTTGACGGCGGCCCCAAAAATCGGTCCGGTTTCGCTGAGACCGAGTTTGCGAATAATCGCCACGGTGCCAAAACACAACGCCGCCGTGAAGGGGTAGACCAAGTGGCGTGGCCGGAAGCCGACTTGCCGCCCGCTCAATGACAACAGAATCGTGCCGGCCACGATCACCGCCGTGCCGGCCACGATGGGTAACGTCACCCGTTCGCCGAGCAGGGCGATGGCGAGCCCAGTGGAAATAAAAGGATTGAGATTGATGATTGGGGCGGAGACGGAAGCGCCCACTTTGTCAATGGCCAAAAAGCGGGCAAAGCGCCCGCCCACCGTCCCCACCAGACCGGAGGCGATAAAATACGGCAGAGCGCGAAGGGTGAACACATCGCCAGGGGTCAGGATTAAGACTGCGAGCCAGAGTCCTGCGACGCCTACCACGAGATTGATCCAGTAGCCGGTATGGGGGTTGGAGGCTCGCAAGCCCTGCCGGATCAGGATCGTGGCAGAAGCGTTGAAGAAGGCACTGAGTAGCGCCAGCAGAGCGTAGACATCTACAGGCATGGGGTGACCAGACACATACGGCACAATCTCCAGGTATTTTTTTTGGCAGGGATGCGTGCGGCAATCGTCTGCGGTGCGATAGCAAGGAAAAAGCCCTGGCTTTCACACCAGGGCTCAACCGGCTAGAAGCGATCTTAACTTAACTTAACTTAACTTAACTCTTCACGGTCCAGGGCACCGTTTTGTTGATTTTCGCCGGGTCGGTGGGCTCCACCCAACCGCCCGCATCGGCTTCCTCAAGCGTGGCGAGAATGGTCTTCGCCAATTCTCGGGCCGATTCCGGGGTGAGTTCCACCGCCACTCGGGCGCCCGGACCTTCGGCCTCGTTCACGAAGTCGATGTTCAGGGCGTGCTCCAAGCGCACGTGAAAAGGGTGGTCGTACGACACGTTCGCCTCTTTGAGGTCGAACCAGCCCTCGATCCCCTTACCCATGCCGTCGATCTTGGCATTGTGAACAATCATCGTACACATCGTCTCGTACTCCTTCACGCGGCAAGCGGTTAGCTGCCAAGATGTTTTGCGAAGAAGGCAAACAGCTTGTTCCACCCGTCCACCGCCTGTTCCTGCCGGTAGGCGGCCCGGTCATAATAGAAAAAGCCGTGTCCTGCCCCCGGGTACGTATGGAACTCATACTCTTTGCCGGCGGCCTTCAACGCGGCTTCATGCTGTGCCACTTCGGGGGGTGACGGGGCGCCATCGTCCCCGCCGAACAGACCCAACAGCGGCACCTTCAAATCCGGCGTCATGTCGATCGGCGCCACTGGATTCTTTTCATTCAGGGTCTCCTGGCCCATCACCACACGGCCGCCCCAGAGGTCGGCGGCAGCGGTAAAGCCATCGATTTTACTGGCGCAAATGACCGTATGGCGGCCGCCGGAGCAAGTGCCCATAACCCCGACTTTGCCGGTACAGTTGGCCATTGACGTGAGGAAATTCAACGAGCCTTGCACATCGCCGACCATTTGAGAATCCGGCACGCCGCCCCCTGCACGCACTTTGGCCGCGACATCTTCCGGCGTGCCATGGCCGTCGCGGGAGTACAGATTCGGCGAGATCGCCAAGTAGCCGTGGTGGGCGAATTTGCGGGTGAATTCGCGGTACAACTCGTCCCAACCCGGCAGATGGTGGATCAAGACCACCCCCGGATACGGGCCGGCCCCTAAGGGACGGGCGTAATAGGCATTGATCGTGTCGCCGTTGGCGCCCTGAAGCGTGACGGTTTCCGCCAACATCCCCTCATACTGATCAGTCGTATACATGGGTATACCCTCCCTGTGTATGGACGGTGATTACATCAATGGATTTGCCGTGGCCTATCTTGCCATAAACGCGCCACAGAAGCAAAGCCTAAGCGCATTGATCTAACAACATCCGGAAAACGACATCCCTTCGAAAGCGGCCCAACTATCCGGGGTCCAGCCCCACGGGCGCGGCCCCCATTCGGGTTGGAACACCTCGCCGCGTTTCACCGTCACCACCGGCACAAACGCCTGGTCGACCCGCAGATGGCCTCCCACCACATCGCGTACCACCCAATCGCCGGCCCGGAGGTCGAGTACGGAGATGTCCGCCTGCCACCCCACCCCGAGGCTGCCGAGGCGCTGTTCTTCCCCAATCGCTTTGGCCGGGTTCATGGTGGACATGGTCACCACTTGCTCCAGGGTGAATCCTAGACCCAGAAAGCGGGTCATGATCTCGGCCATGCTATGGACGGTGTGGAGACGTCCGGGCACGGTGAGATCGGTGCTGATACAGTGCGGTAACAGGCCCTGATCTATGATGCGGCGGGCCACGTCCAGGCTAAAATTCATCCGCCCGTGGGCCGTATCCAGCCACACCCCGCGGTCCGCCGCCTCTCGGGCTTCGGGCACCAGCTTGCCGTTGGCATCGAGCACCCCGCCGGGGTTGGCGGTGAAGTAGTGGGTGACGATATCACCGGCTTCGAGAATCGGCAACAACTCCCGAATGACGTTCGGATCGTAACGCTTTTGCGTGTCGCCGATATGCACCATCATTTTAATGCCGCTTTCGCGGGCGGCCCGCTTCGCCAATTTCGGCATCTCCATACCAAAAATGTCGAGTGCGGGGGTGACCATGCGCGCTTTAATGCCCCGGATCAGCCCCTTGTATTGGTCGGCCACGCGCAACGTGCCGTCCAAATCGATGCTGCTTTCTGCGATGATATCCGGCGTCGTCGCCAGGCCGGTCTGACAGATGTGCATGAACGGAATCACCTCGGTGTGGCAATTCGGGATGATGTGATTGGGAAAGCCGCCAAACGTGGTGCATCCCGCACTGCCGGCATCGACCACGGTGGTGACCCCGGCGTGCACGCCGCCGGTGTCGGGATGCACCCCATTGCTAATAAAACCGCTAAACACGTGCGCATGCAGGTCGATTAAGCCCGGCGCCACAATGTGGCCGCCGACATCGATCACTGCAGCAGCCGCATCGCGGGAAATGCCCGCCGCCACGTGGGCAATCTTGCCGTCTTGTACCGCGACATCAAGCATGCCGTGGTAACCAGCCGCAGGATCGACGACCCTGCCCCCGGTCAACAGGAGATCATACATGTTTCATTTCACCTCATGTGGTTGGGATCAGTAATAGACAGAAGTGCCCACACCGCCGTTCGCCGAAATCACCTCACCCGTGATGGCCCAGGCGCGGTCTGAGGCCAAAAACGTGGTGACGTAGGCAATCTCCATGGCGTCCACCATGCGGCAAATGGCATTGCCGCGCGGCGCGTCCGGCGCAAAATCCTTTTTCTCCAGCTCTTCCGGGGTCATGCCCAAAGGCTCGGCGCGGGCCGCCAACATCCCCGCCGTGCGCTCGGTGCGGGTCGTGCCGGGGTGAATGCAATTGACGGTGATGCCAAAGCGGCCCAGTTGCACCGACAGGGTCTTGGTCATGTGTACCATCGAGACATTGCGCGCCCCGCCGCTGAGGTTGCCGGCGTTGCGGGCGTTGCCGCCGCTGATGTTGATAATGCGTCCCCAGCCCTGTTCTTTGAGGAACGGAATAGCGGCCCGCGACATGCGCAGGGCCCCGACGTATTTCACGTTAAAATCGCTGATTAAGTCCTCATCCACCACCGTATCGATAGGACCAGTGGCGGTGGCCGAGCCGCCCGGCAAGGAGGCGCTGTTGACCAAAATATGCAGGCCGCCCAATTGGCCCGCCGCCGCCGCCACGACGCGGTCGACTTGATCGCGCTGCGTCACGTCGAGAGAGATGGGAATAATGTGGCGGCCGGTCTCATCCCGAATTTCTTGCGCTGTCTTATCCAGATCCGCCTGGCTGCGGGAGACGATCGCCATATCCACGCCCTCCCGCGCTAGATCGATCGCAATCGCTTTGCCGATCCCCCTACTCGCCCCAGCCACAATCGCCTTTTTACCTTGTAGTCCGAAATCCATATGTGCCTCCTCCACGGCTATTGAACTCACGGATGCAATCCCAAGAGAGCGGCCATTGTACACAACCTCTCAGGCGGATACCAATCGATATTGTCGGTTTCGCCACCTGGCCCGCTCATGTTATAGTTCCCGTATCAGACACTGCCTACCACTGCTAGATCAGATTAGCTCAGAGTTGTGGTGGACATGCGGGAGGTGATTGAGAAGGCTGATGAGCCGGTGGAAAAGGGGCTGATGACGGAGGCGGACTTCCGCGAGGAGTAGAAAACGATGGCGACAGAAGAAACACGGCGCGTCGGGACGGATTTTCAGGCTAAACACGTGGTGGTCACCGCCGGGGGCACCCGTGAGCCGATCGATCCGGTACGGTTCATCGGCAACCGCTCTACCGGCAAGATGGGCTTTGCGCTGGCGGATGCAGCTCTGCATCGCGGGGCTCGGGTCACAGTGATTACTACGGTGACGCCGCCGCGTGCCGAGGCCTATGACGCGGTGGAGAGGGTCGAGACCGTGGCGGACATGCGGCTGGCGGTGCTCAAGGCGTGCCAGGCGGCGGACGTGCTGCTGATGGCGGCGGCGGTATCGGACTACCGCGTCGCCAGGCCAGCGGAGCACAAGATGAAGAAACAGGGGGAAAACCTGATTCTAGAGCTGGTGCAGAACGATGATTTTCTACTGGAGCTGTCGGACGATTTCGTGAAGGTCGGGTTTGCCGCGGAGACCCAGGATCTACTCGAAAATGCCCAAAAAAAGCTGGTGAATAAGCGCCTGGCAATGATTTGTGCCAATGACGTGTCCGCGCCGGATGCGGGCTTTGCCGTAGACACGAACCGCATTACGATTCTGCATGCGACAGGGGGGCAAGAGGCCTTGCCGCTGATGAGCAAGTACGCGGTGGCCCACGAAATTTTGGATCGGGTGGTGCCGCTGTTGTGAAATAGAACCAGGAGCCTTTTCACGTCTCCCTGAAAGTAGTCAACAATTTGTCTGGCTCAATCTCATAAAACGGGTTTTGGTGCGCACCGTGGGCAGTGCCAAACAGGCCAAGAGGGGTTGCTTGAGCTTGCCCGAAACACGCCCATGGGCCGACAAAAAGCGCTCGAAGCTCGGATGATGTTGTTAAATCTCACCTTGCCTAACATCACAGATATCATCATAATTATCATCAAGAATGTCATCACTTTACACAGGAGCAAGCCGATGGCTGTCCAAACCGTACGAACGACCCTCGCTCTGCCCGCAGATTTACTCGCCGCCGTGGATCAAGCGGTGCAAGCCGGCAAAGCCCGCAGCCGCAATGAGCTGGTGCGCATCGCCCTGGAGCGTGAGCTGGCAGCCCAGCAGCGGGCGGCTATTGATGCTGCCTTTGCCGAGATGGCCCAGGATCAGGATTACCAGGCAGAAGCCAAAGCGATGGCGAGTGAGTTTGAAACAGCAGACTGGGAAGCTTGGCGACAAGTCGAGGAGGCCCCGTGAGACGGGGTGAGGTTTACGACGCTCGTCTCGATCCCACCGAGGGCTCCGAGCAAGCCGGCTCCCGCCCGGTGGTGATCGTGAGTCGTGATGCGATCAATGCAGCGAGTCCAGTGATTCTAACGGTCCCCTGCACCACCTATCGCCCGGGCCGCCGCCTCTATCCCAGCCAGGTCCTGCTGCATGCACCAGATGGCGGCCTGACGGCAGATTCGGTGGCCTTGGGCGAGCAGGTTCGGGCGTTGGCCAAAAGCCGGCTGGGGCGCCAGCGTGGCATGCTGTCAGCTCAGGCGTTGGCGGCGCTGAATCGAGCGCTGCTGATCGCGCTGGATTTGCCCGGGCAAGGCTGAGCGGCACGACACAAGAATCAATCATTGCTCTTTGAAGATGGAGAGGAGCATTACACAAGATGAGCAACGGGAATTGCTGCTTCCAAATGGGACTGGGCAACCCAGCTCAGCTGATAAAGACAGGTTCTGTAGATGCCTTGCTGGAGCCACACGTCTTTGACAATTTAGGATCCTTTTTTTTCTATTCGTCTTTCTCTTTGTCTTTGGGAACCACTTTGTTGGCAATCGGTTCGAGAGAGCGCAGGTACACGGCAATCGCCCGCAAATCGGCCTCAGGCATGTGCTGAAAGCCATGCTCGATGATCTCACTCATCAGCCCCTGAGTATCGTCGCCGTCTGGTTTCAGACCGGTTTGCAAATACCACACGATGTCCTGCAGGCTCCAATCTCCAATGCCAGTGGCTTCGTGCGGCGTGATGTTCGGGGGCAACTGGCCTTCGGGGCCGTCCGTCGCACCGGCAAACCGCATTGACGCCTTGAGACCCCCCATGAGGTTGCGTGGGGTATGGCATTCGCCGCAATGGGCCTGCGCACTGACCAAATAGGCACCGCGGTTCCACTCTGCAGATTGCGCCGCCTCGGGTTGGAACGGGCCAGGCTGGAGATACAGCCACTTCCACCCTGCGAGACTGCCGCGCCAGCTGAAGGGGAAACTCAGGGTATTGGGTCGATTGGCTTGCCGCACCGGCGGTATAGAGAGCAGATAGGCTCTTAAATCCAAAAGATCCTGCCGCGTCATGTGCGTAAAGGACGTGTAGGGAAAGACAGGATAATAGTGTTTGCCGTCCGGTCCGGTTCCCTGGGTCATGGCACGAAGAAAGTCCGCCTCGCTCCACGAGCCGATGCCGGTTGCAGTATCCGGGGTGATGTTGGTGGAATAGATATTGCCAAACGGGGTGGCCAACGGGCGGCCGCCGGCCATCGACGGCCCCTGGTTTTTCACATCCGTGTGACAAGTACAGCCACCGGTGGCGTAAAATACCGCCCTGCCCCGCGGCTCTGCAGGGTCGGCTTGCTGACTCCACGCGGTAGCGGTCAGCGAGCCGAGGGCTATCAAGAGTAGGGTCAACCCTCTCATCATGCTGATGGCGACCGGTAGCAACGTGATCAAAAATCCTCCGATAAACCCCGGCCTTCCTGCCGGGGAGAGATGGGCAAGTGCCTAAGGCCGGAACACCGCCAGACACTTGTTTGAATTGAGCACGTAGGTCTCGACGTAGTCCACAATTTCCACTTTGTAGTTCAACACCTCCATAGCGCCGGCGAGGCACATCCAGTTGAGTAGCTCTTGTTGGCCGGACGCCTCAATCTCGGTCGTGGTGACCTGCCGCCAGGTCTCGTAGTTCCCGCCGCGCAGTGCTTCGAACAGCTTGCGATCCGCTTCGAGGTCGGGCCACATCCAATGGTGCTTGGCGGTGAGAAACGCGTGTGACCAGCTCGACGAGGCTATCAGGGCCACCCGCCAGGGGCTGTTTTGCAGGGCCCGCACGGTCGCCGCACCGATTTCCATGCAGCGTTTGGGGGAGGGCCCGGGGGGGTCATTGGGCAGGTAGTTGCCATTGACTTTGTGGGGCAAAACCCCACCGCGATTGCTGATCACCTTGCTACCGTAGCAGTTGACCGCGAACGGTACAATAGGGTAGTTGAAGCCTTTGCGGTCGTAGTCGAGAAACAGCAGCGTGTTCATAAACGCATGGGCCAGTCCCGGTTCGTGCAACGGGCGATAGGCGTAGGCCATGTCGCAGCCGTCCTCGATGAGTTCGGACACCAGGTAGCGGGCCGCTTCAGCGTGACCGCGATAGGGGAAAATCTTGTCGGCAGGCTCCTGCCAGGCGTTGCGCCGATAGCCGCCACCGGCGAGGGTAAAGGGGCGGCACTCCATTGCCTCGTACGCCAGGACACAGAACGGCGGAATAATGTCCTCTCTAAAATTCTCGTACTGATCATCGCCCCAGATCAGCACCAAGTCGGGCGCAAACGCATCGATTTCGGCCCGCAACTTGCGAAAGCCCGGCACCAGTCGCTCGCGGTGCTGCACGGCAGCCGTGTAGCCCTCATCTGTGCCGAATTCCGCACGCATCGGCTCGGGCCAAGTCGCCGGGTCTTTCATCTCTGCCGGAACGCGTTCATCTCTTGCCAGGGTGCGCCGGAGCGGGATCAACAGATCTTCATCCGGTGCCATAAAGGGCGGATAGTGTGTCAGGCCAATACCCAGTATTTCTCCCATCGCAATGTCCCTCCGAAATGCCGCAGGTTGCCAAATGCCGCTTCGTGGATTATTTAGAATAATCCTATCGCGCGCGTAACGCAACCCACAGATGCTCCCTTGACCGCGCCTATGGCCGCCCAAGTATTGGGAACACATACGACACAGAAGGGCTACCCAGAAGGAGTTGACGATGTCAGCACTCTCATTAACCGCTGCGATGGTCAATTACGGCCATGTCCAGCCACTACTGGATGGGACCATTCAATCCGAGCGCGTGGCGCTGGAACCCATCAGTCACCTCATCGTCGTCAAAGACGCGTTGCTGGACGCCCATCCCTGGCTAGCCGAGACGCTCTGCAGTGTCCTCCATTCGGCGTAGAAACCCGCGCCACATCAAAGTCATCCCGTCCCGGAGAGGCACGGCGTTCCGGGGTCCGTGCGTGGCTGACACAGGGGTTGTGGACAAATCGACCTTATCCCCAAAATCTGGGGATAAGGCTGTGGAGGAAACCGGGAAACCGGCCCTGTGCTTACGCGATTTCGCTCTGCACAAAAAATAGGCAAAGGCATTGGACGAGACTGCCAAAAACGCTTCAACGCTTTGTCGTATATCGTCTTAGCCCATAATCGAGATGCTGTTCCGGCATATGAGTTTCGGGTTTATCCGCAGTACCTAGTACCACTCGGCGATCAAATGCTTGCCGACCACCCCGGTGGCCACTATCCCGATGGGACGTCACTTACGACAACGTGCCCATAAAGGTTTCAATGGCTTCATTCACCGCTACTGGCTGCTCCGCCATGGGAAAATGTCCTGCCTGCGACAGCTGGATATACTGCGAACCCGGCACGGCCTCGTGAATCTCGCGCTCGTACTCTTCCAGAGACAGGGGGTCGTCCATGCCTCTAATGAGCAGCAGAGACGGTTTGAGCGTCGCGATGCGATCCTGCACGTCGAATTGGTCGATGACCACCAGATCGTGATATTGCGAACGCGGCCCGACGCGCCGGTGACAGGCAATGAGATCCTCACGAAAATCCGGCTCGATGAAATGCATAACGTTGCCCATTGACGCGAGCCATTGCTCGTGAGCGCCTGAGTCTTCAGCCGCCCGCAAACGCGAGTCGAGCATTTCCGGAGCTCGCTGTTTGGACCTCATGGCCACGGTCATCAGCACCAGACCCCGGACTTCATCCGGGTAGTCGAGGCCGTACTGCAGGGCGATGCAGGCGCCGAGGGTAAATCCCACCAGGACGAGATCCTGCGTCTGTCCCTGCGCCCAGAGCCAGCCCCGCAACCAGTCAGTATAGGCCTTCACGCTGTCACATGGCGCCCCGGCAAGATGCCCCGGCAACGTGGGGGCGAGGCTGCCCGGAAAATGGTGACGCTGAAGACGAAACCCCTCTGCGCATCCCCCCGCCCCAGGACCGTGAATAAACACCAACGGACTCATGTGCGCCCCTTTTATTTAATGGATGAGGCAACTGAAGAATTCTAAGCCCTTTATTATCAAGGCCCA
>Ga0214472_10007357_pt1 | contig 11523 bp, 10 predicted proteins | sample RVTome_6_FD_207662 | JGI IMG/M metagenome (GOLD analysis project Ga0214472, IMG submission 207662) | Soil microbial communities from uranium-contaminated site in the Upper Colorado River Basin, Wyoming, United States - RVT140D175 | ecosystem: Environmental > Terrestrial > Soil > Contaminated >...
CCGCACCAAAAGCCGTGATGTCCTGGGCGATGAGGTTGATTTCCACGACGCCCCTGCCCACCAGATCCCGCACCTCCTGCACCACCGAATCCACGGGGCGAGAGCGCAATGTGCCGCGCAGCTGGGGGATGATGCAGTAGGAGCAGTGGTTGGAGCAGCCGTCGGCGATCTTCACGTAGGTGGTGTAGAAGGGGGAGGACTGGGCCCGGGGCGTGTCGTGATCGTAGAGGTACTCGGGATGGCTGATGACCTGGAGCTGCTCGCTCTGGCCGGACTTGCGATCCAGCAGCTCGACGATGCGCGCCGCCTCCGAGGTGCCCATGAAGAGATCCACCTCGGGCAGCTGCTCAGCCAGCTCCTCCCGGTAGCGCTGGGGCAGGCAGCCGCTGACCACCAGCACCTTGCAGTTGCCGGTTTTCTTGTAGTCGGCCACCTCCAGGATGGTGTCGATGGACTCCTCCTTGGCCTCCTTGATGAAAGAGCAGGTGTTGACCACGATGATGTCGGCCTGGGCCTCGTCGGTGATGATTTCGAAACGCTCTTTGGGCAAGTGGCCCAACATGACCTCGGCATCCACGAGGTTCTTGGGACAGCCGAGGCTGACCAGACTGACTTTCTGCTTGTTCAACGCGATGGTTCTTTCTGACAAAGGGTCGATGCGGCAAGCTGCCGGATGTGTTCACAAATGGTTCAGGTCATGGAGCCCAGGGATGGGCTTCTGATCGCCCAAGGAGGGGCGATTCAGAACAGACGGTCATGGAGCCCAAGGAGGGGCGACAGCTCCATCAGGAGCGCATGTTGACGAACTGCAGCTCCACGCCCAGATCCTTGCCGCGCAGCAGCTGGATGACTTCCTGGAGGTCGTCGATCTTCTTGCCGGTGACCCGCACCTGATCCTCCATGATCTGGGCCTGCACCTTGAGCTTGGAATCCTTGATCTCCTTCAGGATGTCCTTGCCCTTCTCCTTGGAGATGCCCTGTACGATGTTGATCTGCTGGCGCATGGCCCCATGGGAGGCGGATTCGGCCTTCTGGTAGTCGAGACACTTGGGGGAGATGTTGCGACGCACCAGCTTGCCCTTGAGGATGTCGAGGATGGCCTGGAGCTTGTAGTCGTCGGCGGCCAGGATGCGGATGCCGCTCTTTTCCAGCTCGATCTCGTTGTGGGTTCCCTTGAAGTCGAAGCGCTGCTCCACTTCCTTGCGGCACTGGTTCACGGCGTTGTCGATCTCCTGGAGATCCACCTTGGAGACGATGTCAAAACTCGGCATGGTCAGAAATACTCCCGTGTAGTCTTTTGAGCGGCCCGATTGCGGGGCGGCCTTATCCATTGGAGCCCAGGGATGGGCTTTTCAAACGAATCGATCAGAAACCCATCTCCATGCCGCTGGGGCGCACCACCTCGACGCCGGGGGGCATGATGAAATCGAACCCGAAGCGCGAGAGGCCCTTGTTCACCTCGGCGTTGCTGAATTCGATGATGGTCATGTTGTCGTAGGGGTCGTAGACGGTGGTGGAGAGGATGGGAAAAGTCTTCCCGGTGGTGTTTTGCTCCGTCAGCTCCCGCACGGCCTTCTGGTCCACCACCATGAGCAGGCGGGTAAAGAGGGCGGTGGTGCGCCTGGGCTTGAGCTCCAGGACGAAGTTGCCGGCCACATCCAGCATGGGATAGGCGAAGCTGATCTGGAAATCCCGCGAGAGGTTGCCCAGGCCCGTGAGGAAGGTGGCGGGGTTGTCGGCGGGGTTCTGGTGGATGCGGGAGATGTCCGACTGGATGACCTGGAGGTTCTCGGGCAGGTAGACCCAGAGGGTCTCGCCGTTGGAGACGATTTCCTGATTGGTGGGCTGATCATAGAGCCAGCGGAACATGGCCAGGGGAACCTCGCCTTGGCGGTTCTCCTCGAAGCGCACGGAGACGCGGCCTCGGCCGCGCTGGAGCTTGTCCAGGGAGGCGATGTGCGACTCCTGGAAGAAATCGGCCTCGAAGTCCCGGATGCGGCCGTTCTCCGGCGTCTCGCCCTGGAAGGGGCGCTCCAGGGTCTCCACCAGGTCGGAGAGTCCGACGTTCGCGGCCGCGGCAGGCAGGGCCGGCATCAGCCCGGCGGCCAGGAGGGCCAGGGTGAGGACGAGAAATTTTTTCATAAAAACCTCCGGAATTCTCAGAGTTGGCAGCAAATCGGCACAGTGCACCACGAGCCCTTGCGCCTTGTCAACCACCATTTGCCGCGCTCTGGGCGGCCTTGAGCAGTTCGGGCAGGGTGCCGCTGGAGGGCCTCAGGCAGAAATGGCCGGGGAGGCTGCGGTTGTCTCCGTCCAGGCTGAAGGTAGTCTCCAGCAGCAGGACCCTGCCCCCGTCGGTCCCCTCGGGTTCGGCGAAGCGTTCGAGCAGCTCGGAAGGCGGCAGGATGATGAGCCGGGGCGGCGAGGGCAGCAGGCTCATGCGCAGCCGGTCGTCCAGGGCGGCGAGGAAGGCCGAGGCCAGGATATTGCCGATTTCCAGCAGGGTGGAGCCGGCCATGGGGTCGTCGAAGCGGGTGAAGGCTCCCCGGCCCAGCAGCTTCTCCAGCACGTACCGGGCGGTCTCTTCGGGCAGCAGGAAGAGGATGTCGCCCTTCGCGTCGCCCTGCAGGCCCAGGTGCACGGCGAGCACCTGGCCATGCTGGAGGAATTCAGGGGCATCGGTGAGGGGAGAGATGCGCAGGGAGGGGACGCGGATGTCCACGGGCTGGCGCAGCATGCGGCAGAGAGCGTCGCCGGCCCGGCGCATGCCCAGGTGGGCGATGTCCTTGAGCAGGGCGATCTGGCGAGGGGCGAGATTTTCCGGGGTCATGGGGTTTCTCCGGCCGCTTGGGGGTTGGGGACGGGCAGAAGCTCCTGGGGGTCGAGCACGAAGAGCACTTCGCCGCTGCCGAGGATGGTGCTGGTCGAGAGGCCGGCGATGCGGTTGAGGGGGGCGCTCAAGGGCTTGATGAAGGCCTCGCGGATGCCCTCGAAGCCGTCCACCACCAGTGCCGCCCTGCGGCCGGCCACCCGGGTGAGGAGCAGATGCAGATGCTCGGATCCTGCCGCCGGGGCCTGCCCAAGAATTTTCCCCAGCGAGAGCAGGGGGATGGCCTCGCCGCGGTGTTCGATCACGAGTCTTGCGCCCTGGCTGCGGACTTCGCCGGTGCGGACCTTGAGGCCGGCTTCGATGCGGCTGACGGGAAAGCCCAGGAGCAGCTCGCCGAAACGCACGAGCAGCAGCTGCACCAGGGCCGCGCTCAGGGGAAGCAGCAGGCTGAAGCAGCTGCCCAGCCCCGGGCGGGATTCGATGCGCAGCTCGCCTCCCACCTTCTCCAGCGCAGCCTTGACCGCGTCCATGCCCACGCCCCGCCCCGAGAGGTCGGTGACGCCGTCCGCGGTGGAGAAGCCTGGGCGGCAGATGAGCATGAGGGATTCTCCGTCGCTGAGGGCTTGGACCTCCTCTTCGCTCAGCAGGCCCTTCTTGAGCGCCCTGGCGCGCAGGTGCCGCGGGTCCATGCCCCGCCCGTCGTCGCGCACCTCGATGAGGACGCGGTCGCCCCGCCGGCAGGCCCGGATGGAAACGGCTCCCCGCTCCTCGATGCCGTGATCCACGGCGTTTCGCAGGATGTGCATCAGGGGATCGCTCATGGCGTCCAGGATGCTGCGGTCGAGCATCAGATCCTCGCCCTCCATGCGCAGCCGCACCTCTTTGCCGGTCTTGCGGGCCAGCTCCCGAAGCTGCCGGGGCAGGCGGGCCGTGAGCTGGGAGAGGGGCATCATGCGCGCGTCGATGACGTCCTGGTGCAGCCTGCGCAGCTGCTTGCCCAGGCTCTCCAGCCCGGCGGCCATCTCGGAAACCTCTTGTTTCCGGCACTGTTCCTGGAGCCGGATGCGCTCTGCGATCATCTCGGTGGCCAAATCCAGCAGGCGATCGAGCATCTCGCCGCGCACCCGCACCAGCTCCGGCGTGGTCCGGGGCGGCGCCGGGGGCGGCTGCACCTCCTGCTCGGCCTCGGCGCTCCGGATGCCGGGGCGCAGGTCTAGGCGGGCGCAGAAGTCGGCCAGATCCAGGGTGCTTCTCAGGCGCATGTGCAATGAGCGCAGCTCCCCGCCTGCGGCCAGGGTCTGGGCATCGGGCCTGGTTTCGATGGCCTCACCCCGGGCCGCGATCTCCCGCTGGAGCAGCATCAGGCGCACGGCGGGGGCCGCCTCGGTCGGTTCCAGCTCGATTCGCAGGTTCCAGAGGCGGGGCTGTTCGCTTTCGGCGGGGCCATGGGGAGGCAGGGGGTGGGGCGGACCGCCCTCGGGTGCCGGGGCCCTGGCGGAAGCCGCCCCGGCGGGCGCAGCGGCGATGGCCTCCAGGCGCGACTCGATGAAATCCAGTGCCTTCTCCAGAGCCCCCATGGCCGCCTCGGGGATGCTTCCCCCGCCGCGAAAGACGCCCAGGCGGTTTTCCAGCTCATGGCAGAGCCTGGTCAGATCCTCATAGCCCATGGAGGCCGCCATGCCCTTGATGGAATGGGCGCAGCGAAACAGCGCGTCGATCCCGGCGGCGCCGCAAGGGGCATCGCTTGAGATGAGGCGGCTCATGGTCTGCAGATGGGTGCCGGCCTCCTGCAGGAACAGCGTCCGGTATTTCTCCATGTCCATGGGGGAGAGGCTTCGGCGATCTCAGGCCAGACGGTTCAGCACGTCCAGGACGCGGTTCTCGTCGAAGGGCTTGACGATGAAATCCCGCGCCCCGGACTGGACGGCTTCCATCACCAGGCTCTCCTGGCCCAGGGCGCTGCACATCACGATCCGGGCCTGGGGATCCGCTGCGATGATCTCCTGCAGGGCCTCGATGCCGCTCTTGAGGGGCATGACGATGTCCATGGTGACCAGATCGGGGCGCAGCTCCAGGTAGCGCTCCACCGCTTCCAGGCCGTTGACCGCCTCGGCGACGATCTCGAAACCGTTCTGGGTGAGGATGTCCTTGAGCATGTTGCGCATGAACAGGGCATCGTCGACGATCAGGATTCGGTTAGCCATGGGGCCTCCTCAGGCAGGAAAGTGGCGCTCAAGACGCAGCAGCAGGGTTTTCGCATCCAGCAGGCGGATCTCAGAACCCTCCCGGAGCAGGGTCCTCCAGGGCCGATCCGGCGTCGGGGCGCAGATTTCCGGCGGCAGCTCGGCGTCTTTGACGAAGCCCCGGGTCGCTCCGGTCGCCAGGCCCAGATCGGCCAGCTCCCGCGCAAGCACCAGGATTCGGGCCGGGGCTTGCGTCTCATCCAGAAGCCGGGCCAGATCCAGCACGGGCAGCGCATGGCCCTTGAGGTTCATGGCCCCGGGGAACACCGCCGGCGCCAGGGGGATGGGGAAGAGCTTCCCCGGGGATGTCACCTCCCGGAGCTGAACCAGGGGCAGGGCGTAGAGGCCCCGGCCCAGCTCAAAGAGTAAAATCGTCATGGCGCTCTTGCGTCCGGGGCAGTCTGAACTGCCGTACCACCTCCATCAGGCGGTCGGCAAGCAGCGAGAGTTCCTTGGCCGCCGCCGCCATCTCCTCCATGGAGGCCGACTGCTCCAATGTCGCGGAGGAGACCTCCTCGGTGGCCGAGGCGTTCTCCCCCGCCAGAATGGAGATGCGGTCGATGAGTGCCACCATCTCGCCGGCGCCCTTGGTCTGCTGGGCCGAGAGCTCCGAGATGCTGCCCGCCTTGTTGCGGGTGGCCATGGCTGTCTCGACGATCCGGCCGAAGGCCTCGGTCGCGGTGTCGATGGCCTGGTGCCCCTCGCCGATCTCCCGGATGCCGTTCTTCATGGCCTGCTGGACTTCGAGGTTCTCCTCCCGGATACGCCTGACCAGCTCGGTGATCTCCGATGCCGAGGCCGCCGAGGAGTCGGCCAGCTTGCTCACCTCCTCGGCCACCACGGCAAAGCCCCGGCCCGCCTCTCCGGCCCGGGCCGCCTCGATGGTGGCGTTGAGCGCCAGCAGGTTGGTGCGCTCGGCGATGCCGGTGATCAGGTCCACCATCTTGCCGATCTGATGCACATGGCTGCCGAAGGTGATGAACTGGCGGCTGCCCCGTTCCACCTCGGCGAGCACCAGCTTCATTTTCTTGAGGGCCATCTCTGCCATCTCCCCGCCTTTCTGGGCACAGAGGGCCGTGGTTTCCGCCGAGTCGGCCACCTTGCGCGAGGAGCCGGCCACCAGATGGGTGGACATGGCCATCTCCTTGATGGTGCGGCCAGCCTTCTCCACGATTTCGGCCTGGGTGTCGGCGCCCAGGCGAATCTGTTCGATGGAGCCTGCCACCTCGTTGGTTGCCGAACTCATCTCCTGGCAGGAGCTGGAGAGGTTGCGGGAGGATTCGTTGACCTGGCTTGATGCGCCGGCGATGTGGCCCACCAGCTCTCGGAGGTTCTGCACCACGTCCTCCAGGGAGCGGGCCAGATCCGCCGTCTCGTCCTCGAACCAGATTCTGCGCACCTCGACGCCCCGGGAGAGATCCCCCTGGCTGATGTTGCGGGCGCAGGTGGAGAGGATGTCCACGTTGGCGGTGAAGCCGCGGGAGAAGAGCCGGCCCAGGATGAGCCCCACCAGCAGCGCCGCCCCCGTGACCACCACCTGGTGCAGATGTTCGGGAATGCCGAGGCGGGGGATGAGATGATTGAGCGCCACCAGGGCCCCGACCACGATGATGAACCCGAGGTAGAACTTGTGACCGATCTCGATGCGCATGGGCGAAACTCCTGCGTGGAAGATGGCGATGAAGGGTTTTTTCAGTCCGATGGGCCGGACGGCGGCCGGGGTTGAAAGATCCGGTGCCCGGGGGCGACGGGAGCGAACAGCTCGCTGACCGCGGGACCCGGCGATTCGTTGTGCCCCAGCACCAGGTAGCCCCCCGGGCCCAGGGATCGGATGAGGCGGCGCAGGATCTCGTCCTGTTGGGTGCGGGAGAGGTAGATGAGCAGGTTGCGGCAGAGCACCAGATCCGCCGGGGGATACTCTTGCGGGTCCAGGATGTCCCTCTGCTCGAAGTGAACCATGGCCCGGATTTCCGGATGGATTTGCCAAGCCCCGTCCCGGGGGCGGAAGTGGGCCGCGAGCATGGCCGGGGGGACTTCCCTGAGGCGCCCGGCGTCGAAGATGCCCGCCTCGGCGCGCCCAAGGGCGGCCTCGCTGATGTCCGTGGCCAGGATGTCCAGCTCCAGGCCCGCAGGTTCCAGATCCTTCCAGAGCAGGGCCAGGGAATAGGGCTCCTCCCCGCAGGCGCATCCCAGGCTCCAGGCCCGGATGCAGGCCTGTCCCCGGGAAAGGGCCCGCTCCATGAGGGCGGGAAGCGTCCGGGAACTCAGGAAGGCGAAGGTATGGGGATCCCGGAAGAACTCGGAGACATGGATGGTGAGCGCCTCCAGCAGGGCGCCGCGCTCCTCCTCGCTTGTTTTGAGCAGCTCCAGATAGTCTTCGCCGCGACAGTTGCGCCGGCGCAGGTGCGTCTCGAACCGGCGGCGCAGGCAGGCGTCCTTGTAGGCGCCCAGGCTGGCCTCTCCCAGGGATTCGAAGAGCAGGATGATCCGGGGCAGGAGGTCGGGGGCGTTTTGAGCTGCGGCAGCGATCATTCCGGAATTGCCGAGAAATGATCGAAACCCCGGCCCGGTTTCTCCCAGGGCTTGCCCGCGGCATCCAGCACCAGGAGGTTCGAGCCCTCGCGGGTCCGGCCGACGCGGGTCAGCGGCAGATCCAGATCGCGGGAGAGGGCCGCGACGGCGGCACGGCGGGCGGCCGTCGCGGTGAAGAGCAGCTCGTAGTCCTCGCCGCCGGCAAAGGCCAGATCCAGCAGCGAGCCATCCTCTTGGAGCTGCCGAGAGAACTCGGCGGAGAGGGGCAGGCTTGCCCCCTCGATGCGGGCCCCCAGGCCCGAGGCCTTGAGGATGTGCCCCAGATCCGAGAGCAGGCCGTCGGAGAGATCGATCATCGCGGTGGCAAGGCCTCTCTTCGCCAGCTCCCTGCCCAGTCGCACCCGGGGGCTGGGGCGATCGTGTCTTCGGGCGAGAAAGTCGCCGGGCGCTTGGCCCTGCTGCCGCAGCCTGAGGGCCAGAGCGCTGTCCCCCAGGGTGCCCGAGACGTAGATGTCCTGCCCGGCCTTGGCGCCGTCGCGCCGCAGCATCTGCTTTTCCGGGACGCTGCCCTGAACGCAGAGGTTGAGCACCAGGGGGCCGGGGGAGCGGCAGGTGTCCCCCCCCAGGAGGCTCACGCCATGCTCGGCCGCCTCATCCAGGATCCCTTCCAGGATCCGGTCCAGGGTTGCCAGGTCCGTGGAGGAGGCGAACGCCAGGCTGAGGAAGATGTGGCGGGGAGTCCCCCCCATGGCGGCCAGGTCGCTTAAGTTGACGGCCACGCTCTTGCGGCCCAGATCGTAGGGGCGGGTCCAGTCCAGGCGAAAGTGCATGCCTTCGAGCAGCATGTCCGTGGAGGTCAGCAGCAGCTCGCCTTCGGGCAGGCGGCTGGCGGCGCAGTCGTCCCCGATGCCGAGGACCGCATCCCGGTCGGAGGCCGCACGGGCGCGGATGCGATCGATGAAGCCGAATTCGCCCAGCTCAGGAAGATTCATGCGTCCTCGCGAAGGGCGGACTTGAGCACGTCGTTCATGTTTCCGGCCAGGATGAAGCGCAGCTTGCGTTTGATGTGGGGGGGGATTTCCGCCAGATCCTTCTCGTTGTCCCGGGGGATGATCAGCTCGGGGATTCGGGAGCGCACCGCCGCCAGCACCTTCTCCTTGATGCCGCCCACGGGAAGCACCTTGCCCCGCAGGGTGATCTCCCCCGTCATGGCCAGTTTGCGCCGCACCGGCTTCCTGGAGAGGGCCGAGATGAGGGCGGTGGCCATGGTGACCCCGGCGCTGGGGCCGTCCTTGGGGATGGCTCCGGCGGGCACATGGATGTGGATGTCCGACTCGGCGAAGAGGCTCTCGTCGATGCCCAGCTCCCCGGCGTGGGCCCGGGCGTAGGAGAGAGCCGCCTGGGCGCTTTCCTTCATTACCTCGCCCAGGTGGCCGGTGAGGGTGAGCTTGCCCTTGCCCTTCATGGTGCTGGCCTCCACGTGGATGATTTCGCCGCCCACCTCCGTCCAGGCCAGGCCCGTGGCCACGCCGGTCTCATCCTCCGTGCGCTCCTCGCGCAGGAAGCGCACGGGACCCAGGTAGCCTGCAAGGCTGTTGACGCTGATGTGGCCTCTGGGCTTCTTGCCCTCGGCCAGGCGCCGGGCCACCTTGCGGCAGATGCTGCCGATCTCCCGCTCCAGGTTGCGCAGCCCCGCCTCCCGGGTGTAGTCGGTGATGAGGTGGCGCAGGGCGGCGGGGGAGAAGCGGATGTCTTCTTCCTTGAGGCCGTTGGCCTCGATCTGGCGGGGCACCAGGAAGCGCCGGGCGATGGCGAGCTTCTCCTCGGTGCTGTAGCCCGCCAGGCGGATGACCTCCATGCGGTCCTTCAGGGCCGAGGGGATGGGGTCGAGGATGTTGGCCGTGGCGATGAACATGACCCTGGAGAGGTCGAAGGGCAGGTTGATGTAATGGTCCGAGAAGCTGTGGTTCTGCTCCGGGTCGAGGATCTCCAGCAGGGCCGAGGAGGGGTCGCCCCGGAAATCGGCGCCCAGCTTGTCCACCTCGTCGAGCATGAAGACGGGGTTGTGGGTGCCGGCCTGCTTGAGTCCCTGGATGATGCGGCCGGGCAGCGCCCCCACATAGGTGCGGCGGTGCCCCCGCAGCTCGGCTTCGTCCCGCATGCCGCCCAAAGAGAGGCGCACGAACTCCCGCTCCAGGGCCCGGGCGATGGACTTGCCCAGGCTTGTCTTGCCCACCCCGGGCGGCCCCACGAAACAGAGAATGGGCCCCTTGATCTGGGGCTTGAGCTTGCGCACGGCCAGAAACTCCAGAATCCGATCCTTGACCTTCTCCAGATCGAAGTGATCCTCGTCCAGGACCTTTTTCGCCCCGTTGATGTCGAGGTTGTCCACGGTGGCCTTGTTCCAGGGCAGCTCCACCAGCCAGTCCAGGTAGGTGCGCAGCATGGAGGCCTCGGCCGATTCGCCCGACATGCTCTCCAGGCGCCGGAGGGTCTTCTCCGCCTCCTTCTGAGCGTTCTCGGGCATGCCGGCCTCCCGCAGCCGGATTTTCAGGTCCTCCAGATCCTCGGCTGCCTGGGATTTTTCGTTGAGCTCCGAGCGGATGGCCCGCATCTGCTCCCGCAGGAAATACTCCCGCTGGGTCTTGCTGATCTCCTCCCTGGCCCGGGAGGAGATGTGCTGCTGCACCTTGAGCAGCTCATGTTCCTTGTCCAGCAGGCGCTTGATGCGGCGCAGGCGCTCCAGGGGATCCAGCATCTCCAGCAGTTCCTGGGCCTGGGAGATTTTCAGGGCCAGGTTGCTCGCCACCAGATCGGCCAGGGTGCCCGGATCCTCCATGTTCTGCAGGATGATGAGCACCTCGGCGGGGATTTCCTTGCCCAGCTCCTGAAGCTCCCCCACCTGCTTGCGGATGGCCTGCATCAGGGCCTCGGTCTCGATGTCGGGCTCGGCCTGCTCCAGCTCCATGAGGCGCTCGATGTGGGCGATGAGATAGGGCCCTTCGAAGTCGTATCGGCGCACCTGGGCCTTGCAGAGACCCTGAACCAGGATTTTCTGACGCCCGTCGGGCATCTTGAGGCGGCGCATGATGACGGCCACGGTTCCCACCTCATAGAGATCTCCGGACTCGGGTTCGTCCGCCGAAGCATCTTTCTGCGCCACCAGAAACATCAATCGATGGGAGCTCAGGGCGGTTTCGATGGATTGGAGGGACTTCTCCCTACCCACGAACAGCGGCACGATCATGTGGGGAAAGATGACGGTATCGCGTACCGGAAGCACGGGAAGTTCGGAGGGGATGTGGAGTTCGGTGTCTTCCATGAGGCTTTCCTGGCTGGAGTTTGCCGGAGTCGGCGATGGGCGCTTCAAGTCCTGCCTTCCATTAAATGGCGCTTTGCCGGTGCTGTCAAGAAAAGCGCTCCGTCTCGAAAGAGGCATGGCGACAGCCGCAGATTCAAAAAAAACAGGGCGACCCGAGGGTCACCCTGTTTTTTCGCTGCGTTGACTGCTTGAAACTCAGCCCAGTCGGGGACCGGCCGAGGAGAAATCGAAATCGGCGCCTTTGTCCGAGTACTTCTTGAAATTGTTGATGAACATCTCGGCCAGCTTCTTGGCGGTGGCGTCGAAGGCTTCCTTGTCGGCCCAGGCGTTGCGGGGGTTGAGCAGGGAAGCGTCCACGCCGGGCAGCTCCCTGGGGATGTGGAGACGGAACCAGCGGGTCTGATCGAACTCCGTCTTGTTGATGCTGCCGTCGAGGATGGCGTTGATGCAGGCGCGGGTGGCCTTGATGCTCATGCGCTTGCCCACACCATAGCCCCCGCCGGCCCAGCCGGTGTTGACCAGGTAGGCGTTGACGCCGTGCTTCTCGATCTTCTCGCCCAGCAGCTTGGCGTAGGCGGTGGGGGGCAGGGGGAGGA
>Ga0214472_10007358_pt1 | contig 11523 bp, 10 predicted proteins | sample RVTome_6_FD_207662 | JGI IMG/M metagenome (GOLD analysis project Ga0214472, IMG submission 207662) | Soil microbial communities from uranium-contaminated site in the Upper Colorado River Basin, Wyoming, United States - RVT140D175 | ecosystem: Environmental > Terrestrial > Soil > Contaminated >...
TCCCTGGCGTATCGACGCCCTGCGCCCCTATCGCAAGGTCATCCTGAAGAACGTGAGCAGCACCAAGCGAGCCGCCGTCACGTTCGCCCTGGCCCAGGCGGGCATGCCGTACGTCTACGCCGCGGAGTGGGCGGAGCCGACGCCCAGCGGCTACTGCTGCGGTGCCCAGGCCCAGGGCGGGTTCGACTGCTCGGGCTTCGTGTGGTGGGTGATGCGCAAGGGCGACGGCCTATGGAACAACACCGACCACCGCGGGTACAAGGGCTGGCCGCTCCTCGAGCGCTCGTCCCGGGACATGGCCCGGGCCGCCCCCGCGAAGCTCACGTTCAAGCAAAGCCGGCCGCTCGACCTGATGTTCTTCGACGGCGACGACTCGCACACGAACTGGCGGGGCGTGGACCACGCTGGCCTCTACCTGGGGCGCGGGTGGATGATCCATTCGGCCAGCGGCGTGAACGGCGTGACCCTGGAACGCGTCCGGAAGGGCTGGTACCGGGACCACTTCCGGTGGTCCCGCCGCCTTATCCCCTAGTCCCCCAGAACCTTCCGCACCTTCTCCAGGAGCTCGCCCATCTGGAAGGGCCGGCGCAGCTCGGCGTCGACCGGCACGAGGGCCAGCTTGCCCGTCTCGCCCTGCGCGGCCATGAACACGATCACCTTCAGGTCCTTGAAGGTCGCATCCTGGCGGACCGTTCGCAGGGTCTCCCAGCCATCCGAGCCGTGGAGCTCCGCATCCAGCAGGAGGAGATCGAAGAACTGGGCACCAAGCTTCTGGAGGGCCTGGTCACCGTCCGACGCGGTCTCCACCTCGTACCCCTCCAGCTGGAGGCGGAGGACGGGCTGGCGCATGTGCTCGGGACGGTTGTCCACCATCAGGATGCGTTTCGCGACCACTACGTGTCGATCCTTTCCACGGTCACGCCGCGTTCGGACAGCCAACGCTCCGCCTCCGTCAGCTTCCCAGCGTCACCCTTCATATCCACGATCGCCCAACCCGAATCTTCCTCGATGCGGGCCCGACCGATGTTCACCTGCAGGCCGAAGCGACCAGCGAGCGAGGCGATGACCGGCTCATCCCGCAGGGCGCCGGGGAGCGTGAGATGGAAGCGAGCCGAGGCCATGCGACGATTCTCCCACGCTCTGCTGGTCGCCACGAGGGCGAGCCGTCAGGATGGAACAGCATGAGCGACATCCCCCCTCCCTACCGACGCCGCGGCCTCAGGATCCTCCTGGCCGGCGGCATCCAGGCCGCCCTCGGGATCCTGAGCCTGCCCTACCTGGTCGGCCTGGTCGTGGCCGCCCAGCGAGCCCAGGTCTTGAGGGAGCCCGACGCCATCCTGATCCTGCTGCTGACCCTGGCCCAGGGCCTCCTGGACCTCACCGCCGGGGTCCTGATCCTCCGCCTCCGGCCCGCGGGATGGACGCTGGGCGTCCTCATGGCATCGTTCGGGTCGGCGTTCGTGCTCCTATCGCTCGGCCGAGGGGTGGGGGCGACGCTTCCCGCCCTAGCCGGCATCGCCCTCCGGGTGACGGTCGTGATCCTCCTGGCCCTGGAGCGCGAGCGGTTCCGCCCGCCCACGAAAGGAACGAGCCCCCGGGGATGAACCCCGGGGGCTCGACCGCGTTCCCCTGTCTCCCTAGCCGACCGTGGCCACCAGGGTCTTGAACTCGTTGACCCCCAGGGTGAAGCTCAGGGTGGTCTGCTTGTTCCCGACCTTCACCGTCAGCTGGTAGAAGCTGCCCGGGGTGTCCCCGCCCTCGGTGGCGGGCAGGTCCTGGTTCTCGTAGTGGAACCGGATCAGCTGGCAGCTGTCGGGCGGGGCGATCGTGGTCAGGGGGAGGTTCTTCACGTTCTCCCCTACGTGACTGACCACGCCCTGGCCGCGCAGGCGGAGCATGGACACCTGCGGGTGGGTGTTCCCGTCCCGGTCCACCGCCAGGACCCGGAACCCGCGGCCGACCGCCTCCCCGCACAGCGGGACCTCCCGCTGGACTACCGGATCGTCGAACGGGAGATCGTCCCGGACCAGCAGCGTGCCCGTGACCTTCCGAGCCGGGGCGCCACCGGGCGTGAAGGTGACCGCCTGCTCGAAGGAGCCGGCAGGGGCGAACCGGTTCGGAGGTATCGCCGCGGGAAGCGTCCCGAACGGCGCTCCGCTGGTGCTGGTCTCATCCACGATGAGCTCGGCCTGACCGGTGTTGGTGATGGTCGTGCTCTGGGTGGAGCCGCAGAAGCCAGCGCACTCCGGCATGACCACGGTGGGCGGGAAGGTCAGGCTGTCCGGCAGGGCGTCGATGGCCGGGAGCAGACCCTCCCCATCCAGCGGGATGATGTGGTTCGGGTTTACCGGGTCATCCGTCTGGATGGTCAGCGTGGCCATCCGGGCCCCGGCATCCGACGGGTTGAAGCGAACCGTCAGCGTGAGGGAGTTCCCCGCCGATACGGTCACCGGCAGCACCGGCGGGTCCACCAGCGTGAAGTTCGCCGCGTGCGGCCCGACGATCGGCAGGCCGGTGATGGTCAGGTCGCACAGCTCGCAGGAGGCCTCGTTGGCCACCGTCACCGTGCGGTCCTCGTGGTTCGGCGCGGTCCGGTTGTCCACCGGGACGCCACCGAAGGACAGCGAGGAGCTCCCCACCGTGCCCACCGGCACCCCGACCTTCCCGGTGGCCGGGAGATCCGTGGTTGGGTTCCCGGGGTCGTCGGTGGTGACTCGGAGCGTCCCGGTCAGCGTGCCGGGACCGGCCCCGGCCGGCGGGGAGAACCGGATCGTGTAGATCAGGCTCCCGCCCGGCTGGATGGTCTGCGGGGTTCCCGGGTTCGGCGCCACCGAGTAGGCGGGGTCGCTGCCGCCGAGGAAGCTCACTCCGGTCACCTCCAGCGGGCCCTCCCCCCCGTTCTGGATCGTGACCTCCCGCTGACGGGTGGTTCCGCGGGCCACGGTTCCGAAGTCCAGATCACCGCTGACCTGCGCCTGCCCGACCACGCCCCGGCCCGTGGCCTGGAGCTGCTTGGTGGGCTCGAACGGGTCGTCGCTGTTGATCTGGAACGTGGCGGTCTTGTCCCCGGGGCTGAGCGGAGCGAACCGCACGGTGAAGTCCACGTGCTCGCCCGGCGGGATGGTGACCGGCGTCGACGGACCCGAGTTCACGGTGAACTCGGGACTGCCGGAGGCCCGATGGAAGCTGTTCACGTGAAGGTCGGCCGCCCCCACGTTGAACACCTGGATGACCTTGTCCTTGAACTTCCCGACGGCCACGTTGCCGAACGCCAGATCGCCGTTGATGGCCATGAGCGGCCCCGTTGCCGGAGTCAGCTCGAACGTGCTGCGCCCGTAGGTTCCGATGCGCAGGACCGGCGGGTCGGCCTCCTCGTCCATGGCCAGCTTCCGCGAGTCCACCGTGGGCAGTCCCAGACCCAGCTTGAACCACGTGGCCCCCAGGTCGGAGCTGCGGAAGACGCTGGCGTCGTTGGACACGATGATCGAGTGAGGCGACGTGCCGGGATCGATGACCACCGAGTGGGTGGGCAGGTCCGGGAGGTTGGTGGCCGGCTGGCCATCGGTGCCACTGATGTCGGTCCAGCTCGCTCCGCCGTCGGTGGTCAGGAAGACGTGCCGGGTCCGGTTACCGGCTGCGGTCCCCGAGAACCCGCCGACGCCGGCAGCCACGACATCCGTGTTGGTGGGGTCGATGACCACGCCGTCCACCCGCCCGGTCGTGCCCGGGAGCTGGAACTCCGTGAAGGTGGGGTTCGTGGCGGTTGCGTCGGTCGACCGCGCGACCCGTCCGTTGTCCAGACCGACCCACAGGGTGTTGGAATCGAGCTTGGTGGTGGCGATGGTGCGGATGTTCCCCGTGAACGTGGCCACCTCGGACATGGTGGCCGTCCCGTCCGGGCTCCGCCAGAGATCATCGTCCGGGCGGAACCCGATCCCCTTTGCCTCCGCAGCCCACACGGTGTCGACGTTGTTCGGGTCGATGGCGATACGGAAGACGCCTCCCTCGATGGTGTTCCCCATCCCGTCGGCGCTGGTGAAGGGCTGGGAGGCCGTGTTGGCCCACGTGTTGCCACCATCGGTCGTGACCTTCATCCGTCCGTTGCGGTGCGAGTACGCATGGTCGGGATCGGTCGGGTCCACGGCCACCGGGCCCCCGTCGCCGTTCTGGCCCAGGTGCCAGTCCGTCCCAGCATAATCGGGGCGGCCCTGGAGGGTCCCGTTGTCCTGGGTCCCCCCGTAGGTGTAGCCGTTGGCCGTGGCGCTGCCCCGGCCGATGTCGATCTGCTTGAACAGCGCGGTTGCCACGCCCTCGTTCAGGTTCGCCCACGTGTTGCCGCCGTCATCGCTGCGGGAGAAGCCTCCGTCCGTCCCGGCGTAGACGCGGGTTGGCGCTCCGCCCCCTCCCCAGTGGCTCTGGGGGCTGAACACCAGCGCGTGATGGTCCCAGTGGATCTTGTTCCGGGAGATGGCCGGGCTGCCGAAGTTCGCCCCGCCGTCGGTGGACAGGTACAGCTCCTGGAACCCGATGTACACGCGGTCGGGGTCCTGCGGGTCCACTCCCACGGTCTGGTCGTAGCCGCACTGACAGCCGCCGTTCTCGGCGGCCGCGTTGTCAGCGTCCGTCATCTCCGCCCAGTTGGCGCCGCCGTCGGTGCTCTTGTACAGGCCGTTCCAGGTCCCGACGGAGGCGTACATCGTCATGTTGTCGGGCTGCACCGACTGGGACATGGCGATGTACTGAAGGTTCGAGGTGGGGCCGCCGCTCGCCCCGGTGAACAGGTTGCTGGTGCCTGGGAAGGTGGCCCCGGAATCCGTGGAAACCAGGATGCCGGTCCCCGTCACCGAGGCGTACACGCGCGTCGGGTCATCGCTGTCCAGATCGATGTCCGTGATGTTGCCGGTGCGGACGGCCACCCCATCGTCGAAGGTCGGGGCGTTGCTCCCGAAGCTGACACCCCCGTCGACCGAGCGGAACAGTCCGTTGTTCGTGCCCACCAGCAGGACGCCGGGAGCGGGGAGAACGATGCGGTTGATCCCTCGCTGGGCGGCCCCGCCGAAGATCCCGCCGGGGTCGAGCACGGTCCAGGTGTTGCCGGAGTCTGTCGACCGGTACACGCCGGCGGCCTTGGAGAAGCCGGTGCTCGAGCCGGCCCCCCCGCTGCCGTCGAAGTTGTTACCGGAGCCCGCGTACACGATCGAGGGGTTCCCGGGGTCGAGGGCCACGGCGCCCATGGAGAGCGACGGGAGGTAATCCGTCTTCGGGGCCCACGTGGCTCCGCCGTCGGTGCTCTTCCAGATGCCACCGTCATTGGTGGCCACGTAGATGATCCGGTCTTCCGTGTTGCGGGGATCGATGGCCGCGTCCAGGACCTCGCCGGCCCCCGGGCTCGTCCCCATGAAGTTGAAGTCGGTGTCGTACCGGATGGGAGCCGGACCCACCTGGGTCCACTGGGCCCCCTGGACCCCGCCGCCCGGAGCCCCCACCATCTGCGGCGAGACCTGCATCGCCAGGGTCTGGTCGATGCCCTTCCGCCACAGATCGGGCCGGAGCCTGCCCTTCGCATCCTGATGGTTCTCCAGGAAGTCCAGCGAGCTGAAGAGGCGCTTGTTCCTGGCCTCGAACCCCTCCAGGAGCTGGTCCGCCGTGCCGTGGAGCAGGCCGAGGGCACCGGTCGCCGAGGCCGGGTTGGCCGGCGGCTCCGGGCTGGGCACGGCTCCCACCGGCAAACCGGACAGGATCAAGGCCAGGACGAACGAAGACAGGATGGCGCGACGCATACAGCTCCCCTTTCCCTCCCGGCCCCGGCACCCGCAGCGGGCCGCCGGAGCAAGCGGACAAACTCGCGGGAATGTACATCACACGTGGCATATACGTCAATAAGGGGACGAAGATTCCTAGGGGGGGCATGAAGAAGGCCCGGAGCGACCGCTCCGGGCCTTCCGTCCGATTCGCGCGAGTCGCTTAGAAGTCCATGTCCCCGCCGCCAGGCATGGGAGGCGCGGCCGGGGTCTTCTCCGGCTTCTCGGCCACCACGGCCTCGGTGGTCAGGAACAGCGCCGCGATCGAGGCCGCGTTCTGGAGCGCCGAGCGCGTGACCTTGGCCGGGTCGATGATGCCGGCCTTGAACATGTCCACGTACTCGCCGGTGGCGGCGTTGAGCCCCCGTCCCGGGCCCTCCCCGCGGACCTTCTCCACGATCACGCCGCCCTCCAGGCCGGCGTTGACCGCGATCTGCCTGAGCGGCTCGGCCAGGGCCTTCCGGACCAGGGCCGCGCCCGTGGCCTCGTCGTGGTCCAGGTCCAGCTTCTCCAGGGCGTCCTGAGCCGACAGGAGGGCCACGCCGCCGCCGGGGACGATGCCCTCCTCCACGGCAGCCTTGGTGGCCGACACCGCGTCCTCGATGCGGTGCTTCTTCTCCTTGAGCTCGACCTCGGTGGCCGCGCCGACCTTGATCACCGCCACGCCGCCGGCCAGCTTGGCCAGCCGCTCCTGGAGCTTCTCGCGGTCGTAGTCCGAGTCCGTCTTCTCGATCTCGGTCTTGATCTGGTTGATGCGGCCCTTGATGTCGTCCTCGGACCCGGCGCCCTCCACGATGGTGGTCTCGTCCTTGGTGATGACCACCTTCCGCGCCGTGCCCAGCAGGTCCAGCGTGGTGCCCTCCAGCTTCAGGCCGACCTCCTCGGAGATGACCTGCCCACCGGTGAGCAGGGCGATGTCCTGGAGCATGGCCTTCCGACGGTCGCCGAACCCGGGAGCCTTCACCGCAGCGGACTTGAAGGTCCCGCGGATCTTGTTGACCACCAGCGTAGCCAGGGCCTCACCCTCCAGGTCCTCGGCGATGATCAGCAGGCCCTTGCCGGACTGCATGACCTTCTCCAGGATCGGCAGGAGGTCCTTGACCGCGCTGATCTTCTGGTTGGCCAGCAGCACGTAGGGGTCCTCCAGGACCACCTCCATGCGCTCGGGGTCGGTGACGAAGTACGGCGAGATGAAGCCCTTGTCGAAGCGCATCCCCTCGACCAGGTCCAGCTCCATGCCGAAGGTCTGCGACTCCTCGACGGTGATCACGCCGTCCTTGCCGACCTTGTCCATGGCCTCGGCGATCTGCTGGCCGATGTCGGGGTCGCCGGCCGAGATGGCCGCCACGTGGGCGATCTCGTCCTTGTCCTCGATCTCCTTGGCCTGGTTCTTGATCTGCTCCACCGCGGCCTCGACCGCGGCCTCGATGCCCCGCTTCAGGGACATGGGGTTGGCCCCGGCGGCCACGTTGCGGAGGCCCTCCTTGACCATGGCCTGGGCCAGCACGGTGGCCGTGGTGGTGCCGTCGCCGGCCACGTCGTTGGTCTTCTTGGCCACTTCCTTGACCAGCTCGGCGCCCACGCTCTCCTCGGGGTCGTCGAGCTCGATCTCCTTGGCGATGGACACCCCGTCGTTGGTGATGGTGGGGGCGCCCCACTTCTTCTCCAGGACCACGTTGCGGCCCTTGGGACCCAACGTGATGCGGACCGCGTTGGCCAGCTGGTCCATGCCCCGCTCCAGCGCCCGGCGGGCTTCCTCGTCGAACGTGATGATCTTGGCTGCCATCCGTTTCCTCCTCGTTCTCCCCGGCTGCCTGTCCTTAGCACTCTCGGGTAGAGAGTGCTAAGAGAGGATAGCGCGTCCGGGGCCCCGGCGACAAGGGAGGGCCCTATCCTGTCTCCATGAAGCCTGCTGCTCTGGCCTTCGTCCTGGCGCTGGGCGGGGCCTGCATCCCGGAGGGGCAGGCTCCGTCCGCCGCGACCTCCGTGTCCCCCTCGCCGGAACCACATATCTCCCCGCCGCCGTGCCGTCCGGACCCGCCACGCACCGAGCTGGGTGGAAGGGAGTTCCTCCTTTCCGACGGCCCTGTAGACGCCATCCTCGAAGCACTCCGGAAGGCAGATGCTCCACAGCTTCCGCCGGATGGCCGGATGAGCCCCGGCCACGTATGTGGAGGCCACGTGATCGGAGACGGCAGCATCGGGGTGCGATTCGACCACGGGGCGGAGATGTACTACTGGCCCGAGGGGGCACCCGAGAGGCGGTTCCTCCCACGGCTCAAGCGGGAGCTCAGGGACCTTCGCGGCCGGTTCATCGGCTTCCGCGGAACGACGGCCGGCATGTTGGAGGCCGACGACCGCGGCCCTGCCGTCGTGATCTGGCTCGAGGGAGGGTTCGAGATCGAGCTGTACGGGTGGGGGCGGCAACCCCTGAAGGAGCTGCTGGCCCTCGGCCGCACCCTCGTCGCAGCCGGATAGCCCCCTCAGGTCAGCCGGTGCCCCGCTCAGGGGAATGCCCGGCTCCCACGGCCAGGGCCACCCCGGTGAGGTCCGAGCGGACCGCGCCGATCTCCCCGGCCACCCCGGCCAGCCGGCGGTCCACCTGCTCGAAGCGGCGATCCACCTGCTCGAAGCGGCGATCCACCTGCTCGAAGCGGCGGTCCATCTCCTGCCGGAGGGCCTTGATCTGCCCCCGGGTCCCCCACCACACCAGGAAGCCGACGGCCGCAACGACCGCGGCGTTCACGACCTCGCCTGTCAGCTCCATCACCGCTCCTCCCGTCTCGACGGGGGAGTTCGTGGGGGAAGCGTACCATCGGCCTCCGACACGGTTGACGCTCCCTCGCCGGGTCGAAGAGGATGCCCCTCGTGAACGTCCTCGGCATCAACTGCTTCGCCCACGACACCGCGGCCGCCTTGATCCAGGACGGGCGCCTGGTGGCCTTCGTGGAGGAGGAACGGTTCAACCGCCAGAAGCACACGAAGGCCTTCCCCGACAACGCAATCGAGTACTGCCTCCGCGAGGGCGGGATCTCGATCGGCGACGTGGACGCCGTGGCCTTCGCCCACCGGGCCGGGCGGGACTTCGCCCTGGGGGCCCTGGACGCCCTCAAGCGGGGCGCTCCCAAGCGCCTGGCCGCCCAGGCCTACGTGGACTGGAACCTGGCCCGCAAGGAGCGGGACTTCAAGCGCCGGTACGGATACCGGGGCCGGACCTTCAATGTGGGCCACCACGACGCCCACGCGGCCAGCGCCTTCTTCGCCTCCCCCTTCGATGAGGCCGCGGTGCTCACCCTGGACCGGGGGGGCGACTTCCTGTCCACCACCCTCCAGCACGGCCGCGACAACCGACTGCGCTCCCTGGCCGAGGTCCGCAACCCCGACTCCCTGGGCGAGGTGTACTCCTCGCTGACCTGGTACCTGGGCTTCCACCCCAACTCCGACGAGGGCAAGGTGATGGGCCTGGCCCCCTACGGCCGGGACCGCCTGGTGCCCGAGCTCCAGGACCTCCTCCGCCTGACCCCCGACGGCCTGTTCGAGGTCAACCTGGCCTGGTTCGCCTACCACCGTGAGGGCGGGTGGCTGTCCAAGCGCTTCCTGGGCCGCTACGGCCCGCCCCGGGAGCCCGAGTCCGACCTCCTGGAGCTCCATGAGGACCTGGCCTACGCCGTCCAGGATCTGATCGAGGAGGCCGGCCTGCACGTGACCCGGGCCGCCCACGGGATCACGGGGTCCAAGAACCTATGCCTGGCCGGCGGGGTGGCCCTGAACTCGGTGATGAACGCCCGGCTCCTGCACGAGACGCCCTTCGAGCACGTCTTCATCCAGCCCGCCGCGGGCGACGCGGGGAACGCCCTGGGGGCCGCCCTGCACGTGTGGCATCAGGAGCTTGGCCGGGAGCGCACCTGGGGCATGGAGCATGCCTTCTACGGCCCCCAGGTCCCCGACACGGTGCACAAGGACGTCCTGGCCGCTCGCAAGCTTCCCTTCCGCGAGGTCCGGGACCCCTCTGCCGAGGCGGCCCGCCTGCTCTCGGAGAGCAGGATCGTGGGCTGGTTCCAGGGCCGGGCCGAGGTGGGCCCCCGGGCCCTGGGCGCCCGCTCGATCCTGGCCGACCCTCGCAGGGCCGAGATGAAGGACATCGTGAACGAACAAGTCAAGCATCGCGAGGGGTTCCGCCCCTTCGCCCCCAGCGTCCTCCATGAGAAGGGCCCGGAGTACTTCGAGGGCTACTACCCGAACCCGTTCATGCTCCTGGTGCTACCCATCGTGAAGGACAAGCGGGACGTGATCCCGGCCGTGACCCACGTGGACGGCACCGGGCGCATGCAGAGCGTCCGGGCCGAGGAGAACCCCGAGTACCACCGCCTGATCCAGGGGTTCGAGCGCCTGACCGGGGTCCCCGTCGTGCTCAACACCAGCTACAACCTGCGCGGAGAGCCGATCGTGGCCACCTCCGAGGAGGCCCTGGAGGACTACCTGAACACGGGGATGGACGCCCTCCTGCTGGGACCCTACCTCCTCGAGAAGGACCGTTCCTAGGCTTTCGCCCGTTCCGGGGCTTCCGATAGGTTCCGGGCCGGAGGTGCTTGCACTCACGCTCGTGAGGGGCCACGATTCCCGCAGGACCGCATAGGCGGTCCGTTCTCACGGAAGGGGGGATCGCGATGGCCAGCTACGAGGGCTACTGCGTGAAGGACAAGAAGAAGGTCCAGTTCGAGGGCGAGGTGGTCACGCTCAAGAACGGCCGCCAGGCCGCGAAGGGCAAGTGCCCGAACTGCGGGACCACCGTGATGCGCATCCTGGGCAAGAGCGGCTGAGCGCCGCTACTCGTTGAACACCGTGTCCACCATGTGCAGGAGCTCCGTCTTGCGGAGTTCCTGCTCACGGTGACGGGCCAGCTGCTCGGGGGACGCGGCCAGGGTGTCCTGCACGGTGGTGATGAACACATCCAGGTCGAAGGGCTTGGTGATGTACTGGTCCACCCCCAGGCGCCACCCCTTCAGGATCTCGGCCTCCTGGCTCCGGGCGGTCATGATGATGACCTTCATCGAGTCTCGCGCGCCCTGCTCCACGATCTGGTCGTAGACGTCCCAGCCTGAGATGTCGCCCCCCAGCATGAGGTCCAGGATGGCCAGGTCGAAGTGGCCGCCCCGGACCTGCTCGATCGCCGCCTGACCGGAGCCGGCCTCGGCCACCTCGAACCCCGATTGGCTGAGGGCGTGCTTGATCAGGCCACGGATGGCCTCGTCGTCCTCCACGCTCAGGATGCGCGTCATCGTGGGGGGTATCGGCCGGTCAGGGGGCGATGTTGAGCCCCGGTGTCAAGAAGAGCGAGCGGCGGGGCGCAGGAGGTCCTCCGCCGTCCACACAGGGTTCTCGGGGGCCACCCGACGGTGACGCATGGCCAGGTCGGCCACGGTGACCCGCTCGAAGACCCCTCGCACGGCCTGGTGGACGTCGCCCCACAGCTCCTGGAGGCCGCACCGCGAGTCCTGGAAGCAGGTGTGGTCCTCGGGCGCCAGGCAGTACATGGGGAAGTAGGGGCCCTCCATGGTGTCAACCACCCGGGCCACCGTGATCTGGGAGGGCGGCGAGCCCAGCCGGCACCCGCCGCCGGCCCCCCGGAAGCTCTCGACCAGCCCGGCCTTGTGCAGCTGGGCCAGCTGCTGCTCGAGGAACCGGAGGGGGATGCCCTGGGCCTCGGAGATCTCGCGGGCCA
>Ga0214472_10007359_pt1 | contig 11523 bp, 22 predicted proteins | sample RVTome_6_FD_207662 | JGI IMG/M metagenome (GOLD analysis project Ga0214472, IMG submission 207662) | Soil microbial communities from uranium-contaminated site in the Upper Colorado River Basin, Wyoming, United States - RVT140D175 | ecosystem: Environmental > Terrestrial > Soil > Contaminated >...
TTCTTCCAGAATGAAAGGATCCGTCAATCTCTACCGCAACCTTGGACTCCTTAAAATAGAAGTCGAGGATGAATGCTTGCTCTTGGTGGACGTGTACTACTTTTTGAGGAGTGAACCAAAGAGGAGTGCCTTTCGCACAAACTCCGCTCATGAACTTTTGAAATCTCTTTTCATGGGGAGTGGGGCATTGGGCTAGTCGAGTTCTCAAGTTATTGATTCTTGAGAGTCTCTTTCTGTCCACACACTCTCCAGTCCAGCTGATTAGTTGAAACACTGGTTACTCTTTCTCAGCCAGGGAAGGGGTTGCGCGCCCGGCCTGAGCGATTTTTGCTAGTCGGTTTCTGGTAAGCTCTGGTAGCCACTAGTATCCTCTTGGCGGTCGCAGCATTCCAGGCCCTGCGCATCTTCAACGATCTCATCCCAATACCTCCAGCACACCCAGCGAAACAAAGCGTCCCCGCGTGCCTTTTCGATCAGCCTCCCTAGTTCGTGCGTGTCGTTGCTTTTGAGCAATTGCGTGACCGTCTTGCCGAGTTCGGCTGCCTCCTCGGCTGCGTCCCAAATTCCCCGGATGCAATGCTGAGGCCCTTCGTCCGTCGCGGCAAAGACAATCGCGCAGTCGCGAGTGACAAAATAGCCGACGGTCGTGGTTTGCGAGCCGTCGCGCACCTGGCCGGCGGTGTGAATCGTGCCTTGCTGCAGCGCAGTGGCGAACAAGTCGGTCAGCAGTCGCTGGCGGCCTGATTCATCGCTGCTGATCCACATTCGGAATCCTCCTCGCCCGTTATTTTACCAGCCGGGCCCAGCTGGGGGTGAGGATCAGGTCATCGCGTTGTGCGCGGCGTTTCCTCGCGTCCGCACTCGACGTGATCGACTCGCATCGGGTCGTATCGAGTCACGATCTCGTAGCGGACGCTGTCGTGGACCACGTGTCCGTCGTAGGTGGCGTTGCCCGCCTGCACGGCGCGATCGGCTTCTTCTCGTGTGATAATCGTCATCGGTAAATTCCTCTGCGGCCGCAGCCGCTGGTTCGGGGTAGGATCAGTCGTCGCAGGTCTCGGGCTCTGGAGCCCTGGGGGCAGATTCCCAGTCGCCATGTAGCCCGGCGACGTCGCAAACCGCCTGCCATGCGGCAGGAATGTCGCGGTCTCCATTCGCGGAATCTGTCGTCCATTTCCCGTCGTCAAAATACGACCAGCCCTGACGAGTGATCGTAGCGATCCGCTCGCCGTCGACGTAGAGGCCGTGGGATTGTGTGGTCTCGATTCCTCCATGCCGTGGATAGCCATCGTCGTCTGGGTCGTCGCTCTCGACGGTGATTGCCATGCCGAGCTCGAGCGCGGCAGTGGCGGCGGCGCGGGCGGCATCGGCGTCGTCGTCGTCGATTGCCAGCTCCAGCTGGCTCGTGACGACTTCCTCGTCACTCCACCGATTCATTGTCTCCGCAAACTCGCGGACATCACGATCTGTCGGCGTATAGTCAGGATCACTGTACACCTCCAGGAAATAGCCGTCGAAATCATCCAGCGAGCACTCGAAATCGGCTTCGCGAGCGTCTGCCAACCCTGATTCCAGCTTCCACCGACCGTCCTCTCCTCCTCGTCTCCGCACGACAGGATCCGTAGGTCTATTCTCGTCGTCCCCAGCGTAATACTCGCGAGCCTCTGCGTAGACGGCCTGAAATGTTCCGTTGCTCATCGTAAATTCCTCCTGGCGTCCCTCGGTCAGCGGCTCACCCGTCCGCTGTGCAGCCCCCGCCATCGTGCAGGCGTACGCCGTGGGGGCCTGCCGGATTTGGCCTGCGCCGGCTCGCAGGGTCGCAGATTCCAAGGCCAATCAAGGCAGGGCTCTGCGCGGCCGTACTCACGCTCCTAGAAATCGCTGTTCATGGCGGACGAAACAGAAATAATGCCCCGACGGGCGGCTTCCGCCAATTTATCGGTGTCAACCGGCACGCTTCGCTTGTGATCGGCCGCGACTTTCCGCAGCTCTTCGTCAGTCCACTTGGCAGCCTGTCTTTTCCATTCCTCGACGCGAATCTGGTCGAGACGAACGCGAACCGCACGGACCGGGTCGCGTTCTGCGTTGTGCAGCCACCACGACTCTTGCTGCATCACGGGATAGGTTTCCAAAAGCATATCGATCTGGGATTGCGTGATTCCGCCAGCGATCGCTTTGTCGATCAGTTCTTGTTTCGTAGTCATCGTCTCACCCTCGCTCCCCGTCAGTCGCTCGGATCACCCGTCCGAGTCGTCCAGCTGCACCACGTGGAGGTGGGGATTGCAGCCTGCCGGATTTGGCCTGCGCCGGCTCGCAGGGGGTGAGCCGGTCAGTCCCGTACTGCGGTGATATGGCCGCAGTTCAGTGGGCTCGGGTGCAGCTCGACGAAATACCCGAGTGATCGGGCGCGCTCAGCAATCACCGCAGGATACGTGCGCCAATCGGCGTCGTCCGGACAGTGAATCATCGCTCGGTTGACACCGTCCGCGACCATATATGCGGACGACACCCGTCCGCCAAGCAGCGCCAGCAATTCAGCGTGATTGTCGCGCCACGATTCGGCGAATCGTGCGCTATCCGCCAGGGCCTCTGCTGCCGCAGCCGCTTCCTCCGTCACATCGGTGACGGATTCCCCGTAGGGATACCGTCCGTCAGCGTGCCCAGCTGGGCCGACGCGATAAACGCGGCCGTCACGTGCGACATAGCCCGATCGGCAGCCATCGCGGAATCCGACGGTGTGAGTTGTCAGGTAGGTGGCGTCTTCGCCGCGCCGTGCCGCTAGTGCGGCGTTTTCCATTTGGTATGACATCGCATTCTCCTCTGCGGCCGCAGCCGCTGGTTGGGTGGTGTTACTCGTCGCAGGTCTCGGGATACCGATTCATGATCGCGACAAAGTCGTGGACATCACGCTCTGTAGGCGTATAGTCAGACTCCTCGTACGACTGGCTCCAGAATCGGTGGAAATCCTCCAGGGAGCATTCGAACTCTGCGTGAGGATCTGCAGTCAACCCTGACTCCAGCACCCAGTAGTCACCGTCCTGCCGCCGTACGACAGCATCCATCGGAGGAATATCCTCCTCGTCCCGGTAATACCCGCGGGCTGCAAAAAAAATGTCCTGAAATGTTCCGTACATCATCGTAAATTCCCCTGCGGCGTCCCTCGGTCAGCGGCTCACCCGTCCGCTGTGCAGCCCCCGCCTCGTGCAGGCGTGCGCCGTGGGGGCCTGCCCGCCGAGGCGGGCGTGTGTGTGTTTCAGCTACCCTTCATCGGCATCCTCAGCCTCATACAACGCCTCTTGGCTCGACCGCGCCACCGACTCGCGGTGGTCCTCTGGGACGATCTCCAGGAGGGCCTGGCGGGCCTCAGCGAGAGAGTCACCGCGGCCTCGCCACGGCCCGTAACTGTAATCCTCCTGGTAGTAGCCCTGGTTCGAGCCACTGGACTCCTCCGCCACGAACTCGTACCGCCCTGAAGTCAGGCGGAATACCTCGCAGGTGCTCTCTGACGCCCCACTGCCGGGCGTGCCTTCGACGCCGACGTCCACACTAGCCAGTCTCGTTTTGGTCTTCGTAGTCATCGTCTCACCCTCGCTCCCCGTCAGTCGCTCGGATCACCCGTCCGAGTCGTCCAGCTGCACCACGTGGAGGTGGGGATTGCAGCCGCCCGGACTGGCCGGCCCCCTCTGCTACTCGGCATATCCCAAGAACGCAAAAAGCCCCTGCCAGCTGCGCGGCTGATTCTCGCGCTCGCTGCTCGTCCGCACGCGGCAGCCCGTGGCACAGCGTGAAATATCCAGCCACGCCGTCCCACACCCGAACAGTGCCCTCGGCCGACACCAGGCAGTGCAGCGGCTCGACGCGTCCGAAAGCGCTTGCGGTCAGTACTATTTCTCGGTCAGTTCCGGACATATCGTAGACTCCTGTTCAGTGTGGGAAACGGCCAGCCACCACAGCCAGCCCGCACCACCATAACCGCAGGAACCTATATGGAATTAACAGGGTGGACATTCAAAAAGTGACAAATAATTGGTGTGCGTTGACGCAAGCCAAGCTACGGCAGCAAGTTGCGGCCTGGAAAATATTTCAGTATTTGGTTTGGGGGGCATAATCAGGTATGATAACTGTCAGCACAACCTGAAAAAGCACATAAAAAGAGGAAACAAATGCTCAAAACCAGGGGTGAGCAGCGGTTTGCATCGCTGACATATTCGCAAGTGGCCAGATGGACAGGGCTGAGATTGTCAACTGTGCAGTCATACGGCGCTAAAGGCCGCATCGACATGCAAGATATGGTGGGCATGTTGCAATGGATCGACGAGCAGTGCAGAAGGAGACACCGCCCAGCGCCGTGGGAGGAATGGAGGCTCAGGAGGTTGGCCAATAGACTCGCTCGCGAGCTTGGTTTTTGGTGCTATAAGGATTACCTCGCGTCGGAGTTGTGGCAGGACATTCGGTCCAGGCTGCTGCCAGCTGAGTGCAGGAGGTGCGGCGGGCCAGCTAATCAGGTGCACCACAAGAAGTACACACTGGAGAATATGAGCGGAGAGAGCCTGAAAGGACTTATGCCAGTGTGTCAGCCGTGCCATGGGAAAATGCATAGCAGGGAAGAAGACGATCCTGAGACACCAGCCGGAGACGATCCTGAGACACCACCAGGATGTGGAACTTGTACCTGGGACACGGCGCCGCAGAAGCCGCCGCCGCATATCGTCCGTGGCGACGACGGCAAGCTGTACCTGCGGGCGAATTCGGGCTGAGAGGCCGGCTGCAACCTCTGGTAGCCTGATTCCCTGCCGCTCAGAGGCCCTCAGAGGCCCCAGGATCGACGATCGCAGGCCGAGACGGTACGTGAGAGCCTGGACGCTGGCGACGCTGGAGAGGCGATTACGCGGCTGCCTAGCCTGATTCCGGCGAGTGCGACTAGTCTAACTCTGGCCTGAGACGCTCGCCTTAGCCACGGCTTAGCCATGACTAAGGGTGACGCGAGCGGCGGGCGGCCCGACATTGGCCCGACATTGGCCCTATTTCCGGCGCTGAGACGCCATACGCTAGCCCGCATTCCGGAGTGGAGGAAGCGACGGCACAACGCAGCCACAGCAGCTGCGACTCGGAGACTCGAGCCACAGCAACGGGCAAATAGGCCAACCTGGCCTACGTGTGGGCTGGCGCAGCACAGCACAGGCGGTTTCCGGCGCTGAGACGTCTCTCAGGGCCGCCACGTTTCATTCGTGGAAGGCAGAGGCAGCCAACTGAGGCACAGGCTGCAAAGGGGCCGCGACGACAGGCACTAAGGCACGACAAAGGGGCCAGCTCACCGAGCGTGTGACGGGAGAATAGGCCATGTTGGCCTAACGGAGGCGGTGGCCACAGCGGGCGAATTCGGACTCCGCCAACCGTATTCCGTGGCGACGCCATACGCAGGCAGGCAGAACTGACACACGGGAAGAATGTCGTCCACCTCGACAGGGGCTGATCCCCCGAGCACAGAGCGTGTGAAGCCTCGCCTTCGGCCTCAATAGGCCACTTTGGCCTACGTGTGCCTGGCTGGCGGCGGCTCCCAGTACCCGAGCAGGGGCTCTGGCGAGGTGGGTCGTCGCGCGGGTTCACCCCCCCCAAAACGGTGTGAAGTTTGCACATTTTGGGAATTGCCAGCTTCCAGCTTGAGTAGGCAAACTTCCGGTAGGAATGGGGGGTATACAGCAGCGGACTGTCACGGAATTGTCACAAAGCGTGACGCTCAGGGGCTGGAATGGGGCTGATGATCGCTCTGGCGGGGCTGGACAGGGCAAAGCGTGACAGTCAGGGCCTATTCCGGGGGCTGCTGCCGGCCAGGTGAGCGGCGGCGCGGCAGGTGAGGGCGGGATTCCGGGGCGCAGTTCCCCGGTTTTGGCCCCGAGCCCCAGGGGTCAAAACGCCGCAGGTACGTAGTCAACCCTACAGCTGTTGATTTCACAGCCTTTGTGCTAGAATGAGCGAGCCCTGGCAGTGGTGTGCCAGGGCTCTAAACACAACGCTGCTTCAGGGAGCACCGTCATGTCTGTGAATGAGTCTAAGTTGGCTGCTCGTTACCGTCGAGTTCCGGGCCACGGGAATTTGGTTGCGAAGCCGGACGGTACGATTTGGCGTCATTCACGAGGTGTGTGGCGTCGAGCGAATCTACACGGGGACCGCCACGGGTACTCGGTGGTGAAGGTTCGGGAATCTGGTCAGAACCGCAACCTTTTAGTCCACACGGCGATTCTGTCGGCTTTTGTTGGCCCTCGCCCATCCGGTGGAGTTTGCCGTCATTTGGACGGGAACAGGTCGAACAACCGCCTGGAAAACCTCTGTTGGGGCACGGTTCGTGAGAACTATGCGGACGCTGTCTGTCATGGGACTGCGATGGTGGGGAGTCTTCAGTCTCAGTCGAAGCTGACGGAAGATGAAGTCCGCGAGATCCGCAGGCGTGCCAAGAGTGGCCCATATGGCGTTCAGCAGGAATTGGCAAGGGAGTTTGGTGTGTCTCATACCGTTATCAGCCACGTAGTTTCTGGTAAGGCGTGGTGTCATGTGTCGTGAGTGTTGAGTGATCCCTCACCCGGGTAGTTTTCCAAATTTGTAAAACTGGAAGTGTCGTCTGCTGCGAGACTTACGCCGAGACTTCGAGATTGCTCAAATTTGAACAATCTTTTCCAAATTCCACGAAGGCGGTGATCGCGTTGTGCGGATCTGTGGGTGCTTGATCCGCTGGTGGTTCTGTCAGGTCTTTTGGGGGGTCCACATGGGTGTCTTGGCGTGCGACCGTGGCGGCTGCGACAAAGTGATGTGCGACCGAATGAGTGCGGACGGCAGGTGGTACCTTTGCAGTGAATGTTTTGCTGAACTCGTTTCACTCGGCGTGGATGTCGATATCGACGAATTCATGAGTGGCCCGCCGAATTGCGGCTGGGACCCGCCCGACTCACTCGCGTATTGGGATAAGCGGTTTCCGTTAGCTTGGAAGCGCTCGGCTGCTCCGTGAGATCGGGTGTTGGTTTGGCGGTTTTTGCCCGAGCTCCTGGTGTTGCTATCGCCGGGTGCTAGAATCAGCGAGTGTGCGAATCAGTTCGGAGAGTCGAGAGTTTCCTGACTTCGGAGGTAGAACCCGAGATGGAAAAGAAGCTGCACAAAGCGATGGAGACTGTTTTGGAAATGGTCCGTTTGAACATGAAGGCGGACGAGGCGTTGAAATTCAGTCAATCGGCGTTGAATCTTGCGCACGCGAAGAATGTCTTGTTGGAGCATAAATTCAACGAAGAAATGTGCGGACTGGAACCCGCGGACGAGTTTCGATCTGCCGAGTCGGCGGACATGGCGCACACGTCCTGTTTAGAATCCCGATGCTCCCCTGGAAATATCGAGGTGAAAGAGGAAGACGATGGCAATACCATCGTCCTCTTGTTTGGGGCGTTGCGCGCGGGAGTCGTGAAGTTTGACAGCCGTAAAGACCCGTCGTGGTGCGTTGCCATTGATGGTGTATCGGATGGCTGGAGTCGCGCCAGCAGATTCCACACGAAAGGCCTGGCCGTTGCATATGCTTTGGCTAAGTTAGGCGTGGAACAGGTGTAACCTCCCATTGGGAGAGAGGGAATCAGATGTCACCACCGCTGGAGCCGGGTTTGTATTGGATGTGTCACAGTACATTTTTGATTGAACCGTGCTGGACTCACATCCTGCGGGTGTCTGGCCACCCGCCGTACTTGCGATCAGAGATTTCAAGCTTGGACGGGGGCGCATGGGAAAATACCGAAGTGGACATTCCAACGGATGTATTCGCCACTGACAGCAGTTGGCATTTGGGGCCTAAGATTTCGCCTCAATCTTCGCCAGTCGATCTTCCAACTCGTTCACGTATTCTCGAAGACTGCGAATGTTCCCGTCAAGCTCGCGGACTGCCAGAGCTAAAACTGGCGTAGCCACCCAATTCTTCCGGCTCCCACTCCAAGTCTTCGTATCTGGTGGCCTTGGAGTGCGTATCTCCGTCGTACCGCACGAACACGAAGTCTTCATTGAAGGAAGTGATTTTGCCTCGCTCTTTCGGTGACGACGGCGTGAAGACGACGCGGCGTCCGAGATCTTTAGTGGTGGGGTGGATCATGGCGTTCCAGTTTCTTTGGGTCAATCTGAAGAATGTCGTCGACATTCACGTCATTGTCCGATCCGCACTCTGTCCACTCGTCTTCCTTGGCGCTGTAGTGGCAAACCTCCCAGTCGCTATCGCCCTCCTCGCGTATCGTTAACCCGTATTTTAAGTGCACCCAATAGTAGCCGGTTTCCAGTTTCATCACAGATTCCCTGCGTAGCCGATTCCGCTTCTCTTCGGCGCTTTGGTTGGCGTGATCTTCCCGAGCACCTGTTGGATCTTGTCGGAGAGGGCCCGTCGTTGGTGGGTTCCTGGTTCAGCGCGGGCGTATTCTTCGAGGAGTTGTACGGCGAAGACGGTGGGTGGTTTGGTTTTGGCGCGGTCGAAGTTGATAGTGGTACCTTTCTTCGTGTCACGTACGACGCGACGGAAGTTCTGTTCGAGCCAGGCGTAGGCGTCTCTGGTTCGGATTGCGTGGTCGGCTTGGTTGTAATCGGGGTCTACGAGATCGTCTGGGTCACCTTTGTAGCCGACGAAGACGGGTTCAGGCTTTGGTAGTGGCTTCTCGGGTTTAGGCTCTGGCTTAGTCGCAGGTTTGGCTTTTGCTTCTTTTTTGGCTTCAGCCGCTTCCTTTGCAACTTTGGTGAGTTTCTCTTGCAAGTCATTGATCTGTTGCTTGAGTTTTTCCAGGACTTCGCAGAGTGGTTCGAGTTGTCTCCAGACTTCGGCCCAGGCTAGGGCGGCGATTTCAGGGTCGCGTCTGTCCATGCCAAACCCCGAGGCGGCCTTTTCTGCTCGCCACTCTTTCCGAAGTGTGGTCATCATGTTCTGGGCGAGGGTGTGCAGCCCGAACCGTGTCAGCCGGTGGTAAATCTCGCGTTTTTTGGCTCTATCCATCATTGTCCATGAGTCCCCAGAGTCGTTTGTGCAGGTCCATTTCGAGGGCTTCCGGCTGCTTGACGGCGTTTGGTATGGGCAGTCCATCCTCGACGGTGAATAGATCGTTGTCTTCGGTGGTGACGTCGCGCCACTGGGTGCTGGCCGGTGATTCGCGAATCCAGAGCTGCTGGAGGACGAATTGTTCCTCCGCGGCCCACGGATAATGGCCGGTGATATTCTCGCGAGGATTTGCTTCCTCGATTATCTTGGCAGCAATGGCTTCTTCGCGAGCTGTTGGCCGGTCGTTCTTGCGAATGACGCGGCGCAGGTGTGGTGTTGGGAAGTAACCGTTGGGATCTGTAAGAAGTGCGAGGTACTCTTTGAACTTCACTGTCGTTCCTCCTCGTCAGCAGGTTCTGGCCGAGAGTAGCAGACTAAGCTTTTACTGTCTCCATGCGGCCGCATTTCAATTCCACCGTCGTCGGTTGGGAAGATCGTGACCGATTGTCCGTTGCCGAAATCGAGTCGCAGGCTTTTCCAATCCTTGTATGCGGCAGATCCGCCATCTACTTCGATGTGAATGGTTGGCATATTTACCAAGCCCTCTCCTTCAGTCGTTGGTCAGCAAGATCCGGCCTCAGCCGGTGAATGTACTGGCTGGTTGTGCTGACGTTCTTGTGTCCGAGCTGGGCCGCGATTGTCGTCAGGCCGAGCCCCTCTTCGATCATTTCGGAAGCGCCGGTGTGCCGCAGTCCGTGTAAGTGGCAGCGTTTCTCGATTCCGGCTTTCTGCTGCAGCCGCTTGATTCGCCGGCGGAAGTGGCTGGCATCCACTTTGTTTCCGCGTGAATCGCCGTAGATGGCGCAGAAGAACACATGGTGCCCGTTGAGCCCGAGCGATTTGCGCCGCTCTGCCCATATTCGGAGCACGTCCATAGCCTGGCTGTCGAGCACGACTGTCCGGCCTTCACCGCCCTTGTCTTCTTGGATGGTGATGAGATTGCGATCCCAGTCGATATCGGCTGGTCGGATTTTGAGTGTTGCGCTGATTCTCATTGAGCCACGCCAAAGTGCGGTGAACAGGGCCCGGTCTCTCACGCCAGTGTCAGTGTCAGTGCAGGCGGCCAATAATGCCTTGGCTTCTTCCTTGGAAAGTGGTTGCGGTTTCATTGCGGGTCCTTCTTTTCCATGACGGCAGCCAGAAATTCGGCAAGTTTTCCAAACCGAAACTCGCTCTCACACGTTACCTCGTCCCTGCCATCGATCTGCCTGAAAAATGTGAGCAATTGGCCGGCAATCGCAGATTCGCCAGCCTCTTCCAACTCACCCGCGACTTTGCGGATCCGTTCACTCCACTCGTCCCAGTAGTCGTGATCCGCGTTCGTCTCGTTTGCCTTCCAATCGGCTGGCAATACGCCGGAACGGCGGAGTTTGTCCCGGTCACGTTCAATCGTTTCGCGCCGATCGAACTCTTTCCCGATTTGCATTACCCGCATCTCCTTCTCGACGTCCTTTGCCAGGGGCGTGAGAATGTTGGAGACTGCGATACGAGCGGCTAATAGTGCTTTGGCTTCTTCCTTGGAAAGTGGCTGTGGTGTCATTGCGGGTCCTTCCCGTAAAGTGCGTCCAGAACCTTACCGCGAAGCTGCTCGATTGCCCGCTGTTCTGCCATGTACGAAGCGCTGCTGGCCACGTTGCCAGAAACGTCAATGACTCCCCTTATCATTCGGATGGCGTTGAGGATCGGTTCGGCATCGTCTTCGCGAATGTCGTGGTCAAGAACCACGGTCAGAGAATGGAGGCGGTTAGTCATGTCCAGTGCCTTTCTGGTGCCTTGAAGGGAAAAAGCCGTGCGGCGGGCCGGCAAGGCTTCCGGCGTTCGGGGATCAGCCTAGCCGCACGACGAGGAGCTTCGATTTGCCAACGTGCCTTCCGGGGTGTACGATATCCGGTAAGTGTACGCACATGAGTGCCGGATGTCAACGCGATCCACGTGTGTGAGTGTCCCGATGAAGAAACGCAGTCAAAGAGCGGTGCAGGATGATCGGCTGTACCTGCGTGTCAGCAAGGATCTGAAACGGTTGATCGCATCGGCCGCGAAGAAGTCCGGCCGATATGAAAGCGTTTGGATTCGCAACACGCTTGAAGCGGCGGCGCGGCGGGAGCTAGCGAAGTGAGCAAGTTCAACATTGAAGTCGTTCCCCAGACGCCGGCAGAGAACAAGGTGTGGCGTCATCGCGTTCTGGAACTCTGTGGAGAAGACACCGATGAGGGTGATGAGTGCCGCACTCGGGTCATGGAACTGTGCCGGAAAGACTTCTGGTTTTTCGCGACAGGTTTTAGTTTTATTCATGAAGCTCGCATCCTGGAAGACGACGCCGAACTGACGGAGTTCGATACCAAGCTTCCATTCCTGCCCTGGCCGCACCAAATTCCGGTGGTCAATGCCATGTTGAAGGTTATGGGCAAGCGGGATCTGCGAGTCGTCAAGTCTCGAGCGCAGGGTGCCAGTTGGCTTCTCGTCCTGCTCTTCATCTGGCTGTG
>Ga0214472_10007360_pt1 | contig 11523 bp, 9 predicted proteins | sample RVTome_6_FD_207662 | JGI IMG/M metagenome (GOLD analysis project Ga0214472, IMG submission 207662) | Soil microbial communities from uranium-contaminated site in the Upper Colorado River Basin, Wyoming, United States - RVT140D175 | ecosystem: Environmental > Terrestrial > Soil > Contaminated >...
GTCGTCTCAGGGTTGTCGCCCGCGGCGTGGTGACCCGCGCCGCCGACCTCCGCGAGCCGAACATCGGGGATGAGCGTCGCGAGCTCCTGCGCACCTTGATCGGACAGCACGTCGCTCGCCGCGCCGCGCAGCACCAGCACCGGGCATTCCAGGAGCGCGAGCTCGGCATCCATGCCCGCGACCAGCTCACGCCAGCCACCGGGCCGGAACACTCGTTCGCCGCCCGCTGCGTCGCGCAACCTCCGTCCGAGCGCGTGCTTCCACTCCCACCGACCGTCGGCACGCTGGCGGAGGTTCCGGCGGAGCCGATGCGGGCTCCCGCCCTTGCGGTGCGGCATGTACTCCGCGACCGCGACCGCAGCCTCTTCCAACGACGCAAACGACTCGTGCTTGGTCATGAACTCGACGATGCGCTTCACGCCCTCGTCCTCGAGGCGGTGGCCGATGTCGATCAGCGCGATCGCGCGTACACGGTTCGGGCTCTGCGCCGCGATCGTGAGTGCAGTGATGCCGCCGAGCGACGCGCCCACGAAGACCGCGTCGTCGATGCCGATGTGGTCGAGTGTCTCCTCGATCGAGCCCGCCAGCGCGCGCCGGTCGAGACCGGTCGTCGTCCCCGCGACGGCGAGGTCGATGTCGGAGTCGCCGTGCGCAGGCAGGTCGGGTGCGAACACGAAGCACCGCTCGGCGAGCGCCGCGCCGAGCTCCTCCCACATGTACGCGGTCTGACCCCCACCGTGCAGGCAGACGACAGGAGGTGCAACGCGGTGCCCCCACGCGAGGTAGTGCACCTGGCGTTCGTCAACGATCGTGAACCCGCTGTGCCCGCCCCGAGGTACGTCGTGGCGCGGTGGACCGTCAGACGTGAGATCAGCCTCCGTCAGATCGCTCACGACGCGCCGGACCGTCGCAGCAGCGACTCGATGTTGCGCGAGAACAGCCCGGGTTCGGTTGCCGGCTCGACACCGTGGCGAGGATGCATCGCGTAGTCGGCCATCGGTGTCGACGTGCCCTCGGAGTGCGGATAGTCGGAACAGCACATGAACACGTCGCCCACGTCGCGGATCAACCGGTTCGGGAGCTCGTACGCGAACGCCGAGACGCGCACCTGCCGACGGAAGTAGTCGCTGGGCCGGTGCGCGAGGTCGTAAGGCACCGACGCGTTGAGTCGCCGGGTGAAATCCCATCCGCCGTCGAGCATCATGAGGAACATCGGGACCCACACCGCGCTGAGCTCCACGATCCCGATGCGCAGATCGCCGAAGCGCTCGAGCGTTCCGTTCACGATGAGGTCGGCGCACGCGAGGGCGGCCGGCGTCCAGAGGAACACCGACTCGACCACATTGACCAGTCCTTCGGCGTCGTCGTCGGTGTACCACGCGTCGTCGAACACCCGCGGCTGATCCGCGACGTGGAACACCGGCGTGACACCGTGATGGACGAACGCAGACCAGATGTCGTCGTGGTCGCGGTGCGAGAGCGGCTTCCCGTCGACGAGTGCAGGCGCCACCATCGCGAGCTGCACTCCGGCCCGCTCGAGTGCCGCCAGCTCGATGGCGATCCACTCGGGATCACGCAGCGCCAGGTGCGCGACCGGGTGGAGTCGGCCGCTGCCGTCGGCAACCACCGAGGCACACCATCGGTTCCACGCCGCCATGTTGGCGAGCATCGCCGGCGGTGAGACCGTGCCGACGCGGCGCTCCCACAGCAGGCCGTAGTTCGGGAAGAGCACCGCCTCGTCGAGTCCCATGGCATCGAGCGCGCCGAGACGAGCACTCGGGTTCCAGTGGTCGGCGGGGAGCGCGTCGTCGTAGGGAACGAGCGGCGGCAGGCCGGCGCGCGTGCGCCGGCGCCGGTCGCCGATCGCATCGGTCTCCCCGGGGGTCTGCACGTCGGCGACTCCGAGCGTGGCATCGCGCCAGCGGAGAAAGGTGTTGCCGGTCGCGTCATCTTCGATGCGCAACGCGTCACCGCGACAGTCGGGATCGATGTGATCGACCCACAGCGCGCGGTACTCGACGAGGTGCTGGTCGCTGTCGATCACCGCCATGGCCGCTCCCCCGCCTGTCGTCCTCCCAGTCTGGCGCGGACCTGACGTTCGCGTCACGTTCGTGCGAGCATGCCGCGATGGAGGACACCGCGTTCCCCGAGCCCGACGTCGATCACGACGCCGACGCATATCGCCGGCGAATCCGGATCGTCACTGTCGCGCGGGGCTGTGTCGTCTCCGCCCTCGAAGACGACTTCCACCACTTCGTCGTGACCCTGGAGCACGACGAAGCCGTCGTGACCGCGTGTCGCGCGGAAGCACACCGTTGGCCGTGGAGCACGTGTCCCGACGCCGGCGCAGTGCTCGCCGAGCTCGTCGGCATGCCGCTTGCGCCCCGCTTCACCGCCGTCGCGTCGGTCACCGATCCACGCCGGAACTGCACGCACCAGCTCGACGCGGCGACGCTCGCGATCACGCACGCGACCAGCGGCCGGAGCCGGCGGCAGTACGACGCCGAGATCCCGGTCCCCGATGCCGAGGGCCGCGCCTGCCACCGTCTGTGGGTCGACGGCACCCTTGATCTCGCGTGGACCCTGCGCGCGGGAGACGGACCGGTCGACCTCCGAGCACCGTTCTCCGCGGCACCGTGGAAGGGAGGATTCATGCGCTGGGCGGACGCGACCCTCGAACCCGACGCCGCCGAACGCGCCATCGTGTTGCGCCGGGCGAGCGACATCGGCATGGGCCGCAACATGCAATCGGTGCTCGACGGCTACACGACCGCCGAGGCGCTCGCGCCGATCATGGCGGGCGTCTGCTTCACGATGCAGCCCTCCGAGATGCCGATCGCGCTCCGCAAACGGGGCGACGCGCTCGACTTCGCCGCGCACCCGGACCGGCTGCTCGCGAGCGGACCCAGTTGACGTCGTGCGGCGCCGTCACGGATCGATCCGGTCTCCCGCGGTGTCGAAGCCTCCATCCGCGCGACGACCCCACCCGCCCGCGGCCCAGTTGCCGCCGTCGACGTGGATGGTGCTCCCGGTGACGAAGCGCGCCAGGTCGGACGCGAGGAACACTGCTGCGCCGGCGACGTCGTCGACGTGGCCCGCGTAGGGCAGCGGCGTCTTGACCGGGATGTTCGGTCCGATGCCCGGCGTCGGGATCACGTCGGGAGCGATGCAGTTGACCCGGATCGCACGATCTCCGAGCTCCAAGGCGAGCGACTTCGACAGGTTGGCGACCGCCGCCTTCATCGCCGAGTAGACCGCGAACCCCGGACCGGCGCGGTGCGCCTCGATCGAGGTGATGTTGATGATCGATCCACCGTCGTGCATGTGCGGCACGCAGCCACGTACGAAGTGCGTGACGCTCACGAAGTTCTCGCGGATCAAGGAGTCCTGACCCTTGTCGTTCACGTCGAGAAACTCCGCGAAGAACCCACCACCCGCGTTGTTGACGAGGATGTCCATGCGTTCGTGACGATCGGCGGCGTGCCGCAGGAACGCCGCGACGGCGTCGGCGTCACGCACGTCGAGCACCCCTGTGGTCACGGTCGCTCCCGCCGCCTCGCACTCTCCGGTTGCGGACGCGAGCTGGTCTGCGTCGCGGTCACACAAGGCGAGGTCGGCACCGAAACGCGCGAAGGCCGTCGCGATCGCGCGGCCGATGCCGACGGCCGCGCCGGTGACCACCGCGACGCGCCCGTCGAGGCGAATCGACTCGGGCGTGAACGGCTGCACGCGCGACGGGGGCATCGGCGCCGGAGGCTACTCGTAGACTGACGTCGATGTCAGTGACGCGGAGCGACGGCGGAGGGACGAATGCGCGACGAGCCGTACGACCTGCGCGGCAAGCGGGTGCTCGTGACCGGCGGCTCGTCCGGCATCGGCGCTGCGCTCGCGGAGGGCTTCGCCGCGCGCGGCGCGGTCGTGGGCATCTGCGCGCGCCGACGCGATCGCCTCGACGACGTGCTCGTCCGGCTCCGCGCACACGAGCCGGCATCGCAGGCGTGGACCGTCGACCTCGCCGAGCTCGACGGTCTCGAAGCGTTCGCTCGCGCGGTCGAACAAGACCTCGGCGGCGTCGACGTCCTCGTCCACAACGCGGGCGTCCCGAAGCGCCGCACGGTGTTCGACCTCGATCCCGCGCAGATCGAGTCGGTCCTGCGCGTCAACTACCTCTCGCCGGCCCGACTCACGCTCGCCTTGCTGCCCACGATCGTCGCCCGCCATGGCCGCATCGTGTTCGTGTCATCGGTCGCGGCCCGGCTCTCGCCGCCGGGCGAGGCCGCATACGCCGCGTCGAAGGCCGCGCTCTCGGCGTGGGCCGAGTCCCTCCAGGTCGATCTGCGCGACACCGGCGTGCAGACCCACGTCGTGAACCCGGGCGTGATCGACACCGAGCTGTTCCACCTCCCGGACAACGACCCGACGATCGCCCCGATCGAAGCGCTCCCGGTCGATGCCGTCGTCGAGCCGGTGCTCACGATGATCGAACGCGGCGACTTCGAGATCTACGTGCCGGAGTGGTTCGCCGACGTGGTCGCGTCGAAGTATCGCGACGTCGGCGCGTTTCTTGACGGCAGCATCGCATGGGCCCGCGAGCAGACGCCCGCGCCATGAGGCCTCAGCTGCCGGGTAGACCGATCGTCTTGGTCTCGAGGTACTCCTCGAACCCTTGGACGCCGTGCTCGCGGCCGGTCCCGCTCTCCTTGTAGCCACCGAACGGTGAGTCGGGCCCGAACCACTGGCCACCGTTGACGGCCACGGTTCCGGTACGGAGCCGCCGCGCGATCGCCAACGACCGGTCGAGTGACGCGCCGGTCACCGCGCCGGACAGGCCGTAGCGCGAGTCGTTGGCGATCCGAACCGCGTCGTCGTCGTCCTCGTACGGGATCACGCACAGGACCGGACCGAAGATCTCCTCCTGCGCGATCGCCGAGCGCGGATCGACATCCACGAAGAGTGTCGGCTCGACGAAGTACCCGCGCTCGAGATGCGAGGGGCGACCGCCCCCGACAAGGAGCTTCGCACCATCGGCCGTGCCCCGCTCGATGTACCCCAGCACCCGATCGCGTTGGCGCGCGTTGATCAACGGACCGGCCATGTTCGCGAGATCGGTCGGGTCGCCGTAGGGGAACTGCTCGAAGGCAGCGCGCACGATCTCGACGCCTTCGTCGTAGCGCGACCGAGGAAGCAGCATGCGGGTCGTGATCGCACACCCCTGGCCGGAGTGCATGCACACCATCGCCGAGGACGGGAGCACCGCCGCGAAGTCGGCGTCGTCGAGCACGATGTTCGCGGACTTCCCGCCGAGCTCGAGGAACACGCGCTTGAGGGTGTCGGCAGCGTGCGCGGTGATTCGCTTGCCGACCCCCGACGAACCCGTGAACGAGATCATGTCGACACGCGGATCACCCACGAGCTGCTCGCCGAGCGAGGCTGGGTCGGCGGCGGTCACGACGTTCACGACACCGGGCGGGATGTCGGTCTCCTCGGCGACGATGCGACCGATGAACGTGGCGCTGTACGGCGTGTCGGGCGCGGGCTTGAGCACGACGGTGCATCCGGCCGCGAGCGCAGGTCCGAGCTTCGAGAGATTGAGCATGAACGGGAAGTTCCACGGCGTGATCGCGCCGACGACACCGATCGGCTCCCGCACGACAAGGCGATTCGAGCGCATCCCGAAGAACTCGTGCACGCCGAGCTCGTACTCCCACCGGTACTTCTCGATCTGGTCGATGTCCCACTGCATGTCCTCGATGCACGTGTCCTGTTGCACCGCGTAGGTGAGAGCGATCGGGGTGCCGACCTCCGCCACGATCTGGGGACGCAGGTCCTCCTTGTGCTTGTCGAGCGCGTCGCGCAGCTGCTCGAGACACGCCACGCGCAGCTCGCGGTTCGTCGACCAGTCGGTCTGGTCGAACGCGCGGCGCGCGGCGCCGATCGCGCGGTCCATGTCGGAGGCGCGGCCGTCGGCGACCGGGCCGATCACCGTCTCGGTCGCGGGGTTGACATTGTCGAACGTCGCGCCGTCGGACGCATTCGTGAGCACGCCGTCGATCAGCATCCTCGCTTCACCGGCCCCGTCGGTCACGCCGTCCCTCCTCGTCGCGTGCGCGCAGGCTACTTATGCCTGACACGGGTGTCAGCAAGGTCTTGGCGCGAGGCATCGATGCGTCGCCGATAACCTCGCCCGAGCATGCGGATCGCCGCACTCGACCTCGGCAGCAATTCGTTCCACCTGCTCGTGGCCGACGTACACCCCGACGGCTCCTTCGAGTCGCTCACCCGCGAGAAGGAGATGCTGCGCCTCGGCGACGAGGTGAGTCGGCACGGTCACATCCGGCCCGCCACGCTCGAACGAGTCGTCGCCTCCGTGCAGCACCTCCGACGCCTCGCCGAAGCCGACGGTGCCACCGACGTCCTCGCGAAGGCGACCAGCGCGATCCGCACCGCGGCGAACGGCAGCGAGGTCGTCGACGTCATCGAAGCCGAGACCGGTCTCCACGTCGAGGTGATCTCGGGCTTCGAAGAGGCACGGCTGATCTTCTCCGCGGTCCGCGCCAGCGTGGTGCTCGACCCCGGGCCGGCGGTGTGCTTCGACCTCGGCGGCGGCAGCGCCGAGATCATGGTTGGCGACGCCGCCGGGCTGCAGTACGCCGCGAGTGAGCCACTCGGGGTGGGTCGTCTGACCGCGGAGCTCGTCACCTCGGATCCGCTGAGCAAACACGACCGCAAGCAGCTGGAGGCCCGCATCCGCTCGACGCTGGCTCCGGTCGCGGCAGCAGTCGCGCCACTCGAACCGCGCATGGCGGTCGGGAGCAGCGGCACGATCAACGATCTCGCGACGATGGCCGTCGCCGCGCGCACCGGGACGCTGCCGAGCTCGTCGAACGGGCTGCGGATCACGATCGACGACGTGCGCGTGCTGCACGACCGCATCCTCTCGGCGAAGACCGCGGAGCGCCGGCGCATGCCCGGCCTCGAAGAGCAGCGCGCCGAGCTCGCCCCCGCCGGATCGATGTTCCTCGTCGTCGCTATGGAGATGTTCGCCGTCGACGATCTCACCGTGAGCGACTGGGCGCTGCGCGAAGGGATCGTGCTCGACGCCCTGCGAGCCCACGACCCCGCCGACTGGTCCGACGATCCGCGCGCCATCCGCCGCGCCGCCGTCGCCGGGCTCGCGCGTCGGTGCAGCTCCGATCAGGCCCACACCGCGCAGGTCACGAGACTCGCGCTGTCGCTGTTCGATCAGACGGTCGCGATGCACGAGCTCGGAACCGCCGACCGCGAGCTGCTCGAGTACACCGGAATGCTGCACGACATCGGACAGCACGTCTCGCGCAAGGGACACCAGCGTCACGCGGCGTACCTCATCGAACACGGCCACCTGCGCGGCTTCTCACCCGACGAGGTCCAGTTGCTCGCCGCGCTCGTTCGCCACCACCGCAAGGGCGACCCCAAGCCCTCGGAACCTCGATTCGGCGCACTCTCTCCCACCGACCGCGAGCGTGTCCGTCGCATCGCGGCGCTCCTGCGCGTCGCGGACGGTCTCGATCGCGGGCGGCGCGCAGTCGTCGACTCCGTCACCGTCGAACTCGGCCCGCAGCTCGTGCTGCTGCGCGTGCACGCCACCGGCGATCCCGAGCTCGCGCTCTGGGGCGCGCGACGCCGGCGCGACCTCTTCGAGAAGGTGTTCGGCCGTGACCTGGAGGTCGTCGTCGAAGAGTCATCGCCGCGGGGCGCGCCGGCGGAGGTCTGACGATCAGCCGCCCGTCACCGTCTGGTGCACGATCCGGGCCGTCGTCTCGACGAGGTCGTCGCGCTCGACTCCGAGCGACTCGAGGTCGTGGTGGAACGCGGCCATGCGCTCGAGCAGCGCGACGAGTGCCGCGCCCGCCGCGCGCGGCGTGAGCTCGACAGCCACTCGCCCCGCCGCCTGGGCGTCGGCGACCTTGCCCGCAAAGCCGGCGAGAAACGGCTCGAGCGAGTGGTTCCGCACTTCGCGGAAGCGTTCGTCGCCCTCCTGGGCCGCGAGGTTCCGTGTGCGCAGCACGGCACGGTGGCGGTCCCAGTACTCGAAGAACCCGGCCACCAACCCCCGAGCCGCGTCGAGCCCCTCGTCTCCGTCCCACGCGGACTCGAGCAGCTCGACGAGCGGTGCGAGCTCGTCGCCGACCCGCTCGGCGAGTGCGAGCACCGCCGCCTCGACGTCGCGGAAGTACTGGTAGAAGGTCGCGGGCGACGTGCCCACGGCCCGAGCGATCTCGACGACCCGCAGGTCGCGCACACCCTGCGTCTCGAGCAGCGTGCCGGTCGCGTCGAGCAGCTGCCGCCGGGTCTGCTGGCCCCGTCGACCGAGCGCGCGACCGTCGAGGGCGATCGGTGGGTCGGTCGGCTCGACGGCCTCGGTCATGCGCCGCGCCCCCGATTCGTCACGGCGCGGACGATACCTGCGGATCTGACGGTCCGTCAGGTACGGGCGTCGGGTCGCGCGGCGTCGAAGTCGACGAAGCCCAATTGCGGGTCGTGCGCTCCGCGGAACGTGGCTCGCACCGGCATGCCGATCGCGACGGCGTCGGGCGAGACCGTCGGCATCGCCGCGAGGACCCGCGCGCCACGCTCGGACAGCTCGACGAGCGCGACCACGAACGGTACGCAGTCGGGGAACGGCGGAACGCCGTGCTGGCGGACGACAGTGAACGAATGGACGGTTCCTTCGCCGCTCGCGGTGACCCAGTCGACGTCGAGCGAGCCACAGTGCGAGCAGAGCAGTCGTGCGTAGTGCTGGTGGAGACGACACGCGCCGCAACGCTGGATCCGCAGCTCGCCGCGACCGGCCCCTTCCCAGAACTCGCGGTCCTCGGGCGACGGCCACGGCCCGAGGTGCTTGGGCATCACGTCCCACGGACTGCCGGTGCCGGGCGCGCTCATCGGAGCGGCTCCGTGCCCAACACGACGGTGCCCATCGTCGAGAGCCAGCCGCCACTGCCGTGCGCGACGGCGATCTCTGCGTCCGGCACCTGTGCGTCTCCGGCCTCGCCCCGCAGCTGCCGCGTCGCCTCACAGAGCAGGAAGAGTCCGCGCATCCCGGGATGCGTGGCGGACAAGCCGCCGCCGTCGGTGTTCGTCGGCAGGGCACCGTCGAGACGCAGGTTGCCGTCCGCGGCGAACGCACCACCTTCACCCTTCGGGGCGAACCCGAGGTCTTCGAGGCACACGAGCACGGTGTAGGTGAACGAGTCGTACATCTGGAAGGTGTCGACATCGGCCGCGGTGATCCCAGCCTGCGCGAACGCCTTCGGTCCGCACACCGCACCCGCGCTGCGCGTGAGGTCGGGCATCGAGTGCACGGAGTGGTGCGTCATCGCGGCCGCGGCACCCCGCACGTACACCGGACGGTGCGGGAGCTCCCGGGCCCGCTCCTCGGTCGTGAGGACGATGCAGCAGCCACCGTCGGAGATGACGCAGCAGTCGAGCTTGTGGAGCGGGTCCGCGACCAGCTTGGACTCGAGCACGTCGTCGACCGTGATCGGGTCGCGGTACATCGCGTTCGGGTTGCGTACGGCGTGCTCACGGATCTGCACCGCGATCGACGCGAGCTGCTCGGGTGTCGTGCCGTATTCGTACATGTGTCGCTGCGCCGCCATCGCGTACGCACCGACGAGGGTGAGCCCGGTGGGCAGCTCGTAGCCCATCGGGTGCGGGAGCACGCCGCGCCCGCCTCCACCACCCGTGCCGAGCGTACGACCCGACGCCGAGAGCTGGTTGTTGCCGTAGACGATGGCGACCGTGTCGACGTCGCCGGCTTCGATCGCGCGCCACGCATGCATCGCGTGCAGCTCGAAGCTCGACCCACCGCACGAGGTGGACTCCAACCACTGCGGCGCGATGCCCAAGTACTCGGCGAGCATCACCTCGTGCATGCCGCCGTAGCCCGCGGACGCCAGCCCTTCGACGTCGGCCTTGGTGAGCCCGGCGTCCGCGACCGCGCGCTGGAAGGCTTGCGCCTCGAGCATCAGCCCGGTCATGTCGGGTGTGACCGGTCCGTCCGACCAGCCGACCCCGACCACGCACACGCGTCGTGTCACCGCTCCCCCGATCCGGCCCGCGAGTGGCGGGGAGGCTAGGTCACCGACGCGACGAGGCCCCGCCACGATGGGCGGGGCTTCGTCTCGGTCGTGCGAGTCGGGCTCAGAGGCGACGCGGCTGCGTCTCGCGCATCCGCAGCGCACCCAGGACCGTGAGGCCGGTCACGAGCGCTACGAAGCCGGCGAGACCGAGCGGGAGCGAGTCGCCACCGGTGCGCGGGAGCGTGCCGCCACCGCCGGTGCCACCGGTACCGCCGGCACCGGTCGTGCCCGTGCCGCCACCGGTCGTCGCCACCGTCACGCCGGTGGGTGCCGTCGTGGTGGTGGTCGTCTCGCCGGCGTTCACGGCGATGATCGCCGCGAGCCGGTGGATACCACCACTCGGGTTGTCGCCCACCGCCTCGACCGTGTAGACGCCCGTCTCGGTGTCACACGGGATCTCGACGATGTCGGAGATCGCACCCGTGCCGTCGGCGGAGATCACGCCGAGCGACACCGGGTTCGGCGTCATCGTGATCTCGACCGCCGCGTCGGGTGCGAACCCGTCGCCGAAGAACTCGAGCGGGCCGCACACGTCGACCGCACCGCTCAGGACCTGCAAGCTGCCCGCCGTGTCGACCGGCGCCAGCGTGGTCGTCGTCGTCGGACCCGCAGTCGTGGTCGTCGTCGGCGCTGCGGTTGTGGTCGTCGTCGGCGCCTGCGTCGTCGTCGTGGTCGGTGGTGCCGTCGTCGTGGTGGTGGTCGGTGGTGCCGTCGTGGTCGTCGTCGGACCCGCCGTCGTCGTCGTCGTCGGACCCGCCGTCGTGGTCGTCGTCGGACCCGCCGTCGTGGTCGTCGTCGGACCCGCCGTCGTGGTCGTCGTCGGACCCGCCGTCGTGGTCGTCGTCGGCGGCGCGGTCGTCGTCGGCGCCGCCGTCGTCGTGGTCGTCGGCTCCTCGCCGCCGATGACGGTCACGCCTGCCGACGGGCTCGGAACCGGCGGGGTGCAACGCGTGACCGCGTCGACCGGGGTGCCACCGAGCACGATGATCGCCGTCGTACCGAGGTTGCCGTGCCGGTACTGCGCCATGCCGCTCTCGACCTTCGACTGCACCGTGACCCGGAACGACGGGATGCGGAACGCCGCGCCACCCGTGATGGTCAGGCCTGCGTTCTGCTTGATCGTCACCGCGTTGGTCGCGGTGCCGCCCTGGCCCGGCCCGAACACCGACCACGTCGAGCCGAGACCCTCGTCGAGCTTCGCGATGCTCACGAAGTCGGTGTTCTGCAACGGCAACAGGATCTCGTTGTACAGACCCTTCAGCCCGCTCACGACGAAGCCCGAGTTCTCCGTGGGCGCGACCGACTCGGGGAAGATGACATCGAAGCTCCACTGCGCGTCGCTCGCGACCTGCGCCGGGAAGTTCGTGACCGTGAACGTCACCGGGATCACCGGCTCGGC
>Ga0214472_10007361_pt1 | contig 11522 bp, 24 predicted proteins | sample RVTome_6_FD_207662 | JGI IMG/M metagenome (GOLD analysis project Ga0214472, IMG submission 207662) | Soil microbial communities from uranium-contaminated site in the Upper Colorado River Basin, Wyoming, United States - RVT140D175 | ecosystem: Environmental > Terrestrial > Soil > Contaminated >...
TACATCGTCAAGGTTTTGTTCAGCACGTCAACGTGATTAATCTGATCTGTCATGCGCACCAAAAAGAAAAAGGGGCTCCCACTCCTTCGAGTGAAAGCCCCTTTGTGAGAATCTCTACAAACAGGACCGGTGTAAGCTATATCGTCTCTTGAGTCAAGATACTAATTTCCGAATGTGAATGTCAATCACTTTCTTTGCTTGCCTGAAGCATCTCCTCAAATCGCTGTATTTCGTTCCTCCGGAGAGATATCTCCACCTTCACGCTCTGCAACACTCCAACCTCGAAGTGAGGATGGAGACTAAAGAAAAGCTTTGCCCCGGAGAGTTTCTGTTGCATCTGGTTCAAAGCATCTACAACCTGGCGCTCTGTCGTCATTCGACGTCTTTGCATCTCCTTTGGCCAATTACTATTCCGCCGAAACCAAGAAATAATCCTACGAGAGAAACCCACGGTGCCCAATTTGCCAGGACGGCCAATGTCCCATAACCGATACCGAGATAAAATACGATGGTGAGTAACAAGACAAATTTTGTTGTGGTCATACCGCCATTGATCCTTTCGATGTGGTTTGTTTTTTCTGTAGCTTCCTCCGCCATCCGGTTAACGGAGCTTTTTCCTTTTGCGGTGTTGGCATCCAAATGTGCGTCATCAGCGCAATACCATGCCCCATTACCTGGTCGTCAAACGTCGGTGTCGCAGGGTCCTCGCGTTTTCCCTGTGCACCAATCCGGCCACGGGCATCCTTCACAAATGTTTTCGCCTGTCCCCAAAACTCCGGGTCAGATGAGCGCAGCATTTCCGTTCTCACCCATTCGTTCAGTGTGTCCACAAGATTCTTCTTGGTTTGCTCTGTCGTCAAAAATCCTATCTGCGATGTCACTTCCGGAAATCCCTTCGAAAAATCCTCCCGGAAGTACAAGCGCTTGTAAATCTGATGCACCTTATTAATAACGGCGAGGCCGTGATTGTTTCTCTCGATGTTCAATACGGCGTTGTGATAGTATAACGCCATCTTCACCAACTCCATCGAGTACAGGTCAACGTCCAGGTGTGCCAGTAGTGTCGCTGCTACCTCAACAAACTCGGTGTGAGAATCCGATTGCTGCAACCGATCGATCACACACCCAGCGTCAAAGTCGCCTTGCTCTAATCCCTCAGCCACGTCGGCGCCGATGCAATAGCGGTTCACCCATCCCGGTTCAGGCTTTCGGTACACCTTCCACAGTCCAAGGGACTCCTCGTTAAACTGCACACGCAGATCGTTGAAGTTCAGGCACACACCGTTTACCATGTGCGGACCGTACAAGACCTCGCCCCCCAACTTGTAGTGATTCACCCACTCCAGGTTCCCGATCATCTTCGGTTTCTTGTAGCGCGTGAGTTTCAGGTTCTTCATCACCACGCCAATATTCAGCGCCGGTCGACCGCTTGCAATGAACGCCGTCTCAACGGAGTCGGGATACTCCTGGTCGAACACACGCAATTCGCCTTTACACCTTCCGCGTATGCAGTCGCGCCTCCAATTTAGTTGGCGTTGCACCAATCCCGCAACGTCCTCCGTTTTCCCTTCACTCACATGATAATCAGTTATCATTTGCCGGAGTGCTCGCTCATCCAGAAAAAATTGTTTCTCTTCCTCGGCGCTTGCAAACTTAATTCCATCGAGAGATTGCTCCTCACTCAGCACATACTCATGGTGCTCGTACCACGGGATGAACAACAACACCCATCCACTCGGAGCAATGTAGGCTTTCAGTTCTTTATCCCACGTCCCATTCGGTGTGTACGTCGCCATAATCGCCCTGTAAAATCCGCCAGCCATACCGTTGGCAGTGCTCTCGTTAATTATCATCGTCCCCGGTTCATTCGGCACTGCCTGGAAGAGTCCCGTGGTGAGAGTGTCATAGTCGGGATAGAACGCGCTTTCGGAAAGGTGGAGTAGGTGCAACGTGTACTTACGGCCAGCACGTAGATTGCGTGCCGTTTGGGTTATCACGGAACTGCGCAGCTCGTCAAACTCAATCCCCTGTATCGTCTCGCGCCTGGTGTCCGCAACGAGGAACGGAAAGTCCTTCTTCAGCTCTTCGTGCATCACGCTTTGCATCTTGAACAAGTACTCCGATCCAGGCACGTCGTCAGCCAATACCATCCCACGTTTGTTCGGCGTGTTTGCAACAATGCAGTAGAATATCGCCTCCACTGCCGTGCTGAAATACACCTGCCGTGCCTTCAGCCCGTGTATCCGTACCGGCAGGTTCCTTTGCTGCAGGGTCCGGACCACGTGCAGCAACCGCTTCTGCGTGAACGAGGGAATCAATGCACGCAGCTGCGCTTCTTTGTCGATGATCTTCAGTACACCGGCCTCCATCAGCTTCAAAGGGTTTTGCCGGGCAGTACTCTTCATCACGCGCGAAAGCATTTCGTAGGCAACTCGCGGTGTCTCATACCCGGAGCCGGCAAGTATTTCAGAGGGGATGTTGCTCATTTCATGCTGTCACCCATGTCGGTGCGTTGCGTTGTTTCGGGCTTCGCCACACTGTTTGCAGCAGCATACCCTTGATTGAATGCCTCCCACAACGAACCTTCTACATGCTCAAGATGGACGGCCCACGTTTTGACATTCTGAAATTCATCCGACATCTTGTATGCTTCCCACGCAATCATAACTGGGCTATCTGTGGGTGCTGGAGTTTGTGCGCTCATCTGTTTCCTCGCTCTTGTTAGTCAAAATCAACTTCATTGTTGCCGTTGTCATTGCAGCTCAGTCAATTTCACCAAGCCGACGCAGATATTTGTCTTGTCCGGGGTCAGGTCGGAAGTCAACATCCCATCTCGCTCCATTGCTCGTTCCTTTCTAAAATTCTCGTTCATAAACGCACGGCACGACATCTGCCCGCAAGTAGAGCGGATGTTTCGGATAGCCGTCCTGCGTTGTACCCAAGCAGTGTAGGTTATCTATCAGCTTCATCACCTCCTTATCACGCCCTAAGAAGCTGCCATGTGTCCCCCATGCGGCGATAACCAGCGATGCTTCCCTGCACATTTGCACAATGTACTTATCGTTCTCTGGCCCGACCGGGTCAATTTGTCGCTTCATCTCACGGGGAGATTTGGTACGGTATGCAAATAGATTCACCATGCAAAGCGCTTCAAAGCCCCATGACTTTGCAAATCCAACACACCTTGTCATTGTGTTGTCGGGTTTAGTCTCATCTGCGGTTGATGGATTCAGGCCGATGAACACAACAAATTTCCCTCTGTCCCGACAGTTCTCGTTGAGAGAGTCCCATCCCTCACGCCAGAGGGTGTATCTGTATTTTCGATCTTCGCTAAGTATTGTCCTTCGCTTAATCATGGCGTACCGGACATCTCATTTTCGCTTCCCTTCATCATCCTCGCTTGCATGAAATCCGCCTGCTCACGGCAGAGACGTACACCTTCGCAGAGCACATCAATCAATCCTGTGTCCGGCTCGAACCTGTGATGTCGCTGCTCTTGAAGAATGTAGTAACGCAACCGGTGCTCAAGTTCGGCAAGACTAGACTTGATTTTCCTACCCGCAACCTCTGGAACTCGCTCAACTGTCTCACTCATTTGGGAATCTCCTTATCGTCGTTCTTAGCGGCTCGCCCATTCACCAGGGATTTTTCCCTTCATCGCTCACTTCAAGTTCACGGATTGCCGATACAAGAGCGTCTCGCTCTCCAGAGTAGAAGGGAAGAAAAATCAGCATTTGTTTTAACTTCTTAACCGTTTCCGCTCGATCCATTGCTCGTTCCTTTACCTCTTATAGTTCATACGGCCAACCCCAACCCATGGTCGATGTTCGGGGAGAGCCAGAGTACTTCTCTGCTCTTCGTTTTGCTTTGTCGCCAGTGCACTCGACTAATCTTCGTCCAGCCGTTGTACAGCTCGTCATACAACGGCGATTCGTAACCGCTCAGTACAACCATGCCAACCACCGATCGGAGAACGGACGCAAGCTCACGATGGTCTTTAATTTCCATGTCGTGAATGTATCGGGTTTTCCTGCAGTCTCGCGCACTTTTCAAGTAAGGCGGGTCAACGTAGAAGAGGGTTTCAGGCATGTCGAACTGCTTTATGATGTCGACCGCCGGCCGCGACTCTATCACCACGCCCCGCATCCGTTCTGCAAACATCGTTATATGCCTGGCATAGTTCCGCCAGTCTTTCGCAGGTGGCGCCCCGGAGCGATTTGCGTCCCGCCTGAATCCGCTCTTCCGCATCACACTGTCAGAACCATAACCCATGTAGCTCCGGATAATCATTCGGCGTGCGTGCTCAATGTCGTCGTCGCATGGTTGGTATGATAACTCAAATTCCGCCCGGGAAAATGGAGTCCAGTGAAGTTGTTCTTGCAGTTGCTTTGCCTTCTCGGGGTCCCGTAGGACTCTGAATACCGCAACAACGTCCTCATAAATATCGTTGTAAATCTCTCCATAGCTTCGTGGTTTTTGCATCAGCACACTTGCAGCTCCGCCATAAGGTTCGCAGTACACTCGATGGTGAGGAAGATTCGAAACTATCCAGCGTGCCAGTGTGTACTTTCCACCGTAATACCGCAACACCGGTCGACGCATAGTCATTTTTTGAGGCAGCTTCGTAGTACCTCAATGCGTTCTGCCTCCTGTTCATCGGCCAACGTGGCAAACGAAGCGTTCTCAAAGTCCTCGCGTTCGAAGTGCACCGTCTCAAACCGGATGAATGTCGCAACTACCTTCGAGCCTTTATTCTGCACATCGAAGATCATGGGTTTGGATAGGCCGTAGCGCTTACTGTCCACTGGTCTCCTTCTTGTCGTAGACCGAAGTGATTCTCATGCGTGCATCCTCAAGATGCCGGTACGCCAGCATTATGTTGGCCTTCATCTCTCCATGTTGATCCGGATAATCCGGCACGCATTTGAAGATGTCTTGGTCCTTCAATTCCAACGTTAGCCGCCCCAACTCTTTTATTCCTACCCGGAGCGTGTCGCATTGCTCTCTAAGGCGGATCGTGACGGCGTTTGGTGCACGTTTAAGGGACATTGATTCAGCTTCGTTCGACCTTTTCTGTTCAAGTTCCCGTGCCGCGCATTCATTAAGTTTGTAGGTAGCGAGTTCCCGTGCCGCGCGACTGCATATTGGGCAGGGACAGTGAATAAAATTCTCCATCAGAGTGCATCTCCTGTTGTTTTTGGAAACCCGTGCTTCTTCGGTGCACCCGTGGGAAACACCTGTACCGTCACACCGTCTTGCCGGATGATTTGTGAATTGTTACCCAATCGCCATTCCTCAATCCCGTACTTTTCAAATATCCGCATCGCAACCTTCGAGCCGGCAGCATGGTAGCTCCCGTTCGCCATTACCGTGTTCGCAGGGTAGACGATGATGTTGCGGGACGCCAATATTACTTTAGCACTCAATACCGTTCCGACTTTTCCACTCGCACGAAGATGTCGTAAGTGCCGCGGCCGTACTCGATTGTTATTGCGGCACAGTCCAAGTTGATCGCCTTTCGCGTACACAGATCTTATCGGCCGTTGTAACTTCTTAGCCAGGACCAATACAGGTGTGCCCTCGTATAGCTCCCGAAGGGTCTGAATGTCTTCTCTCGACCAAGTACGTCTTTTCTTGCTCATCCTTCCAGCATTCTCTTTACGACGTTGAACAGTTCCATCACTTTCAGCATGTCGTTTTCCACCGGTACCCGCCGTTGGAAATCGATATCCATTCTCTTGTGCAGCTCCCCACGCTTCTCATACGCCACGCGAATAGAGGATAGTTCACCGGCTTTTGCCTTGTTCAACAGCACACGATCGACAAATACCATCTCTGCCTGGAAGAGCCTGTCCCGATTCGAGTTGAGCCATTCCCCAAATCCAGGCTGCTCCCTCCACCTGTAGTACGCTGCACGCCCAACCCCTGCCCGTTTGCATATCGCATTGACCGTGATTCGCTTCTGAGAGTCGTACTCGGCAATGGCCCTGAGGAAGGCAACCTGTGCTTCCGTCGCAACAAAAACAGTGTCTACATTTTTGCTCTGGACGTGAGACACTGCATCGCGCAGAATCTTTTCCTTTTTCCCCGTAACTCGCTTCTTGCTTCCCAACTTAACTACTGTTGCCCTCTCTCCGCCGCAACTCCTTTTCTGTCTCTTTTTGTCTCACTTTTTCTTCACGTGCATTGAACTCATCCTCATATTTTTTGCTGCCAAACCGTTGCTGGAGAATGTCCCATCCACACGTGCGACACCAAATATGACAACCGTGTCCGCGGCACTCATCGCACTTCGTCAAGCATTCGCCCGGTGCATAGTTTATGGCGTCTGTCTCATATTCATCAACGTAGCCCTCCTCACAATCGATCGCCGTACAGTCCCGTCGCACAACATCGTAACCCCCACATTTCGGGCAACTCTGGTCCGCGTACTCTATATCATCATCAAAAAAAGGTTCATCGCTCATCACACCCACCATAAGAGAACATTCGACCACTGGAATAGCCAAACCAGCAAAGCGACCAACCCGAGTCCTGCCCACTCCGTCCAGTAGTATCGCGTCTTATACCAGTCCACCCCTACGATCGGTCCTCCCGTACCGCCAATGAACTCGCCCAAATGCTTCCTGTGCGTGAACACGTCGGCGATAATGTGCGTCAGATAGCCCGCTGCAACGTATGGGAAGAATGACACAAATCCAGGTGAGAGCACCCCGCCAGTTGTGAAGCAGTGCACGTTAATACCGAACCGCACCACTGTTTCACCAAACGCTACCATCGCAAAGAATGGCAACGTGTGCATCACATCGTACCATACCCTTGCCAACGGCGGCATGTACAACCACCACGATGGGTAAGTCTCTCTATTGCTCCGGAACCACATCCGCAGTACTCCTATCACGGCAAGCATGTCCGGCAGAAGTGAACCAACAACACCATCCCAACCAAGAAAACCACCGTAGAGCACATGAATAATACCACTGTGAGCTAACATATCGCCTCCCTATGGGTCATAGACCGTCAATTGATAGTCAACCGTGATGGTGAATTGTGAGGATCCGCCGCTTGTAAAGCCGGCCCTTTTACCTCCTCGGATACCTTTCGCTTCCCCTGCGACGCAGCAAAGTACACTGTCACCTTATAGCGGTGTCGACCGCGCAGATCGTAAAACGGATAGCGCGTCACGTCGGCGCCGGGCGCCATCTTCATGGCCAGGCGTGCAACCGTCGTCATAATGGCATTGCGCAACGCCTCTGCAGTGTACGGCGGTGGAATTGCGAAGTCACCGCTAATCCGGTTTACCTCGAGGTCCTGCGCGACCATCCGTGACCATCGCCGTCCGTTCCGTACACCGTACACGTAGGCCATCGCCATGCACAATATGAATGATGTCACCACTATCCCGTCTATCATCGCTTCCCCTCCCTTCGTCGCTTAAATGATCGTTCCTGTTCCCTGCTAACGTAGCGTCGTAGTTTCCCTGTCCGCTCCAACTCTTTTCGCAGAAGCCGCCGTTGCCGCAGTCGGGCTGGCTTCTCCTGGTTCTCCTTTTGTCCCATAGAGCCTCCGTAAGTGAAGTAGTAAACGGTGTGCAATGATCGCGGCCAGAGTCGTGGAAAATAGCCACGAGAGAACAAGCCCATAAGTCCAGTACACTACACGCGTCGCCCAAATCAGATTGCCAACCACAACGCTGCACGCGGCCGCCAGGATGATGTACACGAGTACCCCCCGAATGACTATGCCAATACCTTTTCTCATTCCCGCATTTCCATCAGTTGCGATAGTATCACAGGCGATCGCTCCACATCGTCCCATTTGTTTGAACATTCCAGGTATAACGCCATGCTCATATTGCCGGAACGCTTCAGGTTGTCAATCACCTTTTCCTTCATCAGTTTTCTTCCCTCCGGAGTGAGTACCCCATTCCACCAATTCAGTAGCTCGTTCAGCCGCGATTCTTGCGCAGATGTTCTGTGCGGATCTCGCCACGATTCGTGTTTACCCGGGTCCGGTGTGTGCAGCAGCCTCCACTCATGCAATAACTCCTTCATCTCTTTGGCGTCCGGATAAGCCTCGATCGCACCGTCGTCCTTCTGTGAAAGAAGCCACGTTGTAAAAGCTACCAGCTCCCTCTCCGTCGGTATTGCGGCAATTACCATCTCATGCAGTTCCCTCAACCTCTCGTCATGGAAAGAACCGCCATGTGTCATTAGCCACTTGCAAATGTTCAACGATCGCGGATCGTCGAACGACGTTGCCCGATGCACTTCCCGAACAAATACGTCAAGTGTAATCATTTGCCTTTAATCGATGAATTATTGTGATGTTTGTTATCATGCAGCTTGTCCGGCTGCAGATAATACGGCAAGGTTTTCATCCGCTTCTTTCGATCGCGTTGTATCCTTGCCATGCATGCACTGCACTGCACATGCCCCCTAACGATGCGACGCTCACATCCACAGTCATTACAAACCTGTGTCATAGCTTCCCCCCCCTGCAGTCACTTCCCGAACAAATACGTCAAGCGCAATCATTGCACACGTGGTCCTAATAGTTCCAGTCTAATCCTTCGCATTTCCAATCTCCGGTTCGTTGCCGATACCACAACATCCACTCTCTCAGCTGCTTCTCTCACAGATTCAACATCGATGTACAAAGGTCTACGACCCCGTAGGGGGGAATGGTTCACGCTACACGCAGTACGGAACCCCAGCGGCGTTGGAAACACAATGATTACTCCATCCATGTGAAACCGCTCCGCAATCCGCCGGCCCTCTTCTTCCATTTCCTTAACCTTTGGTACTCGTGTTAGTCTCATGGCTGTACCTCCCATTACTACTGTGATGAGCAAACTTCGGTTTAAATACGATCTCTCCGTTGACTAAGCCATACATGCCAGCCGTGCTGCAAACCTTTCGTATGTAACGCTTAATTGATTCTTGACTACACATCGCCACCTCTGCCCCGGCATCAACCGCCTCACCAAAACTGATTGCTCCCCCTGTCTTCACTGCCCAATACAACCAGTGCCTAAACGTCGGCTCAGTAGATCGGTTCTTCTCTAACTCTGCTGAGATCGTTTGGTCGTGTTTCCGCACACACACACTCACACTCTTATGCGAATGGTCCCCCTTCTTGCGCCGGGGATTTTTTAGATAATTATGGCGACGGCACAACAGTTGCAGGTTTGTCAACACGTTATTGCTATCATCATTGTCAATGTGATCAATGATGAGCGAACGTTCTGTACCTTCCTCCTTGCACACATTGCACCGTTCGTCGTCACGCTTCGCGAGTACCGGAAAAAGACGCCGCCGCGTCGCCTTGTTCATGTGCGCCATCAGCGCACAAGACGTTCAATGATACTCCTTGTTTGCTTTTCTAATCCCTCCAGCTCTGAAATCCAATAACTCATCTTAATCAGCAACGGAGCTTCAACCTTGATCCGTTCTTCTTTTTCCTGTTCTACACTCCCTTTTTTGTCCAGTCCACCGGGCGCCAGAAATGGAGTGCATACTTGCTCCAGTTCATATAACAGGGTTTTGTTTGAGTCGAGCATCCGATCTAAAATGTTGCGCTTGCTTTCAAATTCGGATAGTATTTTGCTTTCGCCGCCTGCGTTCATGATCGTATCCTTTCTATAAAAATGGTTTGTAATAAAAATGTGAGGCGAGTTAGGTTCACGTGCACGGAGCCTCGCCTCCGTTATTTGCCCCGATCACTCTACCCATCCCCCCTGTTTCGCTATGAGAGGCCACTCCTCAAGGGGACAGGCCACAGGAACCATTCCGTGGTTAAGGAAGTGGAGTGGCCTAATCTCCTGCATCCGGTGGAAATAATTCTTCTTGGTCCGAGTTTGTCACTGCCGTTCTCAATCTCTCTATGGCAACGCTACGCTCTTCTTTCGCTGCCTTCAAACTTTCGGAACACGATTCAACCAAACGATCAGCAGCCTTTACGTTGCGTTCCAACTTTCTCAGCGCCGCCAATTTATCCGCATCCTTCATCGGTGGAACGGTGGATATCTTTGTCATAGCTCCTCCTTTACTGTGTTGAGTAGTGATATTGCAGAGTCCAGGGCATTTGAACAGAGTTTTTTGTCCAGGTCTCGCACGTGTACGCGCACCCAATCGGTCACACCAAACCGCAACATTGCCAGGCCAAGGGCAACCGCATTGTTTTCAAAACAGAGACACGCAAGAATACGATACTCGTGCACGTCCAGCATCAGTTGCTTCCGGTCCGATCGGACCTTCCGCGCCTCCGAAAGTCTGCCCAGAAGAATCCCTGTATACTTCGCAACGCGGTCAAGTGGAATGTTGTGGTGAGTATTGAGTGCGTGAAGAACGAAGGTGACGAGTGCGGGATAGGAAGGAAAATAGTCCGGCACGTGATAGTTCTTTGTGAAATCGGTCATTGAGTAATCCCTACTTTTCTGTTGGCAGGGTTGCATGGAAACCCTGGGATTGTATCTTTACCCACAAATGATGTTCACCGCTCACACATTTGAGGCAAGGAACCAACAACGAAAAAGGTTCTTGCCGAACAACAGCAAGAACCTTGGTTACTCAATCGAGTCTCTTCACCCACTCAGATGAGTGAGGAATTTGACGTGTTATATATTATTAGGTCTTGCCGCTGGTTTGAGTGTAACCAATCTTTAGTACTTTGTCAAGCCTCACGGGTAAAAAAGTGGATTTTTTCTACCTATCCTATGGCGTAGATTCACCCGTCCTGAACCCCCTTACAGGATGTTTTCACAAGGGGGAATAATGCAAAGAAATCCTAATTTCATCCGCATTTCCAACTTCTGCGGCCGGCACGGCGAGAGAACCATTGAAAAGCTTACCGAATTGCTCAATGTCAATCCACCTGTCACAATCACGGAAATTGCTGAAATCCTCCAGGCTGACCGGGCAAACCTCAACAACTTTATCAACCAAATCTATACCCGGCCATACCTTCTAAAGCCCGAAGTCCGGCAATTCCTCGACGAAAAAGAGGCCATCCATCGTGAACACTATGAACGGCAGCGAAGAACTGAAGCTCGCATCCTCAAACTTGTCCAGAGGGATGAAGCAAACCTTACGTAGACTCCGGAAGAAACTCGGTCCTGCGTTTGTGCTCCTCCTGCGCGACATCGAGGCGGATCTGCCCTCGTACCAGGTTGCCCAACGCTGGCAGCTACGGCCGTATCAGGTGGTTTTATGGCGGAAGGTCCTTACGTTCCAGAGCAGAAAACTCATTCCGGACCTTGCTATTTTTACTGGAGAGTCACTACATTACATCCAGGGAGAAAAACATGATTGCTTTGAAGATGATACTGGCGGCCATGGTTCTACTGATCTACATGGCACTCGCCTCACAAAAAATAAAAGAGCATGACCAGCGCATTCGCCCTGCTTATGCTCTCATCTATCTCGCACCGCCGGTCCTTCTTCTTTTGCTCCTCGCGTTCACCTCATAGCCGGTAGGCAATCCCAATTTGCGCTTGGCGTTTTTCCTGGAAGGCCACCACG
>Ga0214472_10007362_pt1 | contig 11522 bp, 11 predicted proteins | sample RVTome_6_FD_207662 | JGI IMG/M metagenome (GOLD analysis project Ga0214472, IMG submission 207662) | Soil microbial communities from uranium-contaminated site in the Upper Colorado River Basin, Wyoming, United States - RVT140D175 | ecosystem: Environmental > Terrestrial > Soil > Contaminated >...
CTGCTGGTGAAGAACCAGGTGGTGCTCACCGGCGACCGGCTCACCGACGCCCAGCCCGGCTTCGACGGCCAGACCAACGAACCGGCCGTGCATCTGACCCTCGATTCGGCCGGCAGCCGCATCTTCCGCGACGTGACGCGCGAGAATGTCGGCAAGCGCATGGCCATCCTGCTGATCGAGAAGGGCAAGGGCGAAGTGGTCACCGCGCCGGTCATCCGCAGCGAGATCGGCGGCGGTCGGGTGCAGATCTCGGGACGCATGACCACCGCCGAGGCCAACGACGTGGCGCTGCTGCTGCGCGCCGGCAGCCTCGCCGCGCCGATGGAGATCATCGAGGAACGCACCGTCGGCCCTAGCCTGGGCGCCGAGAACATCGCCAAGGGGTTCAATTCGACGCTGTGGGGCTTTCTTGCGATCGTCGTCTTCATGTGCGCCTATTACGCACTGTTCGGACTGGTGTCGTCGATCGCGCTGGCCGCCAACCTGCTGCTGCTGGTGGCGCTGCTGTCGCTGCTGCAGGCCACGCTGACGCTGCCCGGCATCGCCGCCATGGCACTCACACTGGGCATGGCGATCGACGCCAACGTACTCATCAACGAGCGCATCCGCGAGGAGCTGCGCAACGGCGTATCGCCGCAGGCGGCGATCCACGCCGGCTACGAGCGCGCCTTCGACACCATCCTCGACTCGAACGTCACCACGCTCATCGCCGGCATCGCGCTACTGGTGTTCGGCTCGGGGCCGGTGCGCGGCTTCGCGGTGGTGCATTGCCTGGGCATCCTCACCTCCATGTTCAGCGCGATCCTGGTGTCGCGCATGCTGGTGAACCTGATCTACGGGCGCCGCCGCAAGGTCGAGGCGCTGTCCATCGGGCAGATCTGGAAACCGGGCAACTGAACGACAACGCACGCATGACAGGCGGCGCGGTGCGCCGCCCCTGACGCACAAAGGCCACAGCAATGGAATTCTTCCGCATCAAGCGCGACATCCCGTTCATGCGTCACGCGCTGACGTTCAACATCATCTCGCTCGTCACCTTCGTGCTGGCGGTGTTCTTCCTCGCCACGCGCGGCCTTTCGCTGTCGGTCGAATTCACCGGCGGCACGCTGATGGAGATCAGCTACGCCGAGGCGACGCCGCTCGAGCCGCTGCGCCAGGCCCTCGCGCGCGACGGCTATCCGGACGCGCAAGTGCAGAACTTCGGCAGCGCGCGCGACGTGCTGATCCGCATGCCCAACCGCGACGGCCTCGATACCGGCCGCCTGTCCGAGCGGGTGATGAAGGCCCTCGGCGCGGAGGCCGGTCCGCAGCCCGAGCTGCGGCGCGTCGAGTTCGTCGGCCCGCAGGTCGGCAAGGAGCTCGCCGCCGACGGCGCCATGGCCCTGCTGCTGGTGGTCTTCGGGATCATGGTGTATCTGGCGCTGCGCTTCGAATGGCGCTTCTCGGTGTCCGCCATTGTCGCCAACCTCCATGACGTGGTGATCATCCTCGGCTTCTTCGCCTTCTTCCAGTGGGAGTTCTCGCTGGCGGTGCTGGCCGCGGTGCTGGCCGTGCTGGGCTACTCGGTGAACGAGTCGGTGGTGGTGTTCGACCGCGTACGCGAGACCTTCAAGAAGCGCCGCGCGATGAGCACCCCCGAGGTGCTCGACCACGCCATCACCAGCACGATCTCGCGCACCGTCATCACCCACGGCAGCACCCAGGTGATGGTGCTGTCGATGCTGCTGTTCGGCGGCGAGACGCTGCACTACTTCGCGCTCGCGCTCACCATCGGCATCCTGTTCGGGATCTACTCGTCGGTGCTGGTCGCGAGCCCGCTCGTGATGTGGCTTGGCGTGTCGCGCGAGCAGTTCATCAAGCCCAAGAAGGAAAAGGAAGAAGCGGTCGTCTGACGCCCGGGCGATGAACGAATTCCTGCAGGCCCTGGTGAGCCTGCTGGCGATCACCAATCCGATCGTCGCCGCCCCGATCTTCCTCGGCATCGTCGCCGGCATGCCCGACGATGCCCGCCGCCGCGCGGCCGGCCACGCCGGGCTCGCGGTGTTCGCCATCCTGGCCGGTTCGGCGCTGGGCGGGCGCTACGCGCTGGAGCTGTTCGGCATCTCGCTCGACGCCTTCCGCACCGCCGGCGGGCTGGTGATCATCCTGGTGGGGCTCGAGATGCTGCGCGGCAGCCCGAGCGGCATCCAGCACGACGAAGCCTCGCCGGGCGACGCCCGCGACCGCATCTTCGTCCCGTTCGCGATGCCGCTGGTGGCGGGTCCGGGCGCCATCACCACCGCCATCACGCTGTCCGTGACCCACCCCTCGCGCATCCACCTGCCGGTGATCGCGCTGGTAGCCGCGGCCGGCACCTCGCTGGTGCTGTGGGCCGTGCTGCGCCTCGCGCTCGCCCGGCGGCAACTCGTCACTCCGCGCGTGGAACGCATCTTCACCCGCTTCATGGGCCTGATCCTGGTCGCCATCGGCTTTCAGATCGGGATGCTCGGCGTGCGCGACTTCTTCGGCCTCGGGGCGGCCTGAACGACGCCTGCGGGAACCGGGCCCGATCGCGGCGGGTCGATGTCGTGCCCCCCGGATGCGGGCCGAATGTAGCCCCCCGACATCGAGGAGAGACATGTGAAACGCGGACGACAAGCGGTACTGGCCCTGTTCCTTGCCGGTGTGACGGCCGGCGCGCCGGCGCAGGACAGCGACGCCAACGACTGGATCCGGAACCCGGCGATGGGCAACTACAAGGCCTATGCCGAGTTCAAGATGGCCAACTACGCGTCCGCGCGCCACATCTGGGAAGTGCTCGCCGGGCTCGGCAACCCGGACGCCTTGTTCAACCTCGGCATCCTCGCCGAAGACGGGTTGGGCGAACCGAGGGACATCGGAAAGGCCGAGGCGCTCTATCTCGCGGCGGCCAACGCGGGGGGCACCAAGGCGCAATACCGGTTGGGCATGCTCTACGGCAGCGGCGGCGCGATCCCGCGTGATGCGCGCAAGGCGCGCCACTATTTCGGCCTTGCGGCCGCCAGCGGCGATCGGGAGGCGGCCGCGCGGCTCGCCGCGATGGACGAACCGGCGCGCCCGCTGGACGATTTCGGGCAGGCCGAGACATACGCCAGCGTCGGCCGCCACGCCGAGGCTGCCGCCCTCTATCGGCGCGCCGCGCAGGCGGGCAGCGCCGCCGCCCGGACCCGCCTCGCGTGGATGTACGAGGCGGGCCGCGGCGTCGAACGCGACTTGGCGCAGGCGGCCAGGCTCTTCATGCTCTCGGCCGAGCAAGGCGACGCCGAAGCGCAGTACGCCACGGCGGTCATGTACCGCACCGGCAAGGGCCAGCCGCTGGACCGCGAGCGAAGCGTCGCTTGGCTCAGGCGCGCAGCCGCCCAGGGCCATCCGGCGGCACGCGCCGCCCTCGCGGCCGAGGAGGCCCCGCAGTAAGTCCAACCGTGGCACGCGGGCACGCGCCCGGGATGCCCGCGCGCAGGCTCAGACGGCGAAGACCTGCTTCACCCTGACGCTCTCGCCCCGCTCGATCAGGCCGATGAGGCGGTCGATATTGGGATGCTTGCCGGGATTGGCGCGCGCATCCTCGCTGTGCTCGGCGTAGAGTTCGAGCCCCTTGCGGGCGGCTTCCGGGCCGATCGCGCCGTAGAGCTGGGCGAGATGGTTGTAGACGGCGAGCGAGCCGGCCTGCCCCGGCTTGTTCTCGATGGTCGCGAGCGTATTTCCGTCCGCGTCGAGCAGGGTCAGCGCGGCCAGGTGGGACACCTTCGGCAGTTGCTTGAGGTTGTCGGCGAACGACATTCAGTCTTCCTTCATGCGCGGGCCGGCCGGAGGTCGTCGCACGACGGCGACCGGCCGTGCCGTTCAGATCCGCTTGGCCAGTTCCGCCGCCTTGCCGATATAGCTCGCCGGCGTCATCGCCAGCAGGCGCTCGCGATCGGCCGCCGGAATGGCCAGGGTGCCGATGAACTCGTGCAGCGCCTCGCGCGTGATGCCCTTGCCGCGCGTCATGGCCTTGAGCTGCTCGTAGGGGTTCTCGATGCCGAAGCGGCGCATCACCGTCTGCACCGGCTCGGCCAGCACTTCCCACGCGCCGTCGAGATCGGCCGCGACGCGCGCCGGCTCCGCCTCCAGCTTGCCGAGCCCGCGCAGGCACGAGTCGAGCGCCAGGACCATGTGACCGAAGCCGACCCCCATGTTGCGCAGCACCGTCGAGTCGGTGAGGTCGCGCTGCATGCGCGACACCGGCAATTTCTCGGAGAAGTGGCGCAGCACGCCGTTGGCGATGCCGAAATTGCCTTCGGCATTCTCGAAGTCGATCGGATTGACCTTGTGCGGCATGGTCGACGAGCCCACCTCGCCCTCCTTCAGCTTCTGCTTGAAGTAGCCCAGCGAGATGTACATCCAGATGTCGCGGCAGGCATCGATGAGGATGGTGTTGGTGCGCGCCATCGCGTCGAACAGCTCGGCCATCGCATCGTGCGGCTCGATCTGGATGGTATAGGGATTGAATTCGAGGCCCAGCGACTCGATGAAGCGCCGGTTGAAGCCCTCCCAGTCGAACTCGTGCCACGCCGACAGGTGCGCGTTGTAGTTGCCCACCGCGCCGTTGAACTTGGCGGTGAGCGACACCCCGGCGATCGCGGCGCGGGCGCGCAGCAGCCGTGCGGCGATGTTGGCCATCTCCTTGCCCAGCGTGGTCGGGCTCGCCGGCTGGCCATGGGTGCGCGAGAGCATCGGCACTTCGGCGAGCTGGTGGGCGAGCTCGCGCAAGCGGGCGATCACCCGGTCGAGCGCCGGCAGCAGCACCGCGTCACGCCCTTCGCGCAACATCAGCGCATGCGAGGTGTTGTTGATGTCTTCCGAGGTGCAGGCGAAGTGAATGAATTCGGACACCTTGGTGACTTCGGCGTTGTGCCCCAAGCGTTTCTTGAGCCAGTATTCCATGGCCTTCACGTCGTGGTTGGTGACGGCCTCGATGGCCTTCACCGCCGCGCTGTCCTCCGGCGAGAACGCCGCCACCACGGCGTCGAGCTCGGCAATGGTGGCCGGCGAAAACGGGGCGATCTCGGCCAGCGCCGGCTCCGCGGCGAGCGCTTCGAGCCATGCCACCTCCACCCGCACCCGGTTGCGGATCAGGCCATGCTCGGAGAAATGCTCGCGCAGGCCGGCGACCTTGTCGTGATAACGGCCGTCGAGCGGCGAAAGGGCGGTCAGTGGTGAAACGGACATGGCGGAAGTTCCGGACAAAAAAATGCTATTTTACCCTCCCAGGGGCTGCGGCCGGACGTTCCCGCACGGAATGCCCGGCACGCCGCACAAATCGAAGAGTGGCCCCGGGCGCATCCCAACTCCCGTGAGAATAATCCATGAGTGAATCGGAGAAATACCGCATCAAGGTGGAAGCCGTCGCCGAGTTCATCCCGGCCCAGTCCGATCCGGACGAGGACCGCTACGTCTTCTCTTACCACATCACCGTGACCAACACCGGCCAGATCGCGGCCCAGCTGATCAGCCGCCACTGGATCATCACCGATGGCACCGGCAAGACGCAGGAAGTGCGCGGACTGGGCGTCATCGGCGAGCAGCCGGTGCTCGCCCCCGGACAGCAGTTCAACTACTCGAGCGGCTCGGTGATCGAGACCCCGGTAGGCACCATGCATGGCACCTATCAGATGACGGCCGAGGACGGCCACCGCTTCGATGCGGAGATCCCCACCTTCGTGCTCGCCATGCCACGCGTGCTGCATTGAGCGGGCCGCTCGGCCGGCGCCGACCGCGGCCCGGCGCAGCGTGGCGCCGCGCACGCGCCACGCCCCCGCGGCCATGAACCTGCGCGCGAGCTACACGGCGCTGGCCCCCATCTACGACCTGACGATCCGCGCCCTCACCCGCTCGGCACGCGCGCGCTCATGCGCGTGGCTGAGTCCGATGCGGCCGATGCGCGTGCTGGTGGCGGGGATCGGCACCGGCCTCGACCTGCCGTACCTGCCGCCGCAGCACGAATACACCGGGCTCGACCTGACCTGGGCCATGCTCGCACGCAGCCGGCCGCGCGGCGCCAGCCGGCGCTACCATGCCGTGCAGGGCGATGTCATGGCGCTGCCGTTCGCCGCGCACAGTTTCGACGCGGCGGTGCTGCACCTGATCCTCGCGGTGGTGCCGGACCCGGCACGCTGTCTTGCCGAATGCCTGCGCGTGCTGCGCCCGGGCGGCACCGTGCTGATCTTCGACAAGTTCCTGCGTCCGGGCCAACGTGCCCGCCTGCGCCGCTTCGCCAATCCGCTGTCGCGTCGCGTCGCCACTCGGCTCGATGTGGTGTTCGAAGAGGTGACGGCCGGCCTCGCCGATGCGGAAGTGATCCATGACGAACCTGCACTGGCCGGCGGGTGGTTCCGCCTCATCCGCGTCCGCCGCGGCACGACACCGGCTGGAGCGGGCGCCTTGCGCGCCGGCGGCGGTCAGGCCAGCACGTGGAGCAGGCCGTCGTAATGCCGCTCGGTCTCGACCAGGATGCGCCGCAGGGCGACCCGGTCGATGCCGCACCGCTCCCACGCACCGGCCACGATGAACGGCACGGCCGCGTCCTCCCCCTGCGCGAGATCCAGCGCCCGCGCCACGGCGTCGGCCACGTGCACCACCGCCGAAAACACGTCCGCCACCACCTCGTCGGGTTTGTGGTGATCGGCCACCGCGCGGCCGATGGCGGCCGGGAAGCGCCAGTGGTCGCACAAGGCGCCGCCGAGCATGGCGTGATCGAAGCCGAGCACGGCGGTCTCGGCTTCGAGCCAGCTCGAATCGTCCTGCTTGCGGCGGGCCGCCACCGCTTCGAAGGCGGCGGGAAAGGTCACCCCGAGTGCGAGCCGCCCCATGTCGTGCATCAGGCCGGCCAGAAACAGCAGGCCCGGGTTGGCGCCGAGCACGGACCCGGCGGCGCTGGCGGCCGCAGCCGTCGCGAGCGAATGGCGCCAGAAGCCCAGGCGGTCGAAGTGCGGGGTGACTTCCCTGAACGCCAGCGTGAGCGCGCTCGCCATCACCAGCGAGCGCAAGTTGGCGAATCCCAGCACCACCACCGCCTCCGGAATGGTGGCGATTTTCCCTTGCAGGCCGTAGTAGGGCGAATTGGCCACCCGCAGGGTGCGTGCGGCCAGTGCGGTATCGGAGGCGATGTGATGCGCGATACGCTCGCCGTCGATCCGCTCGTCGCCAAGACTGGCGAGGATCTGCGTCGCGACACCGGGCAGCGGCGGCAGGTTGCGCACCGCGCGCAGGGCCGCCGGCAATTCAGGCAACGGACTCATCTTCTTTTCCCAGGCGGTGCGCGCGAACTTCCTCGAACAGCATGCGTGCGACCGCAGTGTCGCCGGCGTAGCGAAAGAGAAACTCGAGACGTGCCGAAACCGCCCGGCGATGCGCATCGAGCGCCGCCGGGTCGAGCACCTTCACCCGCACCCGTGAAATGTCGCGCCGCAGGAGCCCGGCGATGGCCGTGTCGTCAAGCACGCTCCCGGCCGGCAGCAGCACCGCACCCGTCGCCTCGACCACCGTCTCGGCAAGCACCGCCCCCGGCGCGAGCTCATGGACGGGCACGGTCACGGATGGCGCGTTCATGACGAGGTCCTCGGTCAGGGGGCGGGCAGAAACGCGTAAAGGAAGCCGGACAACTGTGCCGCGACGTGCAGCGGGGAACAGCGCACCTCCCAGCCCCGTCCTTCGAGGGCAAGGCGCAGGTGGCCCCCGCCGGCGTCCGCCAAGGCCGCCAGGGCCGGCGGGAACAGCTCATGGTGATAGGCGCCGACCAGCGCGCGCGAGGCGAACTGCCCGGTTGCAGCGGCATTCGCCAGCACCACCAGCCCGTCCGAGTCGACCCCCAGCACCGGCAGCGGAAGCGCCTCGATCGTCGCCTGAAACACCTCGATGAGCGACTTGTCGATGGCGAGGCGGCGATGCTGCGCCGCGAGCACTTCGTTCAGATGCGCATTGACGCGGGTGAGCTCGGCGTTGGCGACCTGGACCTGCCGCGTGAGCAGCCGATTCTCGTCGTTGAGCAGCTTGCGCCGGAACGCTTCCTCGATGTTCGCCTTGAGCAGCGCATCGTCCCACGGCTTGGTGAGGAACTTGTAGATCGCCCCTTCGTTGATGGCATCGGTCACCGACTGCAGGTCGGTGTAGCCGGAAAGCACCATCCGCACGGTGTCGGGATGGCGCTCCTTCGCCTTGCGCAGGAACTCCACCCCCGTCATGACCGGCATGCGCTGGTCGGAGACGATCACGTCCACCTCGTTGGCCGCCAGAATTGCGAGTCCCTGGGCGCCGCTGCCGGCGGTGAGGGTGCGATAACCCTCGCGCCGCAACACCCGTTTGAGGGCGGAAAGGATGTTCTCCTCGTCATCGACGACCAGCAGCGTGCGCTGCCGTTCGGACGACACGACGGGGTCGGTCGCATCGGCATTCGCCACCGGCGGCGCCTTCCCGGGAAGATCGGCCAGCGGCATTGCGAGCTCGGGCCCCGCGCCGGGGCAGGCGCGCGCGCGCCCCACCTGCCAGCCTGCCGATTCGGCCGACCGCATGGTGACATCGAGCATCACGCCGTCGGACAACAGCCACGGTCCCGCAGTGCGGGGAAACCGGTCCGGCCCGAACCAGCCGGTCGCGCGGGCATTCGAATAGCACACCCGACCGCTCTCGGAGTCGACCATCCACACGGCCTCGTCCGCCGCTTCCAGGCAGCACGCGATCAGCGTCTCCGCATCAATCGTCCGTGCCGGCGCGCACTGTGCTTGCATCGAGGGTTCCTGTATCGGCCGCGCCGGCAGCCGCCGCAGGCGCGGGATGCGACTGCCGCCGCGGCACTCAGCTGCGATAATCGGCGTTGATCTTTACGTAATCATAGGAGAAATCGCAGGTCCATACCGTGGCATCCGCCGCGCCACGCGCCAGATCGACGCGCACCGTGATTTCGCTGCCCGCCATGACGCGCGCTCCCGCCTCCTCGCGGTAGCTGGCCGCCCGGCCGCCGTGTTCGGCCACCAGCACCGATTCGGCGGCATTGCCGAGCCACACCCGCAAGGCGTCCACGTCGAGATCCGCGACCCCCGCATAGCCGATGGCGGCGAGGATACGGCCCAGATTGGGGTCCGAGGCAAAGAACGCCGTCTTGACCAGCGGCGAATGGCCGATCGCGTAGGCGACCTTGCGGCATTCGTCGCGATCGCGCCCGCCCTCGACCGCGATGGTCATGAACTTGGTGGCGCCTTCGCCGTCGCGCACGATCGCCTGAGCGAGGCGAACCGACAGGTCCACCACCGCCTCGCGCAGGATGCGGTAATCGGCCGAATCGGCATCGTCGATCTCGGCATTGCCGGCCTGGCCGGTGGCGACGAGGACGAAGGAGTCGTTGGTGGAGGTGTCGCCATCGACCGTGATGCTGTTGAACGAGACGTCCGCCGCGTCGGCCACCAGGCGCTCCAGCAGCGGTTGCGCCAGCGCCGCGTCGGTGGCGAGGAAGCCGAGCATGGTGGCCATGTTGGGCCTGATCATGCCGGCGCCCTTGCTCATCCCGGTGAGGGTGACGGTGCGCCCGCCGAGCTCGATGCGGCGCGACACCGCCTTGGCCAGCGTATCGGTGGTCATGATGGCATGGGCCGCATCGAACCAGCCGTCGGCGCGCAGATCGGCCCTGGCGGCGGGCAACGCGGCCACCAGCCGGTCGACCGGCAGGGGCTCGAGGATGACGCCGGTGGAAAACGGCAGCACCGCTTCGGGCGCGATGTCGAGCGCGCGCGCCACCGCCGCGCAAGTGTCGCGCGCGTTGGCGAGCCCTTCCGCGCCGGTGCCGGCATTGGCCACCCCGGTGTTGATCACCAGTGCGCGGATGGCGCCGCTTTCGAGATGCGCCTTGCAGACCTGCACCGGCGCGGCGCAGAAGCGGTTCAGGGTGAACACCCCGGCGGCGCGGCTGCCCGCCGCCAGCTCGATGAGGGTGAGATCGCGCCGGTTCGCCTTGCGGATGCCGGCCTCGGCAACGCCGAGCCGCACGCCCGCCACCGGGTACAGGTCGGCGGGTTGGGGGGTGGAGAGATTAACGGGCATGGCACACTCCATCGACAGTCGGTTCGTGAAAAACGTAGGTCCGCCACGGCGGACGGGCGGCGCGGAGCGGGCGCGCCCCGCCTTCCACCCTATTCAGGCCGGTTGGTGCGGCCTCACGGCGCGCGACCGCCGGGCACGGTGGCGGCGACCGCGAGCGACACCTGCTGGACGAAGAGCTGGAAGGCCTCGTAGCTCTCGTCGTCGATGCCGCGCGCCGGGTCGAGGCGGTCGGCATAAAACAGGCCGATCGCGCGCCCCTGCGCAAGGATCGGCGCGATGCACGCGGTTTCGGCGTTGGTCACGAGTTGCAGCCGATCGACGCGCACGCCCGGAATAACGCGCCCCGGCTCGAGGCGCAGGGCGCGCGGTTTGCGGAAGAACTCGTTGAAGAGGTCGCCCGGCGTGCTGTCCAGCGAAAAGATGAAGCGCTGGCGCAGCGCCTCGCCCCCCGTACCGAGGCAGGTCTTGCCCACCAGCTGCTGGCGGTTGGCGGTGAGCAAGGCGAACAGCACGTGATCGAAGCCGACCCCGCGAAAGATCCCTTCCAGCACCAGTTGCAGGACCTCGTTGAGATTCGCCCCCATCGCGATGCGGCCCGACAACTCGCGCAGAATCCTCAGTTGCAGCTGCGGATCGGGATCGTTGCTCACCACGCACGGCTCGATCGGTTCCGCTTCCGGCTCCGGATCGGTCTCGGCCCGCAGCGCCAGCGGAATGCAGCGCGCCGCCTCATCCGCGCCGTAGTAGCTTGCGATCCGCGCGGCTTCACGGCTGTTGGCCGCCAGCTGCAGCCGCAGGTCGTGGTCCGCCATGCCGACGAAGCCCGCCAGTTCGCTCACCAGGCGGCGCGCAGCGGGCGTGTCCCAGCCGTTCTCGAGCTCGGCGGCAAGGCGCTGCCCGAAGCGGATCGCCTGTTCGGTCGGGGTCGGTCGGGCACTGCCTTCCAGGACCGCCTGCAACAACGGGCCCAGCTTCCATTCGCGCGCAAGTCCCACCGAGAGCTGGCGCAGGCGAAATCCCAGCACCGACATCTGGGTCTCTTCGGCGCTCTGCTCGCCGCTCTGCAGCTGGCGGTCGAGACGCGCCGCCGCCTGCCCGCCGAAGCACCAGAAGGCCATCTCGCCCACCCGCGACAGCAGCGCCGCGATGAACACCTCCTCGGCGCGCTTGTCGCGGCGCAGGCTGGCGATGGCGCGCGCCTGTACCGCGGCGTGAAAGCTCTGCGCCATCTCGGCCAGCACGCGCTGGCGCACGCCGCCCGACAGCACGGCGTCGACCAGGCGGATGCCGATGGCGATCTCGGCCACGATGTTGAAGCCGAGCACCACGATAGCGCGGCTGATGGTGCTGATGCCCTGCCGCGCCGGATTGTAGAAGGCGCTGTTGGCGAGCTTGAGCACCTTGGTGGTCATCGCCGGATCCTGCAGGATGAC